>Ga0247766_1000045_pt1 | contig 26013 bp, 22 predicted proteins | sample UWRJL223509R6_FD_179946 | JGI IMG/M metagenome (GOLD analysis project Ga0247766, IMG submission 179946) | Plant litter microbial communities from Arlington Agricultural Research Station in Wisconsin, United States - UWRJ-L223-509R-6 | ecosystem: Environmental > Terrestrial > Plant litter >... | reverse complement strand
CGTGAGGTCGAGATCGACTACCTCGGGTTCACGATCGATGACGTGTTCGTGGTCGGCTATGGGCTCGATTACGCCGAGCGCTATCGCAACTTGCCGTACCTGGGCGTCCTCGATCCCTCGCACTCCGCGTCGAAGTGAGTTGCCAACGGAGTAGGCGGCTGCCCCGTTCAGCGCCAACTCGAATGGCGCACGGGCACCGGGATTCTCCGTGAGCTAGTATTGGCTCGGTCCTTGCTGTTCTGAGGGGAGGCGGGACAGGCGCGTGACGAGAGAAGAGAACGAAATGAAGCGATTCCGATTGCGGCTCTTGGCGACGGGACTGGTGGCACTGCTGGTGAGCTGCGGCGGCCGCGTGATCGACGACTCTGGCACCGGCGAATTTTCGCCGAGTGATTTTCTTCCGTCGGGTAGCGCTGCGGGCAGGCCGGGCAAGGCCGGCTCCTCCCGCCCTTCCAAGCCGTTTCCGACGATGAAACTCGGCGACTGTGTGCCGGGGTTCCTGCGCGCGGAACACCCCGAGCGGCCCTGTCGTTGGCTTACCGAGTCCGGGATGTGCTTCGAGGACACGAACGCCGCCTGCGCCTGCATTTGTCCGCTCGATCGCGACAGCTTCTGCGCGCACGGCTTCGACGGCGGTCCCAACGACGCCAAGCTCATCCTCTGCGACTGACGCGCGTCGCTTACTCGCGTTCTTCAGGCTTGCCCGGCGTGGCTGCGGTCGGCGCCGCGGGCTCGGCCTCGACCTCCCCGCGCAGCCTGCGTAGTCGCTCACCGATCGCTTTTTCCAGGCCCTGTTGGGTCGGTTCGTAAAAGCGCACACCCGCGAGTTCGTCCGGTAGGTACGTCTCGCCGGGCACGAAGCTGCCTTCGCGATCGGGCGGGTATTGGTAGCCCTGGCCGTAGCCTTCGTCCTTCATCAAGCGCGTGACCGCGTTGCGCAGTTTCTTCGGCACCGGCAGCGCGCCGCGCTCGTCGATGGCCGCGCGCGTCGCGCCGATCGCGCGCTTCACGGCGTTCGACTTTGGGCAACTCGCCAAATACAGGCACGCGTGGGACAGCGGGAACATGCCCTCCGGCAGGCCCATGCGTCGAAACGCGCTGTCGGCGTTGACCGCCACCTCGAGCGCACGCGGGTCGGCATTGCCCACGTCTTCACTGGCGAAGATCATCAACCGACGCAGCAAGAACAGCGGGTCGTCGCCGGCATCAAGCATACGAAACAGCCAATACAGGGCCGCGTCTGGATCACTGCCGCGGAGTGATTTGATCAGCGCGCTCGTGACGTTGTAATGCTCTTCGCCGGACTTGTCGTAGAGCAGCGTGCGCGCTTCGCCCGCGCGCTCCACGGTGCTCGCGTCCAACACCGGTGAATCTTCGGGCAGCAATGAGACGGCGACCTCGAGCAAGCCGAGCGCACGCCGGGCGTCGCCGCCAGCGACCTTGGCGATCGCCGAAAGCGCATCGGGCTCGGCGTGCACCCCGCGTTCGCCCAGGCCGCGCTCGGAGTCAGCCAGCGCGCGCTCCAGCAGAGCTACGATGTCCGCCTCTTTCAGGCCCTCCAGGCGGAACACGCGACAGCGCGACAAGACGGCGGCATTGACCGAGAACGACGGATTTTCGGTGGTCGCGCCGATCAACGTCACCGTGCCGTTTTCGACGTGCGGCAGAAAAGCGTCTTGTTGACTGCGGTTGAAGCGATGGATCTCGTCCACGAACAGCGTCGTGCCGCGGCCTTGGTACGCGCGCCGTTCGCGTGCGGCCTCGATGATCGCGCGTAGCTCTTGCACGCCGCCGAGCACTGCGCTGAAGGCGACGAACTCGGTCTTGGTCAGGCGTGAAATGACGTGCGCTAGCGAGGTCTTGCCCGAGCCGGGTGGCCCCCACAAAATCAAGGACGGTACGCGGTCGTGTTCGATCGCCTCGCGCAGCAGGCGGCCGCCGCGCAGCAAGGAATCTTGGCCGAGCACCTCCTCCAGCGTGCGCGGGCGCATGCGTTCTGCGAGTGGCGCGGGTGGACCCGCCAAGTGGCCACGCCTGGCGGCGGCCTCGAGCAACGTCGGTTCGTTGCTAGGTGGGCGACCGCCGCGCCGCGCCACGCTCAGCGCTCCGCTCGCGGTCGCTCGCCGAAAATCGCGGTGCCCACGCGCACGATCGTCGCGCCCGCGGCGACGGCATAGGATAAATCCGCAGTCATGCCCATACTTAGCTCGGGCAGGCGCTGGGCGCCGCCGTGCGAGTCGCGTAAGCGGCGCAGTTGCTCGAAGTACGGCAGTGAAGCGCTGGGATCTTCAGTGTGCGGCGGGACGCACATCAGGCCCAGCGAGCGCAGGTGCGTCGCTTGCTCGAGGGCCGAAAGCAGTGAGCCGAGGGCCTCGGGAGCGCAGCCGCTCTTTTGTGCCTCACCGCCCACGTTGACTTCGACCAACACCGGTAGCCGCGATTCACCGGGCACGAACGCACGAGCTCCGCTGAGCGATACGTCGCTCGCGCGTTTGTCGAGCTCGCGCACCAGCTCGAGCGAATGCACGGTGTGAATCAGCGACGCCAGCGGCACGACCGAGCGGGCCTTGTTGCGCTGCAAATGCCCGATTAAGTGCCAGCGCAGATCGAGCAGATCCGCGAGTTCTGCGGCTTTCTGCTCCAGCTCTTGCACGTAATTTTCGCCGAAATCACGCTGGCCCTCGGCGTAGGCCGCGCGAATCGCGCTCGCGGGCTGAAACTTGGAGACCGCGACCAAGCGCGCAGAATCAGGGGCGCGCCCCGCGCTGGCCAAGGCTTGGGCCAGCTGCGCGCGTACTCGATTCAAGCCCAGAGCGACGGCCTCCACGATCGCCTCAGTTGGCCAGTTTCTTCAATTCGATGCTGGCCGTGCGCACGCGCAAACTGTCGCCGCTGGAGGCCTCGATCGCACCTTTGAAGCCGTCACCGCTGCGCGTCGCTACCAGCACTCCGTGCAAGCCCGCGTCGTCCGCGGGCGACAGCTGGATGCGCAGCGTGTCGTCTTCGACCTTGCCGGTGACTTGGCTCGCGCCCAGCGCGCCTTCGCTCGTGCCATCGACCTTGCCGGCGTCGTCGATCTGCAGACTGAGCTTGCCGGGGCCGCTGGCGAGCTTTCCGTCGTCTTTCGTCCATTCTTTGATGGCGCCGGCCTTGACCTCGACCGCTGCGACCTTGGCTAGATATTCGCCGGAAAATCCGCCGGAAAACCAAGGTTTGACCACGGGCTTTACAGCCGGTTCCGCGCTCGCCACCGCGCTGGCCGTGGCCGACGCGCTGGGCGCCGGCTCGCTCGCTGGGCTCTTGCAACCGACTCCGCTGAGTAGACAACCGCAGATCGAAAAAATCAGCACACTTTGCCGCTGGCTCATGGTCGAACAATCTCCCGAATCCGCACGCCGAGCTCACCCTCGAGGTTGACCAGCTCACCGCGCGCTACTTCACGCCCAGAAACCCGCAACACGACTGGCTCGGCGATGCGCCGACCGCTCTCGATCACGTCGCCCGGGCCGAGTTCTGCCCACTCGCGGGCAGTCATGGTCACCGCGCCGATTTCGACGCGTACCACGACGGGTGAATCGAGCACCGCGTCGGTCAACGACGCTTCCGGTTTTTCGGGATCTGACATGAGCTCACCAGTGTCCGGCAACAGCTGGACGCTGCCTCCCCGTATCACGATTTTGCCATCGCGCGACAGCGTGGCCCTGACGCCTCGATCTTGTGCCGGCGCGGCGAGCGCCACGTCGCCCGCAAGGCTCGCGTCGAGCCAGCACCCGGGGCCCGGAAACCAAGCGTTTCCAGGCACGAAGTCGGCCAGGGCGGCGCGCTCGGCCAAGCTCCAACCGACCACCACCGGCACTTCTACCGGAAGTTCGCCGAGCTCCGCCAGTGTGGGTTCGCGCGCCGTCGTCAGTTCCGTGAGTTCGAGCGCGACCACGGCTTGATACGCCGTACCGTCGAGCAGCACGCTGGCTTCGACGAACACGTCGCGCGCGCGCCCTTTGGCCTCGCTCGCGTCGAGCAAGTGCAGCGCAGCGCGCGCGCCCGAACGCCGAGCCAGCTCGAATATCAGCGCGTGCAGCGCGCCGGCGAGTGAATCGTCGAGCGCGCCTGGCTCGCTCAGCGTGATCGGTCGACGCAGCACGCGCGCCAAGACGTTGCTGGCGAACTCCGGCTCGATGGCGAGTGCACAGCGGACGCCACTGTCCCCGAACTCGAAGCCCAGCTCGGTCAGAGGTCGCCGCCGTGGCGGGTTGGCACCGACGCGCTGGACGATGATCGCCACCTCGCTCTCGGTGAGTTCGCCGAGCGCGGCGGCGAGACGCAGCGGATCCAGCGTTGATTGCACTTGGCGCCGCGCGCGTGCCGCACGCCGAGCGCTGTCACGAGGCACGGTCTCGAGCGTGTTCCAGGGGTAGGCGGTCGCTCGGCGGCTACTCATCGCGGCGGGCATGGTAGCGCGTGCCGCTCGAGCCCGTGCAGCAATGAAATACCTAATAAATACGGATAATTACTAAGTTATCCCCAAACGCCGCACAGGCCTGTGGAGTGTTTCCCATGTTAGCTTCGCGGGATGCGCCTACGGCTGTCTGCCACGCTCTTCGCGTCGCTGCTCGTGCTCCCCACCGTTGCCGCCGCCCAGCCCCCGGCTAGCGCCGCCGCGCAGCCCGCGACGGGCATCGCCGTCGAACTCGCTCCCCCGGCCAAGCGCGAGGCGGCGACCGAGGTGCGCCGCGATCCACGTGGCCTCAAAGGCATCAGCCCGTTCAGCGAAGCACTCCAGCGCGGCGACGCGGCCGTACTCGCGCGCGACTTCGACGGAGCCATCGCCGCGTATCGCGACGCGCTGGCCAAAGAAACCGAGAACGCGCTCGGCTACTATCGCGTTGGCGAAGCCCAGCTGCTCAAGGGCGACTTGCACGAAGCCGAGCTCGCGTTCACGGCCGGCTTACGCGTCGTTGCTGCAGCCAATCCGAGCTTGAAGGCGAAGTTGCAGTTCGCGCTCGCCGATTTGCGTGAGCGACAAAAAGCCTACGACGAAGCCAGCGCCAAGTGGGGCGAGTACGAGGTGTTCACTACCGCGCAGAAGGACACGGGTTTCCCGGCTTCCGCTAGCGAGCGCAAGAAGGTCGTCGAAACTTGGAAAAAGCTGAGCGCTGATTCGGCGGCAGTGAAAGCCCGCATCGAAAAAGGCAAGCAGGCGGCCGACGAAGCGCTCCGCAAGAGCTCGAAGTGACGCGCTTCGCGATACCCGAAGGGGTGACACGCTTCGTGACACCCGAAGGGTGAGCGCGCGGCGCCCAGCGCGCCGCACGCTCGACGCGCTCACTGCACCTTGATGCGCACGCTTTGTGACAGCGCCTCATCCGCCCGCCGCGCGAAGGCGAGGAAGCGCGGGTAGTCCTTGGGCTGCACGCGACCGGCAGGCAAGTTCACCACGCGGACCAAGGTCAGCTCGCCGGGCTTGGCCGTGTCGGCCACTTGTACCGAGCGATCGCCGTCGCTGATCGTCTGCGGCGCTAGGTCGTTCACGAGCACGGCGCCTTTCGGCAGCACCAACTGGAGGTTGATTTCGCGATGCTGGGCCTCGGCCATGAGCAATGGGGTTTGCCGTTGGGGGAGCGCCGCGAGCTGGCTGACGCGCGGTCCAAAAGGCGGCGCGACCAGCAACATATCGCCCGAACGCTGTGCAAATGCCGGAATTCTGGCGCGCGCGCGGATCACGAGCGGGCTGTCCAAGTCGTCGAAGTGATCGAGCGCGTAGCTCTTCAGCTCGAGCCCGCGGAGCTCGGGGCCGAGCAGCCGCGATTCGAGCACGTCGCGCAGCTGCTCTTCGGGGATTTCGGACAGCGCGTTGCGCAGGCCCATCGCGTACTTGCCGAAGAAGCTCTGTTCCAGCTCTAGCTCCGCGGAGCCGTCCGCGTTGAGCTGGAACTTGCCGCCGTAGCGCACGTTGTCTTGTGCGCCCGCAGCCGGCACTTTGGCCGCCACTGGCTTGTCCTCCGAGAGTACATACGCGGGCATGCCGCGTGCCTCGGCGGACACATAGGCAAAGGGCGTGTATTTACCGGCGAAGCTCAGCCAAATCGGCTCGCGCTCGGCGGTCACACGCAGCAGCGGTTGGGTGAACAGTGCGGCTTCCGAGAACGGTCCGCCCGGCGGCAAACTGAGCCGATTTTGAGCCACCGCGTAGTTGACCGGAATGCGTAGCGAACGGCACAGCGTGATGAAGCCGCGCCATTGATTGCCGTTCTTGCCAATCACGACGCGGCGTCCGTCGCTCTCGTCGCCTTCCTGCACGTTAGCCAAAATCCAGCGGTACAAGCGCTTGGCTCGTTCGGCGCGCGCGCTCTCGGGTACACCTTCGACGATGCGCTCCGCGATTCGCACGAGCCGCGGATCGACCGGTGCGGTGTCGGCCACCGCGTCGCTCATCGCGCGCAAATTGTCGTTCAAACTCACGCCCCAACCAAGCTGCACGCTGGGCAAAAACTCGGTGATCGGCGCGCCAAACGGCTCCACCGGCGCCGCCGGGCTGTTTTGCACGCGCCAACGACGAACCACGAGCGGCCCATTTTCAGTCACCTGCGGCGGCGGAACGTCGTTGCGGGTTTCGATCGAGAGCGGCTTGGATTTCGGCGAAATCACCACCAGTTCACTGCGGGCGTAGGCGATGTTCTCTTCGCGGAAGAACCAACGCGGGCCGGAATAGTTGAGCCCGCGCTGGCCGTCGCCCGGATTGCTCTCGATGCGCTCGGTCTCGATGTAGTCGCCGACCTCCAAGTGCGGCATGGTGACCGTGGGCTTGCCCTCGATCAGCTCGGGTTCGAGCACGGTGCCGTCCTTCTTGATCACGCGCAGGTGCAAGATCAGCCCGTTTTGCAGCTGCTGCTCGGCCATGGTGCTGATCGCCTCGGCGCTCTGCACCTTGATCAGCTCGTGTTCGAGCATGCGGCTCGAGCCGTCGGCGTGAACCCAAAACGCGGCGTAGTCCAACACGCGCGCCGCCGTGCCCGGCAACACCGTGCCCGATTTTTCGTACTCGTCGATCAGCGGCTGCGTCTTCAGTCGATACGGTTCGAGTTCGCTCGAGCCTTCGACCAAATCCAGCGCTTGCTCCAGGGGCGCCGTGGGGGCACCGTTTTGCACGGCGTCGACCAGCGCGCGGACCAACGCTTCGTGTGAGCCGCCGGCGTAGCGCGCGTCGGCGAGGTCCAAGCGCGCGCGTGCGTTGCGCGGCTCCTTCTTGATCGTGGCTTCGAGCTTGTTCCAGGTCTCTTGCTCGTTCCCGGCGCGCACCATCACGTCGTAGATGCGCTCGGCGATGTCCTTGCGCTCCGGGCGGCGCGCGGCGATTCGCTTTAGTTCGGCGAGAACCGTCGGATAATCTTGCTGTCCGAGCGCGCGGCCGAGCACGATCTCGCTGTCGCGATCGAGCTTCTTGATGCGCTCGACCAAGGCATCTGCGGTCTTGTTGTCGCCGACTGCGTCGAAGGCAGAGACGGCCGCGGTCAGCGCGTCCGGGTCGTCCGGGAAGCGCTTGGCGAGCTGGCGCACGGTGGCCGAGTTTTCCGAGGTCCAACCGAGCTCGTTGTACATGCCGGCCAGCGCGGTGAGCATGTCCGGCACTTCCGGAAACGCGTCGACCAAGGTGACCACGCGCCGCACACCCTCGTTCATGCCGCTCTTTTCGGCTTCCCAAAGCGCGAGCGCGAGCTGCGAGTTCCACAGCCGTTTGTCTTTCTTGATCGCGCTTTCGCGCAGCGCGCGCGTGAGATCACGGCGCTGGCTTTGCGCGAAGATCGGATCGCCCGAACCAAAGCCGGCGGCTGCGTCGAGCACGACGCCCGTCGCGCGGCTGGGATCCTTGAGCAGCGGTTCGAGCATGACCGAGGCCACGTCGCCTTGGCCTTCCGAATGGGCCAAGAATGCGCCGGTAAAACGCAGAAGATCGTCACCCGGGTCGGTCAGGGTGCCGTTCTTGATGAATGCCTCGAAGACGTTGGCACCCGGAACGACCTGCGGGGGCACGACGGAGTACGGGCTGGTGGGGTCGTCCGACACGGTCGCTCCGAGCGGGCGCCCATCGGGCCGCAGCAAGCGCACCACCACTTGCGGTTCGCCCACCTTCACCAGCACGCGGTGGCGCCCGCGCGAAAGCTTCACCCGCACGCCGAGGCGCGTCCAAACGCCCCACTCACGCGGGTCCTTGCGCTGCACGAGTTGATCGTCGACCCAAATCGCGAACGTGCTTTGCGGCGCGATCAGCACCTCCTGCGCCTCGGGCAAGTCCAGATACGTCTCGGCGTAGTAGAGGCCCAGACCCACCGGCTCGTCGATGCTGAAGCTGCAGCCCGTCCGTTTGACGCTGAGCACGCGCGGCGCCTCGCCGACGGCCGGATCCGGGTCCCAGCGTTGCGCCCAGGGACCGGGCAATTCGGCTGGAAACGTGCGCATCGCGTCGCTGGCGACGTTACGTCCGAAGGGACCTGCGATTCTGAGCTTGTTCACGCAGCCGTGGAAATCAGCGGCGGAGTCATCCAAGCCTTTTTGTGCCTCTTGATAGGCTTCCAGCCGCCACCAGTCGACCAGCTCTTCACGCGCGCGCCAGCCGATGTTGCGTGGGTCCTTGAGCGCGCTTTCGACGAACGGCTTCCAGCGCTGCCAAAGATCCTTGACCGTGTGCCGATAGGCGACGGCCTGGTGGGCTGCGTACCAGGCCACGAACGGAGCGCGCTCGTCGCTCGACTGTCGCGCCGACTGGAGTGCCTTTAGGTAGAGCTCCGAGGCGACGCTGAACTGGCCGTGGCTGGACGCTTCGAGCGCGAGCGCGAAGTGCCCCACCATGTCTCGTTCGCCGAGCTGCTCGAGGCGCGCCTTCGCGCGCGCGGCGCGCGTGCTGCTGCCGCCGGGCGAGATCAGCTCGGCGAGCAACCAGCGACCGACGTGCGCGGCGTCAGGGCTCGCTTCCGCGCTCTTTCGCAGGTTTTCGACGCTGTCCGCGCGGTTCGTCGGCGTGTGCGGCGAGCAGCCGCCAAATAAGCCGAGGCACAGGGCAAACGCCGCAATACGAGGGCGAGACGACAGACGCATCACTCGATCACCAATCGGGGGCTGAGGGCGCGGTCGGCTGCTTCGCAGAAGCTCTTCCATGCCGGGTAGTCTTTGGGAGTCACGCGCTCGACTTTCACGGTCAGGCGGCTGGAGATCGTGACTTGGTCATGATCTTGCTGCACGTTCACCGAGTACGAACCGAAGCGGTCGTCTCGCGTCGCGTTGCTGGGGGCGGAAATGATCTTGGAGCCTGGCGGCAATTTGATCGTGTACTGATCTTCGAGAGTGGAGAACGCGAGCAAGCGAACGTCGTGGCGGCGCTGCGAGAGCGAGGCGTAGCTCGGCGTCAGGCGGAAGCCATTGGTGACGGCCATGCTCAGCTGATTGCCTTCATGGCGCGCAAACGAAGGCGCGGAACCGCGCACTTTGATGTGCACGGGCTCTTCGACCTTGGTCAAATCACTGGTGACGATCCCGAGGTTGCCGGCTGCGATCTCGAAACCGGGGAACTCACGGCCCAGGTCGTTGTTGATGCGGTCCTCGCGCGTGGCTTCCGATTGGTACTGGCTGCGCCACTGCGGTGCGTTGAAGCCACCCGTCGCGTAGTCGAACTCGAGCTTGGCCTCACCGGTCTTCGACAGCTGCGCTTTGACCTCACGGCGCACGAAATTCTTTTCGGGCGCGACGTTCGGCACGTGCGTGACTTCGGTGTTGCCCTCGTTGACCAGCAGCCCCAAAGCGCCGATGTCCATGCGCGGCAGCTCGTTGATACCGGTGAGCTCGGCCGTGCCGTCCAAGTACAAGTTCATCGACGGCACGTAGGCGATGGCGTGATCGAAGGGCGCGAAGCTGGCGATGCTGGAGCGGAAATCACCCTTCATTTGCGTGCGCAACACGACCATCGTGGTTTTGATGCCGAGTTCGTTCAAGAGCGTGGTGATGACGGTCGCCTTGTCTTTGCAGTCACCCCAGCCGCGGGCCACGGTCTGGACGCAGCGACGTGGCTTGTACCCGTAGATGCCGAACTCGAGCGCCACGTAACGCGTGTTCTTGGTCACCCACTCGTAGACCGCCTTTACCTTGTCGACGTCGTTGGTCTTGCCCTCGGCGATCTTCTTGGCCAGCTTTCGCGTCTCGTCGTCCAAGTCGAACTGATCCTTGACCAGGCCCCAGTACCAACGACCAAGGTCCTTCCAGTCCTTGTACGTGGACACGTGCACGAAGCCGAGCACCTCTTGCAGCGGCGGCATGGCAGGCTCCGGTGCGACGGCCGCCACCTGGCCCGCGAAGAAGTGATAGATGCGCTCATTGCCGACCACCTCGTTGCTTTGCACCAACTGCGGCACGTTCTGATCGATGTAGAACGTGCGTGATTTCGGGGTGATCAGCACATACTCGGCGTTTTGTACGGGGTCCGTGCCCTGCAGATAGGTGATTTCGCCAAAGTAGTTGCCGAAGTCGTTCTTGGGCGTCACGTCGTCGACGCGATAGCGCAGCTCGACCACGTCACCCGGCTCGAGGCGCGGGAACTGGATGTAAAAGGTACGCGCGGAGGTGTAGGTGGCAATCGACGGATCGTCCGCTGGTCCCTCACCGGACTCGATGGCTTCGTCCACGCGCCCGTCACCGCGGTAAACGCGCGCGCCGCGCAGTTGCACGGACTGACTGTCCGCTTCGTAGCCGAAGCCGTACTGTCGCGCAGAGGCGGCGGCCGCATCGGTCAACGGTTGAAACACGATTTGCCGATACGAGCTGGAGAGCCCATTTTCGAACACGGTGGACACCGTCAGATCGCGCAGCACGCGGCGATTTTGCCCGTTTGCCGGCGCGTGACGCAGCTTCAGGAACTTGCTCGAGTCCCAAGCGTAGGCTTCGTCCGCGCGCGGGCGGTGCGGTTCGAGCGCTTCCACGTACTCGCGCACGTCTTTGTCTTGCGGCCGAATGCGCAAAATATCGCGCAGCAGCGCGAGTTGTTCGTCTTTCCGTCCCAGATCGCCGTCGAGATCCGCCAACGCGCGTAGAGACATGGTGTCTTCCGGCGCGAGCAGCAGCGCGCGGCGGTAGGCGGCGACGGCGCGCTCCGGCTGACCCAGTGCGCGATACGTGCGCGCGGCGAGCCCCAGCGCCCAAAGGCCATCCGGGTGAGTGTCGAGCAAGCGATCGACCCAGCGCTCGGCGGCTGCGCGGTCACGGCGTAGCGTCGCCAGTTCGATCTTTTGGCCGATGAAGCCGGCATCGTCGAAACGTAGCGCCGAGTAGCGGTTTTCGGCTTCAGCGGCCTCAGTAGCGCGCCCCAGCATGCGCAGCTGCGAGGCGTACATGTTCAGCAAATTGACCGAGTTCGGATTGCGCGCGACGGCGCTCTCCAAGGTGGCGAGCGCGGTACGCGGTAGGCCGGCCAGGTTGTACAGCTCGACACGCCCACGCAGCGCGAGCGAGTCATCCGGATCGAGCGCGAGCACCTTGTCGAAGTAGGGGAACGCATCACGCCAGTTGGGGCTCGTGCGGCGATCCAAAGCGCGCGCCAAGAGCACTTCGCGATTGGGCTTTGGATCGCGCGCGGCGAGCGCTTCGGCCTTCTTGATCCATTCGCCGGATTGATTGCGATCCTCGGCCAAGCGCCCTGCGAGCAGCGCGCGGCGCACGGTCGGTTCGCTGTCTGCCGCTTGCTTCGCGAAATCACGCGCGTCGTGCCGGGCAGGATCGTCACCGCCGGTATCGGCCAAGTAACGTGCGAAGGCCTCGAGTGCCGCTGGCGCGGCCTTCTTGGCGCCACCGAGCGTCAGCTTTTGGAACAGCTGAATCGGGCCTTCCGGGCCGGCCTGGGCGAGTAGCTTGTCGCTCGGCTTCTTCTTGGCGAAGGCTTTGGCAAAGGCCTGGCTCTGCGCCAAATCGTTGGAAAAGATCAGCGTCGGGTCGGGCGCGCCGTCGGGCGCCCCCACACGCACGGAGCCGACTGGGGAGGCGTCATCGCCGCAGATCTTGAGCGTGAGCTGATTTGGCCCCGGCTGGAGATCGACCAACGTCGCTGAGCGGTCGTAATCGTGGCCGCGGTACGCGCTGTCTTGCAGGACGAGATCGCCATTCCAAAACAATTTGAAAGAGCCACCCGCGCCGGCCCACACGCTCACTTTGCGCTTGGCTTTGGGTGCGCTCACGAAGCTGGTCGCAAACACGCACACCTTCGATTCCGGGCGAACCAGCGAACCGGTGTCCAAGTAGCCGTACGGAAACACTGCCGGAACCGGCCGATAGCGCACCGGGCGCTCTTTGCCGGTGTACGCTTTGCCAGGCACGATCGCCTGCAGTAGCTCGGGTTCAGGTCCGCTCGGTGTGTCGAGACCCGACTTCCCCTCGTTGTCGAAGGGGCCGACGACTTGCCACTGATCGACGTAACCGAGCGCGCGAATCGAGTCACGCGCGGCCTTCAAATCTCCGCGCCGCGCTCGGCCGAGCGCCGACAGCGTGCCGGCATAAGCGCGCGCGGGCGCGCTCAGATGCGTGTCACGAGTGGCGGCTCGCAGTGCCTCTTCCACGTGACTTGGATCGGCGCGATCCCACGTGCCCCAGATCTTGCGCAGCGTTGCATACACTTCCGGACCTCGCGCGAGATCGAGCTGCTTGCTGAGGTCGTTCAAATCTCGATGAAACGTGGTTTGCCCGGCGTGCGCGACATTCGCGACTCCCGGCACGCACACCGCAAGGCAGAGAACCGCGACAGCTTGGACAATCGATCTTTGGGCCGGCCTGTTTTCCACGGACTTAGCTTTAGCGCTTGGCGATCCGGTTGGGCCGGAAATCGGCGCGTCCGCGACGCCCGGTCCGTCGCTTTTTTATATTTCCGCGCTGCTGCCGGCCGGCCGAGGTTCAGCGCTTTCGCTGCCGCGTTCTCGCGTTGCCCACATTAGGCAAACGCCCGACGCGGACGTTACGGGGTAGTGGGGCCATCGAGACGGCAGACAACGGACTTGTGGGTCCGGGGTCGCTCGGATAGAACTAATGGCTCAGGTTTCTTGCCAGTTTTGTGACTTGGAGAGCTAGTCGCCGACAGATTTTGCGGACGACTAGCGGAGGCTCGCGATGGTCAATCCCCAGATGGTGATGTACGAAGAGGAGTTCAACCAGATCCAGACGGTCGTGGACCGACTGGTTCGGGAAGCGAACGCCAAAGTCGTCTTCATCGTCGACAAGAACGGTCAGCTCATCGCGGCGAGTGGGGACGTCGACAACATCGACACCACGTCGCTCGCATCTCTTACCGCCGGCAACATTGCGGCTACCGGCGGCATCGCCAAGTTGCTTCGCGAGAACGAGTTCGCGACTCAATTCCACGAGGGCGAAAAAGCCAACATCCACATTCAGCTGGTTGGCAACCGCGTGATTCTGGTGGTGATTTTCGACTCGAAGTCGAGCCTGGGCTTGGTTCGCCTGCGCGTCAGAAAGGCCAGTGACGAGTTGAACCGGATTTTCGAAGCCTTGTTGAGCAAGGTTCACGAGCCTGGCAGCGATTCGCCGTTCGCCGAGATCACGGACGAGGACATCGACAACCTTTTCAACGACTGAGGCGCCGGGCGATGAGTTTCATCAATTACATGGCCCGGGAGATCAACTGCAAGATCGTCTACTACGGGCCTGGGTTGTGCGGGAAAACGACGAATCTGCAGTACATTTACGAGCGCACCAATCCGGACGCGAAAGGCAAAATGATCAGCCTCGCGACCGAGACCGAGCGCACCCTGTTCTTCGATTTTTTGCCGCTCTCGCTCGGTGAAATTCGCGGCTTCAAGACCCGCTTCCATCTGTACACGGTGCCCGGCCAGGTCTTCTACGACGCCAGCCGCAAGCTCATCCTCAAGGGTGTCGACGGCGTGATCTTCGTCGCTGACTCGCAGATGGAGCGCTTGGAAGCGAACGAAGAGAGCGTGGAGAACCTGCGCACCAACTTGGCCGAGCAGGGCTACTCGCTGGAAAAGGTTCCGTACGTCATCCAATACAACAAGCGTGATCTGCCGAACGCCGTGGCGGTCGAAGAGCTGCGCCCGCTGATCAACCCGATGAACGTGCCTGATTTCGAAGCCAACGCGCGCAGCGGCGTGGGTGTGTTCGACACGCTCAAGGCCGTCAGCAAGCTGGTCTTGAACGAGCTCAAGCGCGGCGGCTGAGCGTTTCCGTGCCCCGCTTCGGGAAGACAAAGCCGAAGCCCGAGCGCGCGGAACGTGCGCGCCGTCCGCCGAACGTGACCCGCGCGGGCATCGAGGCCGCGGCGCTCCGTTACTTGGAGCGCTTCGATTGTTCGGTAGCCAGGCTGCGCAAAGTATTGAGCGAGCGCGTCGCCAAGGCCGCGCGCGCAGGTGTGGCCGAAGCCGCCGAAGCGCCGGCCATCATCGAAGAGCTGCTCGCGCGCTATCAGTCGTCTGCGCTGATCGACGACCAGCGCTTCGCCAAGAACTTCGCGGCACGCCAGCGCGATCGCGGCATGTCACGCCGCATGATCGAGCAGAAATTGCGTGCTCGGGGCATCACTGCCGAGGTGCTGCAAGAGCTCTTGCCGCGCACGGAGTCAGCGGCGACCGAGCTCGAAGCCGCGCACGCATTCGCGCGCAGACGCCGTTTGGGTCCACACCGAAAGCCCGAGCTTCGCGAAGCGTACCGACGCAAAGATCTGATGGCCATGGCTCGCGCTGGCTTCAACTACGACACCGCATCACGCGTGGTCGGCAACGGATCGTCGAGCGACGACACGTTCTAGAAGAGCGCGAGCTCTCGCTTTCAAACCCATCCTCCGTGGGTCACTCGTGACCGCACCCGGGGACGCGGTTCCAGAATTTACTTCTTCAAACCGTTGCGACGGCCACGGTTCTTGGCCTTGAACTTCGAGCGGAGGAGCTTGGAGCGCTTGCGGTCGAGTTTGCGGGGGGTCTTGGTGGGGATGTACATGAGGGCGCAGCTTTTAAGCCGAAACAGGCAGCCGCGCAAGGTGTGCCGGGTACTGCGCGTCCGTTCCGGGTAGCTCAGAGCCCGCGTGGCCCTGGCCCGTGAGAAAAATCAGCCGTTCTTCGCGGTCAAAAGCTTCTCGATCAGCTGGGCGGAGTAGCCGCTCAGCTCCTTGAAGACCACGCCCATCCCGGCAGGGTCAGTCTCCACGCGTACGACTTCACCCAGGCCCTCGATGGTCTCGATGCCGCCAATGACGACGGTGAAGCGCAGATCGACCTCCGTGCCCACGGGCAGCGGCGTGCTCGTTTTCACGAACGCTCCCGAGCGAGAAATGTTCGTCACGTATTCTTCGACGAACTGATCGAAAGACTCGAACTCTTTGTTGATCGTGACCCGCTCGGATTTTCGCGCGTTCGTCATCGGAGTTTAAGCTTCGGATTCGGGCCTGGTGCTTGCTCGCCTGACGACACTGTAGGCTAGTAGTCGCCAAAAGCGAGCGCCCCAGCGGAATTCAGCCAATTTGTAGGGTTTGGGGTTTTGATGGTCACGCGCTACGCCGCGGCCGTCCCAGCCTTCGGCGTCAGGGTCCGGGGTCCAGTCGCGGACGAGCTCTGGCAGTTTCCGCGAATTCCGGCGCGGGTCTGCGGCTACTCCGCGTCTCGCAAGCGCGCGAGCTCCGCCCAAAGCGCGTCCACATCCACGCGCAGTCCCGCGCAGCCCGGCACTGGGTCGATCTTGCCAGACGTGACACCGACGAGCTTTTGGTAGTTGCCCGTTGGCGTGCGCTCGAAGATCTCGAACGCGCCCAGGGTCGGGTCGACGAGCCAAAAGTATGGAACTCCGAAGTTCGCGTACTCGGACATCTTCTCGACGCGATCGCGGCGCTCGTCGCGCGGCGTGGGTGTCACCACCTCGATCAGGATATCAGGCGGCTCGCGCAACGGCCCGGTCCGCGGAGGTGCTTTGCTGCCGGGGAGAATCACAGCCAAGTCTGGCTTTCGCCCCCGCGTGGACGCTGTCAGAATCTTGAGTTCGGACCCCACCACGAAGCCGCGCCCAGCGAGCCAAGCGCCGATGACTTGGATCAACCACGAGACCGTCAGCTCGTGCGTGAAATCAGGCACTTCCTCCTCCTCCAACCGACCATCGACGAATTCCCCAGGTTCGTCTTCGGAAAGGGCGATCCACTGATCGAGCGACAACGCGCGCCCACTCTGCGCGTCGCTGGATTCGAAGACCGGAGGCCAAGCGTTCGCCACTGCGCGGTGAGCGTATCACACCGATCGCAGCGGCGCCTCTGGTACGAGCTGCGCCGCGCGCTGACACGCGCGGCGCGGCCAACCGGCTTTATTTGCCCTGCAAGTCGAACTGCTCGATGTGATATTCGCGGCGCGGGTTGAACTCGATGCGGCGCATGTAGCGCTTTTCGGCTTCGAGCACGGCGGCCTTCTCTTCGCCCTGCATCAGATCGACGACCGCGGGGTGCGCGTTGACGAGCACGGAGTAGCCCGAGAGCGTGGCGCGTTCGCGGCGGATTTGCCGCAAAATCTCGTAGGCAATGGTGGTGCGCGATTGGATTTGGCCGGTGCCGTCACAGTAGAAACAGGTTTCGTGCATCGTGCGGTTCAGGCTCTCGCGCGTGCGCTTGCGCGTCATTTCGAGCAGCCCAAGCTCACTGATACGATTGATGGTCGTCTTGGCTTTGTCCTTGGCGAGCAGCCCCTCGAGCGTGCGCCACACCTTCTCGCGGTTCTGCGAGACGTCCATGTCGATCAAATCCAAGATGACCAGCCCGCCGATGTTGCGGAAACGCAATTGGTAGGCAATCTCCTCGATCGCCTCCAAGTTGGTCTTGAACGCGGTCTCTTCCAGATCGCGGCTGCCCTTGCCGACGTAGCGACCGGTGTTCACGTCGATCGCGGTGAGCGCCTCGGCTTGATCGATGATCAAATAGCCGCCGCTCGGCAGCGGCACTTTGCGGCTCAAAGCGCGGGCGATTTCGTCCTCGATGCCGTACGCGTCGAAGATCGGCTCATCGCCGCTGTAGTATTGAATGTCCTTCACGCGCGTGGGCATGAACATCTCGACGAAGCGGACCAGGCGCAGGTACTGCTCCTTGTCGTCGATCACGATGCTCTCGATGTCGTCGGTGAACAGATCGCGCGCGGTCTTCAGCACCAGGTCGAGCTCGGTACAGAGGATGGCGGGAGCTTTGGCGCCCTCTTTCTTCTTCGAGACGTCCTCCCACAGCTTCACCAAATAACCGATGTCCGCCTTGAGGGATTTTTTGGTCAAGCCCTCGGCGACCGTGCGCACGATGATGCCGCCGGTTTGCGGCTTCATCGGCTCGACCACGTCACGCAGCCGCGCGCGTTCACGCGCGGAGCCGATGCGCTTCGAAACTCCGACGTGCTCGACCGTGGGCAAATACACGACGTAGCGGCCGGGAAGTGACACGTGACTGGTGACCCGCGCACCCTTGGTGCCGATCGGCTCTTTCGAGATTTGCACGATCACTTCATCGCCCTCTTTGACGACCTCGGTGATCGGAACCGAGCGTGACACGCGACTGGTTGGTTTGCCGGTGCCGCTCGAGCTGCTCGCACCCGGACGACGATCGCGGGCGCCGTTCTTGTCGCGGCCGGAGCGTGCGTTGCGGTCTTTGCCACCGCGATCGTTGCGATCGCGACTGCTGCGCGCTTCTGGGCGGGCATCACGTGGGGTGGGCGTGCCGCCGCGCGCGGGTGCAACGGGTCGTGGCACGGCGACGGCGACGGCGACCGCTGCGCCAGCGGCTGCGGCCACGCCTTCGACGGCTGCATCACGGCCACCGCGGCGACGGCGGCGACGACGGCGACGGCGCGCGCCGTCTTCGCCCGGCGCGTCGGCGGCCGCGGGCACCGCGTTTTCGCCTTCACCCACTACGGTTCCGCCATCGGACTCGGGGTCCGCATCGGAGTCCGCGTCCGCATCGTCGTCTCCGGCCAGATCGACGTCGGCGTCGGCGTTGATCTCGACGACGATCGACGAAGCGTCGCCATCGTTGTCGTTGTCCCAGGCGGAGTCGACCGCAGAGTCGATGACGACGGTCTCGACGATGGTCTCGTCTTCTTCCGCGTCGTCGCTCTCGCCTTCTTCTTGCTCTTCCTCTTCTTCCTCTTCTTCTTCGGCGCTACCCGCCTCGCCTTCGTCGGCGTGAGTCGCCGCGTCGTCGTCGCCCTCAGCCTCGGCCTCGCCCTCGCTCACTTCGTCGTCTTCGTCGTCTTCGTCGTCCGCGTCATGGTCGTGCGCTTCACCGTGAGCGTGCGAAGCCCCCGCTTGATGACGTTTACCGCCCTCGCCCTTGGAGAAATTCTCGGCGTCCTCGTGACGGCGAGAACCCGACAAATAGGCCTCGAAATCGTCAGGCCGGATCAGATCCTCGACGTGTAGGAATGCGGCGCGCTCCATCCCTACGTCGATGAACGCGGCCTGCATGCCCGGCAGCACGCGCGTCACGCGGCCGAGCACGATGTTGCCGACGGTTCCGCGGGCGGCGGCCCGCTCGATCTGTAGTTCGGCGATGATCCCTTCTTCGATCAGGGCGACGCGGGTTTCACGAATGTCACAATTGATAACGAGAGTGTTTCGGGGCATGGCTTCCGGGTGCCACGACGCAAAAACCCCAGATTTTGAGCGCGAACGCTAGGTAGACAGAATCAGCGCGGAGGCGTGAGACTCGGCTCGAAGAGCGGAGTCGTGCCGGACCGCGCAGCGAATCGCAGCCGTGCGTGGCCTCGAACCGGTAACACCGGTGGGGACGCTGGCGAGTGCGACAGTCGGGCTTGCGTGCGGGGGCAAGACACGGGGATCTTTGGAGGGGGCGAAAATGAAAAAAAGTTTGTTGGGGAGGTGGAGCATCTCCACCTCGAGCTGGCCCACTCGGGCCAATCTTCCCCTGCTCGTAACGGGTCATCCCGCAGCGACGGGGCAGAGTCGCTTCGCGACACAGCCAGGTCACCACGCGCAGGCCGATCCGTCAAGGCCCGCGAAGTTATTGAAATGGCAGGGAAATGGCCTGGCCAATTGGCCGACTTGCCGACCGGCTTACGTTTCCAGGCGGGGAATTAGAGTTCAAGCTGCTGTTTCTTGGTTGGGGAAGCGTGGCCAAAGCGGCGGCTCGAAGAGACGAAGGCTCGTCCCTACGTCGGGAAAGTGCGGCCACCCGAGAATGGGGAAAGGGCGTTCGACGCGCTTCGTGACGCCCGAAGGGGTGCGACCCGGAAACGCACCTCGAGAGCCGCGTGGTTCCCAGCCAAGTGCGATTCGAACTCCATATTTGGAAATATAATCTTCGAGCCGCGCAAAAACTTCCGCACGGCTTTGAATCGGGGAAGTCATTTGCCTTTCGTGGCGCAAATGAACTCGCGACTCGGTGCCAGTGCGCTCGACGAACGCAGGGTGTTGCTGGAGACTGTCGTCATCGCGCTCGCACACGCGCTCGCGGTATCGTGAACTGCTCGAATCCGAGGGAGGCTCCATGTCACTCACCGACAAACGCAGCGTGCAAAAGGCAACCAAGCTAGAGCCGCGTCAAATCGAAGCGTTGCTACCTGAAGTGCCCGGCTATCGAGTCGACGACGCGCGCGCCAAGATCAGCAAAGACTACAAGTTTGCGGATTTCTACGAGACGATCGCATTCGTCAACGCGCTCGCCTACATCGCCAATCAAGAAGACCATCACCCGGATCTGGCGGTCAGCTACAACAAGTGCAACGTGGCCTTCTCGACGCACGATGCGGGCGGCCTGACCGAAAACGACTTCATCTGCGCTGCGCGGGTGAACGCGCTAATTCGGAGCTGAAATGGCGACGGCGGTGGCGGTGCCCCTCGAACGCCTGACACGCAGCCATCATGGGTTGATTTCGAGCGGCCTCGTGCTGAGCGCGGTTTCGATCGCGCTCGTGGTGCACACCGCCGGTGAAGAGCCGTATTTCGTGTTCCGCGCGTCGGACTTCGTGGAGAACGTGGTCGTCGGCACCCTGCTCTGCGCGCTGTTCATTGCCTGGGCCGCCGCGTGCGTACGCTACGCGCTACGTGCGCCGCGTGCCCTGCGCACGCTATTCGCAACCGCGTGCGTACTGTGGACGGTGATCAACCTCTTCTATTTGGTCACGATGATTCAAGGGTACCACCAAGACCTGACCAATCCGCTGCTCCACCCAGGTCGCTAACTCTGCCGTCCGTTTCGCGCGGCCTCCGCGAACCGCGGCATTGGGCGGCTGCCAGAAGCTCGCCAAGATCTCCAAGATTTCCAAGATCTCCAAGGGAGAGGAGATGGGGTCGCAGAGAGCACCGATTCGAATAGATATTCTCGACGCCGCCTCGGTCGTCGAACGGACGAACAGCGTCCGAAACTGCGACCCCCAAATTCCCCTCGAATTTCTCGGGTGTGATGCCGCGTCTACAGTTGGCTCTCCGCTCTTGGCGGTCTTGGAAATCTTGGAGATCTTGGCGGGCTCACGGAAATCGCCCCGCGTGCGCACTGAGCTCGTAGCGTCTCACCACGCTTAGCGCACCGCGCCGGGCACAGCGCGCGTTTCGAGGTGCGATGCTGGATTGTGAGCGCCCACTCTCACCCCACGGGGTGAATCAGCGTGCTCACGGTTCGCGGTAAAACCGCGGTACGCGCCGCGAAATGTCGGTCAAAATCTCCCACGGGATCGTGCCTAGGGTGCGGGCGATTTCTTCGGCGGTGATTTCGTCTTGGCCGAGGGGGCCTTTTTGGGGGCCGAGGACGACGCATTCGTCGCCGACGCGGACGTCGGCGATTTCGGTGACGTCGAGCATGGCCATGTCCATGCTGACCGTGCCGACGACGGGGGCGCGTTTGCCGCGCACGAGCAGGGAGCCACGGTTGGAGAGGCCGCGGCAGAAGCCGTCCGCGTAGCCCACGGGGACGGTCGCGATGCGGCTCGGGCGTGTGGTGTGGAATGTCGCGCCGTAGCCGACGGGCGCGCCGGCGGGGAGATCGCGCAGGGCGGCGATTTCAGTGCGGACGCGCATCACGGGGCGGAGCTCGGGGCACAGGCCGGCAGCGGGTTGTACGCCGAAGAGGGCGATGCCGGGGCGGACGACGTCGTAACAGGCGCGCGGGGTTTTGAGCAGTGCGGCGCTGTTCGCGGCGTGGCGTAGCTCGGGGACGATGCCCTCTTTGCGCAGGGCCAGGGTCGCCTCTTCGAACAGATCGAGCTGGTGGTTGATTGATTCGGGGTCGGACGAATCAGCACAGGCGAAGTGGGTCATCAAGCCTTGCAGCTTGACCTCGGGGAAGCGCAAGAGGGCTTTGGCAAAGCTGCTCACGTCCGCGGGCAGGATGCCGAGGCGCGCCATGCCCGTGTCGACCTTGACGTGGATCTTGTGCGGCTCGGAGCCGGCGAACTTCACTTCGTCCGCGATGGATTCGAGCTGTGCGGGGTCGTGGACGACGGGGGTCAGATCATGGCGCAGCAGTTCACCCCAAGCGCGGCCGTAGTAGCCGCCGGTGACCAGGATGGGTACCTGAATGCCCGCTTCGCGCAGCTCGATGCCCTCTTCCAGCAAGGCGACGCAGATACCGTTCGCGCCGGCGCGCTCGAGCGTGCGTGCGACCGCTTTCGCGCCGTGGCCGTAGCCGTCGGCTTTGAGCACGGCCCACACCGCGGCGCCGCCTGCTGCGCGCTGCACGAACCGCAAATTATGCCGCAGATGAGCGAGATTCACCTCGGCGCGCGTGGGACGAACGGCGTCAGACGGAACTGCGCGCTGTGGGCGTAGTACCCGCGGAAGGGGGGTGGCCAAGGCCGGCGTAAGCGCGCTGAGTGCTGGGTGCCGCGTCATCGTGCTGCCACACTGGTTACCGGAGGCTTGTGCAAGGCGTCAACTTATTCGCTGCCGAGGATCAATGTCGGACAGCGCCGATTGCGATCGCGCGCGTCTCATTCTGACCGTGTTGAAGTTTTCGTGGGCTTGGCGCGGCGGCTTTTTCGGGTCAGCCGCGTCGGATCGCGTCACTTAACGTCACACTTACTGGAAGCAACGCTTCATACACGTCTTGTAGTCCGACTCGCAGATCTTGCAGGCGGGGTCGGGTTTGCCGCCGTCGGGCGTGCAATTGCGCTGGCAATTGCCGAGGCTCTCGCGGCAGCTGTCGTTGCATTTGTCTTCCGGCGCGCGCACGGGCACAGCCACTTGTTCAGTGGTCGGCGGAGCGGGAGCCGTGCCGGCGTCGCCGTACCAGCGCGTCGCAATCGGGGGCGGTGGCGCGTGCACGCTCGTGGGAGCGGGCACCACCAAATAAAACTGGCGTGCCTCGGCTTGCTTGTCGTCGCCGACGTCGAGCGTGGGGCGCGCGGTGTCGCCATTCGCGAACGAGTGCAGGCGTCTGCGCGCGTACTCGATGCGGTCGCGTGGCTGGCCGTAGGTGTACATGCTGAGCCACTCGCTCCAACACGCGCGGCGATGTGTGGGCGCGGTGTCGACCTCCAAGTCGAGCCGGTAGCAGTGCTCGAAGCGCACGTTGCCTTCGTAGATCGATTGCACGCTTGGGCCACACGCGCCCGCCGCCGCGAACGCAACCAGGGCCGCGAACGCCCACCGAAAGCGCAAGAGCGGCGTTTGGCGACCGCCTTGATTCGGGGACCCGCTGAGCACGGCACCAGTTTTTGCCGAGCGCGAAGGTCAGCGCAAGCGGAACGGCTGCGAACGGGGCATGTGTCGGCTTTTCTCGTGCTATGCCAGGACCCAAAATGTTCACTGGTCTGGTCGAGCTCAAGGGCAACCTCGCGCAGCGCGTGCGCCGCGGGCCGGGTTACCGGCTTTCGATCGCGGGCGCCCTGGGGGCGCTCACACTCGGGGAATCGATTTCGGTCAGTGGGGCGTGTTTGACGGTCGTCAGCTCGGACGAGCGCAGCTTCGAGGCAGACGTGTCGCTGGAAACCGCGAACAGAACGACGCTCGGGGCGCTGCCGGTCGGGTCTCCGGTGAACCTGGAGCGCGCGCTCAAGGTGGGCGATCGCTTGGGCGGCCATCTGGTGAGCGGCCACGTGGACGCCGTGGCCGAACTCCGCCGCGTCACTCCCGCGGGTGAAGCTCAGCGGCTCTCGGTCGGCTTCCCACGGGAGCTCGCGCGTTTCATCGCTGCCAAGGGTTCGATCACGCTGGACGGCGTGTCGCTGACGGTGAACGCGGTCACGGACGACACGCTCGAGGTGATGGTCATCCCGCACACGCTCGCCGTGACGACGCTCGGTGAATTGCGAGCGGGCGCGGCCATCAATCTCGAAGTCGACACCTTGGCGCGCTACGCCGTGCGGTTCTTGGAGGTCAGCTCTGGCAATAGCGAGGGCGGCCTGAAGGACGCGCTGCGCCAGGCGGGCTACGAGGGCTTGGGCAATTCATGAAGAGTGAAATTTCGCATCCTATCCCGAGCCGTGGGCTCGACATTGCGCCCGAGCATTTGCGTCGGGTGCGCGCGGCGCTCGACGACATTCGCGCTGGCAAGATGGTGATCTTGGTCGACGACGAGGACCGCGAAAACGAGGGCGATCTGACGCTCGCCGCCGATCGCGTCACGCCCGAGGCCATCAACTTCATGGCCATGCATGGCCGCGGTTTGATTTGTCTGACGCTGACCGAAGAACAAGTGGCGCGCTTGGAGTTGCCGCTGATGACCGCGCCAGGCCGAAGCGGCCCCCGCTTGGGCACCGCTTTCACGGTCAGCATCGAGGCCAGCGAGGGCGTAACCACCGGCATCAGCGCGCAGGATCGCGCGCACACCATTCGCGTCGCTAGCAGCCCACGCGCGCAGCCCTCGGACATCGTAGTGCCCGGGCACGTCATGCCGCTGCAAGCGCGCCGCGGCGGCGTCCTAGTGCGCGCTGGCCAAACCGAAGGTTCCGTCGATTTGGCGCGGCTCGCCGGACTGAACGAAGCGGCCGTGATTTGCGAGATCATCAACGACGACGGCACCATGGCGCGCATGGGCGATCTCGAGACGTTTGCTGCGCGTCACGGGCTCGGCATTCTGACGATCGCGGATTTGATCTCGTATCGCCTGCAAACCGAGCACTTGGTCACGCGGCTCTCGGAGGGCGAGATCGTGCTCGACCGCACGGCCACCGCCTGGCACGCGATCGTGTTCGAAGCGGTGCTCGAGAAGCGCCAGTTCTTGGCGTTGGTGAAGGGGCAGCTCGACGCCGAACACCCGACCTTGTGTCGCATGCATGCGGGCTCGACCCTGGGCGACGTGTTCAGCTCCACCAGCGGTGACGGCGCCAAGCATTTGGACGAGGCGATCGACGCCATCGAGCAAGAGGGAAGCGGCGTGATCGTGTATCTGCCGCCGCAAGGGGAGCTGCGGGACGACCTCGAGCGCTTGCTGCGTCGGCATGATTCCAAGAGTTCGCCTTCCGCGGCGCCGCCAGCGCCCACTGCTGCCCCCGCAGCAACGCGGCCCCATGGCGGCACGCTGCGCGAATATGGCCTGGGAGCGCAGGTGTTGCGCGAACTCGGCTTGCGCAAGATTCGGCTTTTGACCAACAATCCCCGGAAAGTCGCGGGTATCGAGGGCTACGGCTTGGAGCTCGTCGCGAGTGTGCCGCTGATTTCGATGCAGCGACCCGCTTGAGCTTGCTCGTGTCTCGCGAAGCTGATGCTAGCATTCGCGCCCCACACGGAACCTGCTACGTCCCCTCAGGAATTTCATGGCCAACTCCGAGAACGCTCCCGAGTCACTGGAAGGCACGCTGATCGTCCCCAAAGGGACCCGCTTTGCCATCGTCGCTGCCCGCTTCAACAGCTTCATCGTCGAGCGCTTGGTGGAAGGCGCCCTCGACGCGCTTCGCCGGCACGGCGCTGATCCGGCCAAGATCACCGTCGTCCGTGTGCCGGGCGCTTGGGAAATCCCGTTCGCGTGCGCTCGCCTCGCCAATAGCGACAAGGTAGACGCGGTGATCGCGCTCGGCGCAGTGATTCGCGGCGCCACGCCGCACTTCGATCACGTCTCGAACGAGGTCTCGAAAGGCGTGGCGCAGGTCGCGCTGTCCTCGGGGACGCCCGTTGCGTTCGGCGTGCTCACCACGGATACCATCGAGCAAGCCATCGAGCGCGCGGGCACGAAGGCGGGCAACAAAGGCGTCGACGCCGCTCTCGCCGCGATCGAGCTGGTCTCGCTCGGTCAGGCGCTCGAGCAGGCCGGTTTCTGAGCCGAGCGCGCAATGGGAGCACGTACTCAGGCCCGTGAGGCCGCGCTACAAATGCTGTTCGCGGTCGAGGCCGGCGGCACCGAAGTCGAACGCGCAATCGTCGATTTTTGGGCCGAATTGCCGGCCGAAGACGCCGAGGGCCGGCCCTATGCCGACGCGCTAGTGCGCGGCGTTTTGGGCGACCTTGCGCGGACCGACGCGGAAATCAAAAAGGCCAGCCAGAACTGGCGGCTGGAACGCATGACGCGCGTCGACCGCAACGTGCTGCGTATGGGCGCCTGGGAGCTGATCGCGCGCACGGACGTGCCGCGCGCGGTGATCTTGGACGAGGCGGTCGAGGTCGCCAAGCGCTTCGGCACCGAGGAGAGCGGCGCGTTCGTGAACGGCGTGCTCGATCGCATCGCCGAAAACCTCGGGCGCACCGACGCCGAGGGCGTGTCTTCGAAGCCGGCGAGCTGAGGCGACTTGGATCTTCGCTTCTCGACGCCGGAGTTGCGCAAGCTCGACTTGCTCGGAACCGAGATCATCGTCTCGACGATCGCCAGCGACGAGCGGCCGCCGCACGGCGTCACCGGGCTCTTGGATTTCCGCCTGGCCGGTCGCATTTCGCGTCAGATTCAAGCCGGATTTGCCACTGGCAAGGTGGGTGAAGTGTTGCTCATCCCGGGCAAACCCAAGTTGCCCTTCGACAAGATTTTACTGTTCGGCATCGGGAAACGCTCCGAGTTCAACGACCCGGTGTTTCGCACCGTGTTGAACAAGATCTTGCGCACCCTGGAGGGGCTACGCGTGCGCACCGCGA
>Ga0247766_1000044_pt1 | contig 26287 bp, 21 predicted proteins | sample UWRJL223509R6_FD_179946 | JGI IMG/M metagenome (GOLD analysis project Ga0247766, IMG submission 179946) | Plant litter microbial communities from Arlington Agricultural Research Station in Wisconsin, United States - UWRJ-L223-509R-6 | ecosystem: Environmental > Terrestrial > Plant litter >... | reverse complement strand
AGGAAAGAGCAGACGCGATGCAAAGCTCTCTTCACAGCATGCACTGGCGCGCAGCTGCCTGCGCCATTCTCGGCCTGTCGCTGGGCGCCTGCTCGAGCACCCCCCCCGAGGCGTCTAACGTGGGCGGCGGCAACGCGTCCTTCGCCGGCCAGGGCGGCGGCGCTCAATCCAGCGCGGCTGGAGGCGGCGGACGGCCATCGCTCGATCTCGGAGATGACGCCGGCCAAGCAGGGATGGACGGTGAAGCGGGTGAAGCCAACTGCGGCGCGAGCGAGCTCACCGCTGAGCCGCCGATCGTGAACATCTTGCTGGTGATCGACAAGTCCAGCAGCATGCTAGACGAGAGCGGGTTCTCGAAGAGCAAGTGGCTCGCACTGCGCGACGGTCTGACGAGCGCACTCAATCAAACCAAGGAGCGCGTTTCGTATGGCATGAGCTTCTTCCCCTTCGGCAGCGACCCAAAGGTCACGCCGAGCACCTGCGAGACCCCGACGCTTTCTGACCCGCTAATTCCGATTGCCGACGGCACGACCGCCGTACCGAAGATCGTGAGTGCGCTCGGCCAATATGGGCCGGCAGGCGGAACCCCCACCGCGGCGGCGTTGAAGGCCGCCGGTGACTATCTCATTCATGGGCCAGGCAAGAATCTGCGCGGCACGAGCTACGTCCTGCTCGCGACCGACGGCGGCCCCAACTGCAATGGTGACCTCAGCTGCGAAGCGGCCAGTTGCACTCTGAACATGGAGGGCTTCGACTGCGGCGGCAATTGCTGCAGCGCCTCGCTCGACCCCAAGGGCCCGGAAAGCTGCCTCGACGCCGACGCATCCGAAAGCGCCGTACGCGTCCTGGCTGACGCCGGAATCAAGACCTTCGTCGTCGGCATTCCCGGCTCGGAGCTGTATCACGCGACGCTCGATCGCCTGGCGCAGGCCGGGCTCGAACCGCAGAAGAAAGGGCCGCCCTACTATTACGCCGTCAGCGCCGACGGAGGCACCGCGGGCCTCGCTGACGTCCTGACACGCATTACGAGCGGTGTCATCGCCACGTGTCAACTTCAGCTCGGCTCGACGCCCCCCGATCTCGACGAACTCAACGTGATCATCGACGGTCAAACCATCCCTCAGCTCGGCCCCGACGGTTGGAGCGTCGACACGAGCACCTCACCGCCGACCGTCGTGCTGAAGGGCGCCACCTGCGAGATGATGGAAACGCAGGGCGCGCAAGCGGTGAACATCACCTTTGGCTGTCCCACCGTGCTGGTGAAGTGAGCTCGGCTCCGCCCGCGGTCGGTCAAACCGCGGGCGTTTCGAGCGCCGTGCGTCCCTTGCGAAACTCCGTTCAGACCGTTTCTGCTGCGCGCGGACTCTCGCGCGGCGCGTGTCCGTCGAATTCGACGTAGCCCGCCGGCAATTCGCGCAGGGAGGCGCCCTGCGCCGAACCCTCGACGGCGTGCGCCAGGAACATATGCTGCATCAGCGCAGAGGTGAGCGAGCCCACTTGGTGAGGTGTCATTCCCAAATCCAGGAAGGCGGCAGCGATGGCGATGCCCATGTTCGGTTCGACTCCGCGTTGCTCACGCACTTCCGCCGAGACCGCGTTCATCAAGCGCCAGAACCGGAGATCTTGTCGGCCGCGCTGCCGAACGCACTGGCGAAATGCCACTAATCGCTCGTCTTTTCCGCGGAACGGCGTGCCAAAGCCCCACACGAAGCGGTGCTGTTCGAGGTACCTTTTGACGAACGCGCGCACCGTCTCGGGCTCGTCGACGCGCGAGCCGATGGCAGCGTCGAACTCGAGCAACACCTCGGCGCCCTTGGCTGTCGTCCAAGGACCGATGCGCGCGTCTTGTTCGGAGAGTAGGCCTGCCGCAGCGGCGGGGAGCGTGGAACCGTAAGCTGCAATCAAGCGCGTCAGCTTCAGCGGCCAGATGCGTGGATCGGCTAGCGTGACCGTGCACGCCACGTCGTCGACGACCGCGCATTCATCGCTCGACAAGCGTCGACCCAAGACTGACAGCACCGTGAGCCCGGTGAGCGACTCATGGCCAGCGAGCTGCTCGAACACGCGGTGTCCGAAATAGCGATGTTCGTCCCAACCCCAGTGTGCGGTGCGGGTTTCTTGCGTGAGTTCGGGCAAGCTCATTGGGCCTCCGTGTAGGCAAAGCGCGGCAGATTGATGGGATAATTGCCGAAGTTGGTGGGGCGCTCGGCCAGCGCTTCGGCGATCCCGCTCGGCAGGCGCGCGAGGAAGATCGCGGCTTCGAGTCGCTCGCGGCGCTTGAAGCCAACGGCGAACAACACCATCAGCAGCGCCGCCTCGCGGGCTGGGCGCTCCGCGAGTGCCGGAACCGAAAGACCCGTGGGTTCGAGCGCCGTCACCAGGCGCTCGACGGCAGCGACGTCGGCTTCGTCTCGGGCGCGGAAGCGCTCCGGGAGCTGGCCGCGCTGAGAGCGCAGCCAGACAAAGAGCTCGTCGTGTTCGTCGAGCAGGGAGCGCGCGTGTTCGGCGGCGCCGATCGCAGCGACGCCGAACGTGCTGCTCGCCGGGGCGCCGCACAGACGGCCGACGACGGCCGCGTGGCTCGATGCGTGTGCCACAGAAACGGGCGCCAGGAACATCAGGGCAACGGAAAACGCTCGTGACACCGGAGCCGCGGGTAGCTCACCCATGAGCAGCAGAAACAGCAGATCCGAAGGCTGGTAGTGGCGAGCCAGATCGCCTTCGACGTCGTAGCCGTGCACCCGCGGGCGCTCGCCCGGAGTGACGACGCGCGCGGTCAGATGTGCTGGAAACGACGCGCCGCTCTCGAGCGGCCCATCGAGCTCGACGGCGCTCACGACTCCACCCCCGGAAAACCGGCAGCGCCGCCGAAGGCCGGCGGAACCGTGCTGAGGCCCTGCTTGCCCAGACTTTTGTTGCGTTGTCCAGCGGGCGCGATTTCGGTCGGGTCGATGATCACGTCGATCACGAACGGCCCGAGTGAGGCGAGCCCCAACTGAAGCGCCGCGGCCACGTCTTGCTCGCGATCGACGCGGATGCCATCCGCGCCCATGCCGCGCGCGATGGCGACGAAATCGGCACGCGGGAAATCGGTCTCGAACGGCGTCCAACCGACCGAGCGCATGCCCTGTTCGATCATGCCGTAGCGCGCGTCGTTCAGCACGATCCAAACCGCGCCGATGCCGTAGTTGGCCGCGGTATTGAACTCGTTCAGCATCAGCATGGCACCGTCACCGACGATCGCGAACGCCTTGTTGCCGCGCGCCAGCGCTGCGCCGAGCACACCGGCAGTGGCGTGACCCATCGATCCGAAGCCGGCACTCACACGATAGCGTCCGGGTTCAGGGAAGTGCAGCTTTTGGCTGCCGAGCGAGAACGAATTGCCCGCTTCGGTCATCACGATGGCATCGCTCTGCTCGATCACCTCGCGCTGAATTTGCTGCATCAAATACGACGGGCGCACCGCAGCTCCCGCGCGTGCGATGAGGCGCGGCTCGGACCTCGGCGGCGGCTCGGTGGTCGGATGCGGCTCGGACTTCTGCGGCCAAGCGCGCAGCAACTCACGCAAAAACGAGCCTATTTCAGCTTGAACGCCGATCGTCGACACGTCGGGGTAAGCCGCGCCGAACACCTCTGCCTCGAGGTCGACATGGATGAAGCCGTCGGCCGGTGCCAACTCGGGCAACCAGAACGAGGACATTTCGCCCAGCCGTGTGCCGAGCACGAGCGCACGCCGCGGCCGCGCACGTTGCAAGTACTCGGTCACTCGAGCGTGGCCGCCGAGCCCGGTCACTCCCAGGTAGAGCGGGTGTGTCTCGGGCATCACGCCCTTGGCGCGCGGTGTGCACATCACCGGCGCGCCGCTCAACTCTGCCAAGGTCTGCACCAGATCCGCCGCTGCGCGCGAGCCGAATCCAGCCCAGATCACGAACGGTTCCTTCGCCAACAGCTCCGCGCATTCGACACTCACCAGGCGGTCACACGCGCCGGGGCCGACAGTGTTCACGCGCGGCAGCGACACTTCACGGCGCGCGGTCTGCACCGCGAGCGGCAGACCAAGATGGGCCACGAAACCTTGCGGGCGGGCGAAGCCACTCACTAGTCGCGAGAGCGTGGTCTCGAGTTCGGACGGGTCGTCGATCACGCCGGCGTGGTGGAATAAATTTCCGCTGACGAACAACGCGCTCAAAGAGGAGAACGCACCGCCCGTCTCTTGAAAAGCGCCGCGACCTCGTTGTGCCGCGGGCGTGGTGCCCGAGATGAACAGAACCTTGGCGCCCTCGGCACGCGCGGCTGCCATGCCCGTGTAGAGATTGCTCACTCCGGGCCCAGTCGTTGCAATCACGACCGTCGGACGGCCCGTCGCCAATGACGACTCGATCGCCGCAAATGCCGCGCCTGCCTCGTGCCTGAAATGAAGCAAGCGGATCGGGCTCTCAGAGACGGCCTGGCAAAACGGGGCGATGCCACCGCCAAAGATGCCGAAAGCGTGCTGCACCCCAAGGCCCACCAGCGCATCGACCAGGGCTTCGGAGACGGTCGGGGCGAGCGCGGGCTCCGCTGCGGGCCAACTGGGCAACCCAGTCTGGATGGGCACCACCATGCTGTGGCGGGGCGTGTGTCGCTTTTCGCTCTTCTGGGATCCACGACCTGGGTATTCGTGGCCGAGATTCCGCTCGATCCGGTTTGGTTTTGACATTTTTGGGGGTCCTATCGCTTAAGCCAAGAAGCGCTGCCCCGGTGTGGGGGAGCATCCGTTGACCACCTAGACGGACACACGTTGTTGCAGTTTAGCGGTCACGCTCAGAAATCGTTGCGCTTTGGACGATTGCCTATGCCACCTCGCAACACCCTCACGCGGCGCACACCCGGGTGAGGTCAGAAGGATCCGAGTGGCACCGCACCCAGGGTGTGCAACTCCGCGGCGCACACCCCGGGTGAGGTCAGAAGGATCCGAGTGGCACCGCACCCAGGGTGTGCAACTTCGCGGCGCACACCGGGGGTGAGGTCAGAAGTGACCCGGTGTGCGGACGCGACTCAGTGGAGCTCGAGGGAACCGAAACGCACGGTGAAGCGCGCGCCTCGTCCGGATTCCGCGCTGGGCTCCAAGCTGATCTCGCCGTTGTGAGCCCGGGCGATGGCACGCACGATGGCTAAGCCGAGCCCGCTGCCCTCTTCCGCGGCTTCGCGGGAACCTCGAAAAAATGGCTCGAAAATCCGGGGCACGTCGTCGGCTGGCACGCCCGGACCTTGATCCTGCACCGACAGCTTTGCAGTTCCGTTGCTCTCGGCGCAAACCCGCACGACCCCGCCGCGCGGTGAATGTTTCACCGCGTTGTCGAGCAGGTTGACGACCAAACGATGTAGATCGCGCTCGTTCCAGGTGTCGATGCATGCGTCGCCGTCGAGTTCGACGCTCACACCGCGCGCCTCGAACGTACCCGCGAGCTGCGCGATCGCACCGCGAGTGACGCTCGCCAGTGACGCGTTGCTGCGCGCCCCGGATGCCGGCGGCGCGCCGCTCCGAGCCAAGACCAGCAGATCTTCTGCCAAGACTCGCATGTGCTGCGTGGCTTCGAGCGCGCACACGATGGCTTCTTTATAGTCGGCCGCGCTGCGCTCTTTGCGGAGCGCGTTGGACAATTCCCCATAGGCGGCCGTCAGTGGCGAGCGCAGCTCGTGGGCCGCATAAGACACGAACTTTTGCTGCGAAGCGACCAACGCCGAGAGTTGCTCGATCATCGAATCGACGTCGCGCCCGAGCCGCGCGATGTCTTCGTGTGGCAGACCGCCGCCGACTCGCGCGCTGAGATCCCCGGCGGCGACGCGCCGCGCGACAGCGGCGATCGCCTCGTGTTCTCGGGTCATGCGCGCCGCAATCCACCAAGTCATGAACACGATCCAGACCACGACGCCTGCGAAGGTGATGCTCATCACGCGCGCCAAAAGCGCTGCATCCGAATCGAGCGGGTCGCGCGACACGCCGAACAACAGAGTCTCCCCGGCGCGCCCAGGCACCGGCAACAGCACCGCCCGCACGTGGGTTTGGCCAATCGAGCGATCGAAAGGCATGGCCGAGTTCACGTTCAGCGTCTTTAGCTCGGGCGCGCGCGAGCCGACCAATGCGGAACGAGCGAGCACCTTGCCATCGCCGTCGTACAAGACGGCATACTTCCGCAGCGGCCCGATGTTCGTCGCCTTCAGATCCGGATCCTCGGGCAGCTCACGCGCGCCCTTGTTGCGCGCGATCTCGTCGGCTTCTTCACGGCTCTCGATACCGAGCACGAAATCAATCTCGTGCAGATGCTCGGCGCACACCCGCTCGTAGACGAAGCTGAAGCCGGCACCCAGTCCGATCAAACTCGTGAGCGACGCGGCGAGCACGAGCCGCTCACGGAATTTCACGGAGCGTCGCTCCGCAACCGGTAGCCGACGCCGCGCACGGTCTCCACCATCCACGCGCGCGTGCCGAGTTTCTCGCGCAACCGGCGCACTTGTACGTCGACCACGTTGGAGCCAGGATCGAACGGCATTTGCCAAATGCGCGCGAGCAACTCCGCTCGCGTCACCACCTCGTTCACGCGATTGGCCAAGTGCAGCAAGAGGTCGAGCTCACGGCCGGTGATCGCCACCTGTACTCCGTCGATCACCACGCAGCGCCGTTCCAAATCGATTTCCATACCGCTCAGGTTGACGCGCCGGGCGCCCTGCGTGCGGCGAAGCAAGGCGTGGATGCGCGCGACCAACTCCTCGACCTCGAACGGCTTGACCAAATAGTCGTCGGCGCCGGATTTCAGACCGAGCACGCGCTCGCGCAATTCGCCGCGGGCCGTGAGCATCAGCACGGGCACGTTCGAACCGGTGCGTCTCAACTCACGACACACCGAGAGGCCATCTTGACCGGGTAGCATCCAGTCGAGCAGCACCAAGTCGTACACGCCATTTCTGACTTGTCGTACGGCTTCGTCGCCATCCGCGCAGGCGTCCGCGACCAGGCCCTCATCCGTCAGCAGCCGGCGTAGGAAGCGGGCCACTTTGGGATTGTCCTCCACGACCAGGACTTTCAGCGACTTGGGGGGGGTGTCACTGGCGACGAGCATGGTGTTCATGGGCGGACAACTCTGGTTTCAAAAGGGTTACGGGCCGCAGACAGCACACTCAACACGGGTCTTCCGACGTTATTCCGAATGCACTTGGCGAAAATGGCGCAGCGCCCCAAATTCTCGGCATGGGCAATCGGGTTTTCGAGCAGTCGATCGTCATTCGTGAAGGGCACCTGGACACGTTTGGCCACGTCAACAATGCACGTTATCTGGAGATTTTCGAGCAAGCACGCTGGGACTTGATCACCGAAAATGGCTTCGGCCTCGAATACGTTCAATCGTCCGGCACGGGGCCGGTGATCTTAGAGCTCAATTTGCGTTTTTTACGCGAAATCAAAAATCGCCAACAGATGCTGGTGCGCAGCTTCGTCGACAGCTACGAGGGCAAAATCGGCCGAATGACGCAGCTCTTGGTCGACGATTCCGGCCAGATCTGCTGTGAGGGGAAATTCGTGTTCGGCCAATGGGACACTCGCAGTCGTAAGCTGATCGCCCCGACGGCCGAATGGCGCGCTGCCGTAGGTTTGGAGTGAGAGCGGTGAGGCGCCGCGCCTCGGCGCTCGGCGCAGTGCGACCGAGCCGCGCGCCCATCGCCGCCCGAAACGCTCGCAAATATCGGAAATCAGGGCAACGCTCGGATATCCCGGCTCGGAACGGTTGTTGCTGAGAGGCCAGGTATGCCTACTTGGTTCCCCCACTACGCAGACGAGATCGAACGAACCACTCCCGAGCCGCGACCTCCCCTCGAAGATCCGCCCCTGCCGCACCCGCCAGTCGAACCCACTCCGGACTCCCCCGAATTGCCGGGCGGGACCCCCGATCCGCTACCGATCGACTGAGCTCCGTTCCGCGACGGCTCGCTGAGGCAAGCGCAGCAACGCCAAGGTCAACGCGCGCTTCGAATTAGAAGAGTGGGCGCTCACGATCCAGCAGCGCACCTCGCTGCGCGTGAGTGTTTCCGCACATCACGGCCAATCGATGCGCGGCGCAGTCGAGCGCGCCGCGCACGGTCCCCCGGAACGTGCGTGACTAGAGTGCTCGCTGCAAGCGCTCGCAGACGGTCTCCAATACTTTGACCCGCGCATAGTGCTTGTCCTCTGCTTCAACGAGCGTAAACGGCGCATAGTCGGTGCTGTTGCGCTCGATCATTTCTGCGGCGGCCGCTTCGTATTGGTTGGTCTTCTGTCGATTGCGATAATCCTCGGCAGTGATCTTGTGTTGCTTCCACGGCTCGCGCTCACGATCTTGGAAACGACGTAGCTGCTCCTCAGGGCTGATTTGCAGCCAAAATTTGACGAGCACGATGCCGTCACGCGTGAGTTCGTGCTCGAAGTCGTTGATCTCCTTGTAGGCCCGCAGCCAGTTCTCCTCACTGGTGAAGCCCTCCACGCGCTCGACGAGCACACGCCCATACCAGCTGCGGTCGTAGATCGTGATCCGGCCGCGGCGCGGCAATTGCCGAAAGAAGCGCCAGAGATAGTGGTGTGCTTGCTCTTCGTCAGTGGGCGCGGAGATGGGGATGATTCGGTACTGCCGTGCATCCAACGCCCAAACCAAGCGTCGAATGGCGCCCCCCTTGCCCGCTGCGTCCGAACCTTCGAACAAGAAGATGGCGCTTCGGTTCCGCTTCCTCAGCTTGCGTGCGAGCTCTCCGAGCTCTCCCTGTAGCGTGGCCATCCGCTTTTCGTAGGCAGGTTTTTCGAGCTTCAGCGACAAATCCAGGCGATCCAGCAGCGTGGTCGGATCGGCGATCGCGGGCTCGGCTTTGGGCGCTTCCGATACCTCGCGCGCCGCCAAGCGATGCTGAATCCGTTCCAGGACGGTCAGTCCTGCGGTCATGTTCCGGTAGCGATCGTCAGCTGACTCGATCACCGTCCAGGGTGCGTGACCGGTACTCGTATCGCGCAATGCACGCTCGGTGACCGAAACGAATTCGTCATAACGTTCGTGATGCCGCCAGTTGCTCTTGGACACGAGCAAGCGCGTGCTGGTGCCGCGTTCCTCGGCCTTCAGTCGTCGTTTTTGAGCCTTCTTGCTGACGTGGAACCAAAGCTTGATGAACAGCACGCCGCCATCGGCGAGCGTGCGCTCGAAGGCGTTGATGCGCGTGAGCGCTTGCTCGAATGCCCGCGCTTTGCCGCCGTTCATCACCCGGTCCAGAATCGGCGCCGTGTACCACGAGCCCAGAAATAGGCCGATCTGCCCGGCCTTGGGCAAGGTCATCCAGTAGCGCCAATACTCCGGGCGCGCGCGCTCGGCCTCGGTGGGAGCGTCGTATGCCTCCGTGGTCAGGTAGCGCGCATCGAGCCATTCATTGAGTAAATTGAGTGTCTCGGCCTTGCCCGCGCCATCCGCGCCGTTGATCAAGATGACGACCGGAATTTTTGCCTGTTCGACGGCGACCTGGGCCTTGAGCAGCGAGGTGCGCAGATCGCCGAGCGCGGCGTCATAGTCTTGCTTGCTCAGCGCGCGTCCCAGTTCGGCGGATTTCAACATTCCCACATTGAGAGCAAGCCTGGCTGATTTGCGCAAGAGGCGATCGACGCCCGCGTCGCGACCGCGCGGCGACACATGCCGCCTATCTCGGCACAGTGGGCGGGAGCATTGGCCCGACGTAGCGCGCGGCCGGGCGAATCAGACGGCCGGTGTGGCGTTGTTCCTCGACGTGTGCGAGCCAACCCGCACAGCGGCCGATGGCGAACGTGGCCGTAAACAGCTCGCGCGGGATCCCGACCGCTTCGAGCAAGAGCGCGGTGTAAAATTCGACGTTCGCGCACAGCGGGCGCTCGGGGTGGCGCTCGCGCAGCAGCGCTTGTGCGGCGTGTTCGACGTGGCGAGCATGCTCGAGCCTGCTAGCAATCGCTGACTTTCCGCGATCCTCGGTGGCGAGCCGAGCGAGCGCGCGCTCGAAGACGAAGGCGCGCGGATCGCGCACTCGATAGATGCGATGACCCATGCCCATGATCCGGCGACCCGCCGAGAGTTCGTCCTCCAACCAAGCGCGCGGCTCCTTGCCAGCCGTCGCGTCCAGCATGTCCAGCACGGGACCAGGTGCGCCACCGTGTAGCGGTCCTTTCAAGGCACCGAGCGCCGCGACGATGCACGGCATCACGTCCGAGCCGGTCGAAGCCACGACGCGGGCAGCAAAGGTCGAGGCGTTCAGGCCGTGATCCGAGACAGTCGTCCAATAGGCATCGAGCGCCCGCGCGCGCGAGGGGTCGTCGGGCAAGCCGAGCATGCTCATGAAAGCCTGCGCGGCGGAGTGCTTCGCATCCGGGGCTATCGGTGCTTGTCCCAGGCGCAACCGGGCGCCCGCAGCAACGTACACCGAAAGTGCTCCCAGCACCTCGAGCGCGTCGCTGCCCGCCGAGCCTTGGGCCGTCGACGCAAGCAGGGCGTCCATCGGATCCGACAAAGACAGCGCTCGAGTGAGTTGCGGCACGCGAGCGAAGGCCGCCGTGCGTGCCTGAGCCAAGGGCTCACGCAGTGCCGGCTGCGGAGCGTCGGTCGAAATCTCCCACAGTCGCTCGACGACGGTTTCGAAGTGGCCCGGATCCTCGAGCGCCAGATCTTCTGCGCGACGACCGGCAATCAGCAGCTCACCGCGTTCTCCGTCGACGTGGCTGAGCCGGGTATCGGCAACCACCACACCCTCCAACCCCGAGGCTTTGGCCGGAGACCGATCGCCAATGGGTAACTCTCTGAGATTCATGACAAATCCTTCCTAGGCGCGCCGCAAGACCGCGCCGGCTCTGAGCATTCACCCTGAGCTGAGCCGGCGATTTGATCAACGTTGATTCGACAATCAATGCTGGCGCGCCATGCTGGCCCCGAAGATGGCTGATCGAGCAGGCGCTTGGTTGAATTCGCGAGAGGCGAGCGAGCGACTCGGGGTCAAGCTCGCCACGCTGTATGCCTATGCCAGCCGCGGTCTGATCACGAGCTTGCCCGGCGAGCGACCGCACGCCCGTTTGTACGCGAAGGAAGACGTGGAGCGCTTGCGCACGCGCCATGTCGCGCGTTCCGGTCATGGCCCTGTCGCGGCCAGCGCGCTTCGCTTCGGTGAGCCGGTGCTCGAGACCCGCATCTCGGACGTCGGTCCAGAGGGACCGCGCTACCGCGGTCAATCGGCGATCCAGCTCTGTCGCGAGGGAGTGAGCTTCGAGCGCGTAGCGGAGCTACTTTGGACGAGCAGCTTGCCGGACGCCGCCGGTCCGGTAGCTTCCCTGAGCTACGAGCCGGCGCGACTTTGGCCGCTGTTTACGGGACGCGCTTCACTACCGAAAATGGCATTCATGCTGGCCGCACTGGCGCTCACCGATCGTCATCGGCATGCGGCCAGTGATGAGGCGGAATTTGCGCGGGCGCGCGCGTTGTTTCATTGCTTGGCTCGAGCCACGAGTGCGCGCGCGCCGCGTCGGCCTGCCGAAAGGCGAGTTGCTGGTACGCTGCTCGCCGCGCTGCGCGTACCCCCAAAAAACAATCTCGTCGCTGCGGTCGATCGCGCACTCGTCTTGTGCGCGGAGCACGAACTCAATGCCTCGACGTTCGCGGCGCGAGTCGCCGCGTCGGCCGGCGCCGATTTGTACGCTTGCTTGGGTGCCGCCGTGAACACCTTGAGCGGCAGTGCTCACGGCGGCATGTGTGATCGCGTCGAAGCGTTGATCGCAAGCACCGGCTCGCGCGCGCGGGCCGGCCGCACGGTGAACGAGTGGCTCGCGCGCGGCGAAATGCTGCCCGGCTTCGGGCATCCGCTGTATCCGAAGGGCGATCCTCGTGCGACAGTGTTACTCGAGCTGGCCGAAGCACACGGCGCTCGCAGCGAACGCGCAAAGACGGCATTTGCCTTGCTCGACGCCATGAAGCGCGGAGGACACCCGCCGCCGACGCTGGACGCGGGCCTGGTGGCGCTGTGCGCCTGCCTGGACCTGCCAGCGGGAAGCGCCAGTAGCATCTTCGCGGTCGGCCGCAGCGCGGGCTGGGTCGCCCACGCGCTCGAACAGCGTGCGGCAGGCTATTTGCTGCGGCCGCGTGCGCTGTACGTCGGCCGCCAGTAAACGCCGCTGACGACGCCTCGAAAGCGCGCAAAATCGTGATAGCGTATCTCCGCAATGGCTGCCGCGCGCATTGGGGATCGCGACCTCGGACCCGAGTCCACCAAGCAATCGAGTGGGCTCTCGCGCACCGCGCGGTTCAGCGCCGCAATCGCCAGCCCCGTGGCGGTGCTGACTCTGCTACCGCTGCTGGTCGCTTCCATCGGTCTGTTCCTGACCGTGGTCGGTCAGAGTTCGCTCCGCGATAGCAATTCGTCCATGGCCGTCGATCGCATCGACGAGGAAACCACGCTGCTCGCGCGCGGCATCAGCGCCGCCTTGGAGCAATCCACCCCGGTCATGGACCGCCTAGCCATGCTGGCGCACGACCATGACTCGATCAAAGGGTTCGACCGAGCAGCCCACTCGCTCCGCGACTTGATGCAGGGGCGGCCCGGGGTTTCGTACATCAGCATCAGCTTCCCCGACGGCACGTTCCAAGGCGCGTACCGCGACGAAGACGGGACGATTCGCTTCCAAGACAGCCGCGTCACCCCTCAGGGTACGATCGTCAAGCGCTACACGCTGGTCGGGCACGAACGCATCACTCCGTACTACGAAGAACGCACGAGCTACGACCCACGCACGCGTGATTTTTACAAGCTTGCGGTGAGTAGCGGGCGCCGCGTGTGGACCAAGCCCTATCCCTTTTTCAAGACGCACTACACTGGCATCACGCGCGCCGAACCGGTATTCGAATCGGGCTCGCACGCGCTGCACGCGGTGATCACCGTCGATTTCGACGTGATGGCGCTGTCGGCGGTACTCAGCCAAACGTCGATGGGCGGGGCGGCGACCTTGCTCTACACTCGCGACGGCTCCGTGCTCGCCTATCCCAGCGGTGAAGGCCGCATCAATGACTTGCCGTTGCGCCAAGATCGCGCGCTTTTGTACAGCGATCTCGATGACCCGCTGTTGAACGCCTTCTTCAAAGAGTTCGTGGGTAAAGGTCACACGGAGTCTGGCGCGAGCGAAATCGACGTCAACGGCGCAAAGCAACTGGTCGTCGAAAAGTCGATTGGGTCAGGGGGCGAACTAGGCTGGTCAGTGGCCACGATCATGCCGGAAGCACGCATCCTGAGCGCGCTACATCAGCATCAACAGAAGAGCACCATCGCAGCTGCCCTCGCTACATTGGTCGCCACCGGGATGGCGTGGCTGTTCGCGCGGCACATCTTGCGCACGCGGCGCGAGGCCGCTGTGGCACGTGCCGAGGCGCGTGAAGCCGTGGCGCGAGCGCAAGAACTCGGCAGCTATCGCTTGGTGGAGATGCTCGGCAAAGGCGGCATGGGTGAGGTATGGCGCGCCGAACATCGGCTACTCGTCCGTCAAGCCGCGATCAAATTGATCAGCATGGGCGACGACGCTGGGCTGGACCAAGGCGAAATCCAAGAGCGCTTTCGGCGCGAAGCACAGAGCCTGGCGACGCTGCGCTCGCGCAATACGATTGAGCTCTTCGACTACGGTGTCACCGCCGAGGGCACCTGCTTCTACGTGATGGAACTGCTCGACGGCATGGATCTCGAAACGCTGGTCGAAACGTACGGCCCGCAGCCCGCCGCGCGCGTGATCGACTTCTTGATCCAAGCCTGCAACTCCCTCGCCGAAGCGCACGACGCCGGCATGGTTCACCGCGACATCAAACCCGCGAACCTGTACGTGTGCCGCATCGCCGACGAAGTGGACGTGCTCAAGGTGCTGGACTTTGGGCTCGTGCGCGCAGCCGTCCACAAGGCCAGCCTGCGCCCACCCACGAGCGGCACGCACCCCACGCGGAACGAAGCTGCAAGCGGCGTGCACCCGGGCGCAGGCAAGAGATTGGAAGAGGACGCCGAAGCGAGCGCCCGCCTCTTGGCAGCCGCCAGCGCGGATGATGCCGGAGCAGGCAACGAGCGCCTGACCCAAGTCGGACAGGCCATGGGCACCCCCGCGTACATGGCGCCCGAGCAAGCTCTGGGCTACGAGCTCGACGGCCGCGCCGATCTGTACGCACTCGGTTGCATCGGCTTCTTCCTGCTCAGCGGTCGTCTACTCTTCGAGCGCAACGGCTCACTGCCGATGATGATGGCGCACATCACGGACGCCCCGCCCGAGTTCAAGAATCGAATCTCGAACTACCTACCAGCAGAGCTCGCTACGGTGCTCATGCAATGCTTGGCCAAAAAGCCGCACGACCGCCCGAACGACGCCCGCGCGCTTTCGGCTCTGCTCAGAGCCATCGAGATCCCCCAGGCGCAGGCGTGGAGCGAAGCCCAAGCCCAAGCCTGGTGGGCCACGCGAAAGCCCAGAACACCCATCGCGGAGCACATCGACCCGACCCTGGCCACCGAGTTCGCCCATCGCGGCGTCGCCTGAGCCGATCAATCCCGCAAATCCCAGCCGAAAACGGCCCGCCGCGCGCGATGCTTCGGCCCCCGTCGTCTGTCGTTGACACACCCCGCGCCGGCTGCCAGATTCCGCCCGCTTCGCGCCAATAGCTTACCTGGAGAGGTGACCGAGTGGTCGAAGGTGCTTGACTGGAAATCAAGTGTACGGGCAACCGTACCGAGGGTTCGAATCCCTCCCTCTCCGCAGCTGCCCCCTCACTACACGTCGGTGTGAGGCGTTGGCACCCGTCGCTCCTCGCCGCCCTTCGGGCGGCTGCGGGGCGCCGACCTCCCCCAAATCCGTGCTCGCGGCTTCGCCGCTGCGCGCGGATGGGGGAGGTAGTCGTTGTGCGTCGTCGCGCTGAGTGGGCATTGCTCGTTTAGGCTCGACTCCGCGCCCGCCGGCGGGCGCGCACTGCGGTGTCCGTTCGTTTACTTCTCGCCTCTGCGTCGGCATCGGGGCCGCGCTTCGCGAGCTATGGCTCGGCACGCTTGAAAACGGCTCCGCGCCCGCCGGCGGGCGCGCACTGCGGTGTCCGTTCGTTTACTTCTCGCCTCCTGCGTCGGCATCGGGCCGAGCTTCGCGAGAGGCGCACGCTCCGCGCCACGCCAGTCACTGGAGACTGAATACGTCGGGGGCGTGGCACGGAGCCTGCGCCTGGGGGGCTGCGCTCGGCCCGATGCCGACGCAGGAGGCTCAGTCATGCGTGATCGGAAGGCAGACAATCTCGTTCGCAGGCAACTTTGGCTCGAGCAGTGCGCTTGGGCGAGTCGGCGCGTGATGACGCCTTCGGAGCTGCGGCTTTGGTCGGCGCTGAGCGCACGCAGGTTGGGCGTGCAGTTTCGGCGCGAGGTGCCGTTGCTCGGGCAGTATATCGTCGACTTTTGCGCACCGAGCGCGCGACTCGTCGTTGAGGTTGACGGCGCGTGTCACGCCGACCGGCGTGCCGCCGATGCTCGGCGGGATGCCGCGCTCCGCTGCGCCGGGTATCGCGTGCTTCGGATTGAGGCGCAGCTCGTCATGCAGTCGCTCACTGAAGCAGTTGCGCTGGTGCGCGCCGCGCTTTGAGGCCGCAGTGCAGTCCTGGCGCGCTCACAGGGCACCACGGACGAGTGCGCGGCGGATGCGAGATCGGAGAGGACCAATTCTGGGCTTACCCGAACGACACGGTACCCGAGCCGCGCGAGCTGCCGATCGCGGCTCGCGTCAGTGCGCCTCTGGCGCGAGTGATAGCCGCCATTCACCTCAACGATGAGCTTGATGCTTGGCGCACAGACGTCCGCGATGAAGCGGGCACCCACAGGCACTTGGCGAAGAAAGCACACGCCGAGCTGGCCCGCGTTGAGTGCGGACCACAGGCGAGCCTGGCTAAGCCTGGTCAACGGGTGACGAACGTTTGTCACCTTCGAGCAGGTGCGCCCAGCGAGTTACCTCAGTGCCCATCGCCAGTGGCCGAACGGTACGCTCGGCCCTGACCTCTTGCGGATTCGCGCCTCACCACGCTGACGCCCCTCCGTCGACGACATAGTTGGCGCCTGTGATATAGGACGCTCGATCCGAAGCAACGAATGCTGCAAGCTCCACGATTTCTTCGGGTCGGCCGAAGCGCTTGAGGAGCGTTTTTTTCGTTATCGCATCCCGTGCTGCCTGGTTGTCGCCGAGATCGCGAGCGCTTGCCGGAGTCAGGATCGGCCCAGGACTAATCGCCACTGCACGAATTCCGTCTCGAGCGCCTTCGAGCGCAAACTGTCGTGTCATCGCAATGACGCCGGCCTTGGCCGCGACGTGCCCGACCATGGGAGGGGTCTCGCCGGCGATCACCCCCGCCAGCGACGCGATGTTGATAATGACGCCGCCGCCTCTCTGGCGAAGGTGCGGCCAGGCGAACTTCGACACGAAGAAGGGAATATCCAATTCGCCCGCGATCGTGGCTCGCCAATTTTCGATACTGAAATCCGGCATCGGACCGAAGTACTGGATGGCGGCATTGTTGTAGATCACGTCCAAGCCGCCATAGATGCCTGCCGCATCGTCGACCATCTTGCGCGCTTGTTCGGGACTCGTGAGGTCGACCGGGGCGATGCCCGACATTTTACCGCCTGCGCGACGGACGAGTTCGACGGTTTCTTCGTTGGCCTCGACGTTGATGTCGCATCCAACGACCTTGGCGCCCTCGCGCGCGAAAGTTTGCGCGGCGGCGCGACCGAGACCACCTCCCGTGCCGGTGACTAGCGCGATCTTGGCGTGCAGAATTCCCATTACAGCCTCCGATTTTTTGCCTCGTTGTATCAGTGGGACACGACGACCCGATGCCACGATATGCAATACGGGCAATGCACCGACGATTGGACGAAGGTATCGCCGACACCATCGCCATCACGCGCGGTGACATGCGAGGATTGATCTTGAACCTTGGCAGCCCTCGGTTCGCTCGATTGTTCGCATTCGGGCAACAATGCGTAGCTCGCCGTGCAGCTACCGCGGGGCGGCCGGCGCTCATAAGTTGAGGCCGCAAAAGTTCGCGAACCAGGAGATGGCCATGGAACCCACGACCCGCGCACAGACTTCCCCCAGCAAGACACGTCGCATCGCCCATCGCACGAGCGGGCAGCGGCAGGGTCCGATCACCCGGCTGATGAGCCCGGGGGATGTCGGGCAGCTGGTAAAACCATTCGTGTTTCTCGACTACTTCGAGTTCTCGGCTGCGGTGACGACGGGATTGCCCGTACATCCGCACTCAGGCATCGCAACGCACACGACATTGTTGCAGGGGTCCGTCGACTATGCGGACTCGACCGGAAAGGCGGGCAGGCTCAACCCGCGCAGCATCGAATGGATGCAGGCCGGCGGGGGTGTCTGGCACGGTGGCGGTCCCTCGGGCAATGGGGTGCTGCGCGGGTTTCAGCTGTGGGTTGCCTTGCCACCCAAGCTCGAGCTTGCACAGGCCTACAGCGACTACGTCGAAGGCTCCGCGGTTCCGAGCGAGGGAGGCACACGTTTGCTGCTCGGGTCGTATCGTGGATTGAGCAGCACGATTGCCTACAAGGAGCCGGTAACGTACTTGCAGGTTCAACTACGCGACGGGGAGCGCTGGACCTATCAGGCGCCTCCCACGCACGACGTCGCGTGGCTCGCCGTTGCTACTGGGTGCCTACTCGTGGACGAGTTGCCCCTGCGGCGTGAGATGGCGGTCTTCGAAGAGGGCCGCGCGCCGATCGAGGTCGTCGCGCAAGGGGACGTCGAGTTCGTGATCGCTTCGGCGACGAAGCATCCGTATCCTCTCGTCACCGGTTCCTATTCGGTGCACACCAACCGGGAAGCACTTCTTCGCGGGGAAGCAGGCTACTTGGCGATAGCGAAGACAATGACGCTAAAACCGGGCAAGCCCATCGAACCCTCTGGATCATCGCGCCAGAGGCAGCTTTAGAGTGCAACAGGCCTCGCCGAGTTCGGCGTGTGTCGGACACTCTTCAACTACGCTTCGGACCTGAGAGCGTGGCATAGTACACACGCCATATGCCTCCCCCGATCGAGGAAGGGCCTTAGGCGATGCCAGACTCTATCGAGTTGCTTCCGGTTTCCACTGCCACGCAAATCGCCGACGTTGCGCGCATGGCGCACGAGGTCTGGAACGAATATTACGTGCCGCTCATCGGGCAAGCGCAGGTGGACTACATGGTGGCGAAGCTCCAGTCAGCGGAAGCGATGCAAAGCCAAATCGACTCCGGCTACGAATACTTCCAGATCCAGGATTCCGGCCGGAGCATCGGCTACGCCGCGATCCGCCACGACGCGGCCGACGCGCGCGTGTTCATTAGCAAGCTGTACGTACTCGCGGCACATCGCAAATGCGGCACGGGACGACAGGCTCTCGAGCGTCTCGTGCGCATGGCGCGCGAGCGCGGCGCGACGTACTTGTGGCTCACGGTGAACAAGGGCAATTCGTCCGTGCGTGCGTATGAGCGGCTGGGGTTCAAGATCGTCGATGCCATGGCCGTGGACATCGGCGGCGGCTTCGTGATGGACGATTACAAGATGGAGAAGGATTTACGCTAGCACCACGCGAACTCACTCAACTGACCGTTGCTTGCGCCAACGGGCAGGCTGACAATGACCGTGGCGCCTCCCTCCGGCGGGCATCGAAGGTCTAAGCTGTGACTTTGTTGGCTGTGCAGCAACCGAGGTCTCGTCACCGTCCGGAAATCAAATTCTCGACCGCTAGGCTTCCGGCTGAGGGTCCATCGGGCGGGGCGTGAAGCTGGCGCGTCGAACCGGCTCGTAGCAGGCAATCCAGCTCGCAATCAGCTCCTGCGCCTGTCGACGGCCGATACCGCGACGCTCCGCCACGAACGCATCGAAGTCGCACGGCGGCAGGTCCACGTCCGGAGAGCTCACGCGCACTGCCGAGCAGCAAACGTGCCAGCAAAGTCAACGTGGCACTCGGCTCAGAATTCGTGGTCGCGCGTATTCCACACCGGCCAACTTTGGGCAGCACGACCGATCTTTGGTCACGGAATCGACTGTAGTGACGCGCACCGGCAATGGCGGCCTCGAGCGCCCAATACGATGGTGCAATGGGAACGCTCCAAGCGACTCCCCATAGCATGGTTGCACGCCATCGGTCGTAGTTGGCGATCGCCGACGTGGCACTCGAAAGAACAATTGCTCTGGAGGCAGCAGATGACAGCACTTGCGTACGACCCAGCAAACACTGGGCTTCTGATCGTAGACCCATACAACGACTTCATTTCGGCGGGCGGCAAATTTTGGGAAAGGGTGAAGACCGTCGCCGATGTGAACCACTGCGTTCCCAACATGCTTCGCACCTTACAAGCGGCACGGCAGGCAAAGATCCGAGTGTTTTACGCTCTTCACCATCGCTATCGCTCGGGCGACTACTCGACGTGGAAGACGATCGCTCCTGTGCAAGCGCGGACCGTGCGCTCGAGAGCGTTCGAAGAGGGCACGTGGGGCGGGCGCGTGCGCGACGAGTTCGCGCCCCTCCCGGGTGATGTCGTGGCGCTGGAGCATTGGTGCTCGAGCGGTTTTTACAACACTGATTTAGACCTGCAACTGCAACGCCACGGCATCCAGCGCTTGCTCGTGATTGGCAATCGCGCCAACACTTGCATCGAGTCGACGGTGCGTTCCGCGGCCGAACTCGGCTACGACGTAACGCTGGTGAAGGATGCCGTCGCGAGCTACTCCGCCGAGGAGATGCAGGCGGCGCTCGAGATCAACATCCCCAACTACGCCAGTGCCATCGTAACCACTGACGAGATCATCGGCTCGATTTCCGAGCCAAGCCCCCATGCGGCGTCCTTCTCAGCCGCTTGATAGACCAGGAGATCAATATGGAAGAGCGTATCATCGTAGATTCGAGTTGCAGTGCCATCATCAACGCGCCGTTCGAGGCCATCGACTTACCAGCGTGGTGCTTCAGCCTGCCGGACGACGAGTATCAAGGCTGCTCACCAGCTCACGTCGCGGCGGGTTTCACCACCGCGCGTGACGGCCGGCGCATGTCGATCAACGTGGAAGTGATCGGAGGCACACCCATGGTCCAACACTACGTCGAGATGGTCGGCGAGAAGCATCACCTTGTGCTCGAGTCCGTTTCCGACTTGTTCACGACGGCGGGCCGAACGACCATGATCATTCGCTGGGAGCTCAGCGTGCGAAGCCTGGGCGATGGTCGTTGTGAATTCACCAATCGCGTGCGCAGCCGAGCAACTGATGAGTTCTGGGACTTCTTGGCCCGCCAGGGGATCCCGTTCGACGTGTTCTGCGCTCAGCGCCATCCGATGACCTGCTCGCACAACGCCGGAGAAACCCCATTGTTTGCGGCCAGCATCGAGCGCCGCGCCTTGCGCCACGCGGCGTAGGGAGGAGGTCGTGAGAACGGCCACCACGGCGTGATCCGTGGTGGCCGCTTCGCGAAGCGACTAGAAGACGCGGCGTGATCGGGACCACGCGCCATCAACGCTCAATTTGCCGCCACCTCCGATCAGGAGCGCCGCAACCATGGCGAGTACGAGCAGATGAAACTCGTAGCCTTCCCCCGCCTGGTTGCCGAACCAATTCATGAACAGGCCGTTACGTAAATGGACGGTGAGCACTGCCCCGACCATCACGATGCCGATTGCGACGGCGGCGGCCCGTGTCAACAACCCAAGGACCAGCGCCAAGGCAACCGCTTGCTCGAACAAGATCACCAGCGCGCCGATGACCCACGGCAAGTGCAACTGCGTGGTGAACGAGTTCATGGTTGCCCCCCAGCCGCCCCCGCCAAAGAGGCCGAGGGTCTTCTGAAGTGCATGGGGGAGCATCACGCCGCCGAGTGTGATGCGCAGGATCGCGGCTGCAATCGCGTCGGTGGTTGCGACGCTTGAGTTCATCTTCGACGAGGAACGGAACGACCTTGGTCAGTTGAACTTCGGCCTCTTCCTCATTGGTGAACCCGATCACGCGCTTGCCCTTGACGATAGGTTCGCCGTGGTAGTTGACGTGCCGCAGCACTCCCGGAGCATGGCAAACCGCCGCTAGGGGCTTGTTGGAGTTGTAAAAGGATTAGCCAGAAACCGGTCGGAAGACCGGTGCTGCCGAGGATGTTGTGCGAGGTGAGTACCATCAGGATCTTGCACATTCGATATGCCTCAACGAGTGGAACGTGGATGCCAACCGAACCGCGAGCAGACGTCCGCTGTCGCGGCTCGGCGATTTATTCGCGAGTCCTGCCCTGCCCCGATGACGACAGATTCGTCCGTCGCGTGTGACCGACAGCGATACCTGAACTTGGCTCCGCGGTCCCGGAACGCGCAGTAGACTTTGGTATCGCTGACACCATGGTATTAGCGATGTTCCCGCCCGGAGGTCGAGCACCGCGCGCCCGAGTTCAACGGGTGCGCGGTTTGGGTGCTTCCGCTCTGCATCGCACGGGTTTCGAGACGCCGCGTCGAGAAAGCGCGCGAACCGGCGCTTAAAGTTGATGAAAAGAGGGATAAATCGAGACTAAGCTGCAGGAGCGCCTGGTCGGCAGAGCGGCGGGCCCCGAGCATGGTCAACGAGGCGGATAACGTCGCAGCAAACACGGCAGAGGTACGGCGCCTCGAGCACCGCGTGGCTGAACTGGAGCGTGAACTCGCTCAGTATCGACAGTCAGAGGCGGCGCTGAATGAGCGTGAGCGCGCTGCTCGGCTGATCATGCACAACATCCCCAATCTAGTCGGGCTGTTGAAACCGAACGGCGAGCCTGATCTGATCAACCAGCAGACCCGCGACTACACGGGGAGAACCGAAGAAGAGCTGAGGGAGTGGGGCGCGGGCGACCTCGTTCATCCCGACGACGCGCAACAGGTTGGCGAAACCTTCGTCGCCGGGATCGCCGGAGGTGAGCGTTTCACGATCACTTACCGCATGCGCCGTCACGACGGCGTGTACCGCTGGTTCGAAGGGCACCATCAGCCCCTCCGGGACGAAACGGGGCAGCTCTACCGTTGGTGCGTGTCCGTCATCGACATCGACGATGGCATGCGCACGAGAGACGCCCTGCGCCAGCGCGAACGAGACGCGCGCGCCATCGTCGACGGCATCCCGGGCTTCGTCGCGATGCTGGCGCCCAACGGCTCGGTCCAGCTCGTGAACCGCCGCATCCTCGAGTACTGCGGAGAGACGCTGGAGGGACTGCAGGGCTGGGGCCAGAATGGTATCGTGCACTTGGAGGACATGCCGCACGTGGGCGACATCTTCGGCCAATCGATCGCCGCGGGCACGCCCTACTACATCGAACAACGGCTTCGTCGCTTCGACGGCGTGTACCGCTGGTTCGGCAACAGCGGCGTCCCCGTCATCGACGATGCGGGCCAGATCTTGCGCTGGTACGTGCTGCTGACCGACATCGATGAGAAGCGGCGAAGTGAAGATGCGTTGCGTGCCAGCGAAGTCGACCTCAGGCTGATCATCAACACGATCCCTGGACTCATCTGCCTGTTCACCCCCGATGGCCAGCTCGAAGGCGGCAACCAGCAGTTCCTCGACTACGTGCTACAGACCGCCGAACAGGCAAACCATTGGGCGACCAATGGCACCATCCACGTCGAGGATGTGCCGGTAACTGTGGGTGAATTCGGACATTCGGTCAGGACCGGTGAACCCTATGACTTCGAAGCACGAGTCCGACGCTTCGACGGCGTGTACCGTTGGTTTCAAATCCGGGGCCAGGCGCACCGTGATCTGGCGGGGCGAATCGTGCGCTGGTACGGCTTGCTCACCGACATCGAGGATCGCAAACGAGCCGACGATGAACTACGCCGCCGAGAATACTACCTCGCCGCCGGCGAACACGTCAGCTTGACCGGCTCGTACGCGTGGGAAGTTAGCAGCGGCACAGCTACGTGCTCGGAACAGTTCCTGCGCATCTACGAGTTCGATGATTCGGCGCAGGTCACGATAGCCACCATGCGGGATCGGATCCACCCGGACGATCATCCGATGTTCGAAGCCACGATGGCTGAAATCCGGCAAGGCCGAGGCAATCCGGACCACGAGCTCCGACTGCTCATGCCCGATGGCCGCATCAAACACGTGCGGGCCTTTGCCCGGGTGGTGCACGATCCGAATGGGCAACTCATTTGCATCGGCGCGGTGCAGGACGTGACACGGCGCCGATTGGCCGAAGACGCGCTCGACAAAGTGCGGTCAGACGTGGCCCAGCGCACGCGCGTCATGAGTTTGGGTACGTTGACCGCGTCGATAGCCCATGAGCTGAATCAACCTTTGGCGGGCATCATGACCAACGCGAGCACGTGCGTGCGCATGTTGACGGCGGATCCCCCGCACCCGACCGGGGCGCTCGAAACAGCGCGACGCATCATTCGCGACTCGAAACGCGCGGCCGACGTTGTCGCGCGCCTGCGTGCGCTCTTCTCGGGAAAGATTGCGCGAAAACCCGACGTGGACTTGAACGACGTGGCGTCGGAGGTGCTGGCGTTGCTGGCGAGTGATTTGCAGCGCAACCGCGTGCTCGTTCAAACGCGCTTTGCCCAGGACCTCCCGACTATCAGCGCCGACCGGGTCCAGCTACAGCAGGTGGTCCTAAACCTGGTGAGGAACGCCTGCGACGCGATGACCCAGGTCGAAGACCGGGAACGCCATGCGATCGTCGAGACCTCGCGTGACGGCCAGGACCGCGTGCGTTTGAGCATTCGAGATCGAGGCATTGGCTTCGACGCCGAGAACGCCCAGCGGCTGTTCGAAGCGTTCTACACCACGAAGCACAGTGGCATGGGCATCGGCCTCTCGCTCAGTCGATCGATCATCGAGGGCCACCAAGGGCAACTCTGGGCCGAGCGACGCGACGGAGGCGGCGCTTCATTCTCTTTCTCGCTGCCGATCTCCACGCAACCCGCTTTGGCGGAGGAATAAAGCCGCGGACCCACTCGTCCCTGAACGCAGCCACTGATACCATCGTGTAGTTGGCCGACGCGGGGTCGACCCCAGATTCCAACCCGTGGAGGTCTGGTGATGACAAACACTCAAATTCGTGTCGACAAACGCGGCCCTGGTTACTGGCGAGCGACCTTCGATCATCCGCCGATCAATCTCATCGATCCGCGCACCATCCACGAGCTGGACACCCTAGTCAGCGACATCGAGTCCGATCCGGATGTCCGCGTCATAGTGTTCGACAGCGCCGATCGCGAATTTTTTCTGGCGCACTACGACGTGCTCGTCGACAAGGCGGAGACCGCCGCCATGTCCCCTTGCCGCACCGGGCTGCATCCATGGCTCGATGTGCTGTACCGGCTCAGCGCAGCGCCTGCCGTCTCGGTCGCGGCCATCCGCGGGCGGGCGCGGGGAGCGGGCAGTGAGTTCGTGCTGGCGTGCGATATTCGGTTCGGCAGTCGCGAGCAGTGCATGTTGGGTCAATTCGAGGTCGGCGTTGGCGCCGTGCCGGGTGGTGGCCCAATGGCTCGCTTGGCCCGCCTCGTCGGCCGCGGCCGAGCGCTAGAGATCATCGTCGGCGCCCAAGACTTCCCCGGCGAACTCGCCGCGCAGTACGGCTACATCAATCGCGCCGTTGCCGACGACGAGCTCGACGAGTTCGTCGAGGCCTTCGCCGTCAGACTTTCCGAATTCGACAAGCACGCAATCGCCGAGGTCAAACGGCTGATCGACGGCCCTACCCTGCCGGGCTTCGCCGAGTTCGAGGCGGGGATGAAGGCCTACCTGGCCTCTTCAGCGCGACCGGACACGCGCAAACGCATCGAAGCCGCGCTCGCGGCGGGCCTCCAGCAAAGGGGAGGAGTCGAGTTCGACTTAGGCCACTTCGTTGGCCCTGCGCAGCAGCAGAGCCCGCTTCGATAGTTCTACCTTCAGGCGTTCTTGGCTCACAGCTGCGCCAATCATTCCCGGGCGCCGATGTGGTCGCCGTTTTTTTCAAAGTCTCGGAAGCCTCCTCGATGGCTTCCTCAAGCTCGTCGCGGTCCTCCGGAGCCATGTACGCCTTGCGCCACCGATACCAAAGTACAATGGACGAGCCGTTGCCGCCGCCGGCAGTGTCTGCGGCGGGCGCCTTCGCGAAAGTCAGACATGGAGAGCGAACACAGCCGGCTGTTCGACGCGCTTCCCGGCTTGGTCTGGACAGCCAAGGCCGACGGCGTGCCCGATTTCGTGAACAAAGCATGGCGTGATTACACCGGCCTCACTCTTGAGGCCGTCCAGGCGTCTGCATGGACTGCAACCATCCACCCTGACGACCTGCCGGCGGCGGTTACAGCCTGGAGCGCTGCCGTCGCGGATCAGGCTACGAACCGGCTCGAGCTAAGGATGCGCCGTTTCGACGGCCTCTATCGTCGCTTCAGCGTCCAAGCGCGCCCCATGCGCAACGCCGCGGGCGAGGTGACGGGCTGGTGCGGCATCAACACCGATATAGAGGATCAGAAGCGGGCCGAAGCGCAGCTTGCGGCTGAGAAGCAGCTTCTGGAGTTGATCGCGCGCGGCATGCCGCTGACGGTGTTCCTCGACGAACTCTGCATTCAGGTCGAGCGGCTTAGCCCGGAGTCCCTCTGCAGCATCCTGTTCGTCGATCCCGACGGCCATCGCTTTCGGGTCGGAGCCGGCCCCAGCCTTCCCGGGCCCTACAATGCGGTCCTGGAAGGGCTGAAGATCGACCCGACCTACGGGCCCTGCTCGCTGGCGGTCGAAACGCGATCGACCATCATCGCGGCCGACCCACCGCGGGACCCGCGATTTAGCTCGTCTCCCTGGCCTGGTGTGGTCACGGGGTACGGCCTCGCCTCCTGCTGGTCGGCGCCGATCTTCAGTAGCCGCGGTGAGGTGCTGGGCATCTTCGCCATCTACAAGCGCGAGCCGACCGGGCCGACGACTGAGGAAGAGGAGCTGATCGACCGCTTCACAAAGATTGCCGGGGTGGCGATCGAACGGACGCGGTCAGACACGGCTCTCCAGGCGCGCGAGACCGAACTGCGTCGAACGAACCATTTCCTCGCCGGCGCACAACGCCTCAGCAAAACGGGCAGCTTCTCCATCGACGCCGTGTCGGACGAGCAGTTCTGGTCGGAGGAGAACTTTCGCATTTGGGGGTTCGACCCCGCCGTGCAGCCCACCATGGCGATGGTCGCGGCCGCCATCCACCCGGAGGATCGCGCCGACACGCTCGCCGTCTTCGACGCCGCTACACGAGCCGAGGAAGATTTCGAGGTC
>Ga0247766_1000043_pt1 | contig 26452 bp, 21 predicted proteins | sample UWRJL223509R6_FD_179946 | JGI IMG/M metagenome (GOLD analysis project Ga0247766, IMG submission 179946) | Plant litter microbial communities from Arlington Agricultural Research Station in Wisconsin, United States - UWRJ-L223-509R-6 | ecosystem: Environmental > Terrestrial > Plant litter >... | reverse complement strand
TCGCGCCTAATTATCGCCGTTGAAAGCCAAGACCGTAGACCAACTGCTGCGCGCTCTTGATGTCCCAAAGCCACGGCAGGGTCACGCGAACATCGGCCAACGCCGCGCCCAGGCCCGAGCCCGTCAGCTGTGCGAGGAGCTCGGCCGGCGCAGGGCTCAGAGCGACTTCGCCGGCTGCCAGCTGCGCTTCGACGAACGCTTGCAGCTCTTCCGCCGGACGATCTCGGTAGGCGAGCAGCCCGGGTAGATGATCCGATGACACGACGTCGAACGCCATGAAGCCGCTGCCACCGGGGCGCGTTGCGCCGAACAGCGTCGCCAGATGGACCGCGGTGGCGCAGGCGCTCAACTTATCCCACTCCTCCTCGTGCATGACCCACGTCTCCTGAAACGGTAGGACCAGCTGACTCAACACGCAGGCTGAAAGAGTGACGTCGAACGGTCGCCCGATGCTCTCTAGCAATGCATGCGCGGCACGCAACGCGGTTTGCTGCAGCTCGGCGTCGCTCGGAAAGTGCTCCGCCCAGTCGTCCAGGTGCTGCAAAATGCCGGAAAGGTCGCGATCTCCGTGGAGCACGATGCGCTCGCGCAGCGGCTTGGGCTGACGGTCACGTGACCGTGCAATCGCGTCCTCGTCGATATCGACCAAGTGAATTTCGTCGAAACGCTTCGCCAGGTATTCGAAATCGATGTCGGCGCAGTTGCCCGCACCCAACACGCACAAGTGCCCAGAAACTCGGGGCAGCTCGTCCATCACGTGACGCCGATGGGACGTGTACCAATCAGAGGCGTCAGGCGCGCGGCGGTTCATCTCGCGCTGTGCCTGGCGCACGCGAGCAGCTGTCTCTTCCGCTACCAAGCCATGCTCCGCTCGCTGATGCGCGCGCAAGCAGCCGAGTGAACAGGCCAGGAAAGCGTGCTCGGGAGTACGGCAGAGATCGCACACCCGGCGCGGATCGCGTGAACAGCCGCAGCGTTCGAGCTCGATTTCGACGCCCCCCGATTCGCTCATGACCCGCCGAGAGAGGTCACGATCGACTCAGACGATGCCACTCATCGGCCCGCTGGAATAGTCTTTGGTGCCGAAGGTGGTGCGGGTGTCCCCGAACATGTTCAAGATGGAAACCAGCAGATTATTGTGAGACTCACCGGTCTTCTTGATCCAGCGACCGGTGGTGCCGGTGTTCAAGCCGCCGCCTCCCGCGAGCAAGAAGGGCATGTTGTTCTTCTTGTGCGTCGCTGGCTCCTGCAGCTCCGAGCCGAAGAAGACCACGGTTTCATCGAGCAAGGTGTGGTCGCCAACGGTCACCGCGTCCAACTGTTGCAGGAGATATAGGTGCTGCTGAGCGTACCAGGTAGCGATTTGCTCGCACTGGACCGGCTGAAAGCCGCCGTCGTGCTGGTAGAAGTGGTGGTGCTGGTTGCTCGGCAAAGAGAGCCACGGAAACGTGTGCTTGGCCTCGGTGTCGCTCCACTGCAGCGTGCCCACGGGAGCCAGGTTGCACGCAAATGCCATGACCATCATGTCGATCATGAATTTGCCGACCTTGGGGATCGCCTTGTCGGTGGTCGCATCCATCACGCTGCCGTTGTCGGAGTAAGCGGGGTGAGGATTGTAATCCGAGGTGCTCACGTTCGGCACTTGCTTGCACACGGACGAAGTGCTCGGAATGGCCGTCAAACTCTTTTCGAGGTCGCGGATCTTGCTCAGGTGTTCCTGCAGGCGCAGCTTGTCGGCCGCGCCAAGCCGTTGCGACAGCGCGTCGTACCGCTTGTCGACGAAGTCGAGGATCGACTGTTGGCGCTTGAGCGCTGCCGCGGCCTTGGCGTCGCCAGTGTCACCAGTCACCGAACCGAATAGATCCTTCCAGACCTGCTGCGGATCGACCAGCGGACCGATCGGGCTGTTGTTGTCGGCGTCGAAGTTCGCGCAGTTGATCGGATGCAAGCTGCCGTGCGACTTACCCGTCGCCCAGCGAATCGCGATCTGAATGCTCTTCTTCTTCTGATTCGAAAACAACCGTTTGGCGATCACCTGATCGATGGACGGGCCGGTTGCGTAGCCGAAGTTCGGGGCCTGAACGCTGCCCGTCAGCCAAGCGATGATGCCGGCTTGGTGCTGCTCGCCGATCGCGCTCTTCATGTCCGGGCCGTCGACGATCAACAGCTTGTTCCGGATGGGTTCGAGCGGCTTGAGGATGGGGCTGAGCGTGAAGTTGGTCTCAGTGCCGGTGGGGGCCCACCTATCGGCGCCGTTGTAATTGCGGACGGTGCCGCCCGGTTGGAAGACTGCCAAGAAGTGATTGGCCGGCTTACCCGCGACCGCGGCGTGCGCCCGGCGCTCGGGCTGCATGATTTCGAGCCAAGGCAGGGCAATCGCAATGCTACCTGCCCCGCGCAGAACGGCTCGGCGACTCAAACGAAAGTTAGGCATCCAACCATCACTCCTTGGCGGGCAAATACTGAAACGCGGTGGTCTGGGTGAGGTCGAGCAGCAACTGCTTGACGTTGTATCCCGACGTCTTGAACGCGCTGTTGACCTTCTCTTGCAGGCAAGCGTCCTCCGGACTGGTGCTGTGCAACGTGCGCCCGTACCCGTACTCGATCCAGTGCTGAGCAAAGCACTGCTGGACCTGAACGGAATCCGCGAGTTGCTGGGCCAACTGCACCGCCCCCGTCACGTTGTCCGTCGCCCCAGGCACCTTGCCGCTTGCGTCGATGGTCACGTTGTTCTCGGTGGTGCGGTACTGACCGACCGCGTCGTAATTCTCGAGCGCAAAACCGACCGGGTCGATCAAGCGATGGCAGCCCTGGCACAAGGTCTGCTTGGAGTGCGCAGTGTAGCGATCACGAGCCGTCGCGCCCGTGACGTCCACGGGCACGGCGACCAACGCCAAAACGGCGGGGTCTGAAGGCAAACTGATGTTCATGCACATCAACTTGTTGAGGATGAACGAACCGCGCAGCACCGGGTTGGTGGAATTGGTGACGGTCGTCCCGGTCATGATCGAGCCTTGGGTCAAAAGCCCTCGCCGCTGAGCGGGATCGAGCGGCACCTTTTGAAAGGTGGTGCCGGTGACTCCGCTGATGCCATAGAACTTGGCCAAGGGCTCGTTAACGAACGTGTAGTTGGCCGTGAAAATCGACGGCAACGAGCCGTTTTCGGCGAAGATTTGATTGTCGAGGAACTTCTCCGTCTCCTGCCTCATGTAGGAGCCCATTTGAGGTGAGAAGTTCGGATATTTGACCGGGTCGCGCGTCTGGTCCGTCAGAGTGGTGATCGGCAACAGGCTGTCGAAGAAGAATTTGACGATGCCATGTGATTTGTCGGCGTCGAGCAAGCGCTTGGCATTCTTTAGAATACCTTCGGAAGTGATCAGCTCTCCGCTCGCCGCTGCGGCGCGTAGCGTGTCGTCGGGGGGCGAGCCCCAAAACATGTAAGATAGACGCGTGGCCATCTCCTCGCCCGTCGGTCGGCGTAGAGAAGGTTGCGTCGCGTCCGCGACGCCAAACTCAGGCCGATACAAGAAATCAGGAGACTGCAGGACCGCTTCGATCACCGCTGCGAGACCGGATGTAAAGGTGTCTCCGCTCGTGACGCTCTTCTCGAGCGCCAACAGCGCGTCGGCCTCGCCGGCCACCAACGCGCGACGATAGGCTTTGGGCACCCAGCTATTGATGAACGTTTGTGCGCAGCTATCTTGGCTGGTCGAGCTGGTTGCGCTTGCTGCACAGGGCGCAAGCTTCGCCAATGAGGTCGACTGGACGGCGCGACTCGCGACATCGGCCGCGACATCCCTGTAGCCGGAGACGAGATCAGCCGAGACCGTTTGCTGGGCAGCGTCGTTGCTGAAGCCGTTGCCCAGCACTTCCGGCGGCAAGTTGATAGCCGGTGAGGTGGTATCGCCCAGCAGCTCGGCGACCGTGTTGTTGAATTCATTGCGCGTCAGGCGACGAATTGGAGCACTGCTCGGCTGCTGGGTTTGGCTGGTGCAGGCAGATTGTTGAGTATTGCCTCCTCCGCTCGCATTAGCACCGCCAGCAGTCTGTGTGGCTCCGCCGCTGGCGACGCCACCGCCGCCGACGCCGGGGCCACCGGGACTTGCGCCGGAGCCATTGCCGGCTGCTGAGCTGGGATTGGGCACCCCGTTTGCGTCACCATTCGCGCTGCAGCCGACACCCAGCAACACGCACAACAGCGCGGGTATAGAGACGTGGGCGCAGAAAGTGGGCGAGAATTTCTTGTTCATGGGCGGTTCGGCGGGTGTCCGCATTGCCAGCGACGCCATCGGCCGACGTGCCTTCCTGGCGGCTGGGAGCACGAGTGGTAGGGGTGGATCCGAGCCGAAAGTCGTTCACAGATTCGCAGGCTGTGTGTTCTTTCTGAGCCGGATCTGGCGACGAGCGAAATTTCTAGGCTCCAACGAACGCTGACCCTTCGGCCTCGACAACCGAGACCAGGTCTCACTACAACTTACTGTCCTGAGTCCCGGTAAGTTGTGACGGAAGGGACGAGCCCACCGTTGGTTCCCCTAACCCGCCCGTTCGCGAGACGATTTCAGCGTCGCGGCGCCAATTTGGTTAGTCACGCTTACATTCCGCACTGACGTTTTGCCAGCGCCACCCGGCGCGGTCAGGGCTTCACGTGGGAGTCTGCGCGCTCGGCTTCGAGCAACGCCAGGTTCTCGGCAACGCCAGGCAGATGCGGGTTGGCATCCCTGGCCCGTCGATAGCTATCGAATGCCGCCTGCAAATCACCGAGTAGGTGCTGCACGGCGCCCAAACTAGCGTGCGCCTCAGACAGGTCTGGGAACGCGCGCACAGCTCGCGCGAAGGCGGCTTGGGCTTCGGAAAAACGCCGCTGCCGTCGCCGCTCGTTGCCGACGTCGAAGTGGACGACCCCCAACACTTCCGAGACCGTCAGCGGGCGCGCGTATTCACGCGCAGACCCACCCGGTACCGGGAAGCGACGCTCGTACCAGGAATCGGGCATCGCCTCACCAGCGCGCAGCAGCTCGACGTTCCGGGGTCCGCTCGGCTCCTGGACTCGGGCGTAGAAATGACCGGGCATCAACACGCCTGCAGCGGACCAACCCAAGCCTTCTGCGATGGCCAAGAACAAACTCCCCAGGCCAACACAACTGCCCCGTCGGTGCTCGAGTACGCTCGGCAGCAGCACGTAGCGAAGGCTCTGGTCATCGACTTCTCGAGTGAAACCCCATTGCTCGAAAATGAGCGAGCTCAACAGGGCCGCAGGCGAACGGGCCGGGCTTGCCGAAAGCTCGCGCTGCGCGAGCGCGACCAGGCGCGCGACCTCCGCCGAACTCTTACTCAGCGTCTCGTCGGCCGATCCACTCTGACGCGCGACCAACGACAACGCGCGGGTGAGGCCGAGGCTCGACGCACTTTCGTGATGGCAGCCACTGGCCGCGAGCAACAGGAGGAGCGACCGGCGCGTCACGGCTTGCTCAGCGGCTCCCAGTCCTCCCAGTAGTTGTACAAATCGCGAGCTGTCATCATCCAGATCACCAGCTTCTTGGTGGCGAGCGCCTGTACTCCGCGGCGCATCAGCTTCTGCCGCACGTTGGGCCCACCGCCATAGCTCATGACCAAGTCGAGCGGATAGCCGATTCCACGGGCAATATGCGCAGAAACGCCGGCGTGCTCGGCGTCAGTGAGCTCGTAAACGCCGGTAAAACTGTCGCCCAAGAGCACGACCGGGCTGTCGGGGTCGTCGTCGTAAGGTTTGCCTCCGGACAGAACCTGGTGCGCCACCAGAGTTTCCGGCTTGTACTTGTTTTGCTCGGCCTCGGGCAAGCGAGACTGCAGGTCGCCGAAGCGGGTGAAGCTGGTTTCGCGCAGCTCGTAGCTGCGCTTTTGCTTCGCGAGCTCCTGGTACCAGGGATACTTCTTCACTCGCGCAGCCAGTAGATCCGCGGTCAAACGCAAGCCTCGGTCGGTCCAATGGGTGTCTTGGTGCTGGAAGAGCAACTCCGGGCCGGCCGCGGGCTTTTCGTGTAGCAGCGTGGGCAGCAGATCGAAGACTTCTACGCCTTGGTTGGCCAGGCTCGCGAGCAGCTTGCGAAACGCCGGGTTGATGACTTGGTCCGAAAACGCTTTCAGCTTTGGATCCAGCTGCTCCGAGTAAACCTCGAGCTTGGTCGGCACCGGAACGAACAGGAAGTCGACACCTTGCTGATCGAGGAGCTTTTTGAATTCGACGATGACGGGCAGTGGGTTCTTGCCCTTGCGCTGCTTCTCCAGATCTCCGCCGCTCACGTACTCGAGGTCGTTGCGGTAGAACAAAAACCCATCATGGCCGGCCAGCGCTTTGGCCTTCGGAGGCATGGCCTTCAGCCTTTTCTTCAGGACATCTCGAACTGGTGCGACCTGTTCGGTCCACTTTTCCCAGGAGCCTCCGTGGGCAGCCAATTCGCGTTGTATCGTTTCGGCAACCGACTTGGGTGCAGGCGTTGGCCGGGTCTTGGCCAACTGCAGAGCAGGCTTACTCGGCGCCGCGGCCGCAGCGGGCTCCGCGCCGGCCGCGCGAACCAAAAAGACGTTGTACGTCGGTTTGCCCTGGGGCTTGCCACGCAACACGAAGCTGGGCGAGGCAAATGACCGTCCGCCGAGCTCTGCTTGGATGTCGGACTCGGTATGCTCGTCGGGCCACGTGGAGCCCGGTGGCACCAGATCCGTGTTGAACGAGGGATACCAGTACGACGAAAGTTGGTTCGCCCAGCCCTTCACCTCTGCGGTCGAGAGCAGGGGCTCGACATAGTCCTTCTGGATGGCGCTCACTAAGTTGGTCGTTACCGCGCTCGGAACGACCCGACCGTAAAGCTCTGGGAACCCATCACCGTCTTGGTCTGACGCAGTCTTGAATTGTGGGAACCACGGCTGAAATTCGACCTTGGCCCAAAGCTCGGCCGTGCCCCCCGCTTGATGCACGTACACCTCACTGAGCAGCTGCCCGGAAGTGCCAGCTGGCAACTGCAAGGACCACTTCTCGCGGCGAACCGCGGAGCCCACTTCCGCGAGGGCTTCTGCGCCAGCCACTTTGTGGGCCTGCAGGAACTCCGACAGCGGTGCGAAGGCCAAGGCCTGCTGTCGCTCCACCGGGGAAAGGGGTGTTTTCGCGAGGTCGGCGGTCAGTGTGCCGAGCTCCAGCTGTCCCGAGAACGGGTGTGACGTGTCGGGCACGGCGGTGGCCGGTAGCGGCGACTCAGGCTCCGGCTCGGCGATCATGAAATTCGAGTGATAGGCGGCGTAGTCGAGCGCGGCACGACTGGGGCGCGTCACCTCGCGCACCAAGACTTGCGAGCGCGTTCGCGCGTAGCCCTCGTTCAAAGTACGAACGTCGACGCGTTCGACCGGCTCGCCCCGTGCTCCCTCACCCCAAGGAAACTTCGCAGCTCCTGGCTGGCACGCGCCGAGCACCCAGGCGGCAGTGGCGCCCGCGAACACGCATCTCCGCCAAGCACGATCACGGAGCATAGCGACCTCGTTGGTAGTTCCACATCACTCTCAGCACCCGGAGCCCATACGTGAACGGATTCAGATGCGAAACTTCATCGCCGTAATGGGTCGGGATGGGCGCTTCTCCGACCGCAAGCCCGTGGGCGCGCGCCGTCGCGATGACTTCCAAATCGAAATCGAAACTGTCGGAGAGACTCGAGAACGGCAGACCGAGCGAGGCAGCTCCGTACACGAGGTAGCCACTGTGGTAGTCGGTCAAAGACAATCCGAGTGTCTGATTTTCGATCAAGTTGAGCAGCGCGTTGCCCACGTACTTGTAGACCGGCATCCCGCCCCGGAGCGCCGCCCCGCCGGCGATGCGCGAACCTTGTAGCAGAGCGAGTTGCCGGCGTGACAGCTGTTCGATCATTTCCGGCAAGACTTCCGGCGCGTATTGGCCGTCAGCGTGAATGCACGCCACCACGTCGGGGGTGCTCTCGCGCGCCAAGGCCAAGCCGTCTTTCATCGCCGCACCGTAGCCGCCGTTCTTGCTCCGCTCCAGTAGATCGACGCGAAAAGCCCCCGCCCGAAACTCTCGAACGAGCCGAGCTGTCGCGTCGCGGCTGCCATCGTCGACGACGATCACCTGCTGTAGACCGCTCGTGACGAGCCCGGCGACGCGCCCGAGTACGGCCTCGATATGCCGAGCGGCGTTGTACGCGGGGATCACCACACTCAGTTTCATTCCGAGCTCGCCAGTCGCGTCAACCGAACCGCGCTCGCCGCGGCCACGCGTTCGCCGTAGCGCTCCGTGTAGTCGCGCACGATCGGTGGCAGTGTTTCAGCGAGGGTCTTGAGCGGCTTCCAGCCCAGGAGCTGCCGAGCCTTGTCGACGTCGGGAATGCGCTGCTGAGTGTCATCGTAACCGGGTCCGTACACCGATTCGGCCGAGACCACCTCGCAGCGCGCGCGCTCACGCCCGGGCGAAAGCGACACAAAGGCGTCCGCCAGCATTCGCGCGAGCTCGGCAATGCTGATGTCGTTGTCCGGATTTCCGAGGTTGAAGATCTGACCGTTGCTCTGCTTGGGGCGTTCGAGCACGCGACACACGGCTTCGGTCATGTCGCTCACGTCCATGAATGCTCGCCGCTGCTGGCCGCCGTTCACGAGCGGCAACGGCTGTCCGCGCAACAACGCGTTCATGAAGCAAGCCAGCACGCGCGGCGTGCCCTCTCCGTCGATTCCCGGCAGATAGTCCATCCGGGCGCCGATGGTGTTGAAGGGACGAATGATCGTGAACGGCAACGAGCCATGTCGACCCTGAGCCCAGATCACCCGCTCCAAAAGCTGCTTGGCGCAAGAGTAGGTCCAGCGTTCCCGCTCGACCGGCCCGAGCAGAAAACACGAGTCATCCTCGTTCATGCGCTCGGTAGGCTCGCCCTCGCTGTTGAGGGCTCGGCGCCCGTAGACCTCGGCGGTGGAAAAGTGAATCAACCGCACCTTTCGCTCCGAGCAGCGCGTGACGAGGGGCAGCAGATGCGTAAAGCTCGCATTGATGACCTCGAGCGGGATCGTCGAATACTGCGCGGGGTTGCACAGCGCGGTGAGCGAGATGACCACCTGGCAGCGGCTCGTCACTCGTTCGACGAGGCCGGGATCTTCGACCCGCGCCTCGATGCGCTGAACCCGTGCGTCGCGACACTCGAGCTTCTGCAAGTCGAGGTCGACCGCGTCGACTTCACAGTCGAAGCGCTCGAGTAGCCCCGGAACCAAATGCGAGCCGATGAAGCCGCCGGCGCCCAGAACCGCGATACGCACTTGGCTCATTTTGCGCTCCCTGCGCCTGGGATGAACACGTCCGGCCAGCGATCATTGGCCGAGTTATAGGTGAGCCGCACGGCCTTTTCGGGCGGGGATCCCACTTCCCACAGGTAAATTTCGTAGTCCGCGGTGTCGTGGTCGTGCCCACGCTGTGTGATGCCCCAAACCAGCCATTTGCCATCGCGCGACAGCTGCGGGAAGTACTCGTGTGAGCGCCGGCCAGGTAGATCCATGAACTCGAGCTTGTCTTCGTCCGGGTCCTTGGGCGGCTTACCGTTTTCGATTGGCATGCGCAGCACGCGACTGCCGCCGTTACCAGTGGGGTGGACCCAATAAATGGCGCTGTGATCCGGCGTCCAATTCACTTGGCAGCCCAACCCGGTCTGCGTCCAAGTCTTTTTGGCGATGTTCCAGATCCCCGTCTCGCGCTTGGACCCGCGCAGCGTGACGGCTAGGTATTTTCCGTCGCTCGACAGCTCTGGTTGCTGGAGCAATGCGCCGCTCAAGTCCGAGACTCCCTCGCTATCCATCAGCTGAGTTTCGTCCGTCGAGCCGACCTTGGCGCGAAACACCTTGGTACCGCGCACGAACAGGATCTCGTCCTCGGAAATCCAGCTGCCCCAGCTGGCGCTGTCGACGACCTTCTTCGGCTGCGAGCCGTCCGGGTTGATCGTGAAGATGTCCCATTTTTCGCTGGTGTTTGCGTCGCGTTCGCTGACCCAGCCCTTCTTGCTTCGGCAAAACAGGATCTTCTCGCCGCTCGGCGAAAAACGCGGGAACCAATCGACCTCGTCGCCGCTGGTGATCTGCTTCACCTCGGAGCCGTCGGTGTTCATCGTGAACAGGTCGTGGTTTCCAACGCGCGAGCTGGACCAGACGATCGTGCCGTTGGCCTTTCCGCCGACTTCTTTCATCGCCGCGGCAGCTTCGGCGGGAGGCGCCTCGTCCGCGCCCTTGGGCGGCGCCCCTGAGAGCGAGGCGCAAGCAGTGAGCGCCGCTACGCACAAGAGGGCCAGCGGTTTGAATGGTGAAAGCAGACTCATCGGACTTGTCCTTTCGCGACCGACGTCGCGCTGGTAGAAGGTACGCTCTCCTGCGTTTGGAGGCGCGAGAAGCATTGCTGAAAGCCGGCGCGTACCCCGAGCGGCGCGTACCCGAGGTCTCGCATCGCCTCGCTCGGATCCAGGTTGGCATCGTTGACGATGCCGGCGATGGCACTCGACGTGAGCGGCGGTTTCTCCATGAGCACCCCGAGCAGAGCCGCAGCGGCGCGACAGGCGAATACCGGTAGCGGCAGCACGGGGCGGGGCCGGTCGTGGTACTGCAGCAAGAGTTCGGCCAGCTCGCGCATGGAAATCGCTTCGCCGCCGCTGAAATTGTAGGTTTTTCCGTGCGCAATGGCAGCGCCGGCGAGGCGCTCCAAGCCGTCCACCACGTCCTCGGACCAAACCGGCCGCTTGAGCGCCGCGCCCGAGCCGATGAACGGCACGATCGGATAGCGCTTCAGGTAGTCCAAGAACATCATGATCTCCTGGGCCCCACCCTGCTCGTACACCAGCGTGGGGCGCACGATGGTGTACGGAAGGCCGGAGCTTGCAACGATGCTTTCGGCCTCGAGCTTGGACTCGGCGTAGAGCGTGCGGCGCGGATAGGTGACCGACGCCGACGACACATAAACGAAGTGCCCGACTCCGCTGCGCTGAGCCTCAGCGACGACATTCGCCGTGCCATCGCGATTGACTCGTTGAAACACGGTTGGGTCGTGCGAAATGATCACGGCGGCCAGGTGATAGACCAGATCTACCCCCTCACACGCGCCTCGCAAGCTGCTGGCATCGCTGACGTTACCCTCGCGCACCTCACAGCCCAAGCGGTCGACGCGTGAGCGCAGCGGATCGCCAGGCATCACTAGCGCTCGTACGTTCCAGCCAGCCTTGCGCAAGCGCGCCGTCAAGCGCGTGCCCATGACACCCGCCGCTCCGGTAATGAATGCAGTTCTCATGTTATTTGGCCTCCGCAGCCGGCGGAGTCGGAAAGTCGAGCAGCTTCCAGTCGCCCACCGAAAGCTCGCGTGATGCGAACTCCCAGATCAGCACGCGCTTGCCTGCCAATCGGTCTTGCCCTGCCTGCAGTTCCTTCGAGAGGGCCTGACGGGTCGCGAACGCGCCGGAATCGTTTTGGGCGATCACGTCGATGGGTCGATGCAGCGAGAGCGCCAAGTGCGGCGCCAGGCCCGAGGCGCTTCCCCAACCCATGCCCTCGAGCGAGAATATGTTGGTAAAGCTATCACCGAGCAGCAGCACCTCGGCATTGGGGTCGGACTCCCAGGCCTCGCCGTCCTCGTTTTGCACTTGATGGACCAGCACCGACTGAGGCTGAAAGAGCTGCTGCTCGTCTGGCAGCTTGAGCATGTCGACCAAATCACCCACGCGCTCGGCGGGCTGCTCCACGGCATGAAGCGCGGGCGCGTCGGCCACGTTCGGCAACACGCCGAGCGAGTCGACCAGCTTCGCTAGGTCTCGAGCGATATGCTCCATGAAGTGAGGCGCAAAGTGGGTGTCCTGGACGAGATACAGCGGCTGTGCGCTGGGCTGCGCCGCGCTTTGCCGAGCATCGAAGACTGCGACCCCCAATTGGCGCAACTGCAGCAGAAAACGGTCGTAGTCGAGGTTCTGCGCCGGCACGCTGCTCGGGCCACGACGGCCAGTGAGCGGCGCGGGCTCGAGCGCGGCCTTGTCCGGCATGGGCAGCAGCACGAGCCGCACGCCGCGCTGCGCCAGCGCGCGCTGAAAGGCCAGAATGGCCGGGATCGGATCGGCATGAACGGCCTCTTGGCCCGCGTCGAGCGCGTCTTTTTCACGACTCCGCTGCGTCACGCGGTCGAGGAAACCCGGGCCACCCACGTGAAGGACGCCCGGCGTGAAGTAGAGCCACCCGTCGTGCCCGACCACGGCGAGCTTGTTGCCCACGCGACCGAAGCGGGTGAGCCAAAGCTGAGCGCGCGGCTGAACCCAAGCCTTCGCGTACGACGCATCCTCGATGCCCTTCTCTACCTGGCGCAGATTCTCGGCGGTCGGCGCGCGCTTGAACAACTCCGCGAGCGACGAATCCTCACCCTCATGCTTCTCCAGGTACGCTTGCGAGAGCGGCACCGCGTAAATCGCCGTCAAGAACAGCAGCGTGAGCAGCCACGCAACCGGGCGGCTCACGTCCGTCGCGATGATGCCGCGACGCAATTGCTCGTCGTGCGCCGGGTCGGTGGGCCCGCCGCGTTGAACCATCGGTGAGGCCGCTGACAATGTGCTGTTCATCCGTCGGCCTCAGAATTGGAAATACAAGAACGGGTTGATGGTCTGCGTCCACATCATCAGCGTGGCAAGCACCATCGCGCTGGTCGCGAACGCGACCCTCGGCCAAGACAAACGAGCCGTCAGCTCCCAGCTGTTCGGCATGACGAAGACGACGATTCCGCACAGCCCGAACAAGCCCAGATAATACGGCGGATAGAGCGCCCCGGACACCACATCCGAAGCCGGTGACGCGGCGCCGAGTCCGAACAACGAACTCAGGTACGTGCCGGCCTGCCCCAGGGTCTTGGCCCGGAAGAAGACCCACGACAAGCACACGATGAGGAAGGTGAAGGCGACGCTCACGCTCGGGGGCAGGCGGCGCAAGGGGTGGGCGTTGCCGAGCTTGCGTTCGAGCCCCAGCATGCCGCCATGAATGCCGCCCCAAATCACGAAATTCCAACTGGCTCCGTGCCAAAGGCCGCCAAAGAGCATGACCGTCATCAAATTCACGTACGTGCGCAGCGGTCCTTTGCGATTCCCGCCCAGCGGAATGTAGAGATAGTCACGCAGCCACGTGGAGAGGCTGATGTGCCAACGCCGCCAAAACTCGGTAATACTGCGCGACTTGTAGGGTGAATCGAAGTTCTGAATCAACACGAAGCCGAGCATCAACGCCAGGCCGACTGCCATGTCGGAATAGCCGGCGAAGTCGAAGTAGATCTGAAACGCGTAGCCGATCAACCCCAGCCACGCATCGTAAAAGTGTTTCGCACCCGCCGCAAAGGCGGTGTCGGCAAGGTGTCCCATCGGGTTCGCCAGCAAGATCTTTTTTGCCATGCCCAGCGAAAAGAACGCGACGCCGCGCGCGAACTTGTCGAGCGTGTGCTGTCTCACTCGCATTTGCTCTTCCAAGGCGGCATAGCGAATGATGGGACCGGCGACCAAGTCGGGAAAGAAGGCCTCGAAGCACATGTAATCAGTGAAGCGCCGCATGGGCCGCGCTTCACCGCGATACACGTCGATGGCGTAGCTCATCGCCTTGAAGGTGTAGAAGGAGATGCCGACCGGCAGCACCACGTGCAGAACGGGCACCAGTTGCGTCGAACTGCCGAACAGGGCGCCGAGCGCGTTGATGTTTTCGGCGACGAACCCGGTGTACTTGAAGACCGCCAGCAAGCCCAAGTTGGTCACGATGGAAGTCGCGAGCACCAGCTTCATGCCGCGAGTCCGGACCACCTCGGGACCAATCACGGGCGGCAGACCGTCAACGTCTGGCAAACGCGACATCCGCAGCAGCAAAATCCCACACACGTAGTCCACGCTGGAGCCAAAGAACATGATCACGGCCCAGATCGGGTTCGCCCAGCCGTAGAAAATGTAGCTGGATACCGCGATCAGGGCCGTGCGTCCCCGGAATGGCAGGAGATAGTAGGCTGCCAGAACCAGCGGCAGAAAATAGAACAGAAAGATCTGACTAGAGAAGACCATGTGCGAGCGTCAGGGGGCCCAGGGGAACCAGCCCTTGTCTTTCATCATCTTCAGCGCGCGCTGCGCCCAGGTGCGTTGTCCGTCGAAATTGAAATGGTGATCGTCTTGCATCGCGATGGTTGCCGCCGACACGAGTGCGAAATTGGAGACGACGCTGGGGGTCCTCTGGATCTGCGGATAGATCGCGTTGTACACGGCGCCGTTGACGACGAACTCACCGCTGGCTTCCACCTCGTAGTCGTTCATCAGCGCCGGCAAGTTCGGCTCGCCCACGTCTTTGCGAATCGCGCTGACCAGCGTGTTGATGCAGTCCGGGAAGCCATTGACGTCTGCGGCGGTGCCGTGCCGCTCGGTAATGCCCATGTAAATGAAGATCGCGCCGAACGTGACCCGCCCTTTGATGGCCTTGGGACCGGCGATCAGGCCGTCATAGTAGAGCCCGCCCGGCACGAATTGCGAACAGTAGGCGGAGGGCTGCCCGTAGCCGAGCGAGATGAAGTAATAATCTGGAGCCAAAGTCACGGCTTCCTTGACCAACGCAGTGCCGGGCCCGGCGCCGGGGCCACCGGCCGTGGGTTCCTTGGCGAGCGTCGGCGAGGAGCCCGTTTTGTACATGAAGGCGTGCGGATTGGTCTCGGTGTAGTGATACGCGCGCGAACTGCTCGGAGAGCTGGCCTGACCGGCCATGTTGGAGTGACCAATGTGGATGAAGGCGATGGCTTTCTCTTTGGGGACGTTGACACCCCCTAGGGTGATGGTCACCCCCGAACTCGGCGCGCCGCCCGCGCTAGCGCCTGCTGCAGCGGCAGGACCACCACCGCTGCCGGCGGTGGGAACCTGCGTACCGCCGCCGCTGCCGCTCCGGCCAGCGACGCCGACAGCTCCAGCTGCGCCGCCAAACGCGGTGCTGTTGCCCATGCCACCCGTCGTCGAAGTACCGCCGGTGGCCGGGGGAATCGTCCCGGAGCCACCCGAGGGCCCGAAGTCGCCGCTGTGGTCGACTGCCTGCTGGTCGTGCGGGTGCTCGACCACGCCGCAGGCCATTGCGCCGATTACCAAGACCAAGACTAAAGCCGAGCCTCGAAGCCGAGCACGACTGATCTCGAGAAGTGATTTCATTGTGCACTCTCCTCTAATTTGGCCAAAAGCTCCGTCGCCTCAGGGTCGAACGGTCGAACGCGCAGCGCTCGCCGCAAGAAACCAACCCCCTCGCCCGCCTCACCGCGCCGCAGGGCGATGAGCGCCATGAGGTTCAAGCTGCGAACGTCATCTCGATCCCCCTTCAAGGCTTGGCGGGCCAGCTGCTGGGCAATATCCAGCTCGCCCGCTGCAAACCGAAGGCGTGCTTCGAGCGAACGTGCGTCTGGCGTCCCGAGACCGCTCAGAACATGCCGCGCGGGCTCGAACTGCCCCAGCGCGCCGAGCAGCGTGGATAGGCTGAGGCGAGCCGCGGCCTGAACTTTCGGTAGCCCGACGTAGCGCTGCTGCAACTCCCCTAGCATCCGCTCCGCATCATCGACCTCGGTCACTCGCTGTTCGGCGAGGTCACGGGTGAGATCACGACGCCCGAACAGAACTTCGGAACCGTCCGTGTACAGCAGCTTCCACTCGGCGCTCTCGTACAAGTGGGCGATCAGCCGCTGGTAGCGCTCGGGAAACAGCACTGGCAGCACGACGTAGGCGAAGCCGTTTCGCGCTTGAAAAGCATCGAAGCGCTCTGGCTCGTCCAAAAGGCGCAGGTACGTCGCGTACTCGTCGGCAGAGCGCAAGACGAGCCGAGTGTCGATGTACGGGCGAAAACGCGGATAGAGCTGCCAAATGAGGTAGCCGCCATGATGATCCGCGCAGAACACCTTGCCTCCCGCGGGCAAGACCGCGAGGCGCTCGGCACTCATCGCCGGCACGCGAAACGGGCTTGGTTCCGACAGCGGAGACTCACGCGCGGCTGCCAGCCCCGAAGTGCCGAACAGCGCAACAACGACGGCCGCGTTGAACGCGGCCGCGATCTGCAGCCCATGCAGTCGGAAGCGCACGGCAACTGCCCGCCGGAGTACCGGTCCGACGTGGATGGCTAGAATCGGAGCACCAAGCCAGTAGAAGAGCAGCACGTTGCGATTGCTCAGCGCCCCCAAACCGGCGAAGCCGAGCAAGAGCAGCGCGTGACTGAGTTTGAGTCGACGACCCGCGACGAGCGCAGCCACAGAGGCGAGCGCGAGGCTCCACTTGAAGTGCCAGAGCTCACCCCCCGACACTCCCTCCAACACGAACGGGGACAGATTTTCTGCGACGTTGCGAGCAAACACGTCATGCGCACCCGGCAACAAGCGACCGAACAGGAGCGCAGGCAAGGTCGCTCCGCGCACGCCGAAGGGCGTGATGAAAGACGCAAGGCCGCACGCGGCGAGGGTTGCCACCAACCAACGCGCGCGCCGCGAAGGCGAAGGCGACAAACCGCCCGAACCTTCCGCCGCGAAGGGCCAAACGCGTGCAGCGCCGCTGACTGACCAGGCAAGCGCGGCCACCGCGTAGGCTGCCACGACCGCGGGGCCCAACGCCGAAAGTCCCTGAAAATTGGCCCACAGGACCTGCGCAACCGGTAGCGGCCACAGATGACGGACACGCCCATCACGCCCGAAGCGCTCCAGCTGCAGGAAAAAGAACGCCAGCAAAACCAGCGTCCCGATCACGGGTCTCACCAACAACAAGGAGCGCGCCGCGAGCAGGCCGCCCACGAGCGAGGTCAAAAGTACTCCCCTCGCCCACGAGCCCCGCTGCTGTGCAACGGCCAGGTAGAGCAGCCACGCGCCGAGCCCGAGCAACGCGCACTTGGCCCAAACCAAACCCGCGAGCCCGAAGGCCCGATGCAGGCCGAACACGGCCAACTGGAACAGCCAATGCACATCGACCCACGGGCGCCCCGCAGCGCTGACCGAAAATGGATCGCTGAACAGCAGTCCTCCGCGCGTCACCATTTCGCGCCCGGCCGCCAGATGCCACCAGATGTCACCATCCGCCGACGGTGACAGCCCCGTGCTCGCCGCGCCGCACACGAGCGCAGAGCCCAGCGCGCGCGAGCGAAAACGAAGCAAATCCGACGGGCGCATCATGGTCGACTCGTCAAAACGGGGAAACGGTGACGCCCAGGCCAACTGTCCACGGCTGAAGCCTGGAACCGTGATTGGTGTTGGCGCCGTCGACATAGCCTCGCTCGTCCCAGCCAAACGGCAAGGAAACTCCGCCTAGGATGGCGATCCAGTCCGTGGACCACTCGAGCTCGAACGTTCCAGCGATCGACGACAACAGCACTTGTTGATCGAGTCCTCGATCTCGATCGACACCGAAAAAATGTGACATTGTTAGGCCGAGTGAAGGCACCCAAGGGCCCATGAAGTACCCAGCGTAGCCGTACACCGAGGCGGCCGGCGCGCGATAATTGCCGAGCGAGTTTTCTCCACCTCGGTAGGCGAAAGAACTACCGACCACGATCAGACCCCAGGTTTCGTCGAAGGTGTGATCGACGGTCGCGCTGCCGGTGAACTTACCGAGCCCGAGTTGCTTCTCCTGTGTCAGGGGATCCATCTTGTAGGTTGCGTCGTATGTGCCCGTCGGAAAGCCGACCAATAGGGTCACACTCGTATCGTTGATTTCGCCGAAGCGTCGGGTCAGAAACGCCGCTACGTCACCGAAGCCGCTGTTGGAGATGTCTACCGGCAGGCCGCGATAGTCTTTGTAGTACTTGTAAAGTAGCGGGACCGCGAAGCCGACATTCCACTTCTCGCCCAGGTCTCGCGAGACCTGGGTAAAGAGCGTGAGGTTGTAGCCGTCTTGCAGGTGCAGGTACGTGCCGACAGTCTGCAGCTGGAAGGCGCCGCCCGTCACACTTCGGCCAATCCACTTGATGCCACCACCCGCGCCCGTCGAGCTACCTGCACCGCAGCCGCCGATGGTTTCCCAGCTCGCGAGCAAGCCCTCCAGATTCGAAACGCGGAGCGACAGCGGCGCGTCCAGCGTGAACGCGCCCCCGGTTCGATTGAGGCTCGTCTGCAGGCGCGCTAGGCGCGCGGCATTTCGGCTGGAAGAACGCTGGGCCATGAAGAACGGAACGCTGGCACCGGCGAGCAAAATGCAAGCCACCAGCCACGCGCCTCGGGCGCGCCATTGTCTGAATTCCAAGTGATACGCTCCAGGGAGGGATCAGGCCGGGTCTGCCTGCAGACACCAGTAGCGAATGCTCTTGTGGTCGGTCGCCGCGTATTCGTCGACGAGCGCGCCCTTCCAGATCGACTTCAAGTCAGCGGCTAGCTTGAGCTTGTGTACGTCACCCTGATTGAAGCTTCGTAGCTTACCGCCGACGCGCGCCTTCATCTTGTCCTTGATCTTGGAGCGCGGGACGAGTGGCTTGTAGTGAGCGACGAGAATCTGCTGACCATCCAGCGGGCCACCCTGAACCTGATAACGCATGACGTACGCGTAGTCGTACAGGTCGTCCGGCGGGATCTTCGACGGGATCTCCAACAGCTTTGCCGTCACCTCGACGGGCGCAGCCTCGGCGCGAGCCAGGTTCGGAACCGAGGCGATTCCGAGCAGAAACAGGCCTAAAAACGCTTTGCGATCGAAGCGGAGGTCGTTCGAGTCAATCATTGCCAGCTTGAATCCTTTGAGTGAAGGCGCGCTCCATCGCGAACAGGATTGAAGAAGAAACTAGGCAAACGCACGCAACGAGCGAAACGCGCACCCGGCAGCTTCCGTGTATTTATGCAGCGCGAACGGCATCCTCAGCGGACACAGCTCGCCTACTGGCACTTAGTAACGGCAAGCAACTAAGGCAGGCAGGAAATCGACGTCTCGATCATGATCTCTCGGCCAATCCAGCACCAATCATACTGTACCCGTCTCGCTGATCTTCCCGCTGCTCGAGCGATGCGGGAGACGAGAGCGCGGAAGTTGTCGAGTCTGGCATCATGCTACTGCGAAACGGGCATGCGAACGCGATGGGGCATTTGTGACGGATCCAGCACCTCGGAATTCGCGCAGTGCTTCAATGGGCAATATCGTCAGCGTTGGTTTTCCATCGCCCCAAATACACGCCCGCAAGATCGCGGGCGATTTCCCGATCGCCCAGGCCGAAAACTTTCCAAGAGGGGCGTCAGCACGACAGCCACACCGACAAAAGCAAGCGCCAGCGCATCGGCCAACTTGGGGGGACAAATCGGTCCCCCCTCAGTCCGCTGTGGGATCAGCCGCGCGAAGTTTAGGCGCTGCTCACCCCGCGGGCTTATTCGGGAGTGCGCCAAGCCAGCCGCGCGTCCCACCGCGCGGCGCAGGTGCGACCCCGGGGACGCTGCCAGCGCCGTTGGTTACGCCTCGGCCACTCGTTTCGGCCTCACTCGTCGAGCTGGAACGCTTGGCGATACTCCGGGATGACCGTTCCGTCGGCGGACATGATCATGAACCAATGCTGCCATGGGATCTGCAGCTCTTCGAAAATGCCGATCAGATCGCTGTAGTAGCGAGCGCGATCCGCAAGCCGAGAGGTGGCGTCATAGGCGCCGAACTCGTTGCAGATCACGGGCACGTTGTGGGCAACCGCCCAACGCTTGGCACTCAGGATATGATTTCTGATGGCTGCGCGGCTACCGTCTCGGTAATAGCTCTTGAGCGCGTCGAGCATCCAGGACTCCATGCTCGCGTTGAACCCTAGGCCCGCGTAGTACTGAGACCAACGCGCTGGATCGTACGGGTACGGCAGATCGTGAGTCGCACCCAGGTTGGCCCAGGATGCCCCCTGGTGCGTGAAGATGAACGGCTCATAGTCGTGGAAGGCGTAGATCACGTTCGCGTCGGAGAGCGGCATTCGCGATACCAGCTTGTCGATGCCGTACCACTCGACGTCCCCGAAGATGATCGAGTGCGTCGAGTCCTGCGCGCGAATCGCTGTGACCATGCGTTCTGCGATGGCTCCCCACTCCGCTTGCGTAGGATCGGTTCCTCCGAAGGAGAGCTCCGGTTCGTTCATCAACTCGAAGAACAGGTCTTCCCGCGTGCTCTTCGAGAAATGCGCCGCAACCTGGGCCCACAAGAGCACGGCTGTTTGCAGCGAATCAGGTTTAGCGACTTCCGGCAACGTCCCATACTGGTGATAGTCGATCGTGAGTGAGAGACCGTGCGTACGCGTCCAGGCGTCGAACGCATCCAGAACCTGCCACAAGTCGTCAGACACCGTGATGGCGAGCGAGTCGCCCGTGCCGGTGGTCGAGGCCACGTACAGGTCCAAGTCGATCGGTAGCCGCAAGCTGCGAAAGCCGGCGGCAGCCAACTTCTGCACGAAGCTCTCGTCGTAGGTGAAACCCGTGAAACGATCCTGCTCCAGCCAATTGGTCAGGTTGTAGCCACGCGTCAGATATTGCATGGCCTTTTCTTGCAGCGGATTGTCGATTGCAATCGAATCGAGCGTTGCGTCCGCTGGCGGCGCTGCTGCCCGAATCGTCATGTCTGGCGTGGCAGCCCCAGTCGATCGCGTCAGCAACAGGTTATCGATCTTGAGACCGCCGCTGGTACCGGCAGGCCCCTTGCTCGAAAACGCGACGTTTTTGACGTGGCTGAGCTCGAACGTCGCCTTGGCGCCCCAGCCTTGTTGGGCGAACGTCTCGAAAGGTAGCGTGACGGTCTTCCAGGCTGCAGAGGCCGGCAAATTCAGCCCGAAGTGATCGTAGTCCGTGATGTCGCTCACTTGAACTTCCACGCGGTGCGCGCCGCCCTGGTACGTGTAAGAGATGCCGGTGTAGGAGCTGAGATCGTACGGTGCGGCGTCGCTGCCGATCGACGCGCCAAAGCCGACGTACGGGTCGATCGTGGATGTGCCCTTGGCGAACGTGTAGCTGACCTCCAGCGACTTCTGAGATTGAAAGCCAGGACCATTCATCGCGACTACCCCTTCGGCGGCGCCGGCGAAGCTCAACGTGGATAGACCGCCGTTGTCTGCGTCCGCGTAGCCGTACCAACTGCCCGGGATCAGCGGCACGTCGTCGCCATCTTCGAAATCATCCAGCAACAGGCCACTGACCTGCCCGGAAGTGCCGCCTCCACCGGCGTTCCCTCCCATCATGCTGCTGCCGCCCGTCGAGACGAGTTCGCCTCCCTGGCCGGCCGGAGAGGTCGTCGGCGGCTCGCCGCCCTGACCCGCTTGGGACGACGAGCGGCCATCCGTGCCCCCCGTACAGGCGAACATCACCAGGCAAAGCGTGGGAGCAAACGAGTAAGCAAGCGTGAGACGGCAGCGGCGTTTCATTGTCGATCCTGTGGCGCGGGCACGCTGATCGAGCCCAATCAGCGGGGCCAAAGCTGGCGGATTTGGCGCGCGCTAACTTATCACTTTTTGCACTTTGTGCGTCGCCGGCATCGCTGCCGGCGAAAGACGAGACAGGCAGGCTTGCTAGTCCGGCTGGCAAGCGAGGGTACGATTGCTAGATGGTCGCGTCGTCGACGCGTGTTCGCTCGCCTGCGAAATAGCGATTGGGCGAGCAACCCAGGACTTTCGTGAGCACGCGGTGACACTGCGCGTAGCTGCCAAAGCCCGCCGCCAGCGCGGCGCTGGTCAGTGATTGACCTTCGTCCACCAAGCGAACGAAGGCCATGGCGCGTTGCCGCGCGCGGTAAGAGACGAAGGTTACCCCGAAGGCAGTGTGGAAATTGCGGCTGAGCGCGCTCTGGTCGACACCGAAATGCTGCGCGAGTTCGGCGCCCGCCGTGTTCGGCCTCGCGCTCGACTCCTCGAGGCCGCGCCGGCTGAGGACGTGGTTCGTGGACAGGTGGGGCTGGACCATGGAAAAGACGTCTACCGTTCTGGTTTCCACGATGTTCGCGTCACTCACTTGCGCGAGACCGGACAGCGTGTCCTCGAGCGCACTCAGAGCGGAGGGAGACAAGCTTTCACCGACGCTCGCGACGCGCGACAGTGTTTGAAGTGCGCGACCTGCCACTTCTGGACGCAGCGCCACCACCCACAACTCGAGGTCGGGGCTCGCTTCCAGGAGAACGTGATCCTGACCTGGGTGGAAAAGGATGACACCGCCGGGACCGAGCCGGACCACCCGATCGCCGAGACCGATGATCGCACTCCCCTTGCAAACAGCGTTCAGCTCCGGCTCGGGATGAAAATGACGCGGACGGCGATAGGCGGGTTGATGACGCCAAGCCTGGGCGCGGCGCCCCGGAAGCATTGGGAACGGTTGATACAAGCTCTCGACGACCAATGCGGTGTATCCGATCCTCGACTCAAACGAGCGGCCCGACAGGCGTCGCGCGATCTCGACAGCAGACACGCGAACGGGACAACTCGAGCATTCGCCATAAGAATCGCACGTAGTTAGGGCCCGAGCAATCAGCGAGCAGGCGCCAGAAGGTCACGGCGGTCCAAACTCGGCGGAGGAGGCTGCAGCGCCATGACTTTGGGTGTAAGAGGGCTGAATTACAGATTCGGTTTCCACGCCACCCCTCAGCAGCGAAGAGCTGTTCGTCACGCTGCTACGCTGCCCGCACTGCCGGCAGCGCCTGCGGACGGGGCCCAGTGCTCTCGATTGCATGGGTTGTGGGCAGCAGAGCCCGTTGCCGCCGGATGTGAATCTGGTCGTCGCAACAGAGTCCCCGCGAACGTTGGGCGCGGCTTTCATGGGCTCACGCCTGGCTGCGCGGATCTACCAAAGGTGGTGGCGCCCGCTCACGTTTGGTCTGTCATCGGGATTTCGCAAACCGAGCTTCGAGCGAGAAGCGAAGCTCGTCTTGGGTCGGCTCGCTTGCAACCAAGGTCCGTGGCTCGACCTGGCATGCGGCCCAGGCGCGCTCGCTGAGCGCATGCTCGCGCACGCCCCCGAACGGTTGGTGGTGGTTTCGGATCTTTCATCGGCCATGTTGCGGCAAGCGGCCACGCGCTCGCAGGCATTCCGCGTGCGCGCCGACGCGCTCGATTTGCCCTTCGTCGACGGCGCATTCGGCGCTATCGTGAATCTGGCCGCACTCGATCTCTATGCCGATCCAGAACTCGCGCTCCGTGAATGTCTGCGTGTGCTGAGGCCGGGTGGCGTCTGGCTCGGTTCCTGTTTCGTGTGGTCGGAGCGCTGGCTACGCTGGTCGCAATCGCGACTGTTCGCACCGTTGTTCCGGGAGTCTGGCATGCATGGGCTCAGCGCAGACACGTTGCGCCATTTGCTCGTGCGCGTTGGGTTCACGGCAGTCGAGCAGCAGGCATTCGGCAACTACCTGTTGGTGTGGGCCGAGAAACCGGAGCTTGCTTACTGCCCGAGGCAATAGCGTTGCACGCGGCTCCGCTCTGGATCGAAACCGCAAACATAGCCCTTGCAGCACTCGTTGCTCGACTGGCAAGCGACGTCTCCGCAGGTATCGCCCGCGGCTTGCGATTCACCCTCGGCAGGTTTTGCTGGTGCGGGCACCGAGTCTTGCTCGGCTGCCGTGGTCGTGGCGTCACTGCTCGTCTTGGTCATGGGCTGCTCGGCACACGTCACGACCGAAAAGAGCAGGATCAGAACGGTTGGAAGTTCGACCCTCACGATGGACATTGGGACCCTTTCTTTGGCGGCAACCGTGAGCTTTCAGCCTGACGGTGCCCGTTCAGAAGTGGCACTGAAACACGCGCGTTCCCCCGCTCTTTGGTATTAGGCCCGATCTCTCACGATCGCCAGTCGCTAAATCCCCCCTTGAACACCCACTAGAAAAATCCGCCCCTTCGGTCGCGAAGGGGCGCGTTCGCGCCAGCTTCGATCAGCAAATCACGACTCCTTCGGCCCACTTCATGGAAGCTAGCTGTTTTGCCGAACCGCCTTTCGCCGGCATGCGGAAGACGGCGTTGCCGTTGGAATAGACGATCTCGTCACCATGGACGTCGAAGGCGATCACCCCGCGCGCAACGACATCGGTGTTCTTCGGCGTGATGCGAACGAGTTCGTAGCCCTTGCCGAGTTGGGCATCGCCGTCGGCGGCCTTGTCGGCATCGGCGGCGACGTCGATCAGGTTACCCCAGACCATCATGCGTTCAGCGTCAGCGGCCTTCTGCTGGGCGTTCCCGCTAGTAATGAGCGGTTTGCCCGTGTAACGCGCGGCGAAAAAGCTCAAGTATTGGAACAGGGCAAACAGCAGGCGGAACGGAATGAGTAGCGCGTCGAGCAGCATGCCGAACACGGACACGCGCGGCCTGGGATCGCGATACGGGCGTCTGATCACATAGATTTCGCTTTCGGAGGTGGGCACAGGCGCGAGGTAGTCGTACTTGGCGTCGGACATGAGCACCTCGATACTCCGATCGTCGAGGTTCAGACGGTGGATGGCGAAGGGACCGAGCCCAGCAAAGGCTCCGCTGCGTGTGCGGCCGACGCCAGCAGAGGCGTAGACGATTTGCTTGCCCGCGGCCGGGACCCAGCGCGGCGCGCGATCGACCACGTCGCCTTCGGTGATCGTACGCACGCCACGACCGTCGTCGGCGAGAATCGCGATGGCGCTGGTGCCGCCGGTGCCGTGCACGGTGCAGGCAACTGTCTCGTGCTCGAGGCTGAGATGGATCTCGGTCACGGCCGCGTCGGCATTGTGATGCAGCCGATGTTCGTTGCGCGTGCCAGGCTCTTGCGCAAACAGCCCGGAAACCACCCCGCTCGTCACCGAGTAGCAAAGCTCGTTGGCGACGCGCCCGCGGCTCAAGCCGACGATGCGCGCCGGCGGCAGATCGCGCTCGCGGTCACCCCACAGCGGCCCGCCGCCACGCCCCATGAAGGCCGCGCCCGTGCCCTGCGTCTTCCAGGCGTTGCGTCGCTCGACCGCGCGCTCACGCGCTCCGATTTGCTCGGCATAGGGACTCTCGAGCTCGATCGGCTCACTATCACTTCCTACGACGAGTACCTTTCCGCTCACCAGACACGCCACGCGACCCGACATGCCGTCAGATTAGCCGCTGCCTGACCGACGTCGAGTGACGCTTCGGCGCGGCCGGAAAAACGCCGCTGAGCTCCGCTCCCGCTGATCGGCCAGTCCAGCTTGTGGTAAGGGCCAACGTCGTGGGCCCGCGGCCGTCTTCGTTCGAAACACAGCATCAGATTGCAAGGCACGTGATTGCTCGGGGACTTTAGGTGAAGCGCGCCATCGAGAGCGCCTTGTTGGCGCTGCGAAAAAACACGTTCTTGTGGATTGGTGTGGCGGCCTGGCTGGTCAGCGTCGTTGCGCTCGTCATCCGTTTGCCATTCGGCGCCGGCACGACCGACGAAGCGTTCTATTCGGCAATGACCTACGGCTTCGTGCTCGGCAACAAGCCGTACCAGGACGAGCTCGCATTGCATCAGAATGCGGCGATTCTCACGGTGCCTTTCTTTAGCGCGTACACGCGATTGTTCGGCACCGAGGGCATCCTCCTTTTCAACCGCTGGCTCTACTTCGCGTACGTCGCGCTCTGTTCGGTTGCGACGTTTCGGCTGGTGCGCAAGCTCACGCACGCAAGCACGGGCGCGTGGGCGGCCGCAGTGGTCGTTTCGTTCTCGTATTTCAACCTCTTCACGATCAGCTACAACACGCTGGGCGCGCTCGGGGTCTTGATGGGCGTGCTACTCGCGACCCACGCGCTACTCGAAAATCCGGTGCGCCATTTGCTCGGCGCTTCGTTCTTCTTCACGACTGCAACCTTCGCGTACCCCACGTTCGGCGTGATCGCGGTTCTCCAGGCAGCACTGGTGCTCATCCGCTTGCGTCAACGTGCTACGCCCAGGGAATTCAGGCGCTCTCTCGTCGCAACCGCGATCTGCGCAATCGTCGCGCTGTGCTTCGCGGGCGGATTTTTGGCGTGGGTCACGGCTGACGGCGTTCGGCGCTCGCTCGAGTTCTCGAAGGCAATGGGCTACGGCACGAAGACCCTCTCCACCCAAGTCGAATGGTTTCACTCGGAGGTGTGGGCGCAGCGCCCCTTCCTGCTGCAGTACGCGCTATTGCTGCTGGCATTTCCCATCGCTCTGAAGCGCTTGACGCGCTGGACGCTCGCACTTGCCGTGCTCGTGCCAGCGCTGTGGTTGACTATCTACTTTCGTTCGGCACACGCCCCCGCGATGACGATGGCGGCGATGTTCCTGATCATGTTTCCGGTTCTCTGCCCGGTGTGCGTCGCGCTTGCACCGAGCTTCGCCCACCGCCGGCTGGTGCTCGAGCAGCTCTGGGCACCTGGCGTGGTTTCGCTGTTCATCGTGACATTCACCAGCGCCAATGGCGGTCTCTCGGCCTCGCTCGGCGCGCTCCCGTCACTAATCGCCGGTTTCGTTGGGCTGTCAGCGTTGGTTTCGACGGTGACGCGAGAGAGTTCGACGCGCCGCGCGGCGTGGCTATTCCCGTCGTTCGCTGCCGCGGTGTTGGGC
>Ga0247766_1000042_pt1 | contig 26717 bp, 20 predicted proteins | sample UWRJL223509R6_FD_179946 | JGI IMG/M metagenome (GOLD analysis project Ga0247766, IMG submission 179946) | Plant litter microbial communities from Arlington Agricultural Research Station in Wisconsin, United States - UWRJ-L223-509R-6 | ecosystem: Environmental > Terrestrial > Plant litter >... | reverse complement strand
CACGCCTGTAAAGACCGTCAGCGGCGACGCGACTTGCCATTCCAGCAGGGGCACGGCGCGCAGCCCCACGAGTTCGAAGTCGGCCAATCCGTTGGCACCCCCGACATCAGCGGGAGGATAGCCAATCACCCCTAAAATGGCGCCGAAATGCCAGAGTGCCTGACCAAGATTCAAGCCGACGCCCGCTCCAACGCCAGCGTGAAATCCGGAACCAAAATTGGCACCGGCCGCAAACAGGCTGGCCCGGGTTTCCCAGCGCTCGGCGCGCTCGGGTGGGCGCGCCGGCTTGGTCGGTTCTTCTGCTTTGGGAGCAGGGGCCGCTTTGGCGGCCGCTGCTGCGCGAGCAGCCAAAGACGACTCCACGGCCGCGCAGACCACGTGAGCCATCGTCTCGATCGAAATCTCGAGCGAGGCGCCCTCCGGCAAAGTGCGACGCTCGAGATCCTCTCGGCTCTCGCCATCGACCACCACGACGCGAGGCGGCGTACCGGCCCGCAAATCGACGTAGGCTTCGGCCAAACTCGGTGCGCGCGAAGCCGCAAGCAATGCCTCGTCGGCGCCGGCGGCATCACGCACCACGACCGCGACATTGGAGCGCGAACAGAGATCTTGAATCGCGTCGCGGGACCCACTCACCGCTTCGGACGAACCGGCGACGTAAACGCGCACGATCGGAGGAGCCTCGACGCCGAGCGCAGCGGACGTCAGTACCAGTACGCTCGTAGCCGCAAAATAGCCGGCTTTTTTCGTGCAGTTCACCGCGTGCCCAGCGCCACCAGCCGAGTCGCCGCCAAGCGCGCATGGACCGAGCCTGGAAAGCGGCTCTGGACCTGTCGCCAAGCGGCAGCCGCCTGCGGCGACTTGCCGAGCTTCTCCAAGGCTCGGGCTCGACCGACCAGCGCTTCAGCGCTCAAAACCGGCGTGTCTGCGGCCAGATAGCGATCAAAGCCGGCCAGCGCCGCCTCCGGATTGCCGCGATCGAGCAACAGCTGGGCAAGCAGCGCGCGCGAAAGCTCGCTCTCCGAAGAGTTCGGGTAGCGGCTCTGAAGCGTGCGGTACAAGCCCACGGCGCGATCCCAATTGCCGTCGCGGCGCGCACGATTGGCGTCGGCAAACAGCGACGCGGCATCGACGCGCGGCGCCGACGCGTCCACAGAGTTCGTCGTGGTGGGTAGCGCGGGGCCTGCGCTGAGCGACGCAGCGCGCGCGACAGCAGGCGCGGCCGGCGGGAGCTCGCTCGCTCGGGGATGCACCGCCGCCCGCGCCAGCGGAGTGACTGCGGCGACAGGGCTCGGCGCCAGGCTGGTACCGGGCGGTGCCGAGGAGACTGGCGGCACGGCACTCGCGACCGCTTCGATTTGAGGCGCGCCCAGGGGGACCGGCGCGGCAACGGCGCGCTTCGGCTTCGCCAGGGGCTTCGCGGCACGGACTTGCGCGCTGGATTCGCTGGACTTCGGTTGCGGCGACCGGCCAAGCCAATGACCGCCCACCGCGCCCGTGAACACCGCAGCCATCGCGCCACCGGCGGACAAGACGAATGCCGCGGCGAGCATGGCCAACGGCCAGCGGCGTCGCGAGCGTGCGCGAAGCGAGGGCGTTACTCGCGGCGCGGGTGCTGCCTGGGGCAACGCGCGCTCACGCGGGGGGCCGCTCGCAAAGGTCAATTGCGGACGCTCGTCGACAGCCGGAACGTCTTCAGCGAGGTCCGCTCGAACCGCGATCTCGAGGCGACAAGCCGAACATTGCGCCAGATGGACGTTCAAGCGCCCGCGCTCGACCGCCGTCAGTGCACCTTCGTGGAGCTTGTCGATCAGCTCTTCGGGGTGGATGTCGACGACCTTCATGGCGCGACCTCCAGCTGATCGGCCAGCAGCGGGTCGGCTTCAATCCGGCGGCGTAGCGCCTCTTTGGCGAGGCGGACGCGACTACGCACGGTATTGAGCGGCGCGCCGGTCGCTTGCGCAACGTCTTCCAGAGACCAACCGAGCATCACGCGCAGCGCCAGGGCGTCCGCTTGCTCTTCGGGAAGATCGCCAAGTAGGTCGCGCATCGCGCGCTTGCGGCGCTCTGCCGTGACATCACATCCGGGCCAGTGCGCGTCAGGATCGGCCGCGGAAATCTGAGCCAGTGTCTGGCTGCGTGCCCGTCGCACAGCGGCGTTGCGCCGAGCGCGCAGCGCGACGTGCAATGTGATTCGAGAAGCGTAACCAGCCGGATGACACTCGCCACGAAACGCGCTCAATGCCTGGAGCACCGCGATCAGCGACTGCTGGATCACGTCGTCGACCTCCGGGTGGCGCACGCCGAGCACACCATTGACTACACGTGCCAGCGTTGGCCACACTCGATCGAGGAAGCGGCGGGTCGCCGCAGGGTCCCCGCTGCCAGCAAGCCGCGCCAACGCCGTCAACTCAGCAGCGTCGTCTTGACTCGCCGAGGTCGGGGGGTTGGGCGCCATCACCAAGCTCATTTCGATCAATCAAGTGTGGATCAGCGAGCGCGAGCGATCACTTTCTGCGCGCAAATGCAGATCGAAGTCACCGATTTTTTCACTCCGGGGGGCATTCCCCCCACGAAGGTCAGCGGAGCTTCAAAGCCAACCGAGCTTGGCGCTGCTCGCTGTTGCGTACGGCCAGGTAGGCGGCCGCGAACACGGCGATGACCAATATTAGGACGGCGTTGCTGCTGCCCAAAAGCTTCAGTGACGAGGCCAGCAGCACCAGAATCAGCGCCGGGCGAATCACTGCGTCGCGCGCTCGAGACGAAAGCTGCGCACCCAAGAACACCCCCGGTACGCTGCCAATCAGGATCGAAGCCGTCAGCGCCAGCTGAAAGTCGCCGAATAGGGCGTGGCCCAGCGCGGCCGAAGCGACCAACGGGATCGCCTGCACCAAGTCAGTGCCCACCAGCTCGGACAGCCGCAGCTTTGGGTAAAGCATCAACAGCAGGATGATCATCAACGACCCGGAGCCGACCGAGGTCAGACCGACGACCAAACCGCCCGCGATGCCGATCAGCACCGTCTGGGCCTTCTTCACCACCAGCGGCTCGATGCTGTCGCCCGCTTGGCGACCGCGGCTGAGCAAGGGTCGAATGATCAGTCCCAACGCAACGACCAACAGCGCGACACCGAGCGCAATCTTCACGTGGTGCTGTAGCGCGTCGCCTTGACCGCTGCTCTTGAGCAGCAATACGCCGAGGAAAGCGGACGGAACCGAACCGATCACCAGCCAACGCACGAGGTCGGTGTTCACCGTTCCACGGCGCCAGTGAACCCCGCCGCCGACCGGCTTCATGATCATCGAGGCCACGATATCGCTCGAGACAGCGGCCAAGGGCTGCACCTTGAACAGCAGCACCAAGATCGGCGTCATCAGCGCCCCGCCTCCCATGCCGGTCAGCCCAACCACGAATCCTACGAACAGCCCGGCAAGCGCCACTTTGGGGTCAATCATCATCGCGAACGTCCCCAAGCATAACCCTACTAAGCGAATAGGGAATATGGAGAATTCGATCGGGTTTGTATCTAACGAAAATTATTAGATCTATTTCGTCAGTGCGGCCGGCGGGAGGCTGGGACGAACTTCGGGCTCGCCGTGGTCCGTTTCGCCGGCGCGATCCAGCGCGAACTTGAACAAGATTGGCCCGATCATCTCGTTGAGCGCGACCGCGGCGATGGCCAGCGCGCGAAAGCCCTCGCCGAACTGGGGGAAGGCTTTGACGATCACCACCGACAACCCGAGCGCTAGGCCCGCTTGCGAGACCAAGGATGACCAGCCCCAGCGGCGGAGGATGGGCGGATCGTCAGCCAAGCGCCCGCTCATCCGGCTGGCGAGCACAGTGAAGAATGCGCGGCTGGCACAGAGCGTGACCGCGACGGGCCAAAGCTTACGCAACAGCGGGAGGTCCAGGTGCGCCCCAGCGGTGGCAAAGAAGACCACGAACACCACGCTCCCGGTCTGCTCGATGGAGTGAAGGAGCTTGGGGCCCTGATCGGAAAGATTGGTGACCACGAAGCCAGCAGCCAAGAACGCCAGCAGTGAATCGACGTGGATGTAGGCGAAGGTATCGCTCAACCCGAAGCCAATCGCGAGTAACACCAAGAGCAGTTGGCGTCCGACCAAACGCAGGTAGATAGAAAGCCCCAAACCGAGCGTGACGCCGACCGCGATGCTGCCCAAGAGCTCGTGACCAAGCACCGTGAAATCTTCGAGCGAGATGCCCCCGCTGCCGGTGATCATCGGGCGCGCCAACATCAGCATAGTGGCTAGCAAGATCACCACCACGACGTCAGAAAGCATGATGAAGGCGAGCGAGAAGGTCGCTACCGGACCCTTGGCTCGCGTCTGAGCGAGAATGCCCATGCAAGCCGAGGGGCTGCGGCTGACAGCGAGCACCCCCCAGAGCAACGCCACGCCGATCAAAGGCTTGAGGCCCAGCCCTTGGGTAAAGGGAATGAAGCGCGAAACGGCCAAGAACACGCCAGCCACACACACGAGCACGAACGTGCTTTGAACCAGAGTCGCCCAGGCCAGACCGCGAGCTACCGAGCGCAGCGTGTCGATGCGCAATTCCGCGCCGCCCGCGAGCGCGATCAGCGATAGCGCCAAGGTGTTCACCGGCGAAAGCTCGGTCACCGTGTGGTGATCCACCAGGTGCAAGACATGCGGTCCACCGATGATGCCGGCCAGCAGGTAACCGGATAGATGAGGGAGGCCGATGGTCTCGAGCAACTCACTCATCAACGTGCCTGCAAGCAGCAAGAAGCCGATCGCGGCAACGGTGCCCAAGTGAGTTTCGAGCTCGGGCGTGACTCGAGTGACCCCGTACAGCACACCGAACGTGATCACGAGCGCTGCGGCCTGAATCGCCCGCGTGCCGGTGGTTTTCTTGGCTCCGCCGTGTCCGCTCATGCTTCACTCGGCAACGTCGGTTGCGTGTCTTCGGGCAGGGGTTCTGGTTTGATTTCACCCGTGCGCGCCAGAGCTCGACGCAGCGAGCCCGGACCAAGCCACTCGCCGAGCAGCACGCCCACGGAAGCGAGAAGGAGCACCGTGTCCGCCACCACGCCGGGGTGACGGATGGCGAACGCCAGCGCGATCGCCAAACCGAGCGCACCACAAGAGAGCATGCTGCCGCCAAACTCCAACCCCACGCCCCTGACCGACTTCGTCGTGACGGAGAGCAGCGCGCCGCAAAATATACGCGCCAAGATCTTGGCGACGATCGCCGTCGCCACCAGCACCAAAAGCGGCATCGGCAGCTTGACGTTGACGTAGGCGCCGGCAAGCAGCAGCACCGGAAGCAGCACGGGCTTCTCCGTGGGCGTGATCATCGCCTTGATGTCGACGCGATGCCGAGAGACGAGCGCCAGCGTAAGCCCCATCGCAAACGTGGCGCTGATAGGCGACAGATTGAGCCGGGTAGCCGCTCCCGTACCGAGTAGCGACGTGCCGAGTAAGATGCCCCAACTTTCGTCACGCCGAAACTCCCGGCCCAGCAGCAATGCCGCGGTGCCGCCGAGCACGATGCCCAAACCGAGCGACACGAGCACGCGACCCAGCACCGAAAACGCCGGCAAGGCGGCACCCGGGAGCCAAGCAGACACGACAGCCAAGGCCAGCGCAGGAAATAGCGCGCTAGCACGAGCCGTGTCTGCCGCCAGATCGGCGAGCGGACCCTTGGCACCGTAGCGCTCCACGACCCATCGCACGCTGTGGCGCGTGGTCTCGGAACAGATGATGCCCGCGGTCGCGGCGAACGCGATCACCTCGATGCGCGGCAAGGGCGAGAAGTAAGTCGCGCCGACGAACACGGTGGCCGATACGCAGGCGCTGACCAACGCAGAAAGCGCGATGCCGAGCGCGATGTGCGGCACGGGCACGCGGCGTTCAGCGACGCGCAGGTAGCTCACGCCGAGCACCAACCCGAGCCAGCTCACACCAACCAACACCACGGGCTGAAATGCGTCGACCAGGGAGTGACCGACGACGGATAAGACCTGCGGACCGAGCACGAAGCCGAGCACCAGGTATTCCGCACCAGAAGCCAGGCCGAACCCGCGAATGGTGCGACCGCCGACCAAGATGCTGCCCAAGTAGGAGAGCACCAACAAGCCGAGCAGGAAGGGAATGCCGTTCACTCGCCCACCACGCGTAAGCGGCCCAAGGCAATCCCGGCCGAAGCCAAATCATTCAGCGCGGCTTCAGCCATCGACTGCCGGGCATCGAGTGAATCACACAGCGCGCTCAAGCGATAAACCGCGCCGTCGAGATCGAAACCGAGCAAATCCAAGCGTGGTTCTCGACCGCACTTCTTGGCGGCTTCAAGCAGGACTTCACGCGCGCGGTCTTGAACAGCGCTCGACGCCACCGCGACGTCGACACTGAGCCGAGGATGCATGCCGAGCATGCGCAGCGGGCGCACCAAGGACAACAAATGCGGCACGCGCGTTTCGACGCGGTGCGCGTCGAGGAGTCGGACCTCGAGCAGGTTGATGGCCGAAATGCGCGCGATGATACCGCCCATCTCGGCAAACTCACCGAGCCGAAGCCGGCGCCCGAAGAGCACGGTGACGCCGACCACTCCGGACGCCAGCACTGGCGTGCTCGCCAGGCCGAGCGCCACCAAGATCACCGCTCCCGACCGACCCATCGAACCGTTGGCATCGCCGGTCACGATCGGCCCGGCAAAGACCAGCGCGGCAACCACGAGCGCCGATCGCAACAACACGCTGGTCGGCGCGGCAAGATCCGCCGGCAACCAGGGCAACGGCGTCTCACCGCGCGCCACACTGGCAAAAAATAGACCGACGAAACGAACCAGAACGAACACCGCCAGGCTGGCGATGGCTGCGACAATCAGCAGCGGCAGTGCGCTCGCCAAACGCTCCATCAGCTGCGAAACGGGGAAAAGCACGAACCCCGTCAAACGCTGCGTGTAGTTGTGCGTGGCCTCGAACAATGACAGCGCCACGACCAACCATGCGTAGGCGATCAGCGCTTGGCCGAGCCACTTGCCGAGGCTGATGGCCATAGCTGCGCTGCTACGCAGGGTGGCGGGGCGTACGAACTCGATCTTCTGGACCTTGATGGACAGATCGCGATCGGGGCGATTGTCCAAATACTCGCGCGCGCTCTCGCCGAACTCGCCAACCTTTCGCACCAGGTAAAATGCGATTAGGCCGAAGAAGACCAGCAGCGAAACCGAGAACACACTCTTGGCGACCGCGGCTCGTCGATCTTCCGAATCGAGCGCTTCACGAATCTTGGAGCTGATGCTGGCTGCGTAGACCTCGAGCGAAGTTTCACCCGCGGCATTGGCATCTTCCTGGCTCAGTTGGACGATCGGAACTTGGCCGATCCGAACCACCACCAGCTCGCCTTCGACTTGGCGGGTCACGGCCGCGGATTTGGCGGTTTTGAAGGCCCGGTTCAGCGCGTCACTCGCCTCACGAGCGCGGATCTCGGCAGACTTATTGCCGCGCGCCACGAGCAACGTGAACACCGGCGTATCGGCCAGGCGCACCACGACCGAGGCAGAGGTCGGCGCGGCCGAGGCGCTGGGCGCCGGCGACGCCGGAGCGCTGGACGACGGCGCTGGGGCAACGCTCGGGCTCGGCGATGCGCTGGGAGCGGGCGCTTCACTCGCTGCGGGAGCTGTCGCGCTCGGCAGCAGCGTCGGCTTCGGTTCCGCTACGGGCTCGGGTGCGGCAGCAGAGGCGGCGGCAGAAGCAGAAGCTGAAGCAGAAGCGGACGGCGGCGCGGGAGCTGACACGGAGCCGGGCACCGCAGCCGAACTGGGCGGGGCCGGCGCCGCAGAGGGCTGCGCCATGCTGGAAGAAGCCGGCGAAACAGCGGCTGAAGCACTGACCGCGGCGGACTGAGCGCAGAGCCGCCCCGGGCGCAAGAGCCCAATGGCAAAGCAGAGGCACAGGAACCAGAGCCCCCAAACTCGCGCCGAGCAAAACGAACTGAAGGAGGATCTCACGCTGGGAGTTGCAGCTTCGGTCACCGGTTTCTCGACTGCAAGCACAATTCCGAGAGAACAATCGGCATTCCAATGCCCACATCGACTCCTCGAACCCGTGGCCAAATTTCGAGGCCGATAGTAGCTTACGCCGCCCCATGACAACGACTCAGCACCCCGACCGCGTGGTCTTGCACATCGCAGGCAACGACCGCCCGGGTATTACCGCTCGCTTGACCCGAGTGATCGCCGAAGACGAAAGCGCAGAGCTCGTCAATATCGGCCAATCCGTGTTGCATGGCTATTTGATGCTGTCGGCAATCGTCGACATTCCGCGAAACTCGTACGCACTCCGAAGGCTGCTGTTTGCTGCGACGGAAATGGGACTTCGCATCCAAGCGACGCCCTTTCTCGGAGCATCCGACGACGAGAAGCGTGCCGACGTCAATTCACTCAATATCATCGTCCTCGGGCCGCTGGGCGACGGTGTGGCCATCGCCGCGATCAGCAACGTTCTGGCCGAGCGAGCCATGAACATTCGCGAAATTCGCTCGCTCAGCGAGCACCAGCTCGATGGCTTGGAGCTGATCGTGGATTTGCCCGCCGGCACCGCCCTCAGCGCAAGCGAGTTGAGTGAGCTGCGCGGGCAACTGCTGCGCCTGGGCATGGAGCACGCGGTGGATCTGGCCGTGCAGCGCGACGACATGTTTCGCCGCAGCAAACGGCTGGTCTGTATGGATGTCGATTCGACCTTCGTGAAAGGCGAGTTCATCGATGATTTGGCCGAGCTGGCCGGCTGCAAGCCGCAAGTCGCCGCCATCACGGCCCGCGCGATGCGCGGCGAACTGGACTTCAAGCAGGCCTTGGCCGAACGCGTGAAGCTGCTCGAAGGCCTGCCCTTCGAGCGCGCGCACTCGTTGATCGAGCGCTTCGAACTAACCCCAGGCGCCGACCGCTTCGTGAAGATCTTGCAAAAATTCGGCTTTCGCGTCGGACTGGTCAGCGGTGGGTTCAGCTTTTTCGTCGACGAGTTGAAGGCGCGCTTCGGGCTCGATTTCGCGTTCGCCAACGAACTCGAGGTCGTGGACGGGAAGCTGACCGGCAAAGTCCTGGGCAGAATCGTCGACGGCGAACGCAAGGCCGAGGCGCTGAAGGAGATGGCCCTGACTTACGCGTGCCCCTTGGAGCAGACGGTAGCCATCGGCGACGGCGCCAACGACATCTTCATGCTCAAGACCGCCGGTTTGGGCATCGCCTTCCGTGCCAAAGCAAAGCTGCAAGAAGTTGCTCACATGAGCTTGAATCATCACGAGCGGATGGACACCCTGCTCTACTTGATGGGCTTCAACGCCCGGGACCTGCGGGAAGCGTAGGTCTGTCAGGGGCGCACGCTGATGGTCGCGGCGCCCCTCGTCTGATCGATGATCCGACGGGCAATCCCGACGTCGACGAGCAGGCTTTCGAAACGCTCCAGATTCGGTGAGCGCCCAGCCTCGAGCGCGTCGACCACCGCGTCGGCGATCATCACCAAACGCACGTGTGGCACTGCCGCCGCGAGCGGGTCGTGATGTGCCGCGCACGCGTCCACGATTTCGGTGGGCAGCTTCCAGGCCATGGCTACCTCTGCGCCAGCGGCCGTGTGATAGCGCTGCACCAAATCAGCCACCAATTTGCTGTCGGACACTCGGTTCGGTAAGCCATCCAGAATTCGGTAGATGCGCGCTTCACCGATATCGTGAAGCAAGCCGCTCATGTAGTCGTACTCGCTCTCGATGCCGAGCTCGCGAGCTGCAGTGCGCGCCGCGACTGCGGCGACCACGCTGCGCTTGAACGATTTCTGAACCTGAATTTGATAGCGCTTGAGACCGCCGGCGGAGGCCGCGTACACGACCTGAAACAGCAAATCTCGCGTATTTGCGAGCCCGAGCCGCACGATCGCAGACTGAGTGGACGACGTGAGCAGTCCGCGCCAATAAGCGACGCTGTTCGCCAGCGACATGAAGCGCGCCGCAATCGGCGGATCGGTGTCGACGAGCTCGGCGAGATCATTGATGCGCGCGTCCGGATCGTTGGCGAGACGCAGTGCGGCCTCGGCGACCTGCGGCAACACCGGCAACGCCGCGCGCCCCGTGCGCAAGCGCTTGACCAGCTCGCGTTCGGTCTCCGACATCTCGGGCGTCGGCTCGGCCGCCACCATCACCGGCACGGCGGGTTCGGCGGCTTCACCCGCGGGGGCTTGGCTGGGTATGAACTGCAAAAAGCTCGTCACCCGGAGTGCCTTTCCCAAGTGATCACGATTGGAGCATCAGCCGGGCTCGGAAGCGACGGGCGGGGGGGATGCAGCGATTCCTTGTGCTCCAACTCGGGCAATGTTTCTCCCGGCGGAACCATCACCACACGATTTCTGCCGCCGCGTTTCGCGGCGTACAGGGCCAGGTCCGCACGGTGCACCAATTCTTGCGGAGTCTCTTCGAGTTGCCGCGGGTCGAACACGGTCGTGCCGATGCTGATCGTGATCCGGCTAGGCCCCGGCTGCGACGGAACCATCTCCTCTACCGCTTGACGCAAACGTTCAGCCACCAAACGCGCCGATTCCGGGCCGGCTCCAGCCACGATCGCCACGAATTCCTCGCCGCCGTAGCGTCCGACCAGGTCGCCGGGGCGGAGGCCGTTCTTGATCACGTTGGCCACCGAGATCAGCACCCGATCACCGCCGTCGTGCCCGAAGCGATCATTGACCTGTTTGAAGTGGTCGAGATCCATGAAGAGCACGCCGAAGCGCTCACGCAATTGACAGCGCTGGCGCACGGTTGCCTCGAGCGAACGCCGATTGAGCACGTTGGTGAGCGGATCGATCTGCGCGTCGCGACGCAAACTGTCGCGCTCGTCGCGCAGGCGTTCGAGTGCGTCGTAGAACCGCTTGTTCCGAAGCTGAACGCGAATGCGCGCCCGCAACTCGAGTTCGCGAATCGGATGCGTCACGAAATCATCCGCGCCAGCGAGGAGCCCGCGCGCCACGCTCTGCTCGTCGGCATCGTCCCCCAAGAGCAGCACCGGGTAGTGACGGCGTGGGTCGCTCGCGCGCAGCTCACCGCACAGCTCGAGCCCACTGGCGCTCGGCAGTTCCACGGCGAGCAGGATCAAGTCCGGTTCGTACTCCGACGTCAGGCGCAGCGCTTCGTCGCCGTCCGCGAGGTACACGGCTTCGTAGCCCTCGGCATCGAGCATGCGGCGCACCAATGCCTGGCGCGTTTCGTCAGGGTCGACGACGAGGATGCGCCCGGCACGCTCGGCAATCGGCGGGTTCGTCGAGAGCCGGAGGGAATCAGGTGTCGGATAGGGAAGCATTCTCGTTTACGTCGCCGCTTCATCATAAACGGACTAACCAACCGTGGCCTAAGTGCAGCAACGTTCTTACAGATTGGGGCGGTTACCCCCCAACCCCTGAAGAATCAACCGATGTGGCCGTTTATGGTCGTGGACGATGTTCTGGAAGAAGGCGAACGGGAGCGCTGCCCCGGAATCCACCCGGCACGCCTCGAACGGCGAAGACGCCGCGCTCGACGCTGTTGCCCACCTGCTGAAGGCATTTGGCGAGAACGCCTTTGATACCGACAACGTCACCGCCCAGGAAACTCGGGCCGAGTGCGAGGGCTGGGCGCAAAAAATCACGGTTGGCGAAGGCAAGACCGAGGCCCCCGAACCCGGCGCAAGCAAGGCCTTCAAGCGCGACTATGTCGGTGTTCGTCGCTATTTTACCGCCCAACGCGCGCACGAGCGCGAGTTCGTGGCCCGTAGTCTGGGCAACTTGCGCGAGGCCGTGCACGCCTTTGCCCGCTGTCTGACCACCACCGTCGGGGAAGACCGCGCCGCCGACGAACGAGTCGGCACACAGCTCGGCAGACTTGTCGGCGCATTTCAGTCCAACGACTCAGAAGCCATTCGCAGCGAGGCCGAAGGCATCGTCGCGGTCGTGCACGAGGTCATGGCCAAGCGCTCGGAGAGCCAAAAGCGCATGCTCAGCGAGCTCAGTCAGAAGATCAGTGACCTTGGCGACGAGCTGCAAGAAGTGCGAGAAAAGGCCGCGCTCGACCCGCTGACTCAACTGTTCAATCGCGCGGCCCTCGATGCGCACCTCGACCGCGTCGCAGATCTGGCGTTTTTACTCAGCTCGAGCCCGTGCATCCTGATGATCGATGTCGATCACTTCAAGCAGTGCAATGACACTTACGGGCACGCCGCTGGCGACGAGGTGCTGCGACGCGTCGCTGATTGCCTGGTTCGCAATTTCCTGCGGCGCGAAGACTTCGTCGCCCGCTACGGCGGCGAAGAGTTCGTGGTCGTGATTCCGGATTCCACGATTCACAACGCAGAGCTGCGCGCGGAGCGCGTGCGTCAATCTTTGTCCGAGCTCGACATCGAGTCCGGCAAAGGCAAGATCCAGATCACCGTCTCGATTGGGCTCGCGTCACTCGCGTCGGGCGACTCCGGGCACAGCTGGCTCGCGCGTGCCGACGCGGCGCTGTACGAGGCCAAGAGCGCCGGCCGCAACTGCGTGCGAGTCGCGCGCGAAAACGCCACCGCCGTGGCCTCGATTGCTCCGCCGAAATCTGTCGGTCCGGTGTCGCGCGCGTTGCCGGCGGGTCGACACAACTCGTAGGAATTTGTCGGCTCAGTGACCGTGGCCGCCGTGGCCGTGGCCGCCGTGACCGTGGCCATGGTCATCGGGCGGCGCCACGTACTCCGCCGGCGTGGAACCGCCGTCGCCCCAGAAGTACTTCTCGAGCTCGGTCATCCAAATGCGCTGGCCGTTTTCGCTGGTGACATCCAAGCGGTACTCGTTGATCAACATCTTCGAGTGCTCGAGCCACTGCCGCCAAGCCGTCTTGGACACCGTGTCGAAGACCTTTTGCCCGAGCTCGCCTTTGAACGGCGGCTTGTCGAGGCCCTCGGACTCTTTCCCAAGTTTGATGCACTGCACGGTTCGCGACATGATTGACGCCAATCTTGCTGCGCAGGGCCCCCCCGTCAACCGGGAACCGGCTCCTTCGGGTACGGTTGCTCGACCGTGAGCGAGAAAGGCACTCCCCCACGATAGAATCGGCCACTGATCTCGCTCGCTTGTCTAGCGCGCGCGGCGAGCACCAGGCCTACGACTTGCGCGACCGACGTCGCCTTTTGACCGGCCGCTTCGGTGAGGATGTCCCCATCTCGCAAGCCGACCCCGAGCGCCGAGACGCCACCGAGCAAAAGGCCTGCAGGGTGCTCGGGGCTTGCTTTCACGAACACGGCGCTCGGCATGGCTCGCCGCGACGCAAGCGCCAGAACCTGCGCTGACGAGAGGCGAATGCCCTGCTTCGGCGCAGGGCGCGAACGGGCGTGCTGCCGCGGACCCTTGCCGTCGCCCGCCACGGCGCGCACGGTCGGGCTCGCCTCGAACGGCAGCTCGACGTCGCCCCGATCGCCCGACTCGTTCATCTCGTCCTGCGCCGTTGGAGCAGGAAGCGACGGCGCGACCGCAATCAGCCAAGCGGCGATGCCTGTGCCCAAGGTGTCTGCATAGGCACTAGACCAAGTTTTGACGGCGAGCGCCGGCAGGGTGAGTGCCAGCACTGCGACTGCAACCGAGGTACGGCCGCGAACGGCGATCCCGGACAGCGGAGCAAGCGCGCTAGGCACGCAGCAACCGTACCACGCACGGAGCGGACGGCCGCCGCCAATCCAAAACCGACCGAGTAGTACTAAGAGCCAGTCCTAGAACCCCGGACCGAGCCCGCCAAGGAGACGCGAGCAAGCCAAGGCGCGGCGACGAGGCGTACCTGTAGGTACGTTGAGGAGCCGCAACGCAGGATTGCGAAGCGTATCCGCAGGTGGGCGACGGGAGGGGTTCTAGGATTGGCTCTAAGTGCGTACGCGCCAGTTGCCCGGGAACGTGCGACCAATCTCATCGCAGGTCGGATCGGTGACGATCAGCTCCGGCTTGGCATCGCGACAATAGAGAACGCAGTTCTGCCGAAATGTGCGGCCAAAGTTCAACGCCTCGTCCCGTTCGATGCCATGGACGAGCCAAGCCGGTTCACGCCAAACCCCCTCGGGTTCCTCGTCGTAGCCGACACAGTGCTCGACGCGAAAACAGCCGAGGATGAGCAGATCACGCATCACCTGATGGCGGCCGTCGTTGACCCGCCGTGGCAGCAGCATCGAGCGCGGGTTGTACGCGGTCAAGAGCGCGAACTTGGACCGAAGCAACGGGGGTAACGCCTGAATATCTTTTACGATTTCACCATCCATCGAGACGCGGAGCAGGCCGCCGTCGGTGGGTAGCTCGTAGACCGTCGCAAAGTACGCGCGCAGGAGATTCTGATCCAAAGCGCGGGGGATGTAGCACGGCTTCTGAGGTTACGAAAACTGGCTCAGCGCTTGAACCGGTAACCTACACCGCGCACCGTCAGCAAGTGCTCGGGTTCGGCCGGATCGGACTCCAACTTGGTCCGCAATTGGAGCAGGAAATTGTCGATCGTGCGCAATGTTCCGTGGTGACCCGCGCCCCAAACGCGGGTCAAAATGTCCTCCCGGGTCAGCACTCGGTTGGACGCTTCGACCAGGCACCAGAGCACGTCGAACTCGGTGGCGGTGAGTGGCACGAGTTCGCCCGCTTTCAGCACCTGCCGCAGTCCTGAGTCGATCTGCAGATCCCCCGCGCGAACGACCTGTTCCGGCGCCTGGCGTGCGATGCCATCCCGGCGCAAGACCGCTTTTACGCGCGCCAGGAGCTCGGCCAAACTGAATGGCTTGGTGATGTAATCCTCTGCCCCCAGCTCGAGCCCCATCACCTTATCCATCTCCGCGCCGCGCGCGCTGAGCATCACGACCGGGACATGGTTGCCCTGGCCGCGGATGGCCTTGACTACTTCGAGGCCGTTCATCTTCGGCAACATGACATCCAAAATGACGAGATCCACATTGGCGGAGACTGCGCGCGCCAGGCCGTCTTCACCATCGACGGCAATGCTGACCTCGTAACCCTCGGCCTCCAGGTTCATCTGCAGTCCGAGCGTGATGCTGGGGTCGTCTTCGACCACCAGGATGTGCCGTTTGCCGTTCGCCGCCATTTTCGGGATTCCCTTGGTCTACCCGCGCCGATCTCGATCTGATCGCGCAGGAACGGACTAGGCAGTGTTAGCGCTTGACCACCCGCAGCACGAGTGAAAATTCGCTGCCCTTGCCGGGGTGACTATCTAGTTCGACCCGCCCGCGGTGCGCCTTCATGACGTGCTTCACGATCGCGAGCCCGAGCCCGGAGCCTTCACGTTGACGTGAAAGGCGATCATCCAGGCGATAAAACTTTTGGAAGATGCGTTTGTGTTCGGCCACCGGGATGCCGGCGCCGTTGTCGCGCACCGTGAGCCGGGCCTCACGCTCGTCGAAGGTAACGAAGACATCGATCTTTACCGGGTCCCCACCGTATTTGTCGGCGTTGGTCAGCAAGTTGAAGAGCGCATCCGAAACCGCGCCGCGATCGGCAACGACCAACAGCGACTCGGGCGGGAGCTCCACGTTCAGTTCGATCGAACGACGCTGGCGCACCGTCTCGAAGGCTTCCAGCGCGGTCGAGATCACTGATTTCAAGTCGGTTTCGCGAAATGTAAACTCGCGACGGCCGCTCTCCATGCGGCCCCAGTCGAGCAAGCGATCGATCAGCTCTTGCAGGCGCGTGCTCTCCCGGGCGAGGCCGTCGATACATTTCTGTTCCGCAATCGCGTCGCCGCGGCGCAGCTCCAAAGTTTCCGTGAACAAGCGGATTGACGTCAGGGGCGTCCGCAGCTCATGCGAAACTTTGGACACGAAGTCGCTCTGAAGCAGCGACAAGTTCGCCTCTCGACGCACGAAAACCCACACCAACACCACGCCGGTGACGGCAGCTCCGCTGAGCGCCATCACCAAGATGCCCATCAATAAGTTCAGCCGAGCTTCGCCCAGGAAAATCAGCACCACGCCCGAGGTCAGGAGCAGTGACGACGGAACGACGACCAGTGAGACCAAGAGAATGACGATCCGTCGGTAGCCGAGCGGCGTCGTGTCCCGGGAAGCCATGCGCCCGAGCACTATAGGCAGAAATGGGCGCTGCGGTACGGGACAGCGCGTCATAGTTCCAACACGGCCGGGACTCGGGCCAGGGCGGGCTTTCCGGGCAGCGGGGATCCAGGTTACATTTCGGAGCTCGAATCTCGGCGTCGACCGAGTCCGCACCGATGACCAAGCAAGCGCACACAGAAGAGCTCGAAGGAGTGAGCTCCATCCCCGCAGTCGGGGAGGTCATCGCCGGCAAATACCGAGTTGATTCGGAGCTGGGTGCGGGAGGGATGGGCGTCGTACTGTGCGCGACACATCTCGGTCTGGGTCAGCGAGTGGCAATCAAGGTGCTGACCGTATCGGACGAGGACGAGCGTCGCGACGAGGCACGCAGCCGCTTTCTACGCGAAGGGCGCGCGACCGCGGCGCTCGTCTCGGATCACGTCGTGCGGGTGTACGACGTGGGCACGCTCGACAACGGCGCGCCGTTCATGGTCATGGAGCTGCTGCGCGGTCACGATCTCGCCCGTACCTTGTTGCAGCACGGGCAGCTGAGCATCGAGCGTGCCTGCGATTGCGTGCGACAAGCGGCCGAGGCGATCGCCTGTGCGCACGCACAGAACATCGTGCACCGCGACTTGAAGCCTTCGAACCTGTTTCTCACCCAGCGCAGTGATGGCACGCCGCTGGTGAAGGTGCTGGATTTCGGGATCTCGAAGACCACTGGCTCCGAACCGGAGCGCATCACCAGCAACCTCACCGCCGCCCGCAGCGTGCTAGGCACGCCCTTCTACATGTCGCCGGAGCAGGTGCGTGATGCCAAAGCGGTCGATTTACGCACCGACATTTGGTCGCTCGGGCTGATTTTGCACGAGCTGCTCTCCGGTTCGCCGGCTTTCGAGGGGACCACCTTGCCGGGCGTGTGTGCTGCCATCGCGGCCGACCCGCCCGCGGCGCTCCGCCTCAAGCGCCCCGAGGTGCCGCCGGAAGTCGAAGCGATCGTGCTCAAATGCTTGGAGAAAAACCCGGAAAAGCGCTTTCAGAGTGCGCGTGAATTGATCGCGGTCCTTTCGCCTTGGACGGGGCGCCCGGAGACCTCTGCGCTCAGCGACCCAACCGTGCGTTCGTCGTCGTCCATGAGCTTCGAGCTCGAGGAACGTCGAACCGGTGACACCGTTGCACTGACCTCGCCTTCAGACACCGGAACTCTCGCTAGCGCGGTGTTCACTCGCTCGGGCCCGCGTTTGAAGGGTTTCGGCCCGGCCAACCATGACAAGAGCGACGCAACCATGGTCGAGTCGCCGCTGGCGCCGAACTCGGCACCAGCGGCGACGGAGCGCGGCTTCAACCGACGCGGGAAGGTGGCGCTAGCCATCGGCGGAGCGCTGCTTCTCGCGCTCGTGAGCTGGGTTGTCCGAGGCACCCAGCATGGAGAATCCGAGGCACCTTCGTCGGCCCCAACTCCTCCTCTCTCGGCCGTTTCGGCAGCAGCACCGGCGTTGCCGGCGACGCCCGAGTTGCCACCGTTGAAAGCTCCTGCAAGAACCAGCGAAAGGTTCACTCTGCAGATCGAATCGAACCCCGCCGGAGCCGAGGTCTTCGAAGGCGATCACTCGTTGGGCACGACGCCCTTGCAGGTCAGTGTCGAGAGCGCGAGCGTTGCTCAATCGGCCCGCACCTTCTCGCTGCGAAAAGCCGGCTACCTGCCGTACACCATCGTCCAAGGCGCCTCTGCGACGGACGTCCGCGCCTTGGCCGAGCTCGCCAAAGAGCCCGCCGCTCCCCCGCCGCGCCCAGTCAGCAAAAAGCCGCCCGCCGGCAAACCGCCGAGCAAGGAAGCGACGCCGGGCAGCGACATCTTCATGCAGCGTTGAGCGCCCTACCAATCCGAGAGATCCCCGGTATAGGCTGCCGCGGTGACGCGTTCACTGCTCCGAATCGCGCTGCTCCTGGGCGTGCTGCTGCTCGCGTCGAAGCCGGCACGTGCCGATGATTTGGCGGACCAGGCCGAGCTCGAGTTTTCGCTCGGCGCCGACAGCTACCAACGCGGCGAATACAAGCTCGCGCTCGAGCACTTCTTGATCTCGAACCGCCTGGTCGCAAACAAGAACGTGCTCTTCAATATCGCGCGCAGCTACGAGCAGATGAAGTCCTACCCGGCTGCCTTCCGCTATTATTCGCTCGCGCTCGAAAGCGAGACCGAGCGCGAGGCGCAGATCAGGATCAACAACGCCCTGGCCCAAATCAAGCAATACGTCATGGTGCTTCGGGTCACGACTCGCCCCGCGGGGGCGACCTTGTACATCGACCGCAAAGATCTCGGTGCGCGAGGCGCGAGTCCTCAGCTGTTGGGATTGACCCCGCATGCTTACAAACTGATTGCCGAATTCCCAGGCTACGAGCCCGCGGTGGTCGACGTGCCCGCGAAGGCGCCCGGTCAAGAGACGCATCTGGATTTGGCTCTCGTTCCCATCCTCGGTGATGTGTCGTTCGTCGGCGAAGCCGGTGCCCGCGTGAACATCGACGGCGAAGCCGATGCTCTTTCCTGTACCGTCCCCTGCAGCCGTTCCTTGTCTGCTGGCACGCACGTCGTGAGCTTCACTCATGCGGGTTTCCATGCTGCGCGGCAGACGCTCAGCGTGCGCGCACACGAGCACGAGCAAGTGTCGGTACGGCTCGAACCCCTGATGGGCAAGGCGCTGATCAGCACCGACGAACCCGGCGCACTGGTCGAGATCGACGGCCGCGCGAGCGGTTTTACGCCGACGATCATCAGCCTCCCCGTCGGGATGCATCGCGTTCGCCTGCAGCTCGACGGCTTCCGGCCGGAGGATCGCCAGATCGGCGTCGCGCTGAACGGCGAGACGCGTCTCGAGATCGTGCTCGTCGAGTCGGAAGAAGTCGTCGCGGCCTCGCGCGCCAGCGAGCAAGTCGAAGACGCGCCCAGCTCGGTCAGCCTCGTGGGTGAGCGAGAGTTGTCCGCATTCGCCTCCCCGACGATCGCCGAGGCGGTTCGTGGCGTGCCTGGCATCTATCTGTCGGATGATCGGAGCTACGTGACCCTCGGAATGCGTGGGCTCGGACGACTCGGCAGCTACGGCAATCGGCTACTCGTCACTTACGATGGCCAGGCGATGAACGACAACTGGATCGGTTCTTCGTACGTCGGCTACGACGGACTCACCGATTTGGGGGACGTGCAGCGCATCGAAGTCGTGCGCGGTCCAGGCTCGGTGCTTTACGGCACGAACGCGCTGTCCGGCGTGATCAACGTGGTCAGCGTCAACGACGCCAAGCCCGGCGTTTCTGCTGGCATCTCCACGAACCAAAGCGGTGTCGCCCGCGCCCGGGTGCGCGGCGACCTGAAACTGGGCAAGGACGCGGGGGCTTGGGCCTCGGTCGCGCTCGGCCGCGGCAATGGTCGGCAATTCTACTTTCCCGAGTTCGCCGGTAGCCCGGGCGCCGAGGACGGCGTCGCGCGGAATGTGGATGGCTTCGAAGCAGGCACTTTCCGCGGTCGTGCCCATTGGAAGTTCGTCTCGCTGCAGTGGTCTGCGCATTCCTACGAAAAGCAATTGCCGACAGGCGAATTCGAAACGCTATTCGGTGATCCGCGCACCAAGCAGACCGACCGTCGGAGTTACGTCGAGCTGCGCGCAGAGCCACGCCTTTCCGACACGGTGACCGTGCTCTCTCGGCTGCATTGGAATCACTACACGTTTCGCGGTGAGTACGCGCACGATCCGGCGGAGGGAGGGCTCGAGATCGACACCTACGCGGGTTCTTGGTTCGGGCTCGAAGAACGCATCGAGTTCAACCCCTTCTCTCGCCTGCGGGTGACGCTCGGCGGCGAAGGACAATTGCACTACCAGGTCGAACAACGCGGCAGCAACGACGACGGCACGTTCCTCGACGACACCGGTAGCAATGGCCGGCCGTTTCAAGTGGGCGCGCTGTATGCATTGGCGGATGCCAACCTGAGCTCCCGCGCGCAGCTCTCGCTCGGCGTACGCTTGGACGCCTATTCGACTTTTGGCTCGTCGTTGAACCCGCGCGCCGCGTTGATCGTAAAGCCTTATGCGGCCGGCAACACCAAGGTGATTGTGGGCAAAGCCTTTCGCGCGCCCAGCATATACGAGCTCTATTACAACGATGGCGGCCTGACCCAGGTCCAGAGCCCGAACTTGAGCCCCGAATCACTGTACTCATTGGAGGTCGAGCATGCCCATCGTTTCTCGGCCACCTTGGTCGCCACGGCGACCGGCTACGCCAACTACGCTGCCCATTTGATCTCCAGCGTGGGCAATAGCAACACCATGCAGGAAGCCCCATTCCACTACGCGAATGAACGCTCGCCGCTGCTGGTGCTCGGCGGAGAGTTCGGCCTCCGCCGTGAATTTCGTCAAGGAGCAATGTTCGCGATCAGCTATGGCGTCTCGTTGCCGCGCTTCTTGGAGACCAACAGCGCGGGTGATTTGCTTTCGTTCAAAAAGGCCACCGATAAACGCTCGGTCGCCAACGCTCCGCTCCAACTCGCGTCGTTGAAAGCAGTGATTCCAATCCTGAGCCGAGGGCTGAGTTTTGGTTCGCGACTGTCGGTGGTGGGCCCGCGTTTCGACCGCTACGAAAATACCAGCGATCCACAAGAACAGGGCAAGACCGGCACCGCCGTGATCGCCGATCTGGTATTCAGCGGTGAGGAGCCCCGCTACGGACTACGCTACGCGTTTGGCGTCTACAACGCGCTCGACTGGCGCTACAGCGCGCCCGTCAGCACCGAATTCACACAACGCAGCATCGTCCAAGATGGGCGCAGTTTCCTGGCTAGTCTGGAAGTGAAGTTTTGAGAGCGTCCGAGCGCCAGTCACAAATGCAGATCGTCGACCAGCGCGCGCAGCAGCTCGGCCACGCTGGCCGCCTGGGCGGGGCAACCACGCGAACGATACGGGCTCTCACCATCGGTCAACTGCGCCACTTGCCCGAGCAACAAATGGCTTTCTGCAGCGCTCTCGATCAGTGTCCGCAATTCCCCGGGTAAGTCTTCGTCGTCGGGGGAAAAGCGCAGTGCCGCGCGCACGTAGCAGCCGAGCAGGTGCGCCCAGCCGCTGCCTTGATGATAAGCGTACTCGCGTTCCTCACTGGTGCCCGAAAAGAAGCCAATGTAGCGGTTGTCGCTCGGTGAGAGACTACGGATACCACGTGGTGTCAGCAAATCACTCTGCACGCGGTCGAGGATGGCGCGCGTCTGCGTGGCGTCGAACAGCTCCGGATCGACGGCCAGCGCGATCAGCGCATTCGGGCGAACGCTTGGATCGGCCCAGGCCTCGGCAGTGTCGCGCGCTTCACTCACGACGTCGTACGGATAGTCGGTCTCGTGACACCAGAAGCGCGCCCGAAAGGCGGCGCGGGCGCGGTGCATCGTGCTCTCGGCCAAGTCCGCGAGCCGGTCGTGTCCGTATTCGCGCGCAAGGCCGGCCAGCGTTTCCGCGCCCTTGGTCCAAAGGGCTTGCAGTTCGATGGCTACTCCGCGGCGCGGTGTGACGAGTTCTGGACCGACGTGCGCGTCCATCCAGGTCAAGGCGACGCTCGGCGCCCCGTTGGCGACCAGGCCTTCGCTCGTCAGCCAGACGAAGCGCTTGCGGCGCGAGCGCACGCGCAGGAACGCACGCACCAACGCCGGGTACAGCTGATCCTTCAACAAAGGGTCGCTCGCCGGCAAGCGCGCACGCAGCTCGCGCGCGACCTCGAACAGCCACAGCGTGGCATCTGGCAGCGGCTTCGCTCGCTTTTTGCCGGTCGTGAGCAGCGTTTCGGGCAATAGACCAAAGTGCAGGCCGGAGAGCACGGTCGCTAACGCGCGCCGCGCGAGATCGAAGCGCCCGCGCACCAAATGCAACCCCACGAGCGACAGCACCAGATCACGCGTGTACACGGAGTGCCACGGATAGCCTGCGAGGATTACCGGGTGCTTCACGGCGTCGGCGCAAAACTGCTCGGCCGCTACGAACATCTGGCGCACGCGAGGCGGACGCGACGGCCCCGGATCTTGCGCGAGCAGAGCCTCACGCACCTCTGCCTGCAGATCAGCGGGGGACTCCGCGGGCACGGCACCAACCGCGATCACCAGGTACGCCGTTCGGTTGGGCTCGAGCAGCAGCTCGAATACCCCCGGCGTCCACATGTCTTCTTGAAAGGCGTTACCCAGACGGCGATCTTCCAAATACTCGAAGCGACGCCACCAATCCGGCGAGCCCATGAATACGCCGTCGTGCCGGAACGCGATCGGCGGAAGCTCGGAGATCGGCTGTACCTCGACCGACCCGCCGCGCAGCAGGACGACCTGATTCATTGCCCCGTGCTCGACCATCAGACCCTCGACGGGTCTGAGCGGCATCAGCGGTCGCATGCTGACTCGAGCCGGCACGCGCCCGCGCCAAGTGTAGCCGATGATTAGCGCATTTTTCCCGCGCGCGAGGCACATGGTTCGCTCGAGCGTGTGCGCGCCCAAGCGAAATACCCAGCGCGGCAGCGGATCCTGGGAAAAGCTTTGCAGCAGCCGGTATCCGGGCGTAGGCGCGACATTGGGGAACTGATGCGTGGCCAGGCGATACACGCGACGTCGGTCGTCGTCGACCGTGACATTGGTCTCGGCATGGCTGACGATCACATGCCGGCCGAGCGGTGGTGCGAGGGCGGCGATGAACGCGCCGTGGTGCCGTCGCGTGTGCATCATCGCGATCGTGCTCATCGCGTACGCTCCGGCGCCGTTGGTGTGCAGCCACTCGCGCTCGGCCGGCAACAGGTCCGAGTGGGTCTCGATGAATGGCCACGGTCCCTCGAGCGCGCCTCGCTTCCCCTCGCGCGACTTCACCGTTGCCCTCGCGCGACCAGCTCGGCGTTCGCTGCGGCCAACAGCGCGGGACGCGATGGTGAAACCGACAGCCAGAGCTCGATGGCCAAAGCCGCCTGCGCGACCAACATTCCGAGTCCATTCTCGGCAGCGAGACCGCAACTCTTCGCGCGTTTCAAGAACGGCGTGGCGGCGGGATTGTAAATCAGATCATACGCCAACGCGCTCTGCGGGACATGCTCCCAGGGCACAATCTCCGCCAATTCTTGGCCATCATCGGCGCCAGACATGCCGGCGCTCGTGCAATTGACGATCAGATCGATGCGCGCGACGGCTTCGCGCAGTCGCGTCTTGGCGCGCGCGTCACTCTCGGGCCAAGCCAGCGGCATCACTCCGCTGGCGACGAACTCCGCAGCGTGAGGCCACTCCGCCTCCGGAACCGAGCTCACGAACTTTCGAGCCGTGAGCGCAACGCGATCTGCTCCTGCGTCTTGCGCCGCCGCGATCACTGCGGGGGCGGACCCACCGTTGCCGAGCACCAGCACGCGGCGAACCGATCCCGACAGACGTTGGAACTCCTCGGCCAGCGCAGGCACGTCGGTGTTGTGCGCGACGATGGCGCCATCCGCGCCGCGCGCGAGAACGTTGGCGACGCCCACGCGCTGCGCCGCGGGCGCGACGAGGTCCGCCAGGTGCAGGGCCACGCGTTTCCATGGAGTCGTCACGTTGGCACCGGCGATCTCGCCACTGCGAATCGCGTCGACGACTTTCAGCACCGCCGCCTCGTCCAGGCAATCAACCAGCTCGTAGCGATGAGGAAGATCGAGCTCGCGATATGCCGCGTGATGAATGGTAGGCGACAACGAGTGAGCCACCGGGTGGCCAATCAGCACGAATCGCTGGCTTTCGGGAGCAACTTTCACGATTCTCGTCCTTCTACGCGAGTGAACAGCCGACCGTGAGCCACGCGAAGCGTCACTTCTTCACCCAGAGCAACCTCGCTTGCGGCCCGAATCGCCCGGCCGTCCGCGCGCGTAGCGATGGCGTAGCCACGGCCCAGAATAGTGAGCGGTGACAGCCCATTCAAGCGCGTCGCGGCGTCCGCCAAACGCGCCTCGGAACGAGCCAAATGGCGTCGTGCTGCGTGTTGCAAACGCACGTCCAGCGGCCCCAGATCTGCGCGCGCGCTAGCCAGCACGGCTCGCGGATGACGCCCGTACAAGCGGCGCGTCAAAGACGAAAGGTCCGCGCGACGCTCGGCGACGGTTTCCGTCGCCAGGAGACGCAGGGTATTCGACAACTCATCGAGTTCTTGCTGACGCTCGGCAATGATGAAACGAGGGTCGGAAAGCCGTGCCCGTGCGCGCTCGATTTGCGCCCGGAAGCGCAGGATGCGAGAGAGCGTTGCGCGCTGCAGCGCGCTATGTGCTCGCTGCCAAGCAGCGGCCCGTGCGCGGCTCTCGGGTACGACGAGCTCCGCGGCCTGCGATGGCGTCGCAGCTCGTACGTCCGCCGCCAAGTCGGTCAGCGAAAAGTCGACTTCATGACCGACGGCGCTGACGACTGGCACACGCAAACGCGCAACACGACGCACCACGCGTTCGTCGTTGAACGCCATGAGATCTTCACCAGAACCGCCACCTCGACCAATCACGACCACATCGAGGCCCGGATAACGCTCGATGGCGTCGAGCGCACGAACCAGGCTTTCCGGCGCGCCCTCGCCTTGCACGAGCGCCGGCGCGAGCACGATCTTCACGTCGCCGCGGCGGAACGCAACGCTCACGATGTCGTGAAAAGCAGCACCGGAAGCGCTGGTTACGACACCGACCACGCGCGGTTCGCTCGGAAGCGCGCGCTTTCGTTCCGGCGCAAACAGCCCTTCGGCCGAGAGCCGTTCCTTCAATTGCTCGAGCGCTTCCAGCAGCGCTCCGCGCCCCGCCGGGCGCACTTGGTTGACGACGAACTGCAACCGCCCCCGCGGCGCCCAAACCGTCGCTTTCCCGATCAGTTGCAGGCGTGCGCCGTCGTTCAGGTAGCGGCGCGCGCGCAGTGCGTCGAAGCGATACATCACACACTCGATGATCGCGTCCTCTGCCTCGTCCTTGAGAGAGAAATAAACGTGCCCACTCGGCGCGCGCTTGAGCGAGCTCACCTCGCCCTCCACCCAAACCCGAGCGGACGTGTCCTCCACTGCTCGACGCAAGCGCCGATCCAGTTCGGACACGCTGATGATCTCTTCCGGCCCGCTCACGGGGCGCCGTATAGCAGCGCCCCGCCGCGCGGGCTCGGCAATTGTGTGCGGCCGCGCGGCTAGCACCGAATATTCCCTCGGAAACGCGTTACTTGCAGACGGTGGCGATGAGCCGAACGTTGTCGAAAAAGAAGTCGGTTGTCAGCGTGGCGTCCACACTCGACCAGAACGAGATGTAACCAGGCTTACCGGCAAGAGCAGACAGGTCCCGAGTCACGTCGATCTTGTCTTTGGTCCATGCTCGCGCAGTGCCGGTTTGGGTTTCGGCGGCCCCGTTCGAAGATGAGAACAGTGGCGTCCCCACTTGAGCCTGGACCGAGTTCAGCACACGAACCTCGAAGAAATCTTGGTTCGCACTCGTCTTGTCTTTGGTTTGAAAGTTGGTATCGACCAACAGTCGAACCTTGGTCGTGCCAACAGGAAACGTGATCGCGCGATACAACTCGATCACTCCGCCATTGCCCAACCAAGCAATCGTGCTTCCACCGACGGAACTGGGCGATTGCGGGTAGGTTGACCCATTCACCCCCTTACACCCGCCGCTGCCGCACCTGTAGATGATGTAGTAGTCCCCGATTTCGCTCCAACCGTCAGCTGTGACATTCATATCCGGATTCGGAGCAGGTTCCAGCGTCACCGCCTCGAAGCCGCCGTTGCCACCGTCCACCGCGGTACTGATGATCGAGGTCGGCGCGCTGATGTCGACCTGCTTGCATCCCCCGGGCACCGCGGCATCGCACTTGTTCGGGTTGCACGCGTCGCCACTTGCCGAACACAGGTTGTCTGTCGCTACGTGCGAGCAAGCATGATTGGTGCAGGTCTCGACGGTGCAACTCACGTTGTCGGTCGCGCAATCACCGGCGGTGTTGCACTCGTAGCAGGTCGGCGTGCCGCTCGGATCGCACACCGGCTTGGCAGAGCTGCAGCCCGCGTCCGAAGTCCCGCTGGGGCTGGTGTCCGCGCAAGTCACGCACTTTTCTGCTGAGGCGGTACCGTTGCACACTCCCGTTCCGCATGCCGTACCGGCAGCGACAGTGGCGAACACGCACTTGCCGGCGTTGCACGTTTCGGTCGTGCATTCATTGCCGTCGCTGCAATCACTGGCTGAGGAACACCCGGCACATGCCGCATCAAGCCCGGTGCCGAGGCAAATTGGCGCAGTCAGCGAGCAGCCAAGGTCCTGGCCGGTCGCCGGAGCCGTGTCGCGACAGCGCACGCAAAGCGCTTGGGCGTCGCAGCTCCGCGAAACGCCGCACGCCGTGCCTATGGACAGCGGGGCGTGCGCGCAGGACCCCGACTGACAACTGTCAGTCGTGCAGTCATTGCTGTCGTCGCAGCCGCCCGGGCACAATGCGGGCGCACCGCCGCTGCCGGCTGAGCCGCTCGAACCGCTCGTCGCGCCAGTTCCGCCGACCCCGCCGGTTCCGCCCGAGTCGAGCGCACCACCCTCCCCCGCTGAACCCGCGCTTTCGTCTAGGACGCCGCCCGTCCCGCCCTCGCCGATTTCTGCTCCGGCGCGTCCCGCAACGCTCCCTCCCACATTTTCACCGGCGACGTTCTGCATCCCTCCAC
>Ga0247766_1000041_pt1 | contig 27402 bp, 24 predicted proteins | sample UWRJL223509R6_FD_179946 | JGI IMG/M metagenome (GOLD analysis project Ga0247766, IMG submission 179946) | Plant litter microbial communities from Arlington Agricultural Research Station in Wisconsin, United States - UWRJ-L223-509R-6 | ecosystem: Environmental > Terrestrial > Plant litter >... | reverse complement strand
CTCGTACAGCACACTGCCCCAGGCATACAGGTCTGCCCTGGCATCGAGCGGGCGCCCCACGCGACCCGTGCGTTCGGGGGCGACGTAAGGCAGTGAACTGGGTAGCAGCTCCAGCTCGGTGGACAGTCCGACCGGACGCCCCGAGCGTGTGGAGACTCCCGTGAACCGAACTCGCGGCTCGCTTGCGTAGAGCCAAACGTTCGCTGGTTTGAAATCTCCATGAACACCGGTCTGCGAGTGCAGCTGGTCGAGCGCGTCGGTCACATCCACCGCGACACGCAGGCACGCTTCGATGTCGCGTCGGCACTCGAGCCAACGATCGAGCGAAGTGCCCGCGGCCTCGGTCATGAACGCTCCGGGCTCGAGCTGCCTAATGGGTTCCAATGACGAAGTCGTCATACGCTTACTCCAGCCGAGACAGCCTCGGGCCACCGCATTGCGCTCGGCGCAAGCGCGATGCCCCTCGACGATAGATAGTAAAAGCACACGTCGGAAACGAATCACTCCGAGGAGTGTTCTTCCGCCTGCGAAGTCATGGCGTTGCTCACCGCGTCCAGGAGCTCGTCCTCGGGAAACGGCTTGATGAGATAGGCGATCGCCCCCCGCTCGAGCAGCAGGCGGCGGAGCTCGGGCTCGGTGCGCGCCGTGACGAATACGATTTGAATGCGTTGTCCGCGATCAATCAGCTCGCGTTGCAGCTCAACGCCACTCATGCCAGGCATGTTCACGTCGAGCACCAAGCAGCCCGCGCAGATCGCTAGCTCCGAGGCCAGAAACGCTTCCGCGGAATCGAACGCTCGCACGTGCAGTCCGATCGAGCGGAACAGCCCGGCGACGGACTCGCGGAAGGACTCGTCGTCGTCTACCAGACACACTTTGCAGTCTCCTGCCATCGCGAGCATCATGTTCTGCCCGCCGGCTTCGGGATATTATATGTTGGTATAGCGTGCGCCGGAGTAACACTGGCTGGCCGGCACTGGGCCATCCACGAACGGCGATTCAGGGAAACGAGCGCCATCTGATCAGCGCTCCCACGGCTCGGGGCCTAACGATGGCGAGCTCGGGGCGCTCCGCCTCGGGCGCACGATGCCCAGCTTGCGCATCCGAAAGTTCAGCGTCGAGCGCTTCATCTGCAACCGCGCCGCAGCGCCGTTCGGTCCGGCGATCACCCAATTGGTATCACGGAGGACGCGCAAAATGTGAGCGCGGCTCACCGCCGCCAACCCGTCTGCGTCCCCCCCGGAATGCCCGCGCTGCCAATCCCCGAGCGAGTCGTCCAAGGTCACGTCGGGAACGTTCACGGAAATCAAGGGCTCGAAATCTGGAAGCTCGAGATCCGTCCCGCGAGTGACAATCAGGGCACGCTCGATCATGTTGTGAAGCTCACGCACGTTTCCGGGCCAGTCGTACGCGAGGATCCGCTGGAGGACGGCCGGAGACAGCACAGGCGCCGGGCGACCCATTCGCTTCGAGAGGACCCGTATGAAGTGCCTCGCTAGCACCACGACGTCGGTTCCTCGGTTGCGAAGCGGCGGGAGGCAGACGGGAAACACGTTGAGGCGGTAGTAGAGATCTTCCCGAAACTTGCGCGACAGCACCATTGCCCGAAGGTCCCGATTCGTGGCCGCAATGATACGTGCGTTCGTGCGCATCGTTCGTTCGCCGCCCACTCGTTCGAACTCGCGCTCTTGCAAAACCCGCAGCAGCTTGGGCTGCAATTCCAAGGTGAGCTCGCCAATTTCATCGAGAAAAATGGTGCCATCCTGAGCCCGCTCGAAGCGCCCGATACGGCGAGCGATTGCGCCGGTGAACGCGCCGCGCTCATGGCCCATCAGCTCGCTTTCGAGCAACGTCGCCGGAATCGCGGCACAATTGACGCGCACGAAGGGACCCGTGCATTGGCTCATCTCGTGTATGGCCCGAGCCAGCACTTCTTTCCCCGTGCCCGTTTCGCCCAGAACTAGCACCGTGCTCTGGGTCCGCGCCACGGTGCGTGCTTGCTCCACGACCCTCAGGAAGTTTTCGCTGTTACCGAGTAACGCGCCGACTTCCGGCCTCCCATCCATGACTTCGCTTTGCTCATGCGCCATGAAGCGATGTTCGCCGATGGTACCCCTGACGACCAGATATACGTTGGTAGGAACCCGGCGCACGCGGACTCCGAAGCAGTGTCGAAACGTTGCCGCAAGTGCGGTTAAAGAGCCTCGCGGCGAGAAGCGGAGAGTGCGAACCGAAAGGTGGCGCCTCTGTCGAGATTCGGTGCGGCCTCCAACCGCCCTCCGTGTGCGTCGACGATCGATTTACAGATCGAGAGGCCCATACCCATGCCCGAGCTCTTAGTCGTGTAGAACGGCTCGAACACCACGGTGCCATCGGCGAGCCCCGCGCCAACGTCGGTGACCTCCACGATGACCTCACCGTTCAGCTCGCGCGAGCGCAGCAGCAGCGATTTTTCGGAGCTCAGGTCGGCCATCGCGTCGATGCCGTTTCTAGCCAGATTGATGATCAACTGCTGCATCTGCACTCGATCGGCCGCCACGTTGGGTAGGTCCCGCTGTAGGTGCAGTTCGAGCGATACACGACGCTGGACAACGTCGTCCGCAATGAGTCGCAAAGACTCCTCGATGACCTCGTTCAAGTTTAAATCACTCGTGACTGGCGGCGAATGTCGAAAGAGAGCACGCACGCGATTGATGACGTCTACCGCAGTGTTGCTGTCGCGGACGAGCCGTTCGACGCCCAACCTTGCGCGTTCGAGGTTGGGCGGATCCGCTACCAGCCAGCGCCGGCAAGCGTGACCGTTGGCAACCACGGCGGCTAGTGGCTGGCTGACCTCGTGGGCGACGGCCGCGGCAAGGTGGCTGACGGTTGCGATCTGGGACGCTCGAGCGAGTCGCGCGTGCAGGGTGCGCATGTCCGCCTGGGCGATCTTCTGCTCGTGGATATCGGTCACGAGACCGTGCCAGCGCAAGAGGCTGCCGTCGTCGTCGTGCTGTGGTGCGGCGCGAAACTCGAACCAGCGATAAGCGCCGTCGGCTCGGCGTAGGCGTTGTTCGAAGCCGTATGGCTTACCCGACCGAGCGCCCGCCGTCCATTCCGCGATCGTGTGGGCGAGATCGTCCGGGTGGACGGAATCGCTAAACTGCCAGGCTTGCAGATCCTCCAGCGTTCTGCCGAAGTAGCCGAGGATGTTGTGATTGACCCATTCGAGCTCGCCAGTCGCCTTGGTCGTAAACACCATGGCGGGAATGCTGTCGAGGATGAGCGCCAGCGCGCGCTCGGCCTCCCGGGCGGCGGTTTCGGCCCGCTTCAGCTCGTCGATATCGGTCAGATCGCCGTGCCAGTGCAGCACGCGACCCTCTCGGTCGCGGATGGGCGAGGCGCGCAGCCGGAACCACCGGTAAACGCCGTCGGCCCGACGCAGCCGATGCTCGGCGCTGTATGCCGTGCCGGCCGCAATGTGGGTTTCCCACGTGCGAGTCATCGGCGCGAGGTCGTCGGGATGGAATAAGTCGCTCCCTCGCCAGGCACGTAGCTCTTCGAACGTTCGGCCAAAGTAATCGAGGATTGGCTTGTTGATGAGCTCAACCTCGCCATTTGGGCTGAAGGTAAAAACGAGCACTGGAAGGCTATCGAGGATGAGTCGAACGTCGAGGTCTTTCGGTGAATCGTTGTCGGTCACGAGCGCGCTCTGTTCCTCTGGCGGCCCAGCGTACCCTCGTTTCGGGCGGGCGTCCCGACGAGCAGGCGAGCCTCGGGCACTCCGCGGTGGCGGGCGCCCCGAGCGGTCACCCGCGGACAGCGTTGGCCGCCTGCTGAACGAGATTGGTCATCGTCGGCCAGCGCGTGTCCGCGCCGTTCGGTCGTTGCTGCGAAGTCTTCGAGCAGAACGCTGCTGCGCGAGCGGTCCTGATGGCCGAATTTCGACCGAGTTCGCTGGCACGCAACGTGAAAAGAGGAGCGCGGGCACTTTCGCTCATCGTTCACAGGAGAATCGCTCATCATGATCACCTTACGAAGCAAGCCGACCCGCAAGTTCGGCGCCGCCATTCTGCTCGCTCTCGGGCTCGTGGCCACGAACTCGGTCGCGGAATCGGATAGCCCGGTAGACAAGATCAACGCCGAGGCGGAGAGAGCTGCCGTTACGCTGGAGCCGCTGCGAGGTGGAGTGAGCCTCGTCAGCGGCTCCGGCGGCAACATCACCGTCCTGGTCGGTCGGGGGCGCAAGCTGTTGGTCGACGGGGGGATCGGAGTATCGCAGGAGAAGCTCAAGACCGTGCTCTCTGGGCTGAGCGCGGGACGCGTTCAGGTCGTCATCAATACTCATTGGCACTGGGATCACACGGACGGCAACGAGTGGCTCAATCGTGCGGGAGCCACCGTGATTGCCCATGGCAACACGCGAGCACATCTAGCGACCACGATTCGGGTGGAAGACTGGAAGCACACGTTCGCTCCTGTACCGCCAGCGGCACGCCCGACTACGATTGTGAACGATCAGAAGACCATCGAGTTCGATGGCGAGCGAGTTCTGATTCGCCACTACGTACCGGCCCATACTGACGGAGATCTTTCGGTGTACTTCGAGAAAGCCGACGTGCTGGTGACGGGCGATACGTTCTGGAATGGCGTCTATCCATTCATCGACACGGTTTGCGGCGGAAGCATCGACGGTATGATCAAAGCCGCTGAGGCCAACATCCGGCTAGCTACCGACAAGACTCTGGTGGTGCCCGGACACGGCGCAGTCGCGGGGCGAACCGAGCTGGTCGAGTTCCGTGACATGCTCGTTGGCATCCGACAGAACGTGGCGCGGCTCAAGCACGCCGGCAACTCTGTCGAGCAGGTCATCGCCGCGAAGCCATCGGCGACGTACGATCAGAAGTGGGGCAACTTCGTGATCAACCCCGCGTTCTTTACGCGCCTCGTCTACCGAGGAGTCTGACCCTGCTCGCGCCCGAGCTAGTGCAGCGCCGAACAGAGAGCAGAGAAGATATCTTGACCGCGCTGCACTAGCGAATTGGGCTAGACCATAGCGGCGGACGTGGCGCTAAGGGCTAGCCGAATTCGAGCTCAACTTGAGGGGGACGGCCAAACGTGCTGCCATTCGCACCAAGTCGGCGAGCGAGCCTGCTCGCATCTTCCGCATCACCTTGCCGCGGTGAATCTTGACGGTAATCTCGGTGGTGCCGATCTCGGCGGCGATTTGCTTGTTCAGCAAGCCAGAGACGACCAACTCGAGCACGCAGCGTTCGCGGGGAGTGAGGGTCTCGAATCGTGCGCGCAGCTCAGCCAGCTCCGCGCGCTCACGATTGAGCTTCCGGCTCTTGGCGATGGCGATCGCCACGGCGTCGAGCAGCTTCTCGCCATCTACGGGTTTGGTAAAAAACTCGAGCGCGCCAGCCTTCATGGCTTGGACCGACGTAGGGATATCACCCACGCCCGTGATGAAGAGTGTGGGCAATGGCGCGTCACTGTCCTGAAGCTTGCGTTGCAGATCGAGGCCATTCAAACCAGGCAGATGCAAGTCGAGGATCAGGCACGAGGGGTCCGGCGTGTCGGGGCGACACAGAAACTCGTCCGCACCGACGAACCCCTGAACCAGATACCCAGCGCTCGCCAGCAATCCTTCGAGCGCCTCACGCAACTCTGGGTTGTCGTCCACGACGAAAACCGTGCCTGCGGACCCTGCCCCACTGGGGAGCGTGCTGGTCATGGCGACAGCGCCTCGTGAAGCGCTCGCTCCAAGGCAGCGTCGCTGAATGGCTTGAGTAGGCACGCATTCGCTTCGAGCGGCAGCGGAGCGAGGACGGTTCTTTCGTGCGCGGTAATCAATATCGCAGGGATGTGTAGGCCTCGGAGCGCGAGTGTCCTTAACAACTCCGGACCGCTCATGCCTGCGAGCATGACATCCAGTACCAGGCACCGAGTATCGGATAACGAATCGGATAGTAGAAAGCTCTCCGCCGACGAAAACCCAGTGGCCGGAAAGCCGAGCGCAGCCAACAGCTCCGTGAGCGACTCGCGCACGGCGTGGTCGTCGTCGATGACGGCCACCGTCTTGAAAGAGGCGCCGCGGGACGGCGGAACGGGCGGTGTTTCAGCAAGCATGGAAAGTCACGCTTAGTCGTGTGCGCAGATTACCGAGCACCCAAGCGGACGTCCACAGGGAGATTGGTATGAGACACGCCCCGGGCCCTCCACGAGAAGGGAGCCGGCAATCCGCGGCAGCTCCGGCGAACCCGGAGCCGCCGCGGGTCAACTACTTGCTCGGGAGCTGCGCAGCAAACTCAGGGCGGGTCGTGGGGCGACCGTCGATCGTCTCGTAAAGGGTCTTCGAGTTTCCGAGCGTCTCCATCAGGGACGCTGGCCCTTCGAAAGGACGCCCACCGATGTGCCAGCCATCGCGGTGTAGCTCCTCGATCAGTACCCAAACTACCTCGCGGAAAGCCTCCGAGCCCTCGAAGCGCACCATGACCTCGGTCAAGGCCTTGGCGAGCGCATGCTTCTCCTCCGTGCTGAACACACCCTCGACCAATTTGACATTTACGAACGGCATCGCTCTTTTCCTTCCCGTTTCAATGACTATTTTGGACAACCACGCGGCTCATCATGAGCGCGCTGTATTCGAAGAATCTGGCGCCGGCGTCGACTTCGACCCGCTCGGCGTAACCCTCGGCAGTCGGTGTAATCGTCTTGCGGACCTCGGTAGTGACCCAACGGAGCGAGGTAGAGCCCCAGCACCTGGTCGCCAACGTTGAATCCGTCATAGCGCGATCCTCGACTTCCGAGCTCGACCAAGAACTCTAGCCAAGAGCCCGACGGCGACGCTGCAGAGAACCACGTCGTCGCCATCGGTCTCGAGTGTTGCTGCGCTTCGCGCTAGCTCTTGATGAAGGCCAGCAGCTCCTCGTTCACCAGATATTTGTGTGTGGTGCAGATGCCATGTGGCGCGCCGGGCACGGCTTTCAACTTTGCTTGCTTGACGAGCTTCACGGCCAGACGTGCGGAGTCGTCAATTGGCACGATCTGGTCATCCTCGCCGTGGATGAACAACGTGGGCACGTCGAAACGCTTGAGATCTTCGGTTAGGTTCGTTTCGGAGAACGCCTTGATACAAAAGTACGATGCGGGGAAGCCAGCCATGCTGCTTTGAAGAAAGAAAGTTTCGCGAACGCCCTCGGACGGGCGCGCACCCGGCCTGTTGTAACCGTAAAAAGGCAGGCTCAGCTCCTTCCATAGCTGCGCTCGGTCGCCCTGCACGGAGGCGCGCAGCTTGTCGAATTCAGCCATCGGGGTGCCGCCGGGATTGGAGTCGGACTTGACCATAACCGGCGGAATTGCGCCGATCAGCACGGCTTTCGCAACGCGCTTCGTGCCGTGTCGGCCGATGTACCGCGCCACCTCCCCTCCCCCCGTGGAGTGTCCAACGTGAACAGCAGCCCGCAAGTCGAGCGCGTTGGTGAGCTCGGCGAGATCGTCAGCGTAGGTATCTAGGTCGTTTCCTTGCCAGGGCTGACTCGAGCGACCGTGCCCGCGTCGGTCGTGCGCAATGCAGCGGTAGCCTTTTGTGGCGAGGTAAAACATTTGGTCCTCGAAAGCATCCGAGGAAAGTGGCCAGCCGTGGCTGAAAACAATCGGCTGACCGCTGCCCCAATCCTTGTAATAGATCTCGGTTCCGTCCTTGGTTTTAATCGTAGGCATGCGTCGTCCTCCTGGGTTGATGTTGGTTGATAAGGGAGAGATAGCGGAACTGAGCGTGCTGGAGCACGCCGTGGCTTGCAGCGCTGCGGCTGCCATCGCTGCTAGCAAGAGTCCTCGGCGCGAGGTGACGCACGTTTCGCGCGAGCCGTCCGCGGCCGCTAGTGAATCTGCTAGCTCGTGATACTCGAAAGTCATTGCCGATCTCCGTGTTGAGTCCCCCCTTGCAGCATGAACCGTGCCCACAAGACTGACACTCAAGACTCTTCGGCGGTGCAGCGCGCCCACGGCACGAGCGCGAGGCACTCAAACGCAATCGGACGTCCGCTGCGCTCGCTCGAGCCGTAGCCCCCAGATCGAAGCTTCTGCAGAGCGCGCAGCACTTCATCCAAGAAGGCGTGCTCATAGGGAGCGAGCGCAACGTTCCGCGTACGAATGAAGTCGCGCTGACGCTCGAGGGTCAGCTGGAGTGTTGCCAGCTGCTCATCGCTCACGTGCGTTCTCTGGCAGAGAGCAGCGTGTGGGGTGCGGCTGGTCTACACCCAGCGTCCAGGAGGGGGGATCGCTGGCCGGGAATGACTCCAGCCCTGCCTCCTCTACTCGGTCAGGAAAGTCGCTTGGCGCTCGGGGTTCTGTGGCAGGCATCTCCCGCGACACGCACGCTCCGTGCCGCTCCTGCCTCACTGCACCCGTTGGTGGCTGCAGGCGTTCGCTTGAAGCTGGCCCGTCCCGCGGCCACCAGCGGCCAGGATGACCAGACCTTGCCAGGTGGAGCCACGGGTGAGCACGTGGCGCGATCTAGGCGCGCGTCACGCGGATAAGCTCCGCCCTCGCCTCGGCACGACTCCTGCTGAGAGGACGTCGAAGCCATGATCACGAAGCGAATAAAGGTTGGTATTCTCGGGGTGCATCCGGACAAGGGTTGGGCAACCCTCGCCCATGTTCCAGCGCTGCGCTCCCTGCCGGCAGATTACGAGATCGTCGCGATCACGAGCAATAGCCTCGAGAATGCCCGGCGCGCCGCCCACAAGCTCGACATCCCGCATGCTCTGACGACGACCGCAGAGCTAGTGGCACACCCAGAGGTCGAATTGGTCGTAGTCACCGTGAAGGTGCCCAATCACCTCGAGCTGGTAACGGCCGCGATTTCCGCCGGGAAGGCGGTGTACTGCGAGTGGCCGTTGGGGGTCGGCCTCGAGCAGGCGGAGACCATGGCGAAGCTCGCTCGGTCGAAGAACGTGCACACCACGATTGGCCTTCAGACGCGTGCCGCTCCCGTCTTCAACTACGTGAGGGACATCATTCGAGACGGCTACGTCGGCGACGTGCTTTCGACCACACTGATTGGCTCGGGCATCAGTTGGGGAGAGTCCCTGGAGGAGCGGTTTCGATACGCCGCAGACTCGAAGAGCGGCGCGGGCATGCTTCACGTCACGTTCGCTCATTCGCTCGACGCCGTACTCTATGCACTCGACGCTGGGTTCGAGAAGCTGAGCGCCAACTTGGCTATCCGAAGAGCGACCACTCGAATGGCAGAAAGCGGCGATATCGTGGCCATGCGAACCCCCGACCAGATCGCTGTCAGCGGCACGCTCACGAATGGCGCCTTCATTGCCACGCACTTTCGAGGCGGGCTCTCCAAGGCCACCAACTTTCACTGGGAAGTAAACGGTAGCAAGGGTGACCTGATCGTCACGAGCTCCGTCGGCTACGTCGGTGTCGGCGGATTCAGGCTCCAAGGAGCAAACGCGCAACCCATGCAGGATCTCACGGTACCTGCAGAGTACGGCGGCGCGCTTCCGACCTGGGGCGTTGCGGAAAACGTCGCCCTGGTTTACGAGCGCCTAGCGACCGACATGTCCGCAGGGTCCCATTTGAGCCCGTCGTTCGACGATGCGGTCGAGCTGCACCGTTTGATTGACCGTATCGAACGACGAGCGGCGCAAGACAAGTGAGCCCCGTCACAGTGCAGGGCAAAGTCTGGTTCCCCATCTTCCGCTTCTACGGTCCCTTGCAGCCGCTTGACGACAAGACCTGGGAGCTACCACGACATCGAGCCCGCGCCGTGGAGCCTAGCCCCCGCTTCACAGGGCAGTCTTGTGCCAAACTCGGCCCATGTTCGTGATTGAGCTGATCTACAAGGTGGACCTGTCTGAAATCGACGCGCACATGAAAGCGCACGTGGCTTACTTGAAGAAGTACTACGCCGCGGGCCATTTCCTGGTCTCGGGCCGCAAGATCCCGCGTGATGGCGGGATCATCTTGGCCGTCGGCAAAGACAAGCAGCAACTCGAAGCGATCGTGAAGGAAGATCCGTTCTGCAAGCTCGGGCTCGCGGATTTTCGCATCATCGAGTTTCGAGCCAGCCAGCGCGCAGACGACATTCAGCAGCGAATCGAAGGCTGACTCGTTCGGTGGGAACTACTTGCGCGTCGGGAGCAGCGCTCTCAACGTGTCATCTCGCAGGAACAGGCCGCCCCAGACCAAAAGCCCGACGTAGACGGGGAACAGCACGTGACTAAATAGTGGATCGCCGATGCGCAGGTGCGTAGAAACCGCGCCGCCCAAGAAGCCCGTGAGCACGATGGCTCCCAACACCGCTGTGCGTGGCAACACGCACAACGTGAGGCAGGCAAGCTCCAACGAACCGATGCCACGTGCGAGCGAAACCGGGTAACCGAGCTGCGTGAATGAATCGATGACTGGACCGATCTCGAGTAGCTTGATCACGGAGTCGAACAGCAGAAACAGGACGGCGAGCGCGCTCATGGCGAAGCTGACGCGAAAACGCCATTTCGTGCGAGTGATGGTGGGCGGGGTCGAATTTGCGAGGGTTGCTGCGGCTTCCATGATGCTTGTCTCCTTCTTTCGAAGCCAAAAAGGTGGGCTTCACGAAGACGACAAACGAGCACGACCGAGATCGACAGGAGGCGCTAACTTTTCCTGGCGGTCGCCTGGGCGCAGGCTGCTGCGCGTTCGAGCAGGCGCTCGCGCTGGCGCAAATTGCGGGTAAGTTGCGCCGCGCGCTCGAATTCGGCCTGTGCTTCCGGAAAACGCCCCAACTTGCTGAGCAGATCGGCGCGCGCGCTCGGCAACCAATGATAGTTTTGCAGTGAGGGCGCGGCGCTCAGCGCGTCAATCAGGGACAGGCCTGCCGCCGGTCCGTCGGCCATCGAGACGGCCACCGCGCGATTTAGCTCCACCACGGGGGAGCGGACCAGCGCGGCCAGTTCGCCGTACAAGTCGGCGATGCGCCGAAAGTCCGTCGCCTCGGGCGTCAGTGCGCGGGCGTGACACGCGGTGATGGCCGCTTGCAACGCGTAAGGTCCAGGGGGGCCGCCGAGCGCCTCAGCGCGCGCTAGCGCGGCGAGGCCACTCCGAATCAGCAACTGATCCCAGCGAGCCCGGTCTTGCTCCATGAGCAACACCGGTTCACCAGAGGGCAGCGTTCGCGCCGCGCTACGTGAGGCGTTGATCTCCATCAGGGCCACCAAACCGTGAACTTCGGCCTCGTCGCTGGCCAGTTCCGCCAAAATGCGGCCCAAACGCAAGGCTTCGTCGCACAGCGCTGGGCGCAGCAGATCTTCGCCGGCAGTCGCGGAATACCCCTCGTTGAAGATCAGATAAATGACTTCCAGAACCGACGACAATCGCTCGGCAAGCTCCGGCCCACGCGGCACTTCGAAAGGGACCTGGGCGTCGGCCAAGGTCCGTTTGGCGCGCACGATGCGTTGCGCGATGGTGGGTTCACTGGTCAAGAATGCGCGCGCGATCTCTTCAGTGGTGAGTCCGCCGAGCAAGCGCAAAGTGAGCGCGATCCGCCCTTCGGTCGGCAGCAGCGGATGGCAAGCCGTGAACACGAGCCGCAGCAGATCATCGCCGAGCTGATCGTCGAGCGTTGCCTCCAGCTTTGCCACGGGATCCTCCTGCTCCGCGTCTGCCTCGTGGCCGAGTTGGGCGTGCTTGCGATCGAGCATTTTGTCGCGTCGCACCAGGTTGATGGCGCGGTTTTTCGCCGCGCTCATCAACCATGCCGCGGGGTTGCGTGGCACACCTTCACTCGGCCACTGAGCGAGAGCGGCAACGAGCGCATCTTGAGCAAGCTCCTCGGCCAAGCCGACGTCGCGCACGATGCGTGTCACGCTCGCAATCAGCTTGCCCGATTCCAGTTTCCAGACTGCTTGGATCGCGCGTTCGGTCTCTGCCCGAGCTTCGTCACTCGTCACGCCCGCGATCACAGCATTTCGAGGGCGTTGCGCAAGCGTTCAGGCCGCAGGCTCGTTACTTGGGCGGGATCTCGGCGGCGTCGAAGACTTTCAGCACCTCTCCTTCGCCGTCGCCGGCGATCGCCATGAAGCTGCGCGCGTGTTCGAGCGCTTCTTCCATCGAGTTTGCGCGGATCAGCGCGAAGCCGTCGATCAATTCCTTGGTTTCAGCGTAGGGGCCGTCGGTGACGGTGAATTTGCCGGCTGAGAGCGAGACGCGCGTACCGCTACTCGGGCGAACCAAGCCGCCGGTCATCAGCAGCACGCCGGCCTCGGTCATCTCTTTGCCGAACCTGCCAATGGCGGCCATCGTCTCGGGGCTCGGGGGCGCCTTGGCATTCGAGGCATAGGTCATCAAATATTTCATGGCGAACGTCCTTTCTAACTGCGTGCACCAGGACGTCAAAGGTCGCCCCCCAGGATCGACACGGCCCGACACTTTTTTCGAAGCAGCCCTTTTCAGCGGTCTCCGGGTGGGTCACCGCCAACCGCGGCCGGGGCTGAGGTCAGAAGTGACCCAGGGTTGCTCTCCGGCGTCCGCTGACAAACAGCGTCTCACGTCGAAGCACAGCGCGTGGACTCGGCGCGCACATTTCGAACAGATAGCGGTGACATGAACAGCGCGTAAACTCGCGCGATCGCAAAGCACGCTCGTGAGGCTCGGGTGCGAATTTGCTCGCTTGTTGCTTGACGGGAGCACGCGCCGAGTAAGCAATGCATGGTGGCGCTCGGAGTGATCTCCGCGCAACTCGAACATGCAAGAGCTGACGACCTGGACGAAGTTGATGCTGGCCGTGATTGCGCTGGGGTCTGCCTTCGGTGCGGTGCGTACCTACGGGAAAAGCGCACTTCCCGCTGCTCCAGCCAAGTCGCCGCTGAGCGTTCCGCTCAAACCATCGGCGACGTTGCCCGCCGCGGCGACGTCCTCGCCGCCTGCGGTCGTGGCGGAGCGCGGCGCGTCGTTCCGCACGCTCCCGGCGCGTGCGCGCAATCAGCCGGTTCGCGTCGGGCTCTCGCAATGGCCGGGGCACATGGCGCTGTTGTTCGGCGCCGGCGGCTTGAAGACGCAGCCAGGCTCGATCGCAGCGGCAGAAGGACTGAATCTCGAAATTCGCTTCATCGAGGATGCACCGACCAAGAACGAAGCCCTGCGCAAGGGCGATGTCGACTTCGTGTGGCAAACGGTCGACGAATTGCCGATCAGCCTGGGCGCGTACCGCAGCGCCGGAGTCGACGTGCGCACGTTCATGCAGATCGACTGGTCGCGCGGCGGAGACGCCTGCATCGCCTCGAAAGACGTGCTCATGGTGGAGAACGTATACGGCAAAAAGTCCGCCATGCTCATGTTCTCACCCGATCACACGGTGTTCGAGTTCATGATCAACAACTCGCGCTTGACCCCGCAGCAAGTTGCCGAGGTTCGGCGCTCGACCAAGTTCTCGCCCGACGATCCGACGTACGCGCGCACGCTCTTCAAGCAGGGCAAAGTCGACGTGGCCTGTCTCTGGGAGCCGGACGTGACTTTGGCGTTGGAAGAACGCCCCGGCTCCCATCGGCTCTTCTCCACCGCAGACGCCACCGAGCTGGTCGCGGACGTGCTCGTCGCCCGCCAAGACTTTCTCGAATCCGAGCCGGAACTGGCAGAAAAGCTGGCCCGCGTCTGGTTCGAGTCCGTCGAGCGCGCGAATCTCGACCGCCCCGCCGCAGCCAACCTGATCTCGACCGTCGCCTCGCGCTTTCGCGACGAACTCGGTTACGACAAGACGCTCAAAGCCCTGAGCTGGGCGCGCTGGACCGAGCTTTCGGACAACGTGCGCTTCTTTGGTCTCGACGGCACGGCGCCCGCCTTCGATCGCGTCTACAATCAGGCTGATTCGATCTGGATCAGCTACCCCGAAGCGGCGATCAAAGACCGTTTCGCTCCGGCCGTGCTGAAGAACGACACCGCCGTGCGTAGCATTTGGCTCGCGGCCGGAAAGCCCGCAGCGCACGGCGCGGAAGATTTCAACCCCGCGATCGCCAATCGCGGGACACCCTTGTTCACCAAACCAGTCTCGATCAACTTTGCGAGCGGCAGCCTCGAGCTATCTGCCGAAGCGTTGGCCGCGATCAATCAACAGATCTTGCCGCAGCTGGAGATCGCAGGCGGCATGTCCGTGCGTGTGGAGGGCAACACCGACGGCTTCGGCGAACGCACGGCGAATCAGATCTTGAGCGAGAAACGCGCCGCAGCCATCGTCGAATATCTGATCGCGCGCGGTGTGCCACGCACGCGCCTCGTGGCGCGCGGCAACGGCGCGAGCAAACCCGTCGCGCTGAACAACACCGCCGAAGGTCGCGCATTGAACCGCCGCACGGACGTGCTGTTCATTCGCGGAGCCAAGTAGCGCCATGTCCGAAGCTCAACTCACTCCCCCCAGCTATCTCAAATACGCCTTCAAAGATCAGCATAATCTGGTGGTCCTGTTTGGCGCGGCCTGCTTTTCTCTGGCCTTCGCCTCGCCGATCCCGCTCTTGGTGGGTGGCAGCGCGGAGCTGCTTTGGCTTTTGATTGGCCCGCGCTTGCCGGCATTCCGGGACTGGGTCGATCGGCAACTCAGCAGGCAATACCTGGCACGCTCTGAATCGGCCATCGAAGGCGCCCTCGGCGAACTTTCCGAGCCTGATGCGAATCGCTTCCGGGAGCTGAGTCGCAACGCGACGCAGCTCGTCGTGACCGCGCAAGCGCGATTGCCTAGTCGCGAGGTGCAGCTTGCCGAGCACGCCTTGCTCGAACTGCGTCGCACCTTCCTCGACTATCAGTTCTTGCGTCAGCGAGTGGATGCGTTGGTCGACGCAACGCCCATCGCTGACCGCGAGCAGGAGGCCGAGCAGTTGCAGCATTCCTACAGCGCCGAACGCGAGCTCACCGTGCGCATGACGATCCGCAAGGCCCTGAATGCGCTCCAGCGACGCATCAGTCAGCAAACCGCCCTTGCTGGCGTGAGCCGGAGCATCGCTCTGCGACTGGAGATGCTGGAGGGCGCCATGCAGTACCTGAAGGGGCGTTTGGCGGATCCGACTTTCGAGCTCCTGGCAGCGGAAATTGACGGCGCGCTCGTGGAGATTGGAGCGGCGGAGGCGCTCGAGCTGACGGTGGATGAGATTTTCCCCCCGTCGGGGATCGCGCAGCGCGTCGAGCCGCCAGCGAGTGGTGGGCGGTAGGGCTCGGTGACGAGTGCGTGGATACTCGGGTCCCGCAGTGCGAACGGCCTCACTCGCTGCCTTGACGGCGTCTGCGCCAGGGAAACGGCGGGATTAAGATGCGCGTCTTGGTGCTGCCATCCCACGAAGTCTCGACGCCGTGGCTGGCAAGCGTTTCACACACCTCACGCGCGATCGCAAGGCTGGCCTCCTCACCGTCTGCGTACGCACCAAACGTCAGGTACAACCCCTCACCCGCGACGCCTTGTGCGAGGTCCTGACCGTGATAAAAGACCGCACCCCGCGGCGGGGCATCGCGGTCTCCCGCCACTTCCTTCGCATCGGACCAACCGTCGGACTGTGTGTAACCGGCATTCTCGAGGGCCACGAGCCCATTCTCGTTGAGCTCCTCGAAGGCTCGCTCGATGGCTTCGTTCGTGGACGGGCCAGTCCACGTGAGTTCCTCCGCGTGCTGCGCAGCCAGTAGCCGGCGCGCCTCGGCCTCGAGCTCTCGAACAAGCTGCGGATCTGAATCACCGAGTTCGTCTTCGACACGCTGTTCTATACCCTCGATGACTTCGGTTTCTGTCCCGAGGCCCGAACGGACAGCGAGGCTGATGGCACTCAGGAGGTGATCGCGAATTTCTTCGTCAATGGCCATACTGTGCAGCTTACCTGGACAGATGACTTGCCGTCAGCGCCGGCCCTACACGGCTGATCAAGGTCTACTAGGTCGATCCAGCGTACTACATGCAGACATAACCCCCCCATGCTAAAAGCGCCAGATGTCCCCAAAGTCCGGTATCCGCAAATCCGGGGAGACGTGCCGAGTGCTCGTGGTCGAGGATGACTTCGACTCCGCAGAATTCCTGTGCGTCATGATCGAAGACGCTGGCCACGAGTGCCGCGTAGCTCTGAATGCCGTGGAGGCTCGCACGATCGTCGAAGAGTTCACGCCCGAGGTGGCGTTGATCGACATCGGGTTGCCGGGCGAAACCGGCTATGACTTGGTCAAGTCGCTGAAGCGTGACTTGGGTGAATGCCGCTTCGTTGCGGTCACCGGTTACGCCGGAGCCGAGCTGTCGAAGCAAAGCCTCGAATCCGGCTTCGAAGCGCATCTGACCAAACCCGTTACGATGCAACTACTGCTTGCCGTGCTCGATCGGTGTGCCAGTGATCTCGAGGCTAGTTCGAGCTAGTCGCGGCTGATGTCCCTTCGTTCCCGTTACGCCCCTCCCGCTGTTTCTTTTCGTCGCTGAGCCGCGCGTTCTCGCGCACGATGCCCACCGCGATGAGCAGCCACAACGCCACGAGTATCAGGTTGATGACGGAAAAGCTCTGAACGGGAAGGGCCATTGTCGCGCTGAAGACGAACACGAGCCCTGCCGAGGCGACGTCGCCCATGCGAACGAAGAAGGTATCCACCGCCTGCTTGGCCTTGTATTTGACCTCGGTGGTCGTGGGCAGCCACAGCATGTTGCGCACGGTGTTGTTGAGTGAATAGTCAACGGCGTTTTCCGTCGTTTTCGTGGGGCGAAACGCACTGAGCCGATCGACTCCGAAGAGAACGGGGGTAAGCACGTTGTTGATGGAGGAAATGAGCGCGACGATCGGATACACGAAGAACGCGATCTTGAGCCCACCGCGCTTGACGATGCGCGAGACGAGGAAGGTCTGGATCGCGAGCCCGATCAGATTCACCCAGAGATAGAAGCCGCCGTAGTAGCTCGCGATGAAGCCTTCGGTGAATTTCTCCATCTCTGCGCCGGAGATATGCTGCGCAAGCGCGGCGGCTTTGGCGCGCTCGGAAACGAGCGTGGAGAGCATGAACTCGCCGTTCGTATCGACGATGGTGAACACGAGCGAGAACGCGGCGAGTAACAAGAGATACTTGTTCTTCCGCACCAGCGTGAAGCCGCCCTCACCCGTCTCTGCGAGCGACTCTTCATCCTTCTTATGCTCTTCCCGCTCGTGCTGCTCGGGCTTGTCCTTGCCTCGGCCATGGGTCTTCTCGCGTCGATACACGGTATGGGTCAGGAACGCGGAAAGAACGAGAAAACCAGCCGCAACGAGCAGTAGTTCGAATACGCCGAGGCCGACCGCATCCTTCAGAAACTTCGTGACGTACGCTCCAGTCGCGCTGCCGAGTGACGCGCCGATGCCAACGATGGCGAACAGACGCTTGCCCTGTTCTTGCGTGTATACGTCGTTCGCGAAACTCCAGAACTGGGCGACGACCATCATGTTGAAGACGCCGACCCACGTAAAGAATACCAGGCCAAGCTCTTTGCGTACTGGGGTGTGTGAGAGCAGCCAGAACGCAACGAGATGGGTCGCGAAAAACAGAGACATCCCGACTACGAGCTTGTGCTTCGAAATCTTGTTGGCGACCTTGCTGTAGACAGGCACCGCCAAGAGCAGCGTGACCGCGATCGCAGCCGACGCGTAGCTCTTCTTCTCGGGGCCGCCGTCCATCGCGAGAATCAGCCCCTCGCGCACGGGCTTGATCACGTAGTAGGCGACCAGGAGCAAGAACACGTTCACCGTGAAGAGAAGCGCGGTAATGCCTTCGCCCGAGCGGACTTCGGTCACCACTGAGAGAGCGCGTTCGAGGGCGGAACGTCCGGACGATTCAGATTCACTGCGGGCCATGATCGCTCGCGACCATACGGCACTCTCGCTGACCTCGCTGCTCTGTCGTCGAGGTCACGAATATTTGGATTGGCTGCGAGTCACGAACGCCACGGCCGCAGGTGACGCGATAGCCAGAGGACGAAACTGAGGCAAAAAGGTGGGCTAAGGTGGTCGCGCTTTGCGACACAGGAAGCGAAGCGAACGACGAGTCAGGATTCGTCGAAGTCCACCGGGCCGACGGGGCGACATCAGTTCAAAACCCCGCGGGAACGCCGCGCGTGATAAAGCCACCCGATGCGACTCAAAGCTGGTTGTGAGATGACTCTGTTGTGCCCTGAACCGACTCCCATCATCGCCATGCTGAGGCCGCGCAGTGGAGACGCACAGTGGATCGTGAGCGAGAGCTACGACCTCGAGCCGCGCATACGTGCGGTCGAATACCTCGATGGCTTCAGCAACCTGTGTCAACGGATGATTGCTCCGCCCAAAGGTTTTCATGTGCGAACGGAAGTAGTGATCGACGTCGCAGACTCTATTGCCGTGCACCCGGGTGGGGCACCGACATCGCCAGCCGACCTTCCCGCCGACGTGCTTCAATTCTTGTTACCCAGCCGGTATTGCCCATCAGACATGCTCGAGAAACTCGCCAAAGAAGTCGTGGCGGGTGTAAAGCCTGGCTATGACCAGGCCGATGCCATTCGCGCTTGGATCCGTAAGAACATTGAATATCGTTACGGCGTCAGCACCGGTTCGACGTCGGCGCTCGACACCATTCGCGACAAAGCCGGCGTTTGCCGTGATTTCTCGCATATCGGCTTGTCGCTGTGCCGAGCGCTCTACATTCCGGCGCGCATGGTCGTCGGCTATCTTTATCAGCTCGACCCCATGGATCTGCACGCCTGGTTCGAAGCATTCATCGATGGGCGTTGGTACACCTTCGACGCGACGCAAAAGGAACCACGCGGCGGCCGCATTGCGATCGCATATGGGCGCGATGCCGCTGATGTCGCTCTGATCACCGAGCTGGGTCCGCTCGAGACGAAAGACATGCGCGTATGGGTCGACGTTGTAAACGTGCCAGCTCACGCCTGAGCAGATCGTTTGGCTTGGAAACGACCAGCGCAGCTATCCGCAGCCTAAATGCTTCGCACCCTCTTGCTCGAGCAACAGAGAGACCCGCTTCGTGTCGACGGGCTTGACCAGGTGGTCGTCGAATCCGGCATGCTGCGCTCGGCGTCGATCCTCCTCGGTACCCCAACCGGTGACAGCAACTAGTCTCGGCTGCGGTGCCGATGACCGCGAACGAAGAGCGCGAGCCACGTCGTAGCCGCTCATGTCGGGCAGTCCGATATCGAGGAAAACGACGTGGGGGTCGAACTCCTCGACGAGTGCCAGCGCTTCGCGACCACAGTGTGCCAAGCGCGTCGCGTGCCCACTCAGATTCAGGAACACAGCGAGCATCTCGGCGCCGTCTTCATTGTCGTCCACGACCAACACACGCAGTTTCGTGGCTCGGTTCAGCTGCTGCGCCGGTCCTCCCGCCTGTGCGCGGTCTCGACTTCGCATGGCAAGCGGCAACCGGACCGTGAAGGTACTTCCGGTCCTGCCATCGCTCTCGGCGCTGACCGAGCCACCGTGCATTTCTACGATGCGCCGCACCAGCGTGAGACCAATGCCGAGACCCCCTTGTGCGCCTTCCAGGGAGTGCCCGACCTGGGTAAACATCTCGAAGATTTGCGCTAGCATTTCGCGAGGAATGCCCAGACCTGAATCGGACACGCGCACGACGAGCGAGTTTGGCTCGAGTTCAGCCGTGAGCTGAATGCGGCCCCCGCGCGGCGTGAACTTCGCGGCGTTGTTCAAGAGATTCGCGAAGACCTGCGCTAGCCTGGTCGGGTCGACGTCCAGCGGCATCGACTCGTCTGGCAAGGAGAGGGTGAGCTCGTGACCGGCTGATTCGATCAACGAGCGCGTGGTCTCGATTGCGCTGGCGATCACTACTTTGAAGTCGACCGGAGCTCGCTTGAGCTGGAGTTTTCCGAGGGTAACGCGCGATACGTCCAGCAAATCGTCCACCAGGCGCACCATGTGCCCCAGTTGACGCTCCATCATTTCGCAGGTTTTTTGGGCCTGCTCTGGGTCCTTCGTCATTTGTAGGACTTGCAGGCCGGTGCGGATTGGAGCCAGCGGATTCCTGAGCTCATGCGCGAGCGTTGCCAAGAAATGATCCTTGACCTGAGCTTGCTCGCGCTCGCGTTCGAGCGCTTGCGCCAGATGTTCCTGGTCCAGTTTCTGTGCGGTCACATCGACCGTCACCCCGTCGAACCGCAGTGGTGCTCCGTCCGGTCGATACGTGGTTCCGCCGAGAGCTCGGATCCATTTGATGGCTCCAGACTGAAGATGGACGGTCCGATACACTACATCGTACGGGTGGTGATTCGCGATCGAGTCGTTGATCGCCTGTTCGGTTGCAGCGCGATCGTCAGGGTGAATGCGTTCGTAAAAGGTATTGATCGTGACGGGTTCATCGGGCGTCAAAAAGAAGTGCGTCTTGACCTGATCGTCCCAAATCAGCTGATCGAACGGGAGATCGCAGTACCAGAACCCGATACCCGAGAGCCGCACGGCATAGTCGAGCCGTGCTCGGCTCTCGGCTTCCACCATGATTCTGTAGCGCGCTTCGCTCTCACTTAGAGCGCGTGCGACTCTGGAGCGTTCGAGCGTCTCCCAGCAACGCGCAACCACGAGGCGAACCAATTGCACTTCGTCGTGGGTCCAGTTGCGTACACGGCTTTGATGCACGGCCATGGCGGCGGTGAAGCGCCCATTCTTGTGCAACGGCACGCAAATCACTGACCGAATGGCAGTCGCGCGGTAGGCAGGCAGGTGCTCAGGCCCTACTTCCGAGTGGTTTTCTACGTCAGCGACGACGTAGGCCTCGCCAGCGAGCATGCAGCGAACGCAGGCAGGTCCGAAGGCAGCGACCTCCCAACGGCCAACGATAGTATTCACGCCACGGGCGTAGTCACCGGTAATGACGAAGCAGCGCTCCTGCTCCACCTCCGCATAGGCGCAGCGATCCACGCGCAGATGCTCGGCCAACAGACGCGCGGTCGTCGCCATGATCTCGGACGGCTCGACCAACGGTTGCGTCGCGGCCGCGATCGCCTCGAGCAGCATCTCGCTCCCCAAGAAACCATCGATGCGGCTCAGTGAACGATCATCGTCGTTGGGCGAAGACATCGAGTCGACAGGGCGGTTCACACGCGCACTGTAGTTGACTCTCATTCGAGGGGGAACGCTCTCGGCAGATGCCGACTTGTCTAGGTTCGTGCGACTCCTCGAGCGCCGCACCCGTCAACCCTCGCGGATTGGACCCGAACAGATTCAGCGTGACGCCTGATTCGGTAGTAGCGCGACAGCAAATCTTTCTAGGGCAGGCTCCGCCCACGGCGACCGGATCACTTCGCTGCTCGCCGACCGCGAATTTTGACATCCTTAGGAGCCGATCTTCTACCGAGCCACCTCGGAAACACCCGATCTAGACTGAGGCGTTTTTGCTACACGGAGCTCCCGCTTGCGTCCGCTAGCAACAGATGGGAGCCTTAAAATTAGTTTTCATGGCGACGAGCCGCTCCGCCTCAGAGCCCCGATTTTGGCCTGTTCAGCGCCTACGCGGGGTGCACGTGCTGCTCGTCGAAGATCACGAGGACCTCCGGGAGCTGCTGGCGATGGCCCTGCGCAGCGCGGGAGCGAGCGTCCTCGAGGCCGACGGTGTGACGGCAGCGGTCGCTGCCCTGCGGAGCGAAGAATTTTCAGTGTTGGTTTCCGACATCGCGATGCCCGGGCGGGACGGCTACGACCTGCTGCGCTGGGCTCGGTCGCCGGACGCACCCCGAACGACGCGTACGATTCCGGCGGTGGCGGTAACTGCCTTCACTTCAGCAGCCGATCGGGCGAAGGCGCTGGCCTCAGGCTTCGCCGAGCATGTTTCGAAGCCAGTCGATATGCCGATGCTGATTGAGACCGTGGCTCGTCTAGCGGCGGTAGAATCTTAGCGCACACTCTCGTCAAAATCGGTCAACTCGGTGACCGCACAACGCGACAACTTTGACGCTTTCGATTACAACACGCGAGCTAGGCGGAAGCCCCCGCGCCCCATGAGCAGCAGCGAAGACCGATCATCGATCGACGACGTCCTGCGTGAGCTGGAGCGAGAGAAGGTCGCGCATCAGCAGGCAAAGGCCGATGCCGAGCACCAACGCCGTCTCAAGGACGTGCTGGAGGAGGCGGTCCGTTCCCGCGACGCAGTTCTTTCGGCTGTGGTCCACGACCTTCGAAATCCACTGCACATCATCAATCTCGCAACTGGGACCTTGTTGTCGAGTGTCAGTGATCCCTCGACTCGTCGATCGATTGAAAGGATCATGCGTAGCGCTCAGCGTGCGGATCGCATGATTTCCGATCTACTGACGATCAGCGCACTCGAAACCGGTCGCCTCGTCATCGATACCCAATCTGTAGAGACCGCGGAGTTGATCCTCTCGTCCATCGAGTCTCAATTCACGCTGGCTGCAGCTGCCTCCGTGATCGTCGCACCGGACCTGCTTCCTGAGCTTCCGGCCATGGAAGCGGACGAAGAACGCTTGATGGATGTTCTGGAGAATTTGATCGGCAATGCCATCAAGTTCACAGCGCCGGGTGGCTCGATTACCGTGGGCGCAAGTCGCTCCGAGACCCAAATCAAGATATGGGTCAAAGACAGCGGCTCGGGCATTGCCCCCGAGCAGCTCCCATACATCTTCGACCGCTACTGGCAGGCGAAGAAGAAAGAGCGCCGCGGCGTCGGCCTCGGCCTGTCGATCTGCAAAGGCATCGTCGAAGCTCACGGCGGTCGCATCTGGGCAGAAAGCGAGCTTGGCGTTGGCACGACCATGTTTTTCACCGTGCCCCAAGCCATCCAACGCGAGGCAGTGACCGAGACGATTGACGTCGCCAACGTGCTGCTCGTCGATGATCGACCCGAGAACCTGCTCGCTCTGCAAGCGATTTTGGAGCGTCCCGAATATCGGCTGGTCACGGCCAAGTCTGGGCAAGAAGCGCTGAAGTTGGTGCTGCGCGAGCGCTTCGCCGTTGCGTTGGTCGACATCGCCATGCCGGACATGACCGGGCTCGAGGTGGCGATGCATCTCAAAGAACTCGATCGCAGCCGCGACATTCCCATCATTTTCGTCACTGCCTTTGGCGATGACCCGGAAGAGATCCATCGAGCTTACTCGGCCGGCGGAGCCGACTACTTGGTGAAACCGCTCGATGCTGAAATCGTGAGAAAGAAAGTCGCGGTGTTCGTCGACCTGAGTCGACGGCAGCGACGCGCGGAACGCACCTAGGAGCGAAATCGATGTCGAGCACCCCAGCAGCCGGGCACGGAAATGGTGGCAACCCTCCCTCAGCAGTCACGAGCCCGGACAGCGAGCTGCGCGATGTGTTGAGCGTCCTTCTGGCGGTGCGCGAAGGAGACTTCTCGGTCCGACTCCCCGGACACTGGACGGGGCTCGTGGGCAAGATTGCCGACGCAGTGAACGACGTCGTATCCGCCAACGAGACCATGGCCGCACAGCTCAAGCGTGTGGGGCAAGTCGTAGGTAAGGAAGGCAAGACCCGCCAGCGCGTGCGCTTTCCCCGACAAATGGGCGCCTGGGTCGAAATGGAGACGTCCCTCAACACGTTGATGGATGATCTGCTTTGGCCAACGACCGAGGTCACGCGCGCGCTCGCTGCCGTTGCGCGGGGTGATCTGTCTCAGAACTTGCGCCTCGACGTGGATGGTCGCCCGCTACAAGGCGAATTCTTGCACTCGGCAACCATCGTCAACTCGATGATCAAACAGCTTGGCGTGTTCACTTCCGAAGTGACGCGCGTCGCCCGCGAAGTAGGCACGGACGGCAAGTTGGGCGGCCAAGCAGAAGTGCCCGACGTCAGCGGCGTCTGGCGGGATCTCACGGACAGCGTGAACTCGATGGCCAGCAACCTGACGGGACAGGTGCGCAACATCTCCGAAGTGACCATCGCCGTGGCCAGCGGCGACTTGTCGAAGAAAATTACGGTCGACGTCCGCGGCGAGATCCTTCAGCTCAAGGATGCCATCAACACGATGGTGGACCAACTGCGCTCGTTTGCCAGCGAAGTCACGCGCGTGGCACGTGAAGTCGGCACAGAAGGCAAATTGGGTGGCCAAGCCATCGTGCCAGGCGTGGCCGGCACTTGGAAAGATTTGACGGACTCCGTCAACGCGATGTGCGGCAACCTCACCGACCAAGTGCGCAACATTGCGCAGGTGACCACGGCAGTCGCGCGCGGTGATCTTTCGCGCAAGATCACGGTCGACGTGCGCGGTGAGATTCTCGAGTTGAAAGACACGATCAATACCTTGGTCGATCAGCTCAATGCCTTTGCCTCCGAGGTCACCCGCGTGGCGCGCGAGGTGGGTACCGAAGGTCGCCTCGGTGGCCAGGCGCAAGTTCCGGGTGTCGCGGGCACGTGGAAGGATTTGACCGACAACGTCAACTTCATGGCCAGCAACCTGACGGCCCAGGTGCGCAACATCGCCGAGGTGTCGACCGCCATCGCCAACGGCGACCTGTCCCGTAAGATCACGGTCAACGTCAGCGGGGAAATCCTGCAGCTGAAAGAAACCATCAACACGATGGTCGATCAGCTCAACGCCTTCGCGGGTGAAGTGACTCGCGTGGCCCGTGAAGTAGGCACTGAAGGCAAGCTCGGTGGCCAAGCGCAGGTGCCGGGCGTGGCCGGGACCTGGAAAGATCTCACGGACAACGTCAACTCGATGGCCAATAGCCTGACCAATCAGGTGCGCAACATCGCAGATGTGGCCACCGCGATTGCGAACGGTGATTTGTCCAAGAAAATCACCGTGGACGTGAGCGGGGAGATCCTTCAACTGAAGCAGACCCTCAACACGATGGTCGATCAGCTGAACGCGTTCGCCGGTGAAGTGACGCGCGTCGCTCGCGAGGTCGGAACCGAGGGGAACCTAGGTGGGCAGGCCGTCGTGCGCGGCGTCGCCGGCACGTGGAAAGATCTGACCGACAACGTCAATTCGATGGCTGGAAACCTGACGGCACAGGTGCGCAACATCGCCGAGGTCGCTACCGCCGTGGCGCGTGGTGATCTCTCGCGAAAGATCACCGTCGACGTGCGAGGGGAAATTCTAGAGCTGAAAGACACCCTCAACACGATGGTCGATCAGCTCAACGCTTTCGCCGCGGAAGTGACCCGCGTCGCGCGAGAAGTGGGCACCGACGGAAAGCTCGGCGGCCAAGCTGAAGTCCCGGGCGTCGCTGGCACTTGGAAGGACCTGACTGACAGCGTGAACTCCATGGCCGGCAATCTGACCGGCCAAGTGCGTAACATCGCGGAGGTCGCGACTGCCATCGCCGGCGGCGATCTGTCGCGCAAGATCACGGTCGACGTGCGCGGCGAGATCTTGCAGCTGAAGGAGACCCTCAACACGATGGTCGATCAGCTCAACGCATTCGCGGGTGAAGTGACGCGCGTCGCTCGCGAGGTGGGTACGGAGGGACGCCTGGGTGGACAGGCACAGGTGCCAGGCGTCGCCGGCACCTGGAAGGGGCTCACCGACAGCGTCAACTTCATGGCCGGGAACCTGACCGCACAAGTGCGCAACATCGCCGAGGTGACGACCGCGGTCGCACGCGGCGATCTCTCGCGCAAGATCACGGTCGACGTGAAGGGTGAAATCCTCGAACTGAAGAACACCATCAACACCATGGTCGATCAGCTGAACTCGTTTGCCTCGGAGGTGACGCGCGTCGCGCGTGAAGTCGGCACCGAGGGTAAGCTCGGCGGGCAGGCAGGCGTTCCGGGTGTCGCAGGCACATGGAAGGATCTCACGGACAACGTGAACTCCATGGCCAAGAACCTGACGGCGCAGGTGCGCAATATCGCCGAGGTGGCGACGTCGATTGCTAGCGGTGATCTTTCCAAAAAGATCACCGTCGACGTGCGCGGCGAGCTGCTCGTGCTGAAAGAAACGTTGAACACGATGGTCGAGCAGCTTCGCTCCTTCGCGGGCGAGGTGACCCGTGTCGCGCGCGAGGTCGGGACCGAAGGTCGCCTGGGCGGGCAGGCCAACGTGCCCGGCGCCGCGGGCACGTGGAAGGATCTGACCGACAACGTGAACCTGCTCGCCGGCAATCTGACCAGCCAAGTTCGCAACATTGCCGAAGTGACGACGGCGGTCGCCCGCGGTGACCTCTCGCGAAAGATTAGCGTAGACGCGAAAGGCGAGATTCTAGAGCTGAAAAACACCGTCAACACGATGGTCGATCAGCTGAACGCCTTCGCGGCTGAAGTCACGCGCGTCGCGCGAGAAGTCGGAACGGACGGAAAACTGGGCGGACAAGCGCAAGTCCCTGGGGTGGGCGGCACCTGGAAAGACCTCACCGACACCGTGAACGTGATGGCTGCGAACCTCACCGAACAGGTGCGTGGCATCGCCAAGGTCGTGACCGCGGTGGCGAGCGGTGATCTCAAACAGACGTTCACCGTCAAATCCAAAGGTGAAGTCGCCGCTCTCGCCGATACGATCAACAACATGACGAGCACGCTCGCGACCTTCGCCGAACAGGTCAGCACCGTGGCCCGCGAGGTCGGCGTGGAGGGTCGCTTGGGCGGGCAAGCCGACGTTCCGGGAGCAGCCGGCACCTGGAAGGATCTGACGGGCAACGTGAACCTGCTCGCCGCGAATCTCACCACCCAGGTGCGCGCGATTGCAGAGGTCGCCACCGCCGTGACCAAGGGCGATCTGACTCGGTCTATCCAGGTCGAAGCGCGCGGCGAGGTCGTGGAGTTGAAGGACAACATCAACACGATGATTGACAACCTTCGGCTCACTACGGACCGCAACACGGAGCAGGATTGGCTGAAAACCAACCTCGCGCGCTTCACCAGCATGCTGCAAGGACAGCGCGATCTGGTTCGGGTCGGCCAGATGCTTCTTTCTGAACTGGCCCCGCTGGTGGGAGCTCAGCAAGGAGTCATCTATCAAAGTTCGGACAATCAAGCGGAAAGCGGCCCGCATCTCAGGCTGCTCGCCGCCTATGCGGACGGCGATACCGATGGGCACCCCACGGCGATCAAGTTTGGGCAGGGGCTAGTCGGGCAGTGCGGCATCGAAAAGCGCCGCATTCTGATCACCGATCTGCCTCCCGACACGACCCGGGTCGGTTCCGGACTGTTTAGCGCGCTGCCGCGAAACGTGATCGTGCTGCCCGTTCTCTCCGAGGGTCAGGTCAAAGCGGTCATCGAGCTCGCGTCGCTCAACCTGTACACGGATTCTCATCTCGCCTTCCTCGATCAACTGACGAGCAGCATCGGCATCGTGCTCAATAGCATCGAAGCAACGATGCAAACCGAAGCCCTCTTGGATCAATCGCAAAAATTGGCCGGCGAGCTTCAAACGCAGCAAAAGGAGCTGCAACAAACCAACGATCAGCTAGGCCAGAAAGCTCAGCAACTCGCAGAACAGAACGCGGAGGTCGAGCGCAAGAACCAGCAGATTGAGCAGGCCCGCCGC
>Ga0247766_1000040_pt1 | contig 27435 bp, 21 predicted proteins | sample UWRJL223509R6_FD_179946 | JGI IMG/M metagenome (GOLD analysis project Ga0247766, IMG submission 179946) | Plant litter microbial communities from Arlington Agricultural Research Station in Wisconsin, United States - UWRJ-L223-509R-6 | ecosystem: Environmental > Terrestrial > Plant litter >... | reverse complement strand
TTACCGAGGCCTTCCGACATGATCGGCGGCAGTCTAACGCGATGCGCAACGTCTGCGCAAAGGCAGCGCCAATGCCGCAAACAGCAGCGAGACCAGGCTCAGGCGGACCTGGCGCGGACGCGGGCGCACTTTGCTGCTTCGCGCCGGCGCAGGGCGAAGTTCTGCACGTTTGGCCCGAGTGGAGCTGCTTTCGGCCGAGTCCCCCGAGCAGGTATCGCCATCGTATTTCGAATCCGTGCTGTCGCCGCTGCAAGAATCACTGCTCGACTCACTCGCGCTCGAGTCGCCACTACACGAATCACTGCTCGGCTCACTCGCGCTCGAGTCGCCACTACATGACTCACGGCTCGGCTCACTCGAGCTCGAGTCACCACTACACGAATCGCTCGACCGGGGACGGGAAGCAGAGCCATTGCAGCTCCCTTCACTGTAAACCCCGTTCGTGACGGGCGGGCTCGGACCATAGTAGGGGTCGTCTGGCGTGCTGACCACGACCGGAGTCGTACTCACGGGAGGCGGAGGCGTCCGAGTAATTGGAATGCTCACGGGCGGCGAATCCGCTGGACAGCCGCTTTCATCCAAGTCCGTGGCGAACAGCAGCGGGCTGCGCGAGCCACCGGCAGCGACTCGAAAGCTCGCACCACCAGCGTCGATTCGGCCGAAAAATCGGCTCGCTCGCAACTCGGCAAAGCCGACTTCGCTCAGACTCTGAGCCAGATCATCAGCGCCGTCGCACACGAAATCCTCGGTGTTCGTCGAGCCACGTTCGTAGGCGGCACGAACCTTGGCCTCGCAGGCACTCGCAGATGCTTCGCGCGACGCGCTGAAATAGCGCGAAGTGAGCGACGTGATCCGCTCACCTGAGGGCAATTCCGCGCCCGACCACAGTGGTGTAATGGCTTGAACTTCGTTCAACCAGCGCGTGGGGTTTTGCGCGAGCCACTCACCGCGCGCTGACAAATAGTCGCTGCTGGCGTCGATTGCGCGATAAACCACGGGAAACTCACTCGGATCGCCGCTGTCTTGCGAAAGCAGCTGCACCCCCTGGCTGGCCAGCGCAATCAACCCGAGCGAGACCGTGCGCGCACCAGAAATTGCGATCTGCGGAAGTGACGTGGGGTGCCCCTGCTCGCCCCAACGCAGCGCTTCGGTGCTACCGCCAGCCACTGGCACGTCGTAGAGCGCGACGCGAAACGGAGGCTGGGTCGCGCTCGTAAACTGCGCCACGCGCTCGGCGTCCACGGGCAGGCCGGCGTCCACCAGGCGGCGACGAAGCTCGAGCTCCGTGCTGACGCTCGAAACCTCGAAGGCAACGACGCGCTGGGCTTCCGGAAGCCCCGTATCGTCCGGTTCGAATTGCTGCAAGGCCCCGCACTTCGAAACTGGACCGAGCGGAGCGGCGACGCGCACTCGAGTCGAAAAATCCAGGGCCCGGAGCCAGGCGTCGGCCGCTGGCGCCGCTTCGACCCCGGCTTCAGCGGTCACCAACGCCAACCGCGTGCTTCCTTGCAGCCGTACAGCGAGCCAAAGCGAAGAGTCTTCAGCCATCACCTTGGCCAGCTTCACCTCCGAGAGTTGTGAGGCGTCAGCGACCGCCAGCAAGACTGCGGTCTGAGCGCTGGCACGCACCGGGGTCAGACTGGCTGCAGCGCAGGCAGCGAGGGAAACCAACTTTTTCAACACGACCGGGCTGAAGAGCAACCGACATGCCCAGCGGGCGCCGCCGAAATTTCAGCCAATCACCCGAGTCCGTAGGCTACCGTGAACCGCAGTCCGGCACTGTATCTCGCGTGCGACAGTGTCCGAGCCCCGCTTGCCGGGCCAGCGGCGCGCTCAAAGGAGCGATGGCCCGACTTGTACGGGGAGCTCGGCCTCGGCAAGCGTAAGCGTGCGACACACGGCTACGGGCTCGCTACCTAGGGCAAACGGCTGCGTCAGGAAGGGCGCAGAATCGAGCGCGACTCGCCAGGGCAACGAGGGAAGACAGCCGTCGCGCAAGCGATGCACGAAGCGCAGTGTGCGGAGCGAGTCGAACCAGGTATGCACTCGCCGCCGCAGAACTGGGCCAGGGGGCGCTTGACCCGAGGCGTTCGCAAGTGCGGCAAACACGCCGAGCTCGCTCAGCACCCGCTGGACGGGTTGTGCGAGCTCGGGCACCTGAAAGTGCACTGCCTGTTCGAGTGCGGCCACGTTTCCGGTTTCGGCGAACGCAGAAAGTCCCTCGAGCACTGCCCCCAAGGCGCGGAAGATGCGCGGTGAGTACAACGGGAAATCTCGGCCGTTCGCGAGCTCCCCGACAATTTCACGGCTGCGGCGCCCCGTTCCGAACGGCACGCGCTCCGACGCGCGCGCTCGGATCGCGAGCGGCGCCACTCGCGGACGACGCAGCGGGCCGACCTTGGCGAGCTTGTCCAAGAGGTGAAAATCCTCGGCCGCCTCACGCTTGGGGACACCGCGCACACTCAGATACGCGGGCGCGGCCACGCACAGCGTGCTACCGACGCTTTGGTAAGCGTAACATGACCCAGCCGCTGCCAGGCCCAGCACATAGTAGCGAAGAGAGATCTCGTACAGCACGGTAGCCGCGTCGATCGCTGCGTCACCCCCCGGCTCGTGGCGGTACGGCCAAAGCCAAGCCGCACTGGGTGAGCTCTCCGCGACGGGCTCGACGAGTCGCTCGAAGTACTCGGCCGGCAGCGTGACGTCCGCGTCGCTCGATGCAATCAGAGGGCAGCGTAGCTGCCCGCGCGCCCACAAGGCGGCCGCCAAATCGCCACCCAATTTGCGCGCCAGACCCACCCCTTCACGCGCTGGCAAGCGGGCGTCAATACTTGCCCGATCGAGCCACAGCAGATCGTGGTGCTCGGCGCGGCCGAGCCAGGCGCGCGCCGAGACGCCGTCTTGGGAAATCGCGCGGGCGGTCGGAAAGAGTTTGCCGAGATGCCAGAGCAAACGCTGGTTTTCCGCGTGAATCTCGGCGCTTGCCGCGTCGGTCGCATTCACGACCAAGACCAACAGCACGCGTTCGCCGGCGCGCGAAAGCGCGGCCGCAAACCCGTCCAACAAGGACGGCGCCTCGCCGCAAACCGGCACGACCAACGCGGCGAGATAATGCTCGGAGAGCGCATCGGCGAGCTTCGCCTCCGGCTCGGCGTAGCGTGCGAAGTACTTGGCTCCCTCCCGCGCCAGGCCCGCGTTCGGCTTCAATGGACGGCTGCGCGGTGAGGCAAGCGCCGCACGAGCTCTGCTTCGTAGTCGAACAAGGTTGCTGCGCGTTCGTCGATTTGCGCGTCGTCGAAATAGGCGCGGGCCAGGCGAAAGAACAAGCCGTGGTGCCGGGCCTCGGCGCGTGCCAGGTCGAGATACGGCTCCGCCAGCGGCGAATTGCGCTCCTTCAGCGCTTCGGCCACCATGAACAGGCGCTCGCAACCACGTGCTTCGACGATCCCGGCGATCAAGAGCTTGTCGAGTAGCATCTCGAGCCCTCCGTTTCGCACCCGTGCACGCAACGCATTCACGTACGGATCTTTGTAGTCATCGGCCAAGATCAGGCCTCGTGCGTGGACGATGCGGTACATGATCTGAAAGTGTTCGAGCTCCTCGCGCGCAAACTCGATCATGGGCTCGATCAGCTCGCTCTTGTCGGGATAGCGCACGACGAACGACATACCGGTCGCTGCCGCTTTGCGTTCACACGCCGCGTGATCGAGCAAGAATGAGTCGAAATCGGCAAACACTACGTCGAGCCACTCGGGTGGCGTCTTGAAACGAAGATCGAACATCGGCGAGACGACGCTATTGCAGAGACCCGACAACGCGGCAAATCACGCCCTGGTCGGGCCGATTTCGCGCATGATTTCAAAGAGGAGCGGTGCTATTCGCCCACGACGTGCACGACCAAGCGACGGGTGTGTGGCGCTCGCCGGTGTTCCCACAGGTACAGCGCCTGCCAGGTGCCAAAGGCGAGCCGGCCCGCGGTTACCGGAATCGTCTCCGACGTTCTCGTGACAGCGGAGCGAGCGTGAGCCGGCATGTCGTCCGGACCCTCGTCGTCGTGCTCCCATGCGCGTGACTCCGGGGCGAGATCCGCCAGGAAGCGCGTCAGATCACGGAGCACTGCAGGATCTGCATTTTCCTGAATCACCAGGCTGGCCGATGTGTGCTGCACGAACACCGTGCACAACCCGGTCCCGATCTTGCTGCGCGCAATCGCCGCGTTTACCTCGGAGGTAACGTTCCACAAACCTGCGCCACGCGAGCGGACTTCGAGCGTTTCCTGGTGCAGTGCCACGCGCTCTGGTATGCGATCATTTGGTCTTTTACGCCAGATCTGTCGATGGGCGATGGTTGGATAAAGAGCTCGGACGATTCCTCCCCGCGCAGCGGGCGCTGGGAGCGTGTTTCCACGCTCGCAGCCGTGGCATTCTCCGCTAAACCGTGGAGTCATCGACTCTGGCTGGTCGGACAGGGACTGGTCACCCGTGACACGCTGCAAGCGGCGAGCGCCATGGCCTTCGACCTGTTCATGGCGGCGATTCCGATGCTCGCGCTCGCCGGTTGGCTGTTTGCGGCCCTATCCCGCAACAGTGACGCGGTGCTGCTCAGCACCTCCCTGTTGGTCGACCTGACCCCACAGGAAGTGCGCACGCTGGTCTGGAATCAGCTCGGTCGATTCTCCGTCACGGCGGTGGCGCCGGTGGCCTTGCTCGGCGCCTTGTGGCTCGCCTCGTCCGCGTTCAACACACTGATGGCCGTGCTGGAAGTGACGGTGCTGGCGCAGCGCAGGCCGTGGTGGCAGCGTCGCTTGCTCGCGCTCGGCTGCGTGATCTCCAGCATCCTGTTGTTCACCGCCAGCGCGACCCTTGCTGTCACCCTCGCGGGTGGACCTTCGACCGTGGTCCGTTTGCTTGCTCGAGGCGACTTTCCGTTTCTGGATCACGCCAGCCATTTCTTGCTGGTTGGCTTGGTGCTGCTGATCGCGACCACGCTGCTGGCCGGCTTCTTCCGGATCGCCGTCATTCGACCCGGTGTGCGCCGCCGAGTCTGGCCCGGGGCGATCGTCACCATCGCCGCTTCGGGCAGCGCGTCGCTGGCCTTCGCTTACTACGCCACCCATTTGGCGCGTTTTGCACTGTTTTACGGCGCGCTCTCGGCGGTCGCCATCACCTTGGGCTGGCTTTGGCTGATGTGCCTCACGCTGTTGCTCGGCGCCGAGCTCAATCTTCAACTCGAAGACTTGTCCGCTCAGCCGCCACTCGGCGCTGCGCCGATGCACACGCCCCAACCGTCGGGCAACTGCGACGCGGACTGACATTTCCCGTCGCCGCACGGGTTGTCGTCTCGCGTGTTGCAGAGCTTCAGGCAAGTGGCGGTGGCGGCGGAGCAAATGTGGCCCCACGCACAGGGACACATGTCGCCGACTTTGCCGGTACCCGGAACCGTGCAGGTGGTGGTGCCGTCGGCGCGCACGACCATGCACGCCGTGCCGGATTGACACGCGCACGCCCTGCCCTTCACACACGGGTAGGGCGCGCTCAAGTCACAATTCTCGGCAGGAACGCAGACGGGGATCTGAAGCGGAGTTCGGTCGATCACGCTTTCGAACAGCCCGTTGGTGATTGCGTCTCGCATCGGACGCTCTGCACAGTAGCTGCCGCGCTGGCAATCGTTCGCGTCCTGGCAACAATACTTCAGGCACGACGACCCAGCGGTTGAGTCGATGACGCAACCCAACCCCGCCTGGCAGTCGCTGGACGTCAAACAGGGCGCGTTTTCTCCCGCAGAACCGGCGAGCGCACAGCGCGAAAATGGCACGTTCGGCTCTGCCTCGGTGCGCTGAACCTGGCAGCCGTACATAGCTGACGTCACCGGCGGAACGCTCGTTGACCCTGCTGCACCAGAAGCGCCGCCTGCGCCTCCTTCACCCGCACCGCTGGCACCGCCGGCGCCCGCGGCACTCGGATCTGACACACCCGCGCTGTCACCGCCTGAGCCGCCTTCGCCGCCGATGCCAGCCCGACCACCGGCAGACGCTTCGGTCGTGCTCGCGTCTTCGGTCGTGCTCGCGTCTTCGGCCGTGCTCGCGTCTTCGGCCGTGCTCGCGTCTTCGGTCGTGCTCGCGTCTTCGGTCGTGCTCGCGTCCTCGCTAGGCGTGAATCGGAGGCAGGAGATGGCCGAGTCCGGCACGCAAGGGGGGCTGTCGCCACGATGGCACAACGGATTTTGACCGAGGTGCCCCGCGTCCTGCGTGTTGGTGCCAGGCATGATGAACGACGCGTCGTTGGGGGGCGCCACCGCGCCATTGTTGGGACCGCCACCCGGGTTACCCGTGCCTGAGTCGCCAGTCGCAGCGCAGCCCCAGGCAAGACCGAGCAGCACGGCCGTCGAAAACGCGGCGAAGAAGGCGCGACGAAAGGTCATGGAACGATAAGCTCGGTCCGAAGCCTAGCAGAGCAGGTGCGCCCGAGCCGCCCGGGCGCCGCCACTATCTCAAGATCACGCTGCGAACCACGTAGTTATTGGCTTTATCGTACACGCGCAGGCTGAGCAGCGCCGGTACGGCCGGCACGAGCTTGGTCACGTCCGCGTCGAACTCCTCGCGTTGCTCGTCGAAGATACCGTCGGTCGGATAGAACGGGGTCCATTCGTCGGAGCCGGCCAGCGCGATCTCGATGCGCGCGATCGGGCCTACGCCGTCGAGCGCCACGCCTTGCACGCGCTTGCCGACGACCTTGAGTCCCTCGACCACGGGTGGAGTATTGTCGACCAAAATGACGCTGCTCTCCATCGTGTCGCGGGTGACACGATCCGGCGGGTTGGAGAGCTCGTCGGTCGCCACCAAGCGCAAGCGATAGCGTCCCTCGGGCAGATCCGCCGTGTCCCAGCTGTAATTCTCTTTGGTCAGCTTCTCTTGGGGCTTGAGTAGCTCGAACCAGGTGTTGCTGCCGAGTTGGCGAAACTGCAATCGGTAGCGCAGATCGTCCTTGTCCGGGTTGTCGACCTTCCAGGTAAGCGCGATCGTCGTATCGGGTTTGCGCGTGACTGGGCCGCCTGATGAGCGGAGCGCGTCATCGCCCGCTTCACTGCTTTCACCCTTGGTTTCCACGCTGGTGATCACGGCCCGCAAATTGTCCGTCACGAACGAGACGTCGATCTCGCTCAACACCGCGCTCGGGTCACTCGCAAAGCGACCGCGCACCTGCAGGTAGCGGGCCGGTGGGCTATCGATCAAGGAGGGCTTGTTGAAATCGGCGCTCCACGCGCTCCAGGTGTCGTCGGGCTCCTTGGTGTTGCCAGTGCGAGTCGAGATCTGGATGGGTCCGGACGCCTCCCAGTCGAGCTTGCCGAACCGAGCGCGGAGCCCCGCATCCAGCACTTTGCTGGTCCAAACCGCGTCCGCACCGCCGATGCCCTTGACGGGGTGGGCGACCGGCGGGTCGCTGGCCAGCACCAGCTGGTCTTTGCCCGAAAGTAGCAGCGCCCCGATCTGCCGTTCGTCGACGTCGGCGACCAGCACCGAATTGTGGCTAGCGTCGACGGTGTACACGCGTCCCTCCGCGCCCGTCCCGACATAGGGTCGACCGTCATCGGCCAACGCAAGGCTCGTGTAATGCTCGTCGGAGTCGTCGAGCAGCTGATCGGGCGAGCCGTCCGCGCTGAACTTGTACAAAGTGCCCTTACCCTTGGTCTTCGGGGCGGTGCTGGTCGGCGCAGCAGGCGTGCCGTCAGTGCGGCTCGAACGAGAGGGCGTCTGGTTGCCGGTCTTGATCTCGTTGGCGATAGCGAACACCTCGCCCTGCTTGTTCACGGCAATCGCCCGCACCTCCGTGCGCTCGAAGTCGTACAGCACGCTGGCCTTTCCGGGCGCGGTGATCTTGTACAGCTTGGCCTTGTCGCTCGCGCCGGCGTACACGGTACCGTCTGGCGCGACGGCTACGCTCATCAAATGCTGTTCGGGCGCGTCGAAGTAGACTGCCGCCTCTCCGGTTTCGGTGATGCGATACAGCTTGCCCTCGGGGCCGGTCGCGGCAAACAGGGCCTTCTTCTTCTCGTCGTACGCGACTTGCCAGACATGCTCGGTGCCCTTCAAGGTCACCAGATCAGTCAGCTTGCCGTGATCCCATTTCATCACCTTGCCATCGGGCAAAGTGCCCATCACGACTGCGCCGCCCCAGGCCTCCGCGAACGAGGTGATTACCAACGCCTTGGTCTCTGCCAATACGCTGACCGCACCTCCAGAGAGCTTGAGCAACCTGCCCTCGTTGCCCGTGCCAAGCAACACCGAGCCGTCGCGTTGCGGCAGCGCCGCCCAGATGGCGGTGCCGGGGGAAACGGGAACACTCCCCAGGTTGAAGCCGGCACGCACATGACCGGCGGCGTCGACGGCGACTCCTTTCAAATCACCGCCCTTGAAGTCGGACGACTTCGAGAGCGTGAAGCGACGCGTGCCGACAGCCGAAGCCTGCGCCGCGGCGAGTAGGCCAGCACCCAAGAGCGAGTAACGAAGAAGTCGATTCATGGTTTCATCTGCGAGAAAGAACGGCGAACGGAAATCGGTAGCGACGACAGAACGAGGGAGCTCAACGCAACACTGGGCGAACGGTGACCGACACACGGTCACGCCCCACCATGAACTGCGGCAAATCGACGACCACGCGTGTGGTCGTCGCGAAGGTCTCGGGCGCAATCGAGGAGGTCGCCGGACGAATTGCGTCCAACGCGCCGGGGGGCAGGTCGTGGGCCACACGGCCCTTGAAGGTGACGCCGGAGTCACCGGTGTTGAAGCTAATCACGACGGACTTGGCCGGATACACCGGATCTTCGAGGTTCTTGATCAGCTCGCCCAAGGTGTCCGGGGCAGGTTGATCGCGCTCTTCAGCGTAGCCCGGCTCGATTTCGAGGTTCACGGTTTGCCCCGCGAGATGAGCTGGGATGGGGACCGTCACCACTCGCGTGACGTCGGGACCTGAGAACGGCACGAAGCTCAGACGAATGCGAGCGGGTTGGCCAGCGTCGATCTCCGACTCCAACAGGCTCGCGCCGCGCAGACGCAGAATGTCGCGCGCGTAGCGCAGCTCGACGTTCATCTGCGCAGACTCGATCAGCGCGGGCTGCCAAGGGTTGTTCAACACGGTGCCGATGGCGCGCACCAAGTTCGAGCGCACGAACTCACCGGCCTCGGGCGTGCCGCCCATGGATACTCCGTAGTCCTGCAGGGTCAGCTCCGGGTAACCCTTGATCTTCAGCTTGCTGGTCGCGCTCCAACTCACGTCTTGGTGCTCGTTGGCCACTGCTTGCAGCGCGCTGCCGAGCGCCACCGAGGCAAACGACGGAGTCATGAACTTGTCGTGCGCGATCTCGAAATTCCAATTGGAACTCGGGAAACCTGGCACGCCATGGATGCTCATCTTGAGCGGAATCACTGGCGCCTTGGCGGTGTGCGAAACGACGATGGCCGATTGTCGATCGTTGATCAGCGCACCCACGTCACGCACGGCCATGCCAATCTTGAACGAGCGCTGGTCGCTGGCCAAGAACCAGAGCACTCGGCCGATCGCCGTGGGCAACGCGGTCACGCCCAGCTCGCTCATCGGGTGCCCAAACGCGACCAGCTTGTCGCCCTCGACGCGCGTCACTGTTCCGAGCCCCATGGCGCTGATATCGCCGCGCACCAGTTGCACCCCGACCGCGCCACCGTCGACGTAGCGCGTGGGTGCCGAAGCTTCGGTACTCGCACCGCCGCCAGCCTGCAGCGGCTCGAGTCCGAGCGGTGCCATCAGCTGCTGAGCAAATGCGATCGAACGGCTGCCCATGCCGCCCATGAGGATCGGCGTCGAGACCGGAGTCAGCGCGCTTCCCGCCGACTTGTCGAGGCCGATGGCGTTCGCCAACTGCGCCGCGTGTTCACGCACGTCGTAGTGGCCGAGTTCACCTCGGTAGCGACGGGCGCCATCGTTGCTCGCGCGACGTTCGCGGACGGCGGTCGGTTTGCCCGCCACGGGGACCAACTTGAGTGGCCAGCCGTCGATCTGATTCGGTAGCGGGCGCATCAGCTCATCGAGCATGTTTCGAATCGGCGTCACGCCTGCCACCGGCTCGGAGCCAAACGACCAACCATAGGCGTACGCGCCAATCATCTTGTCGTTCAAGTAGATCGGGCTGCCGCTCATGCCGGCCACGACCTTGGTGATCTCGAGCCGCGGGTGCTTGGTCTTGACGAGGATCAAATCCTGCTTCGGCCGGAAGTTCTTGAGCACGTCGATCACTTCGACGTCGAAGCGCTCAGGCTTCGTGCCTTGGAACACGGTCAGCCCGTAGCCTTTCATGCCCGGGTGAATGTCACTCACCGGCATGATGTCGGGCCGATTGGACGATCCGTCGGCGTGGGCCGGCCGCAGACCGAGTGGCAACGGAAGCAGCAAGCCGACGAGCGCGGCAGCAAACAGCAGGGAGGAGGAACGCACGGTTTTTCCGGAGTGTAGCAGGCTAGAAGGGGCACGGCGCAAACGCCAAATCGCGGGCTTTTGGCCCACGTCGTCGGTTTGTCGCGCGGTTCGGCTATGTTTGGCCCACCCGTGGACCTGGCCCTAATGTTCGGACTTGCGGCCTCGCTCGGCCTGCTCTTGGCGAGTCATGTCGCGCTGAGCGTGGGGCTCGCCGTGCTGGGGCCGTGGCACCGCGGCCTCGTCGCATTCGTCGTGCCACCGTTGGCTCCGTTCTGGGGCTATCACGGCAGGCTCCACGCGCGTGCATTGCTCTGGATCTTGTCTCTGGTGACGCACATTGCCTGCCTCACCGCGGCGGCCATCGGCGCATGGTGAGCTGAAAGGCCACGCGCTCGCAAATTGAGTTAGTGTGTGCGCGTGGCGAGGGCCGACATTACTCATGCCAATTGCGGGCACTGTGGGGCTCCGCTCGCAATCAGCGGCGGTCCAATCTTGGTCTGCCAGTATTGCGGACGGGAACACCGCGTCAGCGCGCCGCATCCCGCGCCGCATCCGTACCCGCAACAGCCCACGAGTCACGGGCGATTCCCTTGGCTGCCACTGCTCGGCTGGGGCTCCGTCATGGTCGCGCTGGCATTCGGCTTGCTCCTGCGCTGGTTGCTCACCTCGTCACCGCAGTCCTTCGAACGCACAGGAGTCGGCGAACGGCCACGCGCGGCGCCGCTCGTACCACGCGGCGGCGCACCCGACGCTTGGCTCGGTCGTGCTCCGGTTTTTTTGAAAAGCGAAGGCGAGATCCAAAATCCAGTGGGCGTCGCTGGCTGGCCCAATATCGGCTACCAATTGACCGCCTTGGACGGCCGAACCGGCAAGGTGCTGTGGCACGCCGCGGCCGGTAGTGGCTCGCAAGCTTACGCCGACGGCCAAAGCGCGGTGTTGCTCGCCGACCCCGGCAATCGGCTCGCGCGCTACGATGCGAGCAGCGGCAGTCAAAAGTGGGTCATCACGCTGGCCGAGGCGATCTATGACGTCACCTTCGGCTCGAACTGCGCCAGCATTTACCTGAGCAGCGGCAAAATCCTGGGGATCGGGCTCGAAAACGGCCAGGCCGGCCCTTGCACGCCGAGCACGCCACCGCTCGCTCCACGTGTGCGCGACGAGCTGAAGGACTACCGCGCGGTGAGCCGCGATCTCTCCGTCGTCGGCTCTCTTCGCGCCGATCCGAAACCGATCAATCCGGAGCCCACTCGACTGGCCGTACAAGTGAGCCGCTCCGGGCGCGTGCTTTGGCAGGCGGCGCCCAGCTGGCTCGAACCCGTGTGGACGTCCGACGGCTTCGCGCGCTCTATTACACTCACCCCGTCGGGTGTGTTCCTATTCGGGCGTCACGCTGGCGACGGGGTTGCGCGCTGGCTGCTGATCGATCTGGCGACCGGGCAAAGCATCTACGAAAAAGCTGGCACCGCCAAGGTCGAGTCCATGCCCCACCTGGCCAGCAGTGGACCGATGGTGTTCGTCAGCCATGACCTGCGCCTCGAAGCTTATCGCGCAGCGAGCGGCGAACTGGTCTGGTTCGCGGGCAGCGGTGCCTGAGCCCCCGTGCTCTACTTGCGTTCGGGCCGCGCATCGCTAGCCACGACAGCCAACGGGAAGCCCTCGCTCACCCAGCGATCGCGCAGCTTTTGAGCTAGCTCCTTGTGGTCACGCCAGGGGACCGCGACCGCCACGACCAAGCAACCATCGGCGTAGGCCGGGTATGCCGCCCAAGCACCCGAAAATTCCGAAGTAGTGAAGGCCCAATTCAGCCGCCCGTCGACGGCGCGCGACTCTAGGATCTTGCCTTGCCACTTGCCCAAGCTGGTCTCGAACGGACTGAACTTGACGTCGAAAGGGTGCGTCTGCGGCAGCCCCCAAGCTTCGAAATTTCGCATGCACGAGTCGCTTTTCATCGGCGTGCCCGCGGGCAGCGGCCGCGTGAACGTGATCACCATCGCGTGATGGTCGTCCCCATAGCGAAAACCGACGAAATGCTCGACACCGAAGTAGCGCACGCGCTTCCAGTTGTCGGAATCCGGCAGTGGAACGTTGACTTGGCCGTCGCGATCGTTGCGCGTTCCCCAGGGCGCGCTGGAAAGCCGCTCGAGCGCCGCTGCATGCGGATCGGCCGCGTCGCCACCCGGCTCCTTGACGGTCACCGTGGCCGGCGTCGGAGTCGACGTGAGCGCTGGTTTCGGCGGCTGCGCTCGGCCAGCACAAGCCACGCCGAACAAAACCGGAACGAGGCACAGCCATCGACCAGCAAGGCGATTCGCCCGAGCCTGAAATTCAAAGTCGCGCACGCCAGTTATACGTCGCACTTCGAGAAATATGACTCATCCAGTGCGGCAGCGCCGTTTGCAGCAGCGTTTCGGGCGAATTTGCGCGGCCGGCAACACCTACACCGACACCCACACGAAAGTGTTGGCTTGCCTGCTTCCGAATCTTAGGACTTGTATCAACGGAGCCCCGCGAAACCTTGCCGAGACTAGGCAAGCCCGTATACTGGCCGGAGCGTCGGAAGCGCAGTCCCTCGGCGCTGCCGAGCAAGCTGACCTTGGCGGGCGGCGACCCCAGAGGATCGAATAACCAGTGACCTCGGTGGATTTCGAGCACCGATTCAAAGCGCTGGCGGACTGCTCGGCCGACGCGATCTTCATCACCGACTTCGACTCAGCGAAGTTCGTCGAGGTGAATGCGCGCGCCTGCGCTCTGTTTGGCTACGAACGCGAGCAGCTGTGCGGGATGACTGGACGCCAGCTGCAACCGCTGGAAGACGCTGCAATCGTCGACACCATTGGCCGCGAGCTGGCCGAGAAAGGCAGCGTTCATCGTCCGGCTGTTCGGCTACAGAAGCGCAATGGCGAGCGCTTTTTCGGTGACCTGAGAAGCAGCATTTATCTCGCTGACGGTCGCAAGCTGTACGTCACGCTCGTACGCGACATCTCGGCGCATTTGTCGCGAGAAGCTGACTTGGAGGAGGCTTACCGAGCGCTCAAAGAGAGCGAGGCACACCTCGTTCGCTCGTCGCGGCTCGCCGCGATCGGTGAGATCGCAGCGGGCATCGCCCATGAAGTGAACAACCCAGCGGCGAGCACCCTCACCAACCTCGAACTCTTGCACAGCGACCTGAAAAAGCTCGCTGAACAAGTCCGAAAACCCGACCAATCAGTCTCCTCGCTGGTCGCCGCGATGGAACAGTTTTGCACTGAAGCCCGCGAGAGCGTGCGCGACTCGCTGGAGGGGATCCAGCGCATTGCTTTCATCGTGAAGGGGTTGCGTGGCTTTGCGCGTATCGACGGGGACGACGTCGACAGCCTCGACATCAACGAAGTCGTGCACACGGCAGGGAATCTGGTCAGGCATCAGATCCGGCATGTCGCTCGCATGGAATTCGACCTTCAGGCCGGCGAACGCTTACCTGCCAGCCGCGGGCGTCTGATTCAGGTGGTATTGAACCTCATCTTGAACTCCGCTCAGGCCATCGAGGAAGGCGGCGGCAGTGTCATTCTAGTCAGCACCTTCAGCACGAGCGACGGCATTCTGCTCCGCGTGGAAGACGACGGGCCGGGCGTGCCTCCGGAAATGGCACAGCGAGTCTTCGATCCGTTTTTCACGACAAAGGCCGCCGATCGCGGAACCGGCCTCGGCCTGTCAGTGTGCGCCGACATCGTTCATCGTCATCGCGGCACGTTTCGGCTGTGCAAGGGCAAGCTCGCCGGGGCTTGTTTCGAGGCGACTATCCCGCTCCAAACCGGGCTCCTTCCCCGCATCACCCCTACGAGTTCAGTTCCGCCATCGGGTCCTCCCCTGCGGATTCTCGTCATCGACGACGAGGTCATGCTAATTCGGGCCTATCGCCGGCTTTTGGGGCGCCAGCACGACGTGGTTGCGGCCTACGGGGGTGAAGAGGCACTCGCGGTACTCTCGTGTGACCAGGAGTTCGACTTGATCCTGTGTGACCTAATGATGCCCGGAACGGACGGCGCCGGGGTGTACGAAGGTCTGCAGCAGACCTACCCCGAATTGCTCGGACGCGTGGTATTCTCCAGCGGAGGCCCGACGAGCGCACGCGCTCAGGAATTTCTTCGTCGACCCGGAATCGTGTGTCTAGACAAACCGATCTCCAGCGAGGCGCTGCTCGATTTCGTGGCTCGGCGCCAGTCGGGAACGATGCGGGTCGCTCCGCTCGAACCGCCGAACGACGTGCCTCGCGACAGCCGAAGGGGTGCTCGACGAGCCTGAGCGACTCCACGAACTGGCGGGGCGGAAGTTGAGCCGCGATTCGACGCTTTCCATCGTTGCGCCGCTCTCGCGAAGCCTTTCAGCAGCGGGGCTGGTGATGCGCGCGGCCGAACGCTTCAATTCCGCGGTCGGTCATGAAAACCGCGGCTTCCTCTCCTGGCAGCGCGGTTTCGTACCCACGCTGTCCCCGCGTACGCGGCTGAGCCGCGAGTTTTCGGCCTGGGACCAGCTGGCGGCCGAGCTGCCCACTTTCTACCGCGACCTCACGCTGCGCAAACGCGTGGAGCAGCTCCCGGTGCTCGACGCATCCGAACACAACCTGGAAAATGGCGATCTGCTACGCGCTGCCGCCCTGCTGGCGATCGTGGCGCATAGCTATTGGTACGTCGAGCCGAAATCAGTCGATACGCTACCCGCAGCGATCCAAGCGCCTTGGCAACAGGTTCGCAGCCGACTCGAGCGAACCCAAGAGGTACTGACCTACACGGATCTGATCGTCTACAATTGGCGACACAAAGACCCGACTTCACCGAAGGAGCTGCGTGTCGAAGATCTGTCGTTGCTGATCCCGACAATCGGCAACCGAGAGGAGCGCGTCTTTTATCTCACGCAACTCGAGATCCTGTCTCGGGCGAGCGCGATAGTGCGTGCGTTCGTGCTCGCTCACGAGGCCGTACTGCGACAAGACGAGGCAGGCGTGGAGCGCGCGCTCGTCGAGATCATCGACAGCCTCGATCGCGTCGTGTCCGACTCGTTACTCAAGATCAATCCCAACCCCCACAGCGACACGCACGTGGATCCGGTCGTTTGGGCGAAAACGGTCGCGCCGCTCGCGGTGCCGATCCACCAGGGCGATCAAGGACCGAGCGGCACCTCCTCACCAATCTTCAGCGCCCTCGACATCTTCTTCGGGCGCAGCCAAAACGCCTCGTTTCTCGGCCGAGAAATCCAACAGCTGCGGCAGCACTATCCGCCTTTCTGGCGGCAATTTCTGGACGCGCTCTCAGCCGTCTCGGTGGTCGATTTCGTCCAGGCAACTCACAAGCCGAGCCTGCGCGGCGCGCTGCGCGAGGCGATGGAAATGTACGCCGGCGAACACGGCTTCCTCGGCCGTCACCGGATGAAGGTGTACGGCTACCTCGAGCTCGCCTTCAAAGTCGGCCGTTCGGTGACGATCGGCGGTTTTGCAGGCGCATTCAAAGACCGCACTTGGGACGAAGTCGACAGCGAGCTCGAGGCCGCTCGCTTCGAACGACGTGCGCACGAACAAACGGCGTATCAACGCGCCCGAGTCGAGCTCGTCGCTCCCCCGCCCGAACAAGCAGCATCAGGCGCGCGGCGAGTGGTCCTCGACGTTTCCAGTAGCGGAGCTCGCTTCCGCGTCGGCGGCCGGTGCGCGGTCTTGCCAGAGAACCGCGACGCGATCGTCGAACGGACGCTGAGAATCCTGATGGCCACTGGCGATGAATCGATCGCGCTCACCCCGGAGTGGCAAGCGGCGATGCGCCTCCGCTTCGACGAGAATCCCCCGCGAGCGCTGAGCATGCGCGATCTTCTGCGCTTCGGCGCCATCCGCCCCGTAGCGCCGCGCCTGGCCGAAGCGCTCCATGCGCGCACGCAAGATCGCCGGCTTCTGGCGCAAATTCGCGCCGGAACGACGCAACGCTGGGAGTTCGCCGATTTGCTCGAGCTCTTGTCATGGAACGGCCTTTCCATGCTGCATTTGTGGCAAGACGAAGACGGCGTCAGCGACGAGCGGCTGGCGCGCTTGATCCCGCCCGAGCGCGCCCGCTTGTACTCGATCTCCTCCGTCGAACAGGACGCAACCAATGCGCCTCCCCGAACGATCGAGCTCACGGTCGGACAGCTCCGCTACTCCGCCGATCCAGCGCGGCTGACGATGCCGCCGCCGGGAACTCGAACGGTCGATTCCGGCGCTGGTGCGCCCTTTCAGGCGAGGGACGCAGGCAGTGAGCGCGCGGGCACCGCTTCGTCGTTCTTGAGTCACGCTCGCGAGGATGGACGCCCGGTGCCATTTCGAATCGAACGGCCGGCGCGTTTTCAGCCTCCGTTCGACGCGACTCGCCCGATCATCCTGTTTGCCGCCGGCACAGGGGTCGCTCCGTATCGCGCGTTCATTCAAGAACGCGCGAAGGCGAGCGCGCCAGGCTTGTGCTGGCTCTTCTTGTCCTTGCGCGCCCCAGAGGAGTTCCTGCTCGGTTCGGAGTTCAAAGCGGCCGCCGAGGCGGGCTTTCTGCGCCTGAGCATGGCGTTTACCCGCGACGGCGCCGACTTGGTGCTGGACCAAGAGCGTGGGTTCGTCCCCGTCCCCGGGAAAGTCCGCAGGATTCAAGATTTGCTCGAACCGCTCGACGTCGCGAACGAGCTCTTTCGGCTGGTCCAAGACCAAGCAGAAGGCGGTGAGGGAGCCAGCATCTACGTCTGCGGCAGGAGCGGCTTTGCGACTACCGTGTTCGAGTGCCTCGTCCACTCGTTTCAGCGCTGCATCGAGCAAGGCGAAAGCACGAGACACACGAGCAGCAAACACTTGTTGCGGCGGCTATCGGGTGAAAATCGCCTGGTCTTCGAGCTGCACACCGATGCCAAGCCAATCGCCGACGAGTCTCGCTGGATTTCCACGTCGGAGGTCGCCCAGCGCAACAACGAAAAGGCGGGTTATTGGCTGATCATCGAGCAGGTCGTGTACGACCTGACCGAGTTCGCCGAGTTGCATCCGGGCGGTCGCAGCATCGTGTACGCCTACGCCGGGATGGACGCCGGACACGGCTACGCGCGCGCGCACGCACAACAACCCGATGTCGACGCGATGCGCGAAATGTATCGCATCGGTCGCATTCGCCCGCTGTCCTTCGAAAACTTCGCTGCAACCGTCGCCGGGCCGCACGGGCCTGCGACGGTGAGCTGCCGCGCTTCATATCAGGCCTGGGTTCGCGCGCTTCATCTGGTCGTCGAAATGCAGAACGTACACCTGGCGGATCTGGGTTTGCAGCGTTCGGAGACCAGCCCCGTAGAGTCCGCCACTGCGCGAGGCCCTTACAAACTATCGCGCGCCGCCGAGACTCATTTGCGCTTCTTGCGGAATTCCCTTTCGTTGTTGCAACGGGAGACGCTGCCCGGGTTGTGGTCGATCACGCGAGGGATTTTCGCTCCGGAGGCAAGCGAAACTTGGATGCAGGATCGACTTCTGACGGTCAGCCGCGACCAGAGAAGTACGTACGTGAAGGCTGTTTCGACGGAGTTGGTCGACGACTCGCAGCGCTGGCTGGACGATGACGGAGCGCTGATCGCCGCGCTGGAGGCCGCTCGCGTCGAAGACACTCGGTTGCTCGAAGAGCTGAAGCACGCTTTCACTCACGGTGTGCAGGTCTTCGAAGAATTCGAAGTTCAAACGCGCCAGCGTGGCTCGGAAGCTTTGGTTGCGAGCTGCCGACGGGCGATGACCTCGGTTCAGGAGTACCATGAGCGCCTCGACGCCAAGTGGCGTGGCATTTTTTCCGCGCCTCCGCTCCGTTACGGTCGCACCTCGACGCTGTGGCCAGCCGCGAGCATTCGACGTCTCCACGACAGTGAATATTGGCTGCTGGAGGAGTTCCCGGAGCAGCAAATCGCCGTGCTTCACCGCACGCCTTTGCCGGCTTCCTCACTGAGCGAGTTGGCAGCCGACAACGACGCCCTGCTCGCCGCCCTGCGCGAAGAACACCGCCAGTTCGGGCTCGTGGTCGATACCCGCGAGGCCCCGTTGCGCAACGACAAAGCGTTCGAGGAGACCATGGCAAAGTTGCGGCTCGAACTGACCTCGCACTTTCAGCGCTCCGCGGTGCTGCTCGATAGCGCCCTGGGCGAGCTCCAGGTTAGCCGCCTGGAGCGTGACGAAGGCCGAAGCACGTTCATCACGCGCAGCGTCAGCGCCGCGTTCCGCTTCGCCGCGGGTCGTCGCTAGGGCTCCGCGAGCGCGCACGTGGCGCGTAATTAAACAGGCGGGCTGGAAGCAAAGCGCGCGCAAGCGCTGCCTCAAAATGATTAGAAAACGATCTTGCCTCAACCAGAGGCGCGCAGATTGGTTGATTTCCCGACGAATCCAGCTGGAGCCCCCTCGAGCTTGATGTCAGAGTCGTGGGTAGCTGAACAGCACTTAACCTGGAGACTCCGCTTGTCCTCTCGCTCGCTCACAATCCTCGCTTTGCCCCTGACGCTGGTACTTCCGCTCGTAATCGCGGGCTGCTCGGGATCCGACGAGTCCGCTGGGTCCGGAATCCGACGCGGCTCGGGTGGTAACGGCAGTATCAACACTGGCAGCGGCGGCTCGGGATCCATCAACACCGGGACCGGCGGCAACGGCCTCGGGATCGATCCGGGCAGCGGCGCTGGCAGCGGCGGCGCGAGCACTTGCGGCCAAGTGCTGCAGGTCATTTACCGCGATTTCAAGGGCTACGGCGAGCCCGGCGGTCACTCTGATTTCGAAGCCTCCGCACGCATGGTCAAGCAGACCGACGGCGGGACCTACAAGGGCTGGAACGACGTCGGCTGTGAGTTGGTTCAAACGACGCTGGGGACGGATAGCAAACCCGTGGCGTACACCGGCGCGCCCGACGAAAATGACGGGCTCGGTGTTCCAGTCGGTGCTGGGCGCCAACGGCGCGCGGTGACCGGTCCTGGCTGCTGGTCTGACTCGAACCCGAATCCGACCGGGGTTTGCAGCATCGGCAAATGCGAGAAGTGGGTCTTCAAGCCGCCAACCTGGTCCATCAAGGACAGCAGCAGCTTCGCTCAGTGGTACAACACCACGGCGAGCGTGAACATGGAGATTCCGGGCGAGCTGATGCTCACCGAGACCGCAGCTGGCTCGGGCATTTCCGTGTTCGACTCGAACATGTTCTTTCCGATCGACAACAAGGGGTTCGGCAACACTCCGGGTCAGTCGCACAACTACTCCTTCACGACCGAAATCCACGTGAAGTTCACGTATCAGTCCAAGCAACGCTTCACCTTCCGCGGTGACGATGATTTGTGGATCTTCGTGAACAACAAGCTCGCGTTGGACGTCGGCGGGCAACACCAAGCGCTCGAAGGCACGATCGACTTCGATCTGCAGGCGAGTGCACTCGGTATCACCGTGGGTAATACCTACCCGATGGACATCTTCCACGCCGAACGTCAGACCACCGAGTCGAACTTTCGCATCGAGACGAACATCTCCTGCTTCGAGCCCGTGGTCGTCGTGAAGTGAAGTGAGCGCCCATCAGCACGGCTGAGTCCCGAGCGGCTCAGCCTGGCCACAGCCCTCCTCGCTTTTCGCGCAACTCGCCGGAGTCGGGACCGAGAAGGGGGGTGTGGTATATTCCGATGGTCATGACCGACTGGGTTCTCGCCGCTCCACGTCCGAAGCGAAGTTACGTGCGGCCACCGGTCCCCATTCATTTCCCGGACACTGCGGAAGTGCCTGAAACCGGCGTGCACCTCGAGGTGCGCACCGCACTCTACCTGTTGGTGCGTGACTTCGTAGGCGAACGAGGTGCCGTCGGCTCCGAGCAGTTCATGTATTGGGATCCTTCCGACCCCCGCCCCTGTCTGGCACCGGACCTGATCGTGCGTATGGGCGCCCAACCCGGCCCCTTTCCAACGTGGAAGGTTTGGGAGCGCGGCGCGCCCCATTTGGCGGTCGAAGTGGTCAGTCCGTCCGACTCGAGTGAGTCCCGCTGGTCAGAAAAGCTCGCTCGCTATGCCAAATCGGGCGTCAACGAGATCGCGCGCTTCGATCCGGCCGACTCGGAGCGCCCGCTGCGCTTGTGGGATCGCTTCGACGGCGATCTGGTCGAGCGCGCGTTGGAAGGCGAACACGCCTTGTTGTGTGACACGCTCGGAGTCTATTGGTGCGTGCGCGCCGATCCGACGCTCGGGCGCGTGTTGCGACTCTCGCTGGACGCACTCGGTCGAACCCTGGTGCCGACCGAGACCGAGCGGGCAGCAGCACGCATTGCGGAGCTCGAGGCCGAGCTCCGCCGGCGGTAGAGCCGCGGTGAGTGTTCTGCTGTTGGGCGTTACTTACCTCGCAAACATCCATGCTCAAAAGTCACCACGGCCTCCTCGCGATTCTCCTCGGCCCCACAATCACCCTCGGCGGGTGCTCCGTGGTGAACGATCCCGCACAACGCGAGACTGACCTACGCCGTTTGAGCTCGCTGCTCGCGCAGCAACGTGCCGTGGCACGCGCCGCAGGCCCGGAGCCACACGACTTCGACTACGGCCAGTGCCCAGAAGCCTTGCTGGGCGCGTCGATGGAGCAAATCGAGGCGCGTCTCGGCACTACGAGGTGCAGCAAGACACAACCGACGTGTGTCTATAAGTTCTACTATTCGCCGCGCACCTACTCAGGCGGCGGTGAAGAGCTGGCGCTCACCTTCGACGAAACAGGCCGCGTCAGCGACGTCAGCTGTTATCAGACGCAGTGAGGCGAGGAACGGTCAAACCTCGAACGACGAGACTTTGACCGCATTCAAGTCGTGAATCCCTAGGCCGAATTGGCCGGCCGCGCGGATATACGCGGGTTCGCGTCCGGCCTCTTTGAGCGACGGCAAATTGCGGGCTTTGCGCTCTTCGTCGATCACCTTCCAGCCGTAGCTATCCATCGCAACCGGATCGGTCGCCACGTAGACCGCGCCGTGAGGAATGCGCGTCTTTGGATCCTTGTCGAGCGGGCCTTTGTCGTAGGTGATCTTGAACGCGTCCGTAATGTGCAGGCGCACACGGCTGGTCACGATCGGGTGGTTGTAGAGCATCGCGATTTGTGGGCTCGCGTTGTGCTCATGGTGCTCGTGCGGGTTGTTCACGTTGCCGTGGGTGATGTTCTTGAGCGTCCCGGTGTAACCGCAAATGCCGTGGTCTTTCATCATCGTGAGGTTGATGACGGCCGTGGCTTCCGTGAAAAATCGGCAATAGCGTGTCTTGATGCCCTGGTAGACCTTGATGTCTGGCATCGGGTGGTCGTTGTTGTTGTGCGTGCCTGAGCGTACGCCCGCCGGCAGCTTCCAATCACGCACGTTGACGCGCGTGCCGGCCAGAAAGGTGGGGTACTGCTCGTAGACCGTGATCTTGTCGGCCGGCACGCCGAGCTTCATCAAGCCCTCCACCAGAGGCAGGATCAGCTCGAAGTTCGTGGCCATGGTGTAACCCTTTTGGCCGGCGATTCCGTTTGGCTTGATCGCGACGACATCGTCCTTGTGGATGAATTTGCCCAGCGCCTCGCTCAAGGTCTTCGTGCCGGTGAACTCAGTGAGCGCTTTCTCCAGCAGCGAGCTCGCAACCTCCGGCTTGGGCCAGAGCTGATTCGGCTGCATGTAGGAAGCGAACTCGCCCTTGGCAGACACCTTCACGATCTTGCCGGGGACGTTCAGCGGCTTGAAACCGGCCGGAGGCTTGGCGGTGAGCGCCTCGATCTGCGCGGCCTCTGCGGAGGCGGACTCCGCCAAGGCACTGGCAGCGATACCAGCAGAGGCAACGCGCAAGACTTCACGGCGAGAAACGTTCGTAGACCGGGTAGGGCGCTTTTCCAATTTCGTTGCCTCCTCGAAAATCGTCAACCTCGCAAATATCACGCGGCTCGGAGCGCCGCAAACCCCAGGGCAGCGGAATTTGGTCTTTCGCCAAGCGTTCGCCAGCGTGCGCCAGGCGCCGCCGAGCGGTTGCGGCACGATTTCAGGCGCTCTCGGCTAGCGTGGGTTCGGCACGGCGTTCGCAATCTCCTCCCTCAGTCACGCGGTAAGTCCCGCGGACAACACAGGAGAGATAGCAAATGGAACAGACCAAAATGAAAATCGCGTACGTCATCACCCAACGCAAGGACCGCAACTTTTGGAACCGCGTGGGCGTCGCGTTCGTGAACAACGACGGCTCGATCAACGTCAAGCTCGAAGCAGTGCCAGTCAGCGGGGAGATTCAAATTCGCGACTACCAGCCGCGTGACGAGTTCGGCGTGCCCAGCACCCGGAACCACTCGCGTGAGGCGATCGAGGAAGAGCCCTACGCGGAGCTCGCCTAAGTGTCACCCGCGGTTTCGACCGCGCGAGAAGCGGCCGCGCTCGCCGACGCTCCCCCGGTCGGGGATCGCGAAGCGCGTCGCTTCTCGCCGGCAGAGGCCGAGCCGCGGGGGGACGATGGTGGGGGTCTAGAGGCCCCCGCCGCTCGGCCTTCCTGGTTCGGGCGCACGCGGGCGACATTTCGAAATAGCGTTTGGGCGCCGGTGGCGCTCAAACTCGTGGGGCTCGCTCTGGCGATGCTCGCGCTCTCCGGCGTCGGGGTGGCATCGATGCTGAGCGGCGCAGGCGGCGTTCGGGTGCCGCTAGCCGGTATGCTCGGTGCGGACATTCAAGCACCATGGTTGGCCAACCACGCCGCACCGGTTCCGCCCCCGAACGGCGCTTCGAGTGCGCTCGCTGCGCGAAGCGCAGCGGCCGCCCCGGCTTCGACGATCGCAAATGGCGCCGGGTCGCACGACGCCCCGGCGACTGTTGTCGCTCCGGCGAACCCACAAGCGGAATCGCGCGAGCCCGCGCGCGCAACCACGAGCGCGGGCATGACGGAAGACGGCAAGGTCATCCTGAACCTGGCAAGTGTAGAAGACCTGCGGCACCTGCCAGGGGTCGGTCAGAAGCGAGCGGACGCCATCCTGGCGCTGCGCTCGCGACTCGGGCGGTTCAAGCAAGTCAACGACCTGTTACGAGTGAAGGGCATCGGAGTGCGGGGCTTGAAAAAAATCATGCCCCACGTCGTGCTCGACGCAGCAAAGCCCGCGGTTGGATGATCGAATTCACGAGCATGGTAACGACGGACCGGCGGGCCGCCAAAGGGCAGCCCGCCGGTATTTTTGTGCCCAGCGGCTCACCGTGTAAAAAGAGCCCTCAGCGTGACTCGAACCAAAATTTCGAATGCCTGGCTGCTCGGCGCCTGCCTGCTGGGCTGCGCGGGGCGACCGCTCGATCCCGCTGAAGAAGTGCGGCCCGCCTTGGCAGCGACGCCGCCAGCGAGCAGCGGCCTCCCTCGACTCGTCGCCTCGCTCGATGCAAACGCACTTCCCGCACTTCCCGCACTTCCCGCGCCTGACGCGCCAGCGGCAGCTAGCGCGCTCCACGAACAGACGGCGCCGCGGCCCGAGACAGCCCCCACGGCCGCACCGGAACAGTCGGGTACTGCGCAAGCCTGCCCCGCGGGCATGCGGCACGTGCGTTTCGATCACTGTCCCAAGCTCGAGCGCCGCTGCCTCGACAAAGAATACGACAAGCCGAACCACATCACGATCTGCAATCGCTTCGCGACGGCCAAGCCGGAGTGTAAAGTGCCGCGCGTGCCGCTCGATTTTTGTATCGACGAGTACGAGTACCCGAATCGCGCCGGCGAAAAGCCCCCCGTGATGTACAACTTTTTCGAAGCGCAGAATGCGTGTACGGCCGTGCACAAGCGACTGTGCTACGAGCGTGAATGGGTCACTGCCTGTGAAGGCCCCGAAGAAAAGCCGTTCCCCTACGGCTACGCGCGCTCCAGCAAGCAGTGCAACTTCGACAATCGCTGGGTCGATCCCCACCTGTCGCGCGTCTATTCGGAAGATCCGGAAATTCAACGAGCGGAGCTTTCGCGTCTCGATCGCAGCGTGCCGAGCGGGCAGATGCCGGGCTGCGTGAGCGACTACGGCGTGCGCGATTTGACCGGCAATGTCGACGAGTGGACCATGGCGGATCACGAACGCCCCCGAGAACACGCCAAGTTCTCCGCGCTGAAGGGCGGCGCTTGGGGACACGTCCGAAACGCCTGCCGGCCCGTGACGACCAGCCACGCGCCAGAGTTTCGCTACTATTTCATCGGCTTTCGTTGCTGCGTCGACGCCGGCACGCTCGAGCCGTAAGCGACACTATGCCGTGGGGGTTAGCCCTGCTAGCGTTCGGGGTTTCGATGATGCAAGCGCACGGCTTGGACGCGAACGGCTCCGTCAGCAGCAGGAGTGCGCTGCAAGCTCAGCAGATGGCGGGCGAGCGGCTCGTCAATCAATGTCGTATCGGGCTGACAGCCTTTGGCGCACTGACGATTCTCACGGCTGAAAGTGCGCAGACGCGCGCTGCCAACGGTGTGTTCGTCACCGTAGTGTGCGTGCTGGCGGTTTACTCCGCGCTGGTGTGGCAGTGGCTGAAGCGAGACCTGTCTACACAGTCAACGCTCAAGTACGTATCGGTGTGGATCGACATCAGCTGTTTGTACGCCCTTCACGCGGCGAGCCTGGTCAATCATTCCGGAGCGTACGAGGTCTTTCGCGCGCCCAGCACGTGGCTGATGATCGGCGTGTTCAACGGCCTGGGCGCGGTACGCTACAGCGCTCGGGCCAGCCTATTTTCCGTGCTCCTCACGCTGTTTTACGGCAGCGTGCTGCTGTTCGTCGTAGGTCACTGGTTTCACGTGGCGTGGCTCACGGAGTCCACGTACATCGGTCCTGGACTCAATATCTTCGACTGCGCGGTCGCGATCGTGTTCGCGGCGGTGCCCGCGGCTTGCTCGGCAGTCGTTGCCTGGCATTCCGAAGAGTTGCTCGAACGCAGCACCCGAGATGCAGCCGGACGCGCCTCTGCCGAAGATCGACAGCGACAGATCTTGGACGCAATGGCAGACATGATCTTGGTCAAAGACGTCGATTCGAAGATCGTCTGGGCCAACCGGGCGCTGCGCGAGGCCTGGGGTACCGAAAACGACGACCTGGTTGGCCTCGAATACAACCCACAGTCGAAGCTCGACGAACGCAATCGCTCGCTCGAGCAAGACGCATTGGTGCTCGATACGCGCGACACGATTCTCCTCCCGGACGAGCGCTTGGAGCGCAAAGACGGGCGCATCTTGCAGGTCGACACCGTCAAGTCTCCAATCTTCGACCGCGACGGCCAAGTGATCATGACCGTCGGCGTGTCGCGCGACGTCAGCGATCGCAAGAAGCTCGAAGCGCAACTGCGCTTGACCGAGACCATGTCCACCGTGGGCACGCTCGCGGCCGGAATGGCGCACGAAATCAACAATCCGCTCACGTACGTGATCGCCAATCTGGAATTTTTGGCGCAGCGCCTACCGCAACATGGGCCTTGGCTCGGCGAACGTGAGGCTCGCGAATGGGTTTCCGCGTTGACGGAAGCCCGCGAGGGCGCCTCCCGCGTCCAGCGCATCGTGAAGGACCTGAAAGACGCTTCGCGCGGCGATCACGACCACTTCGGCGACGTAGATGTCGAACAGGTCCTGGAATCGACGCTCAAACTGGCCGCGAACGAGCTCCAGCATCATGCGCGGGTGGTACGCGACTACGCTCGCGTGCCCGCGGTGTCCGGCAACGCCTCGCGCTTGGGTCAGGTGTTCCTGAACCTGTTGGTCAACGCGGCTCACGCCATCCGCGAAGGCGCGGCGCACGAGAACGAGATCAGGTTGGTACTGCGAGCCGATGCCAAGCAACGCGTGGTGGTCGAGATCCACGACTCCGGGCACGGCATTCCCGAAGAGCACCGTGCACGCCTGTTCGAACCATTCTTCACTACCAAGGACGTGGGCGAAGGGACGGGCCTCGGCTTGTTCATTTGCCATCGCATCGTCACCGACCTGGGCGGCACGATCGAAGTCGAATCGAACCTCGGCACCGGCAGCGTGTTCCGCGTGGTGTTGCCGTCTTCGAGCCAGCCGAGGGATCGCATCGAGGTCGTGATCGAGGGCCCGACCGCGGTCACTCGTCGCGGGCGGATCTTGGTCGTCGACGACGACACGCTGGTGGCCAGAGCGATGTCGCGGCTACTCGCCGAGCACCATGAAGTGCTCGCGCTGACCAGCGCAGGTGAAGCTTTGGCGAGGCTCGAGCGGGGCGAGCGCTTCGATCTGATCTTTTGTGACTTGATGATGCCGGTCACGACCGGCGTCGAGTTTCATCAGCGATTGCTCGAGCTCGATCGCAAGCAGGCAGAACGCACCATCTTCATTACCGGGGGTGCGTTCACCGAGGCCTCGCGCAAATTTCTCGAGACCACCGCCAACGACCGCCTGGAAAAGCCCTTCGATCAGCAGAAGCTACGCCAAATCATCGCGCGCTATTTGAACTGACACGAAACGCTTGCCCTTTTAAATGTCGATCCGCGAATGAGGATGCTAAAATAGAAGCCTTCGCCGGGCTGTCTGGCGAGGACCAAGCAAAGAGTGAGGCCGGAGGTGGACAGATTCGATGTCTTCATTTCGCACGCGAGCGAGGACAAATTTGCGATCGCCGAGCCGATCGCGCGCGAATTGACGATGCGCGGGTACTCGGTCTGGTACGACGCTGCGATCCTGCGGTTGGGTGACAGTCTACGAGGGGCAATCGAACAAGGCCTGGCGCAATGTCGCTATGGTGTGGTCATCGTCAGCCGGACCTTTCTGAGCAAGCCATGGCCTCAAAGGGAGCTCGACGGCTTCATGCAACGCGAGCTCGAAACTGGAAAAGTGGTGCTGCCGGTTTGGCACGAGGTTTCCCACGAAGAGGTAGCGACGAAGTCACCGCTCCTCGCTGGCAAGCTGGCAGTGAAGAGCTCGGACGGGCTACATGCGGTGGTCGAAGCCATCGTCAACGTGCTCGGTCCTGCCTGCTCGAATCTCGACGAGCGGAATCGGGGCGTTTCTAAGCCTACCAACCTCACACTCCGCGAGCCAT
>Ga0247766_1000039_pt1 | contig 27528 bp, 26 predicted proteins | sample UWRJL223509R6_FD_179946 | JGI IMG/M metagenome (GOLD analysis project Ga0247766, IMG submission 179946) | Plant litter microbial communities from Arlington Agricultural Research Station in Wisconsin, United States - UWRJ-L223-509R-6 | ecosystem: Environmental > Terrestrial > Plant litter >... | reverse complement strand
CCGGTTAACGTAAGGTTTTTTACGCGCAATCGAGCTCGGTGAGCTGAGTGAAGCGCGGTTTCAAGGCTGCGATGTCGCGGGCGATCGCGGTGCAGGCGCTGGGTTGTCGATAGGAGTTTCGGGCGGCGCGGGCGGTGGACGTTCGAAGGGGTGCAACAGAACCCGGTTTCGATAGACGCCTGCTCGGTGGCCCACGCTGTCCCAACCGCGTCCGACGCCACTTCCGGCGAGGGTGAGCAGGATTTGCGCGGGGCTGCTTGGGTCGGGCGCTGCTAGGCCGAAAGCGATCGCATTTTCGCTCACACTGTGGCCGGCGGTCGGCGAGAGAGCGGTCGACAGCTGAGCGGCGAAGTCCAAGAACTCGAGACGAGCGAGTGTTCGCGCGCCCTCACCGAGTTCGACCAAGTCGATGCCGAGCGGTGCGTCTACGGCGAGCCTCCCCTCGGCGAGGCTCGTGAAGGGCCCTTTTTCTGCGTCTGCGGCTTGCACGACGTGGAAGTGACGTGTCGCATCGACGTAGGCAAAGCGCGCGGGGGCGCCCGTGGGATAGTCGGCGTGAGTGACGCTGATCAACGCCAGCGGGCAGGGGGAGAAGCGAAGGGCGAGTCGACGGTGACCGCTCACAGTCACGGTCGTGAACGAGTTGAGGTGTGAATAGGTCAGCTGGGCGAGCCGCGTCCACGCCTCGAGCTCGACGCTGCTCGTCTTTTGTTGCACGAAAAGTCGCTGCGTTCCGTCGGCCGTCCACAGCGTGAGCGAGTCAGGCGCCATGCTCGTCATGGAGGCGACGCGCGGCGCTGCTCCGACCGAGTCGGTGAAGATCGACCAGAAGCCGTCGGGCGGCGTGCGATCGAAGTCGAGGGTCGGTGCAATCGAAATGGCTGCGTCGTTCCCTCGCCAGGTGACGGCGAGGCTCGAGCTGTCGATCACGAGATCGCGCGCTAGCTCGAGGTGGCGTGCGATGGTCGTCCCGGGATCTGGATTGCGTCGCGGTGGCTGCAGCTGGGATGGTTGCGTGGTCGGCGGCGCCGGCCGTTCGGCGCAGGCCACGCCGAAACCCGACGCTGCTCCGAGCACCGCGGCTGGTAGCCACTCGCGAAATGCGCACTTCCGACAAGTGACGCCCGCGAGCGCCGCCAGCTGAAGCGCGACGAGAGCCATGGGGCGCGCCGCTTCTGCTCCCGTCGTAGGAAAGGCGAGTAGCAATCCGAGCGCGCCGGCTCCCCAGAGCGCGGGAATGACCGTGACGAAACGGGTCGCTGCGCGCGAAGCGAACACCAAGGCAAAGGCGAGCGCGAGCGAAGCCGCGCCTACGCACAGCGGAGCGAGCGTGCTCAACACGAAGCGCCGATGAAAAATTGGGAACCCTTGGGGCAAGAATCGAAGTGCGACTACCGCCAGGGCGACATGCAGCAAAAGCACGATCACCCAGATCACCCGGAGGCCGAGCACGGCGCGGTCGCGCGGGATCACGCTCCGAGTCTATCTCAAACGCCTTGACGGCGAAGCGCCGTCGCGCGCGATCTCAGAAAGCGATCTCAGAGCCCGAATAGTGCAGAAATTTCCCTGTTTGCGCGAGCGTCAGCCCGAGGATCAGATCCGCACACGGGCGCGCGGATCTTCTGGTGCGAGATGTGCGTTGGGTCCACCGAGGTCAGTGCGCACCCAGCCGGGGTCGAGCGCGACCACACAAATGTTGTCGCTCTTCAAGTCGAAGCTCTCGGTGAGCGAGAGCATGTTGAGCGCGGTCTTCGACACGCAGTAGGCATAGAAGCTGCCGTTGTCCTTGCCGGCCATCGAGGCGACTCCGGAACTGACGTTGACCAAGCGCGCGGGCTTTTCGGCGCTTGCTGCGGCGCGGAGCAACGGCAGGAACGCCTGAGCGGTGCGCAGCGGGCCGAGCACGTTGATGTCGTAGACGTCCCGACACACGGCAAGATCGACTGCATCCAAACGTGCGTCGTGTGGGGCAGGCGAGACACCGGCCATGTTGACCAGCACATCCAGCTGCTTCGTGTAGCCAGCAACGCTCGCCACCGCTCGCCGTACCGATTCATCCGAGGTCACTTCTAGCTCGACCAAGGTCAGTCGTTCGCGCTGCTCCGCCGGCAAATCTTTCAACGCGGTCGCGCTCTCCGGCTTGCGCACGCCCGCGAACACGCGCTGTCCGAGCGAAAGCAAGCGCCGAGTCAAAGCCAAGCCAATGCCGCGATTGGCGCCAGTTACCAAGACATTCTGCATTTCGAGCCGAGCTTAACCCAAACCTGGAACCGGTGCCAGGTTTGGGTCGCTCACGCGCCTCTGGGCCGAGTCTCGGCTAGCCGTCGAGCCGGTCGATGACCGCGCGGGCGAATTCGGTCGTGCCCAGCGAGCCGCCGATGTCCCGGGTTTTCTGGCCGTCCTCCAAGGCGCGATCGTACGCGCGGCGGATCCGTTCGCCCGAGGCTCGACACTCTTCGTCTCCGCGAGTGTCGGCGAGGTGCTTCAGCAACATCGCCCCGCTCATCAACAAAGCAAGCGGGTTTGCCAGATTCTTTCCGGCGATGTCCGGAGCCGAGCCGTGGACGGCCTCGAACACCGCATCATGGTCACCGATGTTCGCGCCTGGCGTCACTCCGAGTCCGCCCACCAGCCCGGCGCACAAGTCGGAGCAAATGTCGCCGTACAAGTTCTCGCACATCACGATGTCGAACTGCGTCGGATCTTGCACCATGCGCATCTGCGCCGCATCGATGATGACCTCTTCGTATTCGATGTTCGGGTAGTCGCGCTTGTGTACTTTGCGCGCTTCCTCGAGCAGCATGCCGTCGCTCAGCTTCATGATGTTCGCTTTGTGAAAGACGCTGATCTTTCGGCGCTTCCGGTGCGTGGCGTAGCGAAACGCCCAGAGCGAGATGCGCTGAGACGCCACGCGCGTCGCTACCTTCATGCTGACGACCACTCCGTCGGTGATGACGTTCTCGATGCCGCTGTACAAGCCTTCCGTGTTCTCACGCACGATCACCAGATCGACGTTCTCGAATCGGGTTTTCACCCCTGGCATGTTGCGAATGGGCCGCACGGCAGCATACAGGTTCAAGGTCCGGCGCAGCGCGACGTTGACCGAGCTGAAGCCCTTGCCGATCGGCGTCGTGCACGGCCCCTTGAGCGCGATGTGGTGCTGACGGATGGCGTTGAGCGTACTTTCGGGCAACGTGTCGCCCAGCTTGAGGTCGATCGCGGTTTGCCCGGCGTGGTGAGTCTCGAATTTGATGGGCGCTTTGGCGGCCTCGAGCACGCTGAGTACTGCGTCACTCACCTCGGGACCGATGCCGTCACCAGGGATCAATACTGCCGTGTGCGTGGTCATGCCTTCTTCCGTAGTACAGAAAGGGTGCCTCGGGGAGGCTCGCGCGTGAATGATTGTCGGCGCGCCGGGAGATGGGCACAATGCCCCCAACAATGCAGATCGCGGCCGTGGTTTTCGATTGGGGCGGTACACTCTCGGAATATGCCGAAATCGAGCTGTACGACATGTGGAAGCTCGCAGCGGCGCACCTTTCGCGTGAAACGGGGCGTCCGGAAGCGGAGCTCACGGCACAATTGCTGGCCGCCGAGCTGCGCTACTGGGAGGGCGTCAAGACTTCACAGAAGACGGGCACGCTGCAGGAGATCCTCGCAGCGGAGTCCCGAGCGCTCGGGCTCGACGTCAGTCAAGCCGTGGTCGCCGAAACCGCGCAACGCCATCTGGATGCGTGGACCCCGCACATTCGACATCACGCAGACGCCGTCGACACGCTGCAAACACTGCGCGCGGCAGGTTTGAAGCTAGGGCTGCTTTCCAACACCCATTGGCCCGAAGCCTACCATGAGCACTTCTTGGAGCGCGACGGGCTGCTCGAACTGCTCGATGTTCGCGCCTACACGTCGAACATGAGCCACAGCAAGCCGCACCGAGAGGCATTTCTGCACGTTCTCGAGCGACTCGGCGTACCGCCCGAACGAGCCGTGATGGTCGGCGATCGGCCGATCGACGACGTTTGGGGCAGTCAGCAGCTCGGCATGCGCGGCATTTGGCGGCCGCATGGGGGCTCGCCACCCATTGGGGAAGTGCAGCCCGACGCCGTAATTCAGCGGTTGAGCGAGCTGCCAGCGCTGATTCCGACGCTCGGCTGAAGAAACTGATGAAAATCGACCCCGCCCCACATTGATCCCAGTGATGGTGATCTTGCGCGGGAGAGAAACGTGAACTTTATCAAAAAAGCATTCGGGGTAGCCGCCGTTCTGGGGGGAACGGGGATGTTTGCATGTTCGGGGACGAACCAAGTCGTGGGGAGTGACGGGCTGCGCGTCGGTGGTGGGACCGCGGGTGCCGGCCAAGGTAGCGCTGGCGCCGTAGGTACTGCTGGTGCCCGAGTCAGCGGCGGCAGCGCAGCGGAGGGCAATGCCACGACTAGCGGGAGCGCGCCCGCGGCCGAACTGAACTACCAGCAACTGCAGCTCAACCCGCACAATTTGCAGGATGGCCATCCCGTGTGCATGCCGATGGCGTTGCCTATCGACGACGCCACGGGTAACGCCGCCTGTTTCGTGCTCAGCACGCGGCACAGCGCAGACTGTAGCTGCGCGGCGGCTGGCATTTCTCCGGTGAGTGACGAGCTGAGCCGCGTCACGCGCCGGCAAATGCAACTCGCCGGCATGTGCGCGCCTTCGATCGGTAGGAGCCTGGGCGGCTATGGTCCTTGTGACGACGTGTGCGTTTGCAGGGTCGATCCCGCGGTGGGAACGAGCCTACAAAAGTGCCTATCAGAGCCCGAGCCGGACGCGACCACCACGGGTTGGTGTTACGTGTCCGATAAAGGTGACGCCGCACAGAAAGCGCTCATCGAGGGCTGCCCGGGGCATGACACTCAGCGACTACGCTTCTTCGGGCCCGCCATCGAACCCGGGCCAGACGAGACTCCAGCCAATCCGGGCGAGCTGATCCTTCTGGGTTCCCCGCTACCCACGCCGGTAGCAAAGCTCGGCGAAAAGTGTATCTCCAAGGAAGAATACAACCCGAATTTTCGCGGCTATGACGTCAGCGAGGTCAACGTCCAAGACCACGCTTCGATGTGTGAAACGGGGATCTGCCTGGTGAACCATTTCCAGGGTCGCGCCAGCTGCCCTTACGGACAAGCCGAGGCCGGTGGCGATTGTCTGGTTGCGGGCGGCAACGATTCCGTAACGCGTGTCGTTCATCCTCAGCTCGAAGCGCGGCAAGCCGACGTCGCTTCCATCTGCAGCTGCCAGTGTGCCGGTCCCGGACCAGGCCCCTACTGCACCTGCCCTGAGAGTATGCAATGTGAACACTTGATCGACGACCTTCAGGGTGGCCAACCCTTATCGGGTTCGTATTGTATTCCCGCCGGTTCACAGTACGACCCGCAGGGAGACACGACGGAGTGCTCCGGGGAATCTTGCGGGTTTGGGCACTACTACCAATAGCCTGTGGGCACACTGTTTCGGCGCGCTGTTCGCGTTGGGCACCGCGATGGAAGCTCCCCTCGCGGCGGCACAGTCGCAGGCTCCCAAGGCAGTGCTCATCGTCACGCGCGGCGAAGGCGCCCAGGATTGCCCGGATTCCGCAGCGCTTGCGGAACGCGTGCGCGCCGTCGCCGGGGGAAATGTCGTCAGCGCCGAGCCCGGCTCAGCCGCCTTCGAGACCTGGGTACAAGTGGCGATTGCGCGCAACTTCAACGGCTACAGCGCGCAGATCAGCACCTCCGGATTGCGACACGGCAGCCGGACTTTGGAGGATGTCGGTCCGAGCTGTGCGAGCTTGGCGGACGCGGTCGCAGTCACCCTCGCGATCTTCTTGGACCCGTACGCCAGCGCACCGCCGCCCAACGCTGTTTCGCCCGCCGTTCGCTCGGTGCGCCCACCGGCGTCCAAGGCAGACGAGCCGCGCGAGGCGCCGCACCCTTCGCCGTTTTCCGTAGCCGCAAGCGCAGGGGTGACGATCAACGTGTTGGAGCACGCCATGCCACTGCTGACGGCGCACGCGGGGCTTCAACTCAGACCGCGTTGGTCGCTTTCGTTGGGCGGAGGTTACGTGCTCACCGACGCCACGACTAGCCCTGGCGGTGAAGTCGAATTGAGTCTCGCCTATGTCGACTTGGGTGCTTGTGGGCGCGCGTTGGGTGAAAGCGGCGGACTGCGGCTGAACTGGTGCCTTGCGGCCATGCTCGGTTCTCTGCGTGGCAGCGGTCGAGGTTACGAGAACGAATTCAGCAAGAGCAGTCCTTGGTTGGCGGCCGGCGTTGGTCCAGACGTGGTGTTTCCGATCACCCGAGCGTTTTCTTGGATCCTCACCGGGCAAGCCGTTTTGCCGCTGGTTTTCAACGGCTTCGACGTGGAAGCCAACGGCTCACGCAGCCAGGCCTTTCGCCCGAGCTCCGTGGGCGGGCTGCTTTCACTCGGCGTGCGAGGCGACCTATGACGGCGCCCAAACCGAGGCGACGCCATGTCTGATGGCGATTTTGCGAATTTCGAGGCGATCTATCGCGAGCATTTCGCCTTCGCTTGGCGTTCACTGCGACGTCTCGGTGTGCCCGAACGCGATCTCGGCGACGCCGCGCAAGAGGTGTTTCTGGTCGTGCATCGCAAGCTCCAGCAGCTCGACCGAGAGCGCTCCGTCGCCGGCTTCGTCTATGCTGTATGCCTGCGTATCGCCAGCAATCGGCGACGCAGCGCCGTTCAGCGGCACGAACAGCTCAATCGAGAATCGGAGCCACCGGAGGCAACCGAGCAAGCACTGGCAGCGGATACTGAAGCCCAACGACTGAACGAGCGGCGAGCGTTGCTCGCGGAAGCGCTCGCCGCGATGTCGCTCGAACAAAGGGCTGCGTTCACGCTCTTCGAGTTGGAAGGGCGAACGGGCGAAGAAGTCGCAACGATCTTGAGCGTGCCAGCCGCGACCGTTCACTCGCGGTTGAGGCTGGCACGCGAAATATTTCGACGGATCATCGAGCGCCATCGCGCGCGAGAACACTTCGAATTGCGTCGCGTGGGAGGCGAGCGATGAGCGAGTTGAAACATTGGTTGGACGAAGGCAGCGACGCCGACGAATTCGAGCGCTCGATCTTGCGCGCCGGGCTCGAAGCCGACCCGCCGCAGGTGACGCAGGATCAAATTTGGTCGAACTTGATGGGTACGCTTGCGGTTGCTCCGGTACTTGCAACGACGGCAGGCGTCGAGAGTGCGAGCGCAAAGGCGGCCACCGCTGGTATCGGCAAAGCGAGCACGGTGTGGCTTGCCGTCGCCAAAGGCTTCGTCGTTGGCTTGGCCGTTTATGGCGCGACTGCGGGCGTGTCCGAAATTTCGGACCGAATCGCGGCCCCGCGCGCGCCGACTGTGGCTAGCGCACGCGTGCTCGCTCCAGCGAAAGCGCCGAGCGGAACCGCCGAACCGTCGAACGACATGCCAGCAACGCCCGTTACGTCCACGATCGACGAAGCACCGCCAGCATCCCGTGCGGTGCCCCACGGATCTGCCAGTGCGTCGGCCCCAGCGGCCAACCGTCGGCAAACGGAACGCGGCTCGGTTGCGAGCTTCGAAGATCCACAGCAACCGAGAAACGCCCGCGTGAGCCAACTCGAGGGCGAAACTCGGGCCCTCCGGCGCGCGCGCGACGAACTCCGCGCGGGCAAGTTAGCCGACGCGTTCGCCTCGCTCGAGGCGTCGCGACGTCAATTCTCTGCGCCCGAGCTATACCAAGAGCGTGAAGCGTTGATGATCGAGCTGCTGTTTCGGAGCGGGCAACGCGCAGCCGCAGCGCAGCGCGCGCGCGACTTTCTCGGGCGATTCCCGGAGAGCCCGCACGCTCAGCAGATCCAGACCTCGTTGCGTTGAGCCACGCTCAGGGCGTGCCGTCCCATTCGCCGACAGAAGCGATGGTGTGCATGCACCTCCACGCCCAGAACTCAGCTTCTGTCATCTCGAAGTGCCAGTTCCGCCTGCTGCACGAGTGAGACCGATTTGCCGATTGAGTTTTCGCTCACATTTTGCTGTGGAGCGTGAGGCGTGATTGCCTCAGCTCGGTCGGCTTTGCCATTTGTCGGCGGCTAATATCGATACTACCGTTTCGCGATGACGCTTCAGCTTAGAAACAACGTTCGCGTGAGCGGAAACGGGGCGACCACGATGGTGTTCGCGCACGGTTTTGGCTGCGATCAGAACATGTGGCGCTTGCTGGCTCCCGCCTACGCAAAGCGGTACCGGACCATCCTGTTCGATCTGGTCGGGAGCGGCGATTCAGACGCGACCGCTTACGACGTTGGCAAGTATAGCAGCCTTCAAGGCTACGCTGGCGACGTGCTGGAAATCGTTCGCGCATTCTGCGACGGCCCGGTCATCTTCGTCGGCCACTCCGTGAGCGCGATGATCGGCATGCTCGCCAATTTGCAGGAGCCGAGCCGGTTCGCCGCTCAAATCATGATTGGGCCATCGCCTTGCTACATCAACGACGGGGACTACGTGGGCGGCTTCACGCGCGCAGATATCGAGTCCCTACTCGTGACTCTGGAAGGCAATTACCTGGGCTGGTCGAGCAACATGGCACCGGCAATCATGGGCGCCCCCGATCAACCGGAGCTGGGCAAGGAACTGACCAACAGTTTTTGTCGCACCGATCCGGAAATCGCCAAACAGTTCGCACGCGTCACGTTTCTTGCGGACACGCGCGCCGAGTTACCACTCCTGACGGCGCCCACCCTGATCGTGCAATGCAACGACGACATCATTGCGCCGATCGCCGTAGGCGCCTATCTGCATCGTCAGTTGCCGCACAGTACATTGAGCATCATCGACAATGTGGGCCATTGCCCGCATCTCAGTGCTCCTGGTCCGGTCGCCACGGTGATGGATTCGTTTCTGGCACAGGAAGGCTTGTAAAGCCTTTGGCCAATGACGGCAGCGACCAGACCGTAGCCTTGTCCCTGCTCGATCAGGCCGCTTGCGGCTTGATGCAGACTGTCGCGGACGGCACGTTCACCCGGGCAAATCGCACGTTCTGCAGCTGGATTGGCCTACCCGCTGAAGCGCTCGTCGGGCGCCGCCGTTTCCAAGACCTGTTGACGATGGGTGGGCGCATTTTTCATCAAACGCACTGGGCCCCGCTACTGCAGATGCAAGGCTCCATTTCCGAGATCAAACTCGAAATCGTCCACGCCGATGGCAGCGCGATCCCCATGGTCCTCAACGCCATTCGTCGCCAGGACGACGGCGTTTTAGTGCACGAGCTAGCGGCGTTCATCGCTCGAGATCGTGACAAATACGAGAGAGAGCTGATCCAATCGCGCAAACGTCTCGAGGATCTAGTTGCCGAATCAGCGCGTCTACAGGCGGAGGCCAAGGACCGAGCTCTATTCGCCGAGCAAATGATCGGAATCGTGAGTCACGATTTACGCAACCCGTTGTCGAGCATTCAGATGGGCACGCATTTGCTGGCTCAGAGCGAGCCGTCACACGGTCAGCAACGTGTCTTGGCCCGTGTCCAGCGCGCAGCCGATCGCGCGAATCGTCTAATCGCCGACTTGTTGGACTTCACGCAAGCCCGCGTGGGCAATGGCTTGGCGGTCGAGCGCACGAAAATCGATCTCCACGCCGCGATCCGTGAAACGGTCGAGGAACTCGCTGATGTGTATCCGGGGCGCAGACTAGAACACCGAGTTTTGGGCGAAGGCACTTGCCTGGCCGATCCGAACCGTCTGGCCCAAGCCGTCGGAAACCTCGTATCCAACGCAATGGTCTATGGCAGTCCCGACAAGGTAGTGAAGGTAACCTCCACCGTGGCGGAGGGCTCGCTGTCCATCGAGGTGCACAACGACGGCCCAGCAATTCCGCCGCACGCGCAGCCTGGTCTGTTCCAGCCCATGGCACGCGGTACGAACGCGACCAACGCGGGTCGCAGCGTGGGTCTCGGTCTGTTCATCGTGAGCGAGATCGCCAAGTCCCACGGTGGAAAGGCGCACGTGAAGTCGACAGCGGAAGAGGGGACGACGTTTGCCGTGACCTTGCCACGCGAGTGAGAGCGCTCAATCGCCTCAACCTGCGTGTGCGAGAGTCTCGCAAGACTTTGGGACGCGCATGCGGCGGCGCCGCCGCCACGGCCCACATCAAATGTCGGCGGCGGGCGTTGAATACGGTTCGACTCGCGGGGCTTGTCTAGAAAAGAGCTCAGCCGAACGAGAGCTTGCGCCGATCAGGGCGCGCTGTCCCACTCACAGACGGAAGCGATAGTGTGCATGCAGTAGCGATCGTTCCACATGTTGTCGTGGGCGCCACCCTTCCACTGGAAGGCACAATGCTCATAGCAAGAGCCGCTGTCCACGCAGTCGGTTTTGCTCGCGTTCGGTTGGTCTTGCGACCAGTTGGTGTACGCGAACGGTTCGCCCGTGACCCATGTGTATGTCCCGACGCCCGATTGCTTCGGCATTTTGCCGTCTTGCGAGCCGATCCAATGCTCGTCGCCGTGAATGCTCCACGCAAAATCATTCTCGGCAAGGCTTCCGAGCGTGATGAGGTGCGCCTTCAGCTCCTTGCAGTGCATTTGCGCGTCCGCAAAGGTGCGCAGTTCGCTGTCGACCAGGTAGCAATGCTGCGTCGCCGGCAGGAACTTGGCGTCAGGCGCATATGCCGAGCACTCCGTCTGCTCCGAGCCGGCGCCCGCTTGATCGCTTCGGCCAGCCGCTCCGCCGTCACTCTGACCGTGACCGCCCTCGCCGCAGGAGAACGCGCAGCCAGCGCCGCTTCCGCCGTCTCCCCCGGGCTCGAAGAAACTCGAGCCCCCCGCGTTGGTTTCAGCGCCGTTTCCGCCGCTGCCGGCTTGCGAGCCCGACCCGCTGGTGACGATGCCCGTGCTTCCGGCACTAGGGGTCCCGCCGCTGCTCGGGGTGAAACTGCCAAACATGTTGGGATCGGCGGTGCCACAGCTGCTCACTCCAAGCAGTAGCGAGGCCGCGCTACTGGCGAGCAAGCAAACGCGTCCACAAATCGAAATCGCTCGAGGTTGGGGAATCAGCTTTATCAAGGCGGCAATCCCGTCGATCTGGAACTAGTACCAGATCTACTCTGGCTGGACTAGGAGTGCACGGCGCCGCCAACGCAAAATCGTCACTGCATTTCTTCGCATGGAGCGGCGCTTCAACGCGCTCGCTGCCGCCAGTGTGCAAAAGAGGAGTGGAGCTGGCGCGCTTGCAAGAGACGTCCAGGCCGCGTGTACGAATGGAGCAGTGCTGTCCGGCGGAATCAGCCGGGTAGCGAACTGAGTGGCGAGCGCGGCTTCGCGTTACTCGCGGTTAGCCGTCGGTTTTTCGGACGTTTCCGACGGCTCCGAACTCGGCGAGCTTCGCGCTGAGTGAGCCCGGTTGAGCGCCGCTCGGCACCACACCCGACACGGGAGGGATCACTGACTGGACCGAGAACTCCTGCACGGCTCCCCGCCGCGCCGGCGTTTGCACCATCAGCGACTCTTGGCTCGGTGAAAGCAGCTCACTCACGCACGCGGAGCAGCGACCGCAGTCAGCGCTACCACCTTCACCGAGGTACTGGCTCAAACAAGAGAGCTTACATTCGTGCGCTTCTGCGAACGCGCTCACTGCTGCGAGCCGGCGCGCGTCTTGTTCGCGCAGCGCGTACAGGTGCGCGCCGAGTCGACGGCAAGCCTCGTCCAATTCAGTCGCGGTGCACAGCACGCGCACCCAACCTGCGGAGCGCGAGACGACTCCAGCATCCGCTAGGAGCGCGGTTAGCCGGTCCGTCGTGCGCCGGCTTTGACCAGTGCCGAGCGCGAGTGCTTCGACCGAGACCGTGCGCCCTTCGAGCGCTGGAGTTTCCAGCGCGCGTGCCAGTTCTGCCAGGTGTGTGGCGCGGAAGCGCTGCTGAGCCAGCATCACTTCATGCAAGCTGCGGTGGCTGGACTCGTGCAGAAGCACACACGTGGCCGGCGCTCCGTCCGCGCCGACGCGCTGAATCTCACGTAAATACTGCTCGATTGACGCTGGCGATTGGTAATGAACCAGAAACCGCAAATCGCGGCGGTTCGGACCACGCCCGAAGCCCGCGCTGGCGTCCGTTTGCTCACCAATGCCCGGCAAACCGCTGCCGGGCGCGTACGCACTCACCGCGACCATCACCGCGCGTTGACCCGGCAAGCCGAATTGCGACAACTCCGACGCGCGATCAGCAGCCGTCATGCCACCGTGATGGCGATGAGCCGCGATGCCCGCGCCGCGCAGCGCCGAGTACACGCTGTCGACGTCGTGCGGCGTCGTGCACAACACGAGGCCGGGCAAGGTGAGTTGTTCTACGAGCCGCACCAGCGCCGCTTGCCGGCCCTCGCCCCGCGCGAGCTTGGTTACGATCTGCAAATTCTCACGAACCGGCAGTGATTGGATCGTTACTGGCGCTTCGAGGCCTAGACGTTCGCGAATGTCACGCCGCACGGCCGCGGTGGCAACTCGGGTAATGACCATCACGGGTGGTGACGCCATGCGGCGGCGAACCACGCCGAGCTCCGCATAGGAAGGACGCCATTCATGCGACACGCTGGAAGCGCAATGGGCTTCCTCGATGACGAACAGTGCGACGCCCGACTTGGCCAGCGCTTGCTCGACATCCGGCGCATTCAGGCTTTCCGGATTGAGTAGGACGAGTAGGGCGCCGCCCCGGGAAATGCGGGAAAGCGCCGCGCTGCGCTCCGGCCCGGTGAGCTCGCCAGATACGTGTACGACCGGCAATTGATGCGCGCTCAGCACCTCGTGTTGAGCTTTGAGTTCGAGCAGTATCGGCGAAACGACGACGGTCGGCTGGGGGAACTGAAAAGCAGGCAGCTGATAGCAACTGACGGCGCGCTCGTCGTCGGCCAGCACGACGATGCTGTCGTGCCCTTCCATCGCGGCGCGGATGGCGACGCGTTGTTCGTCATTCAAAAGTGCGCGTCCGAGGCGCGCGGACAGTGCATCGAGCGTTCGCCAGGTGTCGGCAGTGAGCGAGGCTCTCGGCGTGCGCGCACGCGAACGCGCTGCCGGGCCAAGCGCGCGTAGCGCAGAGTCAGCGGTGCTGGGCGTGAACTCGGCGAGCTTGACCGTGGCGCGCGTGGGCGCGCTTTCAGGCAGCGAGTGGTTCGACTCCGGGAGACTGTCTTCGACGCGCGCGGCGCGCGGTGCGCGCGCGACCAGCAGGCGTGCGGCGAGTCGCTTCGGTCGCGGCGGCAGGATCAGCGAGTGCATCGTGCGGGGAGCCTGCTTGGGGCTGCGCGGTTTGGCCTTCGCTACCGGCGCGAGCGGCGGCTTGCGCGGCGCAGCGTTTGCGCGCGCGGCCTTGGCGAGCGGCTTCGTTTTGACCGCTGATGGCTCGCGCTGCGCGCGCCGCGGGGGTACGGGTTTGGCTGTGCCCTTGGCAGTCGGCCTGGGCTTGTGCTGCGGCGCTGCTTTTTTGGGGGAAGCTTTCGGCTCGAGCTTCGCGGGGACTGAACGTTTGGCGACCGTCCGTTGGGGCTTGCCCGACGAGCGTTTGCTCTTCGAAAGCGCGCTGGCCACACGCATTTTGGCCTTTTTGACTGGCTTTTTTGATTTTTGGGGCATCGCGCGCTCCCGAACGGAAGTGAGACGACTAACACCGTCCGTGACGGAAATACAGTGCACAAATGCGTAGGCCTTTCTCGATCGGGCCCTTGGTCGGGCCCCGAGAGGGCTAGGCTTTCAAGGTGAGCTTTCCGCTCTTCGAATTGTTTCCGAAGCTTTCCGAGCGCCTGCCGCGAGTGGCGTTGGGGGCCTTCCCGACGCCCGTCGAGTCTTTGGGGGCGGTCTCGCGGGAGCTCGGTGCGAACGAAGGCGACGCCTGGATCAAACGCGACGACATCTCTTCACCCGTGTACGGCGGCAACAAGGTGCGCACGCTGGAACTGCTCTTGGGGCAGGCGCTCGCGCTCGGACACACGGGAGTGATCGCGACTGGCGCGTTCGGATCCAATCACGCCTTGGCCACCGCCCTCCACGCGCCAAGCGTCGGCTTGAAGCCGAGCGCGTTGCTCTTTCCGCAACCCGTGTCCGAGGCGGCATTCCTCAATTTGCGTGCGCTGGCCAATAGCGGTGCAGAGCTTCACGCATTGCCTCATTGGAGTGCGTTTCCATTCGGTCTCGCATGGACGCGCCTCAGGCGCGCGCGCGCGTCGTACGTGATGGTGCCCGGAGGCGCAACGCCGCTCGGCGCGTTGGGTTACGTCTCGGCCGGACTCGAACTCGGGCGACAAGTGGCAGCAGGGGAGATCCCCGCACCGCGTCGAGTGATCGTTGCGGTCGGATCGACGTGCACTTCGGCTGGCTTGTTGGTCGGGCTCTCGCTTGCGGCGCGTTTCCGTGTTGGTTTCGAACCTGCGACGTTGCCTCGCGTGATCTCGGTTCGCGTCTCACCGTGGCCGGTGACGAGCCGCCTGCGCATCCTCGGCCTCGCCGCGCGCACCGCGCACTTCTTGCGCGAACTCGCCGGTCCAGAGGTGCCGCGTTTCGACAGCGCGGCGCTGGGCGCACGCTTCGAAGTGGACGGCCGCTATCTGGGTCCGGGCTACGGCGAGCCGAGCGCGCCAGGTCGCCAAGCGGAAGCGCTCTGGCAGCGGCTGGGGTTGCCTGCGCTGGACGGGACGTACAGCGCCAAGGCGGCAGCGCGTGTGCTGGTCGGCCTGCGCGCGCGCGAAGCGGGTCCAGTGCTATTTTGGTCGACCAAATCCAGCGTGCCTCTGCCGAGCACGTGCGCTGCGCTGGCTTCGCTCGGCTCGGCGCCGCTGCGCATTCGAGCCTGGCTCGCGCGCGCGGAACAAGTGCTGAGTCGAGAACCGGCGCGCTAACCTTTCGGGACCAAGCTTGCCAACGCACGCATCAGCATGGTGTCGACGCGATGGTAATATTCGCGCGTGACGGCGATCGACTTCTCTTCGTCCGCGGCCTCCAACGTCGTCACGAGGTCCCGCAAATGTTGGGGAAAGCTGGGTTCCAACATCCACAAGGCAGGAAAGCGATCGAGCAGCTCGCGATACGCATCCAAAAATGGATTGGCGATCCAGCGCACGGCGACGGAGTGACCCGCATCCAGCAGTGCGTCGAGCCAACGTTGGAAACCGTGCGCGATCACCACCGGATCACGGCGTTCGAAGGCGGCGATCAGCAGCTCGGTGATATCGCGCAAGCGTGAGATGTCGTCCGTGCTGGCGCGCTTCGCGGCGAGCCGCGTCGCGAACTCCAACACCAACAAGCGTGCGGGTAAGATGTCCTCGAGTAGCGCGTGGATCTCGGCCGCGTTGCCGGTGTTTTCCAAGAACGGTGGCAAGAGCTCCATCGTGCCCGTCTTGCGAAAATCCGCGATCGTCACACCTTGACCGTGACGAACCGTGACCAGTCGCGCTTGCTCGAGCATGCGCACGGCTTCGCGCAGTGTGTTGCGGTTAGTGCCATATTGAGCGGCCAGCTCGCGCTCTCCGGGTAGCCGCTCGCTGGGCTTCAGGGTTCCCTTCAAGATCTGACTACGCAAATCACGAAAAATCGTGGCAGCGATGTTGGTCGAAGGGGGCGCGCGGTGTTCCATTAAAAGCAAAGTTTCGGTCTGAGCGAGGCTCGGCCGCAAGCTTACAGCAAGATCGACACGCCAGCCGAAAGGTATGGGTAGCCGACCCGCAGCAAGAAACCCACCGAATCGCTGATCAAGAAGCGTCCGCCGGCCGCGAAAGAGGCATCCCAACCGTTCTCCGTGCCCGGGCCATAACAAATGTTGCCGGGGTCGCAGCGGTACGCGCCGTCGTAGCGCCGGTGCTGAAACACGAGACCTGCCTCGCCGAAAACGCTGACCTTGGGCAACAGGAAGAAGTTCCATTGCACGACCACCGGCACCTGCCAAATGTCGGCCGTATACCCGTCGCCGTAATAGACGCCCATTCGATAATAGGCGGGACAGCGTGAATTGAGCCCGGAGTGCGCCCAATCCAAGCCGAAGCCGATGCCCATGTTGTTGTTGATTTTGGGGATCGGACCGTTATCCAAAAATGGAATCGTCGCGCGCAGGCCCGGGCCAAAGCCATCGCTCGCGCACGACTCGCTCCATTGCACGACCAAATGCGGTTCGATCTCGACCGAGTAACGTGGGTGAGCACCGGGCTGCTTGATTTGAGCGGAGGCCAGCGCGGGCGAAGCGAGCAGGCCGAGCACGACGCAAGTTTGCGTGAAGCGCATCAATCTTCCTTTTCTTGAACTGTGGATCGGTGGCTGGCTAGCGCGCGAGGTACAAGCGCTGCTCGACTTCGAGCAATAGCTGCGGCGCACCGGAAGTGATCTGTGAGCGGGCAAGTTCGATCCACTCTCGTACAACGAGTAGGCCGCGGTCGTCCATCGCGAGTCTCGGGCGATCGGCCAAGATTCGTTGCAGGCGCTGGGCCACGAGTTCACTCTCGGGGTTTTCTTGGAAGCGGCCGCGCTGATGCAAGTTGTGGCAAAGGTGCTGAAAGCGCTCGCGGGCGTCGCTCGCATGCCAGCGGATGAAGCCGTGCACCTGCTCCGTCATTGCGCAGGCGATCGCCGACAAATACGCCTCGTTTACGCCGCTCTCGCCCGCGAAGGCGCCGTCCAAGAGCAACTCCACGCCGACGTGTGCGACGGCGCGTGCGGTCCCTCGCGACACCCCGCGCTCGCTCAGAAAGCTCGAAGCCTGACGCGAAAATTCCAAGAACGAGTGCGAGCCGTGGAAAGCGTCGTCGGTTCGATGATGAAAGGAAACACCGGCACTCAACGCGGCGAGCGTCGCGAGCGGAGGTCGCGTACGCAGCATGGCCGCAAAATCCGGCAGCATTGCGCCGAGCACGAACTCCGCGCGAATCGGCCCGCGAGTGGCCTCGTCGCGTTGCGCGATCAGCGCGTGACCAAAAAAATTCATGGCAAAGGGGTCGATTGACCTTCTATGAACAAGCAATGCCTGCCCGCCGTTTCGAGATCGAACTGATTGCTCGATCGTCGCTTTCGAGCCGCGTGGACCGGCTCCGCTTTGTTTCGCGTGTGCCCTTCGTTTGGCAGGCGGGTCAGCACTTGGTCGTCGTTGGTTTTCAAGGGCAAGCGCTTTTCCTACCCTATTCCATCGCATCCGCGAACGACCCCCAAAAGCCGGGCGAATTCGAGCTGGCCGTGGCGGTCCGTGCCGGGGCGGACGTGATGGACGCGCTGCCGATCGGCGCCGAGCTTTCGGTGGAGGGACCTGGGGGCGCGTTCACTTGGCAGGCCGAGCCCAGTCCGTCTGCGTTGCTCGTGGGCGCGGGCACGGGCATCGCGCCGCTGCGCGCGCTAGTCGAAGCCGAGCTCGCGCGCGTGTCCGAAACGCGCTTGCTGTTGCTCGCGGGTCACCGCGAACCAGAAGACGTCCTATTCGCGCACGACTTTGCGCGGCTGGCCGCACGGCACCCGCGCTTTCACTTCATTCCCACGCTCAGCGGCGGAAACGACGCGTGGCTCGGTCGCCGCGGCAGAGTTCAGGCACAGTTGCTCGAGGCAGTCAGCTCGCTTGCTCCGCTCGATGCCTACGTGTGCGGACGGCTCGAGATGGTGAACGACGTCGTGCGCTTGCTCGTCGCACATGGCGTTCCGCAAGCGCGCATTCGCAGCGAGGGGTTCTAACGGGGGCTCTAAGAATCCACGCTCAGCGTTGGCGTAGACTTTCGCGCGCGAGACTTGCTTGCCGCGTGCCTCTCTGCCGAGGACGGTGCCGGTGGAGCCGAGGCTGCGGTCGAGGCCGCTGGTTGGGCAACGGGAGCACTAGACTTAGCCGAGGCTGACTTCGCGGGCACGGCGGCCTTGGCCACGGGTGCAACTGACCTTGCGCTGGGCAAGAGGGACTTGATGGGCAGTGAGCCGCCACTGCCCAGTTTGGTTGCGAGCAGCTGAGCGGCTGCCTGCAAATCTTCCAAGCAAGGCTCGCTGCCGTGCGCGGCAGTACAGCGCGCGCGGGCCAAGCGATAGGCAGCGCGACCCGCGCCGCCGGACTCGCGGACCAAACGACGATAGCCGTCGCTCTCTTCTGCGAGTTCAGTCAACCACTCTCGAGGGTTTGCGAATTCTTGTTGGGTGGGTCGCATGCTCATGTCTCGTGGCGTTTGTATGACAACGGCCGCATCGTGTGCTGCGTAAGCCTGACCGCTTGTATCCGTTTTCGTCGGCTTCTGTCTGCTTCTGTGTGCTGCAACGTGCGTGCCTCGATGCAGCACTTCTATTGGCTGAGTTCGATGGCTCTGAAAAGTGTTCAAATTTGTCGTGCTTGCGTGCTCCGGCCGTTTGGCCACGTCCGTGAAGTAAGCGCACGCCGCAAATTTCGTGTGTCCATACCTATGACGGGTGTGTCAGGCATGACGCACACACTTGCGGACTCGAGCCTCCAACGCGAACCGGTTTTCGCGCTGACTGGATTGGTCTCGCCTATGTTCAACGGTTCCGCAACGGTTCCCTCGGTCGCTGCTTCGATCCTGCGACCTCGCGCCTGCGCTTGACGAGCCAGATCTGATCCTGCGAAAGGACTGACTTAGGTAATCCTAGATGGCAGCTCGGAAGACAGCTACAGCGGACAAGGTGCGTTGTTGGTGGTGCGGCGAAGACCCACTGATGATCGCGTATCACGATCGTGAGTGGGGCGTGCCCGTGCACGACGACCGCGTGCTGTTCGAGTTCTTGACGTTGGAGGGCGCACAAGCTGGGTTGAGTTGGCTCACCGTACTGCGCAAGCGCGAGGCGTACCGCGCAGCGTTTGCGGACTTCGACGTCGAGCGCGTTGCGCGTTTCAGCCAGCCGCGCATCGAGCGCTTGATGGCAGACCCGGGTATCGTGCGCAATCGACTCAAGCTCGAGTCGACGGTGAAGAACGCGCGCGCCTTCTTGAAGATTCAAGAAGAGTTTGGCAGCTTCGCAGACTACCAATGGCGTTTCGTCGACGGCGTGCCGCTGCAGAATGCCGTCCGCGCGCGCAAAGACGTGCCCGCCCGCACGTCGGTTTCCGACGCGTTCAGCAAAGACCTCAAAAAGCGAGGCTTCAGCTTCGTTGGCTCGACGATCATGTACGCGCACATGCAAGCCGTCGGCATGGTGAACGACCATTGGTTGGATTGTTTCCGCGCCGAGAAATTGGCTGGAAAATTGACTAAGCGACGCAGCAAACGCTGACTTTCGACCCATCGGCCGAGAGTCGTAGTTAGCGCCGAGTCGGGCGCAGCGGTTGCCTGAAGGCACGAACCGTTGCTTAGATGGCGATTGTGCGTCAGGAAACGCTCACGGTCGTTGCGAGGGTTGTTGGTGCGCCAATCGGATTGCGTTCGGCGCTGCAGGTCATTGCTGCGGACAAGGTGCCCGGCGGAGGAGCGAGACCGCGTGTCTTCGCTGATCCCAAGCTCGGTATTCACTTCGCTCGCTTGGTGCTGCTGGAGGAGCCGGGCGAAGGCCCCTATGCGACCTCGCTGATTTTCGAGTCGAACTTCGATACGGCGATCGAAGACGCGCACCTAGCGCGTTTCGAACACTTGAAGTCGTTGAGCGCCGCGATCTACGAGCCGCTGTGCTCGCTGTTCCAATACTGCGAAGCCTTCGAGCCTGGTGCGAGTGAAAACGAACTGGCGTTGTATTTGGCGGGACTCCAGGTAGCGGCTAGCGCGGCGTATCAGGGGCACATCGAGCGCGACTTGGCGCGCATTCGCCTGGAGCAGCACCTACGTGACGTGCTGCTCGATTTTTTTTCGCAAGCGCCGAAGGCGCCGTTGCGCCAGCTGTATCACGCCGCGCGTGAACATGTGCGCTTGCGCTGCGAAAGCGATCCAGGGCTCGCTGGCTTGGACCTCGACCAGCCACGGCCGCCGGTGCCGGACGCACTCGCCCGCAGCCGCGGACTCCAGGCTGGGATCTTCGCCTGGATCAAGAATCTATCGAGTGATCTCGTCGCCTACGTGCTCAGTCAGCTGTGGAATATTCGCCGTTGGCAAAGGCTCGATCCAGAGTACGACCAGCGCGTGCGTCAGGAAGCGTGGACCGCCGCCGATCGCCGAAGGTTCGTGGAAATCGCGGAGACCGAGGACCACGCGCTACAGAACGCGCTCACCCACGTCGTGCCCTTGAAGGGCGTGGAGCGCTTGGCCCTGCTCTTGTTCTCGCATGGCTACATCGACACGATGGCCAAGAATCACTTCGACGACATCGGTCAGCTCGGCGGCATCCCCACCATTCACTTCGCCAAGTGGCTGCTGATCGACGACAACGCCCGGCTGGTGTTCTTCAGCAACTACGATTCGAGCTGGGAAAGCTATCTGGGTGATTTCGTGGATCGCGCGGCGATCGGCCTGAATTTGGCCTGGACGCTGACCAAGGAGTATCCGACGACTCGCTATTTGACGCGCCTCGGCGCAAGCGACGAAGAGCGCTTCAAAGCTTGGAGTCGCGCCTATCAACGTCCGACGCAAGTGTTCTACACGGCGTATCCCGAGCTGGGCATTGCCGCGCTCAACAACAACACGTGGATCCGCTGTGGTCTGCATCATCCGCCTGGTGCCGCCGAGCTCCGCGCTTGGTTCCGTCGCCTGACCTGACCGCTGCTTGACCGCGCCGAATTGGTGTTTCATGACCCCCGACGATCTACGAGACATTCAGGGCCTGATCCTGAGCGGCTACGGAAAAAAACCGGCCGCGCGTTACGCGATTTTTCAAATCGTGAACCGTGAGGCCGCGCGCAGCTGGCTGCGCCAGGTACGGAGCGGCATTCAATACGGTTCGTATCGCGGCACGCGCCGCCGTGAGCCGCCGTTTCTGGACGATTTGTGCTTCAACGTCGCGTTCACCTACCAAGGGTTTCGCGAACTCGGCTTGCATGAAACGGCACTTTCCGGCTTCGCCTTGCCGTATCAAGAGGGCATGTGCGAGGCGAGCCGCGCGCGTCGCTTGGGGGACGACGGTGACAGCGACCCCAAAAGCTGGCGCTGGGGACGACCCGAGGAACCGGTGCACGGGCTACTCGCCGTGTTCGCAGGTGAGGGCGACGCGGATCCCGAAGACTGGGTGCGCATTCAGACGTTCATCGATGCGCAGCTGTGCCGCGCTCATGGCATCCACGTGATCACCGTGCTCGACACGGTGGCTTCCAACTTGACGCGCCGCAAAGAGCATTTCGGTTTCCGCGACGGCATCGCCAACCCGCGAATCGGAGGGTTACCTCGCAACCGCACGGACGACCTGATTGCGTCCGGCGAAGTGTTGCTGGGGCAGGCCAACGAATACGACAAGCTGCCTTTTTCACCCGAGGTCCCCGCGAGCGACGACCCGACCGGGATTTTGCCTGCGGTCGACGGTCGAGCGGAGCGTCATGACTTCGGCAAAAATGGCAGCTACTTGGTCTTTCGCCAGCTCTCCCAGGACGTGCAAGGGTTCTGGAACTACATCGAGGAGATGCGCAAGACCGTGCCCGATGCGCCGCCGGGGCGCGCCGGACGAGAATGGCTGGCTGCCAAACTCGTCGGTCGTTGGCCGAATGGCACGCCGCTCAGCCGCTATCCGGATGCGCCTGGGCCGCCCGTCGAGAAGGAGCTCGACAGTTTCGTGTACGGTCTGAACCGAGACTCCTTTGGCGATCGTTGCCCGATCGGCTCCCACATCCGGCGTTCGAATCCGCGCGACACGGCGCTACCCGTCCCGCACGACCCAGAGCTGAGCGGCGATCCGCAAAACGAGAGCGTGCGCGCGGAGCGTCTGGACCTGACCAATCGTCACCGTATTTTGCGCCGAGGCCGCGCGTATGGTCCCCCGGTCGACGAGGATTACGACATCGACGAGCTGCGCACGCGGGCGTGCGCCGAGGAGCGAGGCCTGCATTTCCTGTGCTTCAACGCAAACCTCAGCCGACAGTTCGAGTTCGTGCAATCGAACTGGGTGCAAAATCCCTCGTTCGCAGGGCTATCGAGCGATCCGGATCCGCTGCTAGCCGCCGATCGTGAGCTGCCGTACCGCGCGTCCGACTTCACGATTCAGGGTTGCCCGGTGCGTCGTGTTCGTAAACTGCCACGCGTGGTGGAAACTCGAGGAGGCGCCTACTTTTTCATGCCCAGTCGGCGCGCTCTCGAATACTTGACCAAAGAGTGACGGGCATCAGCCTGCGAACGATTCCCAGTCCAAGTCGGCGCACAGCACGCGAACACCGTCGGTCTCGGCGATGGCGATCGAGAAGGTGACGCAGGCTCGGGCGTCGGCGATCGAAAGGTACGGCCTGGAGACTTGTACGGCCATCGGTTGCGCGATGGCGCGGCGGAAATAGGGCCTGCGGAACCAATTGGCGCCCTCGGCGTCGGCGCACGGCAAGTAACGAGGATCGACCCGGCGCGTCGCTTCGCGCGGGCCAATGTTCCCGCCCACCTGCACGCCCTCCGACGACAACAAGTAGCAACGTTGCACGCCACCCAGCGCCAGGAATTCCGCAAACGCCTGCTCTGGTTCTCCGCCCAGGCGCAGCAGCGCCGCCGCGTCCTCGAACTTCTTCGAGTAGTGCGTGAGGACCGAGCGTTCGCTGCTGGACTGCCGCCTAGCGCGCTCCTGAAAGCAGTTGAACAATTCGTTCAACACTCCCCGATAGTCCTCGTCCGGGCTGAGGCACGACCGCGGCTCGCCGAAGTAGAAGCCTTGCACGAAGTCGACGTCGCTCTCCATCGCGATCATCGAATGCTCGGCAGTTTCGATGCCCTCCATCACCACCAAGCAACCTGCTTCGTGGAGTAGCGACACGAGGCCGGGCAGGATACGCCGGACTCGCGACGTGCGCATGGCCTCCACCACCATCGAGCGATCGAGCTTTACGATGTCCGGCTCGAGCCGCCAAATTCGTTCGAAATTCGACTCACCGGCGCCGAAATCGTCGATTGCGACCAGGCAACCGAGATCTCTGAAATACTGCACGCAGCGGGCCAAATTCTCCTCGTCGTAGGCCGAGGTCTCCAAGATCTCGACCACCACGCGATGCGCCGGTACGCCGTAGCGCTCGAGCACGCGCGGCAGGATGGCGCGGGTGGAATGCCCTTCCAAGATCAGCGCTGGGCTGACATTGAGAAAGATCCAATTGTTGGCCGCGCCTTGCAGCACGCAGTTTTGCACGTGCAACGCGCGGCAGATCTGATCCAAGGCGATTGCTTCGTCGCCGGCCTTGCGAAACATACGATGCGGCGAGACCAAGCGATCTTGCGCGTCGTACGCGCGCAGCAACGCCTCGTAGCCGACCGGCTTGTGATGCGCGAGACTGAGCACGGGCTGCAGCGCCGTGCGCAAGGTGTACTCGCCGAAGCGCGCGTGCGCGAGGCCGCTTTCGATCTTGATGTTGGCGAAGATCTGCGAGAGCCACGCTTGATCGACACGCTCGGGAGAAGACGGCGGCGGGTGTGACGACCGGTGCATGGCCGGCGGACGTGACGACAGGCGTCGCTTTGCAGCTGACTGCGCTGGCACCGGCGTTTCGGCTTCGGCCTCGCCTTGCGCACCAAAGACCGGATCGGGATCCGAGGGATCAGCCAGGGCGCGTCTCAGCATGAGTTCCATAGCGTGCCACATTGGGCATTTCGCGTCCGTTTCCGAGGCAACTTGCGGCCAAAGCAGGTGCGACTCTAGGCTACGGTGTGCGCGAGTGTATCAACCGCGGCAGCGATACCGGAGCGGTTCGGTGCGCGCTCGCGATCGCTCTCTCGTGGCTGGCCTTTTCCGGCCTATTTGTCGCGGCAGCGTGGGTCTACCCAGGAGGGAATTGGCTCGACCGCGCTGCCCAGGGGCACCACTTTTTCGCCAACTACTTCTGCGATTTGACGCAGCCGGTATCACTGTCAGGAGTGACTAATCCGCTCGGTTCGCGCCTCGCGCAGCTCGCCATGCTGTGCTTCGGCGTGGCGCTCGCCGGGTTCTTTTGGTTGGTGCCGCGCTTTTTCGGCGCACCGAGCCGGCTCGGAACTTGGGTGCGCGGCCTCGGGGAGAGCGCGGTGCTCGGCTTTCTCGCGGTGCCGTTCACCCCCTCCGAGCTTTTTGGCGACGTTCACGCGTTGCTCTCGCTGCTCTCGGCGGCGTTCGGGCTGGCGGCCGCGCTGTGTGCGGTAGTGGGCCTGCTACGCTCGCATCGAGTCGCGCGCGCGCTCGGTGTCGTCGGTACGCTTTCGCTCGTTGCCGGCGGCGTGCACGCGGCGCTGTTCGTTCGCTATCTGCACGCGAGCGAGCCGGCACCGTTGATCGTACCGGCGGTACAGAAGGTGGCCGCGCTGCTGCTCAGTAGTTGGATGCTCGGGGTAGCAGGGCTGACTTTCAGTCGTCGCCGCGAAATCGATCCGTAGCGCGGCGGTCCGCCTTCGTCGGCCGACCGGCACCGCGCGGGCGGACCGCGACCCGTTCTTCTTTGGGCGGTGGTGGCGGGGAATGATCGGCGTAGAGCAAGCGTGCCTGCGGCGCGCCCAAGCGTTTATCGCTGAGCTGCAAGACTTCCCAGACGATGTTGCCGCGGGGCGAGAATGCGCGAATCTCGTCGCCCACGCGCAGCGCGTGGCTCGAGCGGGCGGGCAAGCCGTTCACCTGCACGTGGTTCGCGTCACAAGCGGTCTGCGCGAGCGTGCGTGATTTGAACAAGCGTGAAGCAAACAAGAAGCGATCGAGTCGCACCGACTCTGTCAACGGTTCATCTCACTGACGGACTTCGCGGGATTCACCGCCCGGGACGGGCTCAATGACCACGGTGCTCGGTGTGGGTGCGGGCGGTTCGGCCGCCGCCGATGGGGCAACGGGCGCGGGAACCGGCGGTGCCGGCGGGGGGACCGGCTCTGCACGCTCCAGGATTGGCGAGAAACCCCGCTGCGAAGGGACACCCCCTTCCGTCGTTCGGGGCAATGGGGGCGACGCCGCGCGGGCGACGCGCGCGTTGCGTGCAACTTCGGCTCGGCGTTCGTCGGCGTCCGTATCGGGGCGCGTCAGGGCCGAGCTGAAGATGGCTCGTTGTGGTCGCTGGTTCTCGTAGGCGCTGAGTGAGCTGACGACGCGCGGCTCGCCGCCGAAGCGCGTCGGAATCAACAGTAAGGCCAGCGCGACGAAGGCCAGCGAGCCCGCGGTGAGACCGACGCATGGCGCCCAGCGCCAATCGAAGAAGTCACTGACCCATTGAGGAGCTCGCATGGTGACGTCCTTCCTGCCAGCGCCGCGGCCTCCGGCGCGGCGCGCCCACGAACGGTGGGCAATGCCTGATTGGGAAGTGGAGAGCGTACACTCGAGTCGGACGCTCGTCACGTGACACCTGCGCAATCCTAGTGTCCGCGTTTCGGCTGAGTTTCTCGGTCTTCGGGAGCTCTGCTCCCGCCCCGCTTTCGCGGGGGCCCTCAGTCTTCGGGAGCTCTGCTCCCGCCCCGCCTCGCGGGGACCCACCCACGGTTTTGGGGCCCCGGCCCCAAAACGTGGCGCAGTTGGTGCTGAGCGCCACGTCGCGCGCGCGCCAATGCGCCGCGGTTAGCCGCCGGAAAATTCGTCTTCGGCGTCGGCACCGGGGGGCGTCGCATCATCGCGATCGAGCAGGTAATTTTCGGGCAAACTCACCGCTTGAGTGCCCGAGCCCTTGCCGCGTGGCACGCGCATTGCCGACGGTGGAAACGGCTGACCGCCATCGATGTTGGCGAGCGCCTGCCGCAAATCAGAAAGTGTGGCGATTTGCATGAGCCGTTGCCGGAGCTCGGCCGAGCCGCGGAAACCTTTGGTGTACCAGGTCGAATGACGTCGAAACGAGCGCATGGCCATGCGCTCGCCGAACCAATTGCTGAGCAAAGTGGCGTGCTCCAGCATGATCTCGACGATGCCGCCGAGCAACGGCGGATTTTCCGGTTCACGTCCGTCGAACACGCTGACCAAATCGCGAAACAACCACGGCCGCCCGAGGCAACCGCGGCCGACGATCACGCCGTCACAACCCGTGCTGCGCATCATGCGCAGCGCGTCTTCAGCCTCCCAGATGTCGCCGTTGCCGAGCACGGGGATGTTGCGCACGGCCTGCTTCAATTCCGCGATCGCTTCCCAACGCGCTTCGCCGTCGTACAGCTGCGCGGCGGTGCGCGCATGCAGCCCGACCGCGCGACAACCCTCCGCTTCTCCGACGCGCCCCGCGTCCAAGAACGTCAATAGTTGATCGTGAATGCCCATGCGGAACTTGATCGTGACCGGCACCGTGCCCGCGTTTTGCACGCACGCACGGACGATGGCCGCGAGCAGCTTGGGCTTGACTGGGATCGCCGCGCCGCCACCCTTGCTGGTCACCTTGCGCACCGGACAGCCAAAATTCATGTCGATGTGATCGACGCGGCCTTCCCCCACGAGCCGCTTGGTCGCTTCCCCCACGTAGTAGGGGTCGACTCCGTACAATTGCAGACTGCGCGGGTCTTCTTCCGGGCCGAAATCGGCGATGCGTAGCGTCTTTTGGTTGCCCTCCACGAGCGGGCGCGCGGTGATCATCTCGCTCACGTACAGACCGGCACCGAAGCGCCGACACAGCGAGCGGAACGGGTAGTTCGTCACACCTGCCATCGGCGCGAGCACGACCGGAGGCCAAACGCGCATCGGCCCAATCTGGAGCGCCGCGAACTCACCCGCAGCGGCGGGCTTCACATCGCGGTTCAAATCACTTTTGTACTGTTCGTCCATCGCGCTTCAGGGCTTGTCGTAGGGCAAAGTCGCGCGCGGCTTTTTGTGGCGCCAAACGCGCCAATTAGCGGCGGTTGCGGGAGCAGAGATGTCGTCACAGCTGGGCGGTGCGTCGACACCAATCAGCCGGCGCGGCTCGGTTTCTTGGCTGTCCGCGCGCAAGATTCGTTCGTGTTCGTCCACGAAGTAAGCGTTCGTCAATCCCTGGCCGCGTTCGGCGGGCCAAGCGTAAGCGTAGAAGTGACGCTCGGCGGCTTCGTCATCGATCGCGTCGCCGGGCTTGGCCGTGTAGCCGCCGCCCTGCTTCGGCAAACACACGAGCAGCAAATAACCACCGACTTCTGCGGCGGGTCCGAGGCGGGTATCGACGAGCTTGGGATAGCCCTCGAGCACCGCGGGTTCGACGCGCTTGCCGTCGCGCACGCCGATCTCCGCGGTCAGCTCGCCGAGCAAGCCGGCAGAGCCCACGCGGTCGCCGTCCGGATCGTAGAAGGCGTTCTTTCGCCACGCATCCTCGGCGAACAAGATCTCGCGCAGGCGCGAGACGACGCGCTGCTCGGTCGCCGTGGTTCCACCCTCGACCATGCCGGGCACCGCTTCGACCACGAGGAAGCGGAATGTGCCCACAGTCGCGCAGACGCCAGCGACAGCCAGCGCAGCTTTGAGCCACGACACTTCCCGTCGCGGCTGGGCGGGGAGCGCGACGAAGCCGAGCAAAGTGCCGACCGCCGTGAACAACGCGATCTTCGTCAACCACAGCGACAGTACGCCCGCGACGCACAGCAAGAGCACACGCAGGAGCACGTTCCGCGCGATCACCGGG
>Ga0247766_1000038_pt1 | contig 27578 bp, 17 predicted proteins | sample UWRJL223509R6_FD_179946 | JGI IMG/M metagenome (GOLD analysis project Ga0247766, IMG submission 179946) | Plant litter microbial communities from Arlington Agricultural Research Station in Wisconsin, United States - UWRJ-L223-509R-6 | ecosystem: Environmental > Terrestrial > Plant litter >... | reverse complement strand
TCGTACGCCGAAGACCGTGAACGGCAGCCAGAACAGCAGTGACACTCCCGCCACGAACCACGGCGAGCGCTCGAAGGCGGCGCTGGGCAGCGCCGCGTCGGTACAGGCGCGATAGGCTTGCCCGGAGAAATGCAGCAACACGAAGCCGCCAAAGCTCAGCTGCAATGGGCGAGAAAGCCCGGCGAGCATCGCGCGCGCTCCGCGTAGCTGGCTCTGCCAACTTGACTGGCGCTCGGGGCGCGCATCACGCTCTCCTGACACGCCTGACACGAGCTCCAGCATATGCCAAAGGCCCCCGAGACTTTTCGACATTCGACCAACGTGTGGTCGCGTGTGGTCGCGCTCGGGCTCGCCTGTCTCGCAGTCGCCGGGCCCGGCTGCCGGCGTTCACAGGACGAGGTGGGGCGACCGGCTGCCAGCCTTTCGGCCAACCCCGACGCGCAAACCAGCTTTCGAAGTCTACGTGCCGCCTGGTTTTCCGGCAGCACCAGCGAACGCCGCAAGCTCGAACCTGATTTACGCCGATTTTTGCAGAGCTTTCCGACTGAAGAGCCGAGCGACATGGTCCGCGTGCTGCTCGCCTTCGACTGCGTCAGTCGCGGCTCGCTGCAAGAAGCGCGCGTGTTGATCGCTCAGGTGCGCGTCCCCGTCGGTGCCGTGCACGACTTCTCCCGTGTGGCGGAGGCCTATGCGCTGCTGCGCGAAAGCAAGCCCGACGCGGCATTGGGCGTGCTCGAACCGCTCGCCGGCAAGATCGTGGACGGCGATGAACGGCTGCTGTTCAGCGAGCTGCGCGTGCGCGCGGCGTCGTCTGCTCGCCGCTACACGTACGCCGTCAAGGCCGCTGAAGAGCTCTTGAGCGAGGCACCGAGCGACGGGCGCGCAACGCTCGAAGATCTCGTACGCGAGCAGTTTCAGCCTGCGGGCAAGTCGGAGTTGGTCGAAGCCCTGGCCAGCCTCGAGCCGCAAAAAGGCGACGAGAGTCAGAACACGCCTGCGCGTGAATGGCTGCGAAAATTTCTTCGTGAGCGCCTGGTCGCGATCGCGGTGCGCGAGAAAGACGCAGCGCTCGCTCGCAGCTTGCTCGACACGGCGCCCGCGGCGTTGCGCGCCGGCTCCACCGGCACTGCCTTGGTCGGCATCGCCAGTGGCATACAAGCCCGTCCGTTGATCGCGGGTCGCGCGATCGGGGTCGCGCTCTCGCTGGGTAATGCCGACGTCCGTCGTCGTTCTGCGAGCCTCGCGGCAGGCCTCTCGCGAGGCCTGCGCAGCCCTGGCGCGTCATCTGCCTCCGATACGGTGCAACTCATCACTCAAGACGACGGTGGCAACAGCACGGGGACGCTGGAAGCGTTACGCGAACTCGCCGCCGAGGGCGCTGCAATCTTGGTGGCAGGCCTCGACGGGGCCTCCGCCGACGTCGCGGTGCATTTCGCCGAAGAGAACGCGATCCCGGTGCTGCTCGTGCAACCCCCTGAGACCTGGGCGGGACCGCTTTCGAGCGCCTTCGTGCTCGGTGAAAGCCCGAGCCGCGAGCAAGCTGCGATCGACCTTGAGCTGTCGCGGCGCGGCTTGCAACGCATCGCACGCGTCGGACGCATGGGCGACTCGTGCGAAGCTGTGGCCGAAACCGCGGGCGGCGTGCGCTTTGCGGTTCAGCAATGGCGAAGGAACCGCGTTTCTGCGGTGCTCGTGTTGGGTTCCGCGGCGTGCGCCAGCGACGTCTCGCGCGACTTGCGTAGCGTGTCCGGGTTTGCGCCAGAGCTCGCCTTGGGCCTGGAGGCTGCCGAGTTCGTGTACCAAAATGACGCACCACGTGCGCGCTTTGCACTCGGCGCGGGCAGCTTTCCGAACCCCGCTCGAGCGAGCACGGATGGCAATCCCGCCCTGCCCGCGCTCGACTGGTACGAGGCCTTGGGTCACGATGCGGCCCAGCTGGCCAGGGGCGCCCTGGAAGGCTTCCCCAACGGCCGGGTCGACGAGGAACGCGCGGTCCACGAGCTGCATGCACGCGCGCAGCGGGCCCTGGCCAGGGTTCAGGCACCCTTGTGGACCAGCGAAGCACGCGGTTTTTCCGAGGGACAAACGCTGAGCCGCACACTTACGATAGTGTCCCCTTCGAAAGCCACCCATTCGCCGTGACCGCATCGGAACTGAACTACGACCTGCCCACCCGTCGCTCGACGCAAAAACTAGCGCAGCTGATCGCGCCGTCCTTTGCAGAGAGCGACCTCGTGGTCCTCACCGGGCCACTCGGCTCGGGAAAGACGTTCTTCGTGCGCGCGCTGTGTCGCGCGCTCGGCCTGCCCAGCACTCTGCGCGTGACCAGCCCCACCTTCACGCTCGTGCAAGAGTACGAAACCGTGCCCCCACTCGCGCACGCGGATCTGTATCGTCTGAACGGGCCCGAACAACTGCGCGAGCTCGGACTCGACGCGCAACGCGACGACGGGCGCTTGCTGCTCGTGGAGTGGGGCGAGCCGTACGTGCAACAACTGGGCGGTGACGCGCTGCTGATGAGCTTTGCGCTCGATCCGCGACGCGTCGTCATTTCTGCTACCGGACGTCGTTCGCGCGCCATTGTCGCCGAGCTGAGCGAGCGGAACGAGAGGGCGTGAGCGTGGCCGAGCCCGCCGAGCCGAGTGACGAGGGCAAGAGCCTGTGGCGCGTCCTGAGTCAGCCGATCATCTCGGTGTTGGAGATGGTGGGCTCGGTGATCTCGCTGACCACCGAAATGTTGGTCTGGCTGATTCGCCCGCCCTACCGCGTCAGCCAGCTGCTTTTGGCGATGGAATTCATCGGTGTGGGGTCGGTCTTCATCGTGGCGCTGACGGGCGTCTTTAGCGGCATGGTGCTGGCCCTGCAAACCACCTACAGCTTGCGCGCTTTCGGCGCGGAGGGCGTGGTCGGTCAGGTCGTCGCGGTCTCGCTCACGCGCGAGATCGCGCCGGTGTTCGCCGCGTTGATGGTCGCTGCGCGCGCGGGCAGCGCGATGGCCGCAGAGCTCGGCAATATGCGCATCACCGAGCAGATCGACGCGCTCGTTACCATGGCGGTCAGCCCCGTGCAGTATCTGCTGTCGCCCCGCTTGTTGGCCGCGGTTTTGACCGTGCCGCTGCTGTGCGTCTTGTACAGCTGCGTCGGCATGGCGGGCGCGTGGCTGGTCGCGGTGCGCTGGTTGGGCGTCGACCCGGGCATTTTCGTGTCCAACATCGAGCGGCACATGGTGCCGAGCGATTTCTTCATGGGCATCATCAAGTCCACCGTGTTCGGCTTCTTGATTGCGGCCATCTCCTGCACCCGCGGCTTTTACGCCTCGGACGGGGCCAAGGGCGTCGGCAAAGCCACCACTCAAGCGGTGGTGCACAGCGCCGTCTCGATCCTGATCTCGAACTACCTGCTCACTTCGCTGCTCTTGGGCAACGACAACTGAGCCCGCTCAGTCGGCGTGACCCGCGTGCGGCGAATCGTTCGAGGCCGAAGCAACCTCGCGGGTGATGATACCCTTCACTTGCTCGAGTGAATGGATGGCGTCTTCCGGTGCCAAGGCATCCCGCGCTGGTTTCTTGCCGTTTTTGCCGCGCGGGCCCTCGTTGATGGCGGCCATGAACGCCTCCATGCGCTCTGGCTCGCCATTGCCGTTCACGTCCACGATCATGAATTTGCCCGCGCCTTGGCCCAAGTCATTGCGGAAATCGAACACCGCGCCGACCACGGTGAGCGCGCCGCCTTGCACGCGCTTGCCGTACTTCTTGAGCGCGAGCGAGACCTGATTGTGCACGTTGGCGACCACGCCCTCGGCCCAGGCTTGGTTCTCGTTCTTGCCCGCGCTGGCCCGCGGGACCTGCAGATTCTTCAGGCGCGACTGCATCGGCTTGCTCAGCTTGGAGGTGTCGCTGCCCGCGGCTTTGACCGCGCCGCAACCGGTGTGACCGATGATCAAGAGCAGCGGTGTTTGTAGGTGCTCGATGCCGTACTCGACCGAGCCTTCATCACCCGCGAGGGTATTGCCAAAGTTGCGCACCGTATAATCGTCGTTTTCGCTGGTCTCGTCCCAAGCTTGCGGCTGCACGCGTGAGTCCGAGCAGGTAATCACGGTCGCGCGCGGCAGCTCCGCGTCGGCGAAGGCCGAAAAGAACTTCGGACCGTGCTCCATGTAAGTCTTGTTGTCCTCGAAGGACTCCTTGAGGAACGCGCGCGTGAGCGCGAGCGGTTCGGCCTTGGAGGTCTCCCAGGCGAAGGGCACGGTGTACTTTTGGGGCGGGTCGTCCGCTTTTTCGGCGTCGGCGCCTTTGCCGCCATCGGCGCTGGCCTTGGCCTCTGCGCGCCCCTTGCCCGGGTTGGCCTTGTGCGGGCGCGGCTCCTTCTCGGGCGTGACGGCGGCCGCCGGCTGCTTGCAGGCGGAGGCCAGCAGCAGCAAAGTTGCGGTCGTTTTCAGCAGGCGCAGCGGTCCCATGCCGGGACAGAACGGACGAGCGGTCCAAGACTTGAGCTGTGCGAATGCTCTCGGCCGCGAATCAAAGAAGTGCGCGTTTGGTGACGATTCGACTACACTGCGCCGCTCGCCGTGTCCGGAACCCAGAAAGTCGAGCGCGATCCAGCCGCACTGACCGTGCCGCTGCTCGCCTCCAATCGTTTCGCGCGTTTGCAGCGCCTGACCCGAAAGCGCCGGCTGCTCGCGCCGCTGCTGCTACTCGTGCCCACCTTGGTCGTGCTCGGCATGGACCTCTCGCGCCGCAGCGCGCGGCTCGAAGGCCTCGACGGTTGGCACAAGGGCTACTACGTCGCTTCTCTGATCGAGGGAACGCTGGTGTGGGGTGTGCTCTTGCACGCCGCGTCGCGCCGGCGCGGCGCGCTGCCCTGGGTTGCCGCAGCCCTGTTCGTGATCGGCTTCACCTTTGCGGTCGGTGGCCAGACCTATTTCTTCAGTCAGTACAACGCATACCTGAACCTCGACGTGTCTCTGTTCGCGTCGAACTTCAAAGATAGCGTCGTCAATCAGCTGCTGGCAGACTTCGGCAACTACCTGCGCGCCAAACTGCCGCCGCTGTGCGTTGCGCTGACGCTGGTGTGGCTTTCGCGACGCTGGCTGCGCGCGCCGCAGCAGCGCGCGCGTGTCAGCGGCTTTCTCGCTCCCGTCATGGTGCTGGCGAGCTTCGCGATTCCCACCCAGCATCGTCACCTGCAAGCGGCACCGCCGGACGTGCTGTACTTGAACGCCGTCGGCGGCCTGCTCGCGACCGAGTTCGGCCTCAGTCCGCAATCCGCCCAAATGCGCCCGCGGGCGCGCGAGTCGCTGCCGGTTCCGCCGCTTCACCCCGCGCCGACGCCCAAGCGCAACGTCCTACTCGTGATCCTGGAGAGCGTGCGCGCAGACGCTACCTGCGTCGAATTCGAACCCGGCTGTCGTCGCACCGAGGCCACCAATCAGCTCTTCCCCGAGCGTTTCGCGCTACCCCAGATGCGCTCCATGGACTCCACGACCGCGGTCTCCCTGGCCGTGCTCTGGTCCGGGCTGAGCCCTGTCGAGTCGCGCGATAACCTCCACACCTGGCCGCTGATCTTCGACTACGCGCGCGCTGCCGGTTTCGACACCGCGTTTTGGACCAGCCAAAACATGCTCTTTGGCAACGTGCGGCTGTGGGTCAAAAACCTGGGCGTGAAGAAATTCTTCAGCGCGACCGATCTCGACCCCACCGCGGATCTCGACATGGGCGCGCCCGAGGGCCTGCTCGCCGACCGCGTCATTGCCGACTTCAATACGCTTCGCGAACCGTTCATGGCAGTCGTGCAGCTGTCGAACGTCCACTACCCGTACTACCTCGATCCGAGCGGCCCCCAGCCGTTCCAACCCTCGACGACCAGCAAAGCGCCCGAAGACAACCCCTACTTCAAAAACTACTACCAGAACGCGGTCTATCAACAAGACCGACACCTGGCCAAGATGCTCAGCTACGTGCGCTCGACGGAAGCCGGCAAACACACCGTGATCGTCTACACCAGCGACCACGCCGAAGCCTTCCGCGAACACAACCAGATGGGCCACACCTTCAGCCTCTTCGACGAAGAAGTGCACGTGCCCGGCTGGATCGACGCACCCGCCGGCACGCTCACGCCCGAAGAAACGCAGAGCTTGCGCAGCAAGCAACACGAGTACGTCTTCCACGTCGACGTCGCGCCCACCATCTTGGACCTGATGGGCATCGACCAAGATCCGAGCATCGCGAAATACCAAGCGCGCATGCCCGGCCACAGCTTGCTGCGCCCCGCACTGAGCAATCAGCCGCTGTTGATGAGCAACTGCACGGGCGTGTGGAGCTGCGCCTTCGAAAACTGGGGCATCATGCAAAAAAACATGAAACTCGAGTCGCGCGCGTGGGACAGCGGCTGGCGCTGCCACGACGTCGCCAAGGACCCCATGGAGTTTCAGAACCTCGAGTTGAGTGCTTGCGGCGATCTGGTGAAACTCGCGAACGAGGCGTACGGGCGTTTGCCCGGGCAGGGGATCCCGAAGCAGTAAGGGACTGCTACGCGCAGCGGGTGAATTGGTGCTTCGTGCCGAAGCCCGGGAAATTGACTAGGAGACAAAGTGCAACGTCGTGACTCGTTTGCACCTCCGATTGAAGATTCGCCGTGTGGGTTTGTTTAGGCTCCCGCTACGGGGTTGCGCCCTAGTGGGAACAGGTCGACCCTTCGCCCACGTCTTCTGGTGGGAGGGAGAGCGATGGCGAATTGGACAAGGACGTTGGGATTGGCGTGCTTGGGAGCGTCGATCGGCTGCGGTTCACATGCTCCTCCGGAAGGGTCCGTTCGCGTCAGCGCGGTGTCTGAAGCGCTGAGTTGGAGCGTGTCTCCCGAAACGCGGGTGAGTGCGCCAACGACGCCCGAGCAGATCCCGGCGCAGTTTGGCATGGCCGCCGACCCGAATGGCTTCCTGCTGACCTGGGTCGATGAGCTCATCGAATCGACCTACGTCTCGAACTCCGGCGCCATCGCGAGTCCGTTCGGGAAAGTGCTGGCCAACGAATCGACTCGCCGTAAGCCCGACTTCACCCCGTCGGTCATCCCTGCTTTCAATGGGCAGTTCTATTTGGTCGCGTGGATCCGATTCGTGCCAAACCCGCTCGGACCCGACCTGCCACCGGTCAGCACGCAGATAGTCGCGATGCGAGTGTCGACGAGCGGTGAGCCTCTCGACGCCGCGCCGATCGTCATCTCGACGCAGGACTCGATTGTAATGATCGACACGTTGCTTTCGGACGGGGCCGGTTTTTTCGTAGCTTGGCAGGAGGCAACCCCCGGCACCCTTTCGCCCGAGCAAGGGCGGTTCGTGTCATTTACGGGCGATAGCCCTGATCTGTCGCCGATCGTGGACTTCGGGTTTCCGCACAGCTATCGGCATTTTTTTACATTCGACGGCAGCAAATACGTCGTCGCTTACTTCCGCAATTTCCTGAGCACTGGCTTTACCGTCAGGCGCTTCACGAGTGCGGGTCTCGACTCCCAGCCTACGGTCTACGCTCCGGGAACGAACTGCTCCGGCGGGGAAGTCACGGTGTCGGCGCTCACGTCGCACGGAGGCGGGGAATCGCTAGTTGTTTATCGGAGCGACACCTACGACGCCACGACGGGTGGTTGCCGGCCTTCCGTGAAGGCGCTGCAGCTCGGCGAAAATCTGCAACCGAAGTTCGCACCGATCGTCCTCACCACGTCTGACCCGTACCAGCCTGCCGTTCATCTGGGCGGAAAGTATTTTGCAGCGGGTCTGCAGATCGATCCCGCGACGAACGTGGCATCCCCAACGACGCTGCAAGTCCGTGAACCCCTTGCCTGCAACGACACGGGTTGCGTGATGCAATACGGTGGCGCGGTGTCGCGCATCACGCTTCAAGGTGCACCGCTCGATCCTGCGACGATTGAGCCTTCCAGCGGATCGTCCTTTGCAGGATACCCAATGGTAGTCTCGGGAGCAGGAGAGTTTCTGGTCGTGTGGAAGCAAGCCGCGGTCATTCACGCCCGGCGCGTGAGCACCAGCGGCACGCCCCTGGATCCACTTCCGTTGGTGATCGTACCGCCGTCATCTGCGTATGGCGAGCTGCTCGGTGTCGCATTCAATGGAACGGATTTCCTCGTACGATGGTGGTCGTCGGATCAGTATCGACTGACGCGAGTATCACCCGAGGGTATTGTCAAAGATCCAGTCGGTATCGCCATCCCCGGCTACGTCTCGGCCTGCAGGGCCAATGAGTGCCTGCTGGCCTGGACCGGACCAGGCGTTTCAGTCTCGCGTCTCGGCGCTGACGGCAGCTTGTTGGATTCGCCGCCGATTCAAGTGCTGCCCTCCTCCGACCTCGAGGGCCCGCTCACGCTCGCGACCAGTGCTACCGGCTATGTCCTTCAATACGGATACCCCGGCAGCGGGACTGTGCGCCTCGACACGACCGGTCATCCAATTGGGTCGCCAATGCCCGGTAGTTCTCAGGACATGCAGCCGTGCGGTTCGAATTTTTTGATTTTTACCCCGCTCCCGTCGGATCCCCCCGGCCAAAACAACCTTTATAGAGCCTCTCTCGTGGACTGGTCAGGTTCGGTATTGGTCAGCAACGTCGAACTCGGAGGACCAATCAACTACGGCTTCGACGTTGCATCTCGCGCGACCGATTGCGTGGTTGCTTGGCCGAAGCCTGGGCTAACGGGTACCGACGTCTACGCCAGTTTCGTTGCCGATGACGGCAGCGGTGTTTCACCGCAACCAATCCCCCTTGCGACCGATCAGTTCAGCGAGCGGTATCCTGCGCTTGCATTTGACGGAGACCGTCTGCTGGTTGCGTATTCGCATTTGGTCCCGGAGCCACCGTACGGCAACTATGCTATCGGCGCGCGTATTGCCACGAACGCGGAAGGCGGCGCAGGCACGGGGGGAGTCGGAGGGTCGCCGAGTACGAGTGGAGGATCGCCGAGTACGAGTGGAGGATCGCCGAGTACGAGTGGAGGATCGTCGAGTACGAGTGGAGGATCGTCGAGTACGAGTGGAGGACCGTCGAGCGCCGGCAGTGTTGCGATCGGAGGCTCGCCGAGCGCTGGCGGCGGTGTCGGTGACACTGGGGGTATCGGCGAGCTCGGGGGCAACGGCGGTACCGCGGGCAATGGAGGAAGCGCTGGCCTCGACGGCGTTGCTGGAATCGCTGGTCTCGCAGCCAGCGGCACCGGCGGCTCCGGGGGCCTTGGCAGCGCAGCGGGCGGCACTGCGGGTCTCGGCGACGGGGCCCTCGGTGGCACCGCCTTCGGCGGTGACGGCAACGCTGCGGGCGCGCTCGACTCCTACGGCGGTTCTTCTGGGCAGGACAGCGGCGGCGGAGCCAGTGGAGAACCGGCGTCGAGTACCGCTGGCACGGGGATGACTGGCGGACACGCGGGGTCGAGCTCAAACATGATAGGAGGACGCGCTGGCACCGCAGGCAACGGCCCCGAGCCGGAGTCATGCAGCTGCCGAATCGTGGGCGACAAGCCCGCCGCCGCTAACCATCTGCCTGCCTTTGCAGGGCTGTTGCTCGCGCTCGGGACGGCACTGATCCGGCGTCGCTCCTCGCCGCGCCCATGACGCCCCGGCCCACCTCGCGGCCACGCAGGCGACTCAGCTCAGCGCGAGCATGCGGTCGATCGGCACCTGCGCGCGCGCGCGCAGTTCTTCCGGCATTTCCAAGCGCGGCTCCAAATCACGCAGGGCGAGGTACACCTTTTCGGGCGTGTTCAGGCGCATGAAGGGGCACTCGTTGCAGGCGCAATTGGCGAGGGGCGGCGCGGGGATCAAGAGCTTGCCTGGGGCGCGCTTTTGCATTTGGTGCAAAATGCCGGATTCGGTCACGACGATGAATTCGCGCGCGTTGTCGTTTTCGACGTAGCGGAGCAGCGCAGCGGTGGAGCCGATGAAGTCGGCGCGATCGAGCAGCGGCTCTTCACACTCCGGGTGTGCGATCACTTTGGCTTCCGGATGTGCGATGCGGATGTCTTCCAGCTTTCGCAGGCTGAAGGTCTCGTGAACGATGCAGCTGCCTTGCCAGAGCACGAGGTCGTCGCGCCCGGTTTGCTTGGCGACCCAGCGGCCCAGGTTCTTGTCGGGCGCAAACAGGACCTTTTGATCGCGCGGCAGTGAGTTGACGATCTTCACCGCGTTGCTGGAGGTAACGATGTAGTCACTCTCGGCTTTCACGGCGGCGGAACAATTGATGTAGCTGACGACCACCGAACCGGGGTGCCGCGCCTTCCACGCCTTGAAGCGGTCGACGGGGCAGCCGTCAGACAGCGAGCAACCCGCCTTCATGTCCGGCACGAGCACGATTCGCTCGGGGTTCAAGATCTTGGCGGTCTCCGCCATGAAGTGCACGCCGGCGAACAAGATCACGTCCGCCGTGGTCTTCTGCGCGGCTTGTGCGAGCTGCAGCGAATCGCCAATGACGTCCGCCAGATCCTGAATTTCACTCTCTTGGTAGTAGTGCGCCAAGATCACGGCGTTGCGCTCGCGCTTGAGGCGGCGGATCTCATCGTCCAAGTCGAGCGTGGACAGGTCGGGGGTGTGGCTCAGAGCAGGCGAGGCCATCGAGTTTCGATCGTTATAAGTCGCCGAAGACCCTTCCGCCAGTGAGGCTAAATGTTTGCACCGCCCAGGCCGCGCGGGGCGGCGAACCCAGCTCGAAATTGGGCATTCGTGATATGCTCGAGCTTCGCAGCGTTTCGACTATCTGGGGAGTGCATCGATGCACAGCGCAATCACGGGGTTGTTCTTGTCGTTCCTGTTCGTGGCCCTGCCGCTGAGCGCCGAGCCGGAGTTTCCGGGCGCCATTCAGGAGTATGGCAAGATCCCGTGCACCCCGACTTGCCTGCTCTGTCACACGGAGATCCCAGGTAACGCCGCGAACGTCAACGGGCACTTCGGTGTGACCGTGTTCACGCACGGGGTGATCAAGGGGGATCCGACGAGCTTGCAGACCGTCGTCGACCGCTTGCGTATGGAAAAAGTGGACACCGACCATGACGGCCAGCTCGACGTCGACGAGCTGACCGCCGGCAGCGATCCCAATAAGGCCGACCCGAGTGCGGAGCTCTGCGGTCCGGTTTACGGCTGTGGCGCCCACGTTGTCGCCGCACCTCTGCCACCTCGCACGGCGCTCTGGTGGTTCACCGTCCCCGTGGTGCTCAGCCTGCTGATCGCCATGCGCCGGCAATCGCTTCGGCGCACCAAGAGCCGTTGAACGCCGTCAGACCGTGGGCTTCGCGCGATCCACCTTCGGCACGGCTTGGGAAAATCGCTCGGCGAACACCTCGGCAGAGTTTGCCTGTGACAGATCCAGCTCGAAATCCGGGACGCTCTTGGCTTGTAGTTTGGCGATGAGATCTGCTGCTTCGCGTTTGGCGAGGCCGACATCGGCGAGCGCCGCCGCATCCAGGGCTGCGCCGTCGCGCGCGCGCAGCGTCTCACCCTCGGCAGTGATGAGCTTGCGTAGCGCGTCGAGTTCCATGCGGCTCACGCGGTTGCCGCACACGTCGTAGTCGATCCACGCTTCGTAGCTGAGCGGCGCGACGCGTTTCAACATGCCGGCCATCACCCGGCCGTACTCTTGGATTTCCCACTGCGCGTGGTGGTCGACGCGCAACTTCAAGAAGTGCAAGAGATTGTGCAGATCGATCTTCCAGTACCACTGGGTGTACGTGGAGAGCGGCAGGTCGATGCGCGCGAGTTCGCGGGCCATGTCTTCGTGCATCATCCACTCGTATGCGTCGCGGCTCTTTTCGCGAATTTCGTTCCAGCGCTGAACGGCCTCGGCGTATTTGCCGCTTTCGACCGCAATTCCGCTGCGGCCCTGATTGTTCTTCTTGCTCTGCGTTTGCAGTTGCTCTTCGCTCGGGGTGTAAAAGAGCATGGGCATCAGCGAGTAGCGGCCGCTGTATTCGTTCACGTTCGCGCTGCGGTGGCGGATCCACTGACGAGCGATGAACATCGGCATCGAGCAGTGAAACTTGAATTCGATCATCTCGCTCGGCGTGGTGTGCAAATGCCGGCGCAGGTAGCGGAGCAAACCGCGCGTTTGACTGGTCTGACGCGTTCCGTAGCCGTAGCTGACGCGGGCCGCGCGCTCGATGCATTCATCGGTGCCCATGTAGTCGACCAGGGACACGAAGCCGTGGTCCAAGACCGGGAAGTACAGACCGAGGATCTCTTCAGCCAAAGGCGAGGTGGGGCGCCGCGTTTCGCTCATTTGGGGTTATCACTACGCGGCCGACCGCCGAGGCGCTACGCTAAAAATGATGACTCGGCGCGCGCGGTATTTTTGGCTTTCGGCCAGCACTTTTGTCGCGTCGGTGTCGGTGCTGGCCCAAGCTTGCGCGGGTGGCGCCGCTCATGCACCGAAAAAAGCGCTCACGCCGTCGCCCGCGTCCTCGTCCTCGTCCTCGTCCGCGCTCTCATCCTCGCCTGCGCCAACTGCGCTAGCGCTGGCCGACGAGCAAGGTCCGCGACTCTTTCCGCCGCTCGAGGGCTCTGCCGTGAGCGTCGTGGGTGAAGAAAAGGACGGCAGTCGGCGCATCGTCAGCTATGGCTTACGCCTGCTCGCGCGAGCGGACGGCGCCATCGAGCTCGCGCGCGAGTACTTGCCGGCCGCGCGTAGCGTGCGCGTGGTCGAGTTGCCTGCGCGGCTCGGGGGAGGCTTCCTATTTTACGTCCAGTCATCGAGCGCGACGCTGTTTTTCCGTTCGCGCACCTTCACCGGTGATCTCGAGCCGTTCGCGCGTCTGGATTTCGAAGCCGAGCAGGTGATCGCGGGCTTCGATCGCCTGTACGTGATTGCCCATCATCCGGATCGAATCGTGGCGTTGGACGCCGAGAAGGGCACCGCGCAAAGCCTCGGCAGTTTGCCGGCTTCGCCGAGCTACGGGAAAATGGCCTTCGTCGACGCGTGGTTCGGCGCAGTTTCGGTGCCGCTGCGGGGCGCTCTGGTCAGCTTCGACGCCGGAGTTTCCTGGCATTCGCTGGGCATGACTGCGCCGAGTATGGAAGTTCAAGACGGGGCATTGCGCCTGACCGGACCAGAGGGCGTGCTCGACTTGGATCGCACGGGCACGTTCACGCGTCGCGACCAGCCGAACGCGACCCCGCAGGAGAACCCGGTGGCGCAGGCTTTGCGTGGCGAGCCGAGCGGGCGCAGCGACGCACGCGTGCGTGAACGTCTCGGCCGTGATGCGCTCAAGCTCGCGGTCTTGCGCGGTTTTCGTGGCGCGGACGGCACGCTCCTGGTGGCTGACTCCGGGCAGTTGCTGCGGCTCCGCTCGAGTGACGGCAAGCTGCTCGAAAGCGACGAACACGCTTATCCCGGTGGCGGTGAATGCACCGGGTTGAACTACGGCCAGAGCTCGGGCTTCGTGTGCAACGACGGACCGAACCAAACCGCGTTGTACGCGTTCGAGCCGCCGTTTCGTATGCGGCGCGTGCGCACCTTCAGCGGCGCCCGCTACGTCGCCGCGAGCGGTAACGGCTCGCTGGTGATTCGCGGTTCCTGCGCAGAGCCGAAGCCGGCTCAGCCCGGTCTTTATTGCATTGCGCGAAAGACCGGAGACTTCAGCGAGATCCGCGTGCGCGGTGATCTGGGCGTCGAACGCGTCGTAGCGCTTACAGACGGTCGCGTGGCGGTGATCGTTCCGCCCCGGCTCGGAGCAGACGGCTTCTTGTCGTTGATCGACGGAAGCGGCCGAGAGCAGCGCGTTCCACTCCAGCTGCCGACGTCCGGTTCAGCGAAATTGCTGGAGAAGGGGTTGTGGCTCGACGGTTTCGTGGAGCTGTCTTCGACGAACGCGGCGAACGCGGCGAACGCGGCGAGCGCGGCGAGCAAACCGAAAGACAGGACCGTGCTCGCGGGCTGGGTGGTGGGTAGCGAGCCGTTCGCCGGCGTGCGCGTGGCGCTCGACGGCAGCGTGACCATGGGGCACCCCGAAACCGGCATCGATCGCGCTTTGCTTTCCGCAAGCCGTGCGTTGCTCGTTGGGCGTACCGGTCGCACCAGGGAAAGCACCGACGGCGGCTTCGAGTGGACCGACGTGGACCTGCCGTCCGAGTTCGACCCTGCCCGCGAGCTACGCGACGACGCGCGCCTGCAAGGTTGCTCGGAGCTCGGCTGTGCCTTCGCCGGCTTCGTGCGGGTCGGCTTTCGCTCGCGCAATGCCGCACCGCGCCTACGTATCGCCGCGTTGTCCGACACCACGCGGCTGTTGCAACCCGGTGGCAGTCGTTGGGTGCTGCGCTGTGAAGCCACTGCCGAGTCCAGCGAAGCCGCCCAGCTTCCGCTGACTCGCGCCCGCGTCAGCCCACGTTCCGACGACCCCGCTACGCCGTCCTGGGCGCCTTTCTTGGAGCTCCCGCCGCCCGCGCTCGGCCCGGGCGAGGCGGGGTACGACGTGGGGCCAAGTGATAGCGAAGGCGCCGCGTTCCGCGCCTACGCGTGGGGTGAACGTGGCGCGGACTGGGCGCGCGTCGGTCACCTGCAGGTGCGCATCTTCGATCGCTTTCAAGTGCGGCGGGGCGTGTTCCAGAGCGCGCTCACGCGTAGCCCTTGGTCGGACGCCGCCGCCGCTGCCGAAGCCTTCGGCTTCGATGCCTCCGGTAACCCGACCTCGTGGCGTGCGGTCTTGGACCCGAATCAGCGCGCTGCTGCGGTGCTGGCGAGCTCCCGGGGCTTGCTGGATTTGCTACTGTTCGAGGAGGGGAAAACAGTGGTCCGGCTGACGAACGCTGGGCGCCTCGGGTTCAACTTCGGCATGTTGAGCAGCGTGGCAAAGCTGACCGACGCTTGGTACCTAGCTTCGTTCAACGAAAACCACGGCCTCATCCTGTCCAAGATGTCAGGTGGCCGCGTCGAGCGCCTCGCTGAATATCCAGATCCTGGTCACGACATCGGCTCTGCAACCCTAGTCCACGGCGTCCACGGCGACGAGCTCGGGATCTGGGTGACCGGTCGTGGTTGGTACCTCTACCCGATCGACTCCACCAACCACGCGCTACAAGCTCCGCTGTCCGCGACGCCGGCGGAGCTTTCGGTGATGCCGCCGCCCTGCGTCTCGGATGTAGACGGTTTCCTGCTCACCGGAGCGCCGTCATTGGAGCCGAATTTGCGCCTTCTGCCGGCAAATGAAGGCATCGGCACGAGGCGCGTCGAGGCGCAATTCATCTGGTCGGCGCGTGGTTTGTGTACGCGCGCATTGGCGGCCGAGAGCGATGGTCCACCGAGCCACACGCCTGGTAAAGCCTCCACTCTAAACGGCGCGGCGGTGCCACTCACCGTCACTGATCGTCGCCCGTTGGGACGGCGCTGGGGCTACGTTTGCGCACCCTGACACACGCCGCCGCGTGTCGCACCGCGCTGCCGGATCTTGCAACGGCGCGGGCCGGTATTTCAATTTCGAAATGTTGCGATCCGGGGTGCGCTGACGCTGCTCATCCCGCGAACGCACGCGCGGTTTTTCGCGCGCCGGGTTTGCGTTTCGAATTGCTGGCTGCTACATATCACTCGTCCGCGTAGAGCGAGGCTGTCCCCCCCCGGCCCCTTTGCGCGGACACTATTATTTTGTCGGCTCTGTCAGCGCTTGGCGAGCTTGGCCGCCATCGTCTGACCCAGCTCGGTTGCTCGGCGTGTCGCCGCCTCGACGGCGTCCATCAGCGTGTGCCGCAAGCCGCCCGCTTCGAGGGCGTGCAGACCCGCGATGGTCGTGCCGCCGGGGCTCGTGACCATGTCTTTGAGCTTGCTCGGGTGCTCAGCGGTTTCCAGCAGTAATTTGGCTGATCCGTACACGGTCTGGGCAGCCAACATCAGCGCCGTCTCACGGCTCAGCCCGACCTTCACGCCGCCGTCGGCGAGTGCATCGATCATCACCATCACGTACGCGGGGCCGCTGCCGGACAGGCCAGTCACTGCGTCCAGCGCCGACTCGTCGAGCACTGCCGAGCGACCCACGGCATCGAATAGCGTTCGCGCGAACTGCATGTCCTCGGAGCTTGCGTGCGTGCCCGCTGCGATACCCGTCGCGCCAGCGAGCGCGATGGCTGCTGTGTTGGGCATCGCACGCAGGACGCGCGCTCCCGGCAAGCGAGCCTCAATCGCCGAGAGCGGCACGCCTGCAGCAATCGAGATGACCAGTGTGTCCGATTTGAGCACGCTCGACATTTGCTCGAGCACCTGGGCAATCACTTGTGGCTTTACTGCCAGCACGATGACGTTTGCCCAAGCCAGGAGCTCGGCGTTGTCCGCGTGGGTCTGGATGCCGTAGCTCGTTTCCAGTTGAGCCAGTTGAGCGGCGCGTAGGTCGCTAGCGCGGATCTGTTCCGGGCGCAGCGTTTTCGAGCCGAGCAGGCCTCGGAGCAGCGCGCTCGCCATATTGCCGGCGCCCAATAGCCCAATTTTGCGGTCTTCCATGGCTTCTCCCGGGCGCTTCAAGCGACGCCGAATTGCTTCAGTGCTTGGCGCAGCTCGTCCGCATCGCGGCACGCGACCACGCCTTCAGGCAACGCGCGATCGTCGGTCGGAGCATACCAGACAGCCTGCGCGCCCACGGCACACGCGCCGAGCACGTCCGCTTCCCAAGCGTCGCCCACGTGCACGATGTCCGACAACTTCACGCCTAGCGCCTCGGCAGCCAGTTCGAAAATGCGCGGGTTGGGTTTGTCGACACCGACTCGACCCGAGTCGATCACCACTGCGAAGAGCGCGCGCTGGCCGAGCTCTTCGACCAACTCTGCGAGGTGGCCTTCCGAGTTGGAAATGATGCCGACCGGCACTTGTCGGGCGCCGAGGTCGGCGACCAGCTCGAACATGCCGGCGATCGGCTTTCGCCAAAGGTTGTGCGTCGGCTGCGCGTCCCACAGCCGCTGCGCGATCTTCTCGGCGTATTCCGCGTCAGCCACGTCTGCGCGGATTTTGCGTACGCCGCCAGCGCGCAGGTACTCGAGCATCATCGCTTGCCAAGCGCGCGCGTGGCCGAGCGGCTTGGCCACGCCGTAGGCATGCCAAGCGGCGACCGTCGCCGCGCGCGAAGCCCCCGGGTCGAGCTCGGCGCCGAACGTGTGCACGCGCTTCACCAAGAAATCATGATCGAGCTCGGCTAGCGTTTGTCCAAAGTCGAAAGTTACGGCGCGCATCTTGGGTTGCTCGTGGTCAGTCAAAGAGTCCTCGCAGCTTCTCGAGGAAGCTGTGTTGTTGCGGCTGCACGTCTTCACCCAGTTCTCGGCCCAGCTCCTCGATCAACGCGCGGGCGCGATCAGTCAAATGCGACGGCACTTCGACCGTGACTTCGACCAGCTGATCGCCGCGTCCGGTGCGCATTCGGTACGGAAAACCCTTGCCGCGCACGCGTAACACCGCGCCCGACTGAGTCGAAGGCGGCACGCGCACTTTGAGCTTACCGGCCAGGCTGGGCACGTCGATCTCCCCGCCCAGGGCGGCTTGCGCGAAGCTGATCGGCACCTTGCACACGACGTCTTCGCCCACGCGGCGAAAGAACGGGTGGCTCGCGACTTGGATCACGAGCTCCAGATTGCCGGGCGGCTTGTCGACGCGCACGCGATTGCCCGCTTGGTTCACCGTGCGCGTGGCGCCGTCTTCGATGCCGGCCGGGATCTCGACGGCGAGCGTGCGTTCGCTCTTGGCCAGCCCCTTGCCGCTGCAGATGCGGCAGGGCGTGAGCACCATTTGTCCCGTACCGCGGCAGCGCGAGCAGGGTCGCTCGACCGCGATTGGAAACAGGGCTTGCTGAAAGCGTACCTTGCCGCGGCCGCCGCACGCCGAACAGGTTTCGACCCGCGTGCCCGGCTCCGCGCCGCGGCCCGCGCAACCTTCGCAAATGTCGAGCCGCTCGTAGCTCACTTCGCGCTCACAGCCGAGCGCGGCTTCCTCGAAGCTCAGCTCCAGATTATTGCGAATGTCGCCGCGGTCGCCGGTGCGAATGCCGAACGCGCCCAGCAGATCGCCGAATAAATCTTCGAAGCCGGCCATGTCGCGGAAGTCGATCCCGCCCGGCGCTCCGCCGCCGGGACGGAACGCGGCCTCACCGTAGCGATCGAAGGCAGCTCGCTTGTCTCGATCACTCAGGATCTGATGTGCGAGATTGGCCTCCTTGAAACGCACACTGGCCTCCGGATCCCCAGGGTTCTTGTCGGGGTGGTGGATCGCAGCCAGACGGCGAAAAGCCGTCTTAATCTCGGCTTCGGAAGCCCCTCGGCCAACGCCGAGCACTTCATAAGGGTCGCGCACCCGGCGGGTGTAGCATTTTCGCCCGGAGTTTTCCCCCGTTTGCTCCGGTCTTGGCCCGGCCGGCCTGGAATATACTAACCTGTGCTCAAGAATGAGCTCAGGCGAAAAGGACGAGCGGCGCGCCGGTTACCGGGCGCCCATCGAGCTGAAGGTCGAATACAAGCGGCTCAATACCTTCTTCGCGGATTACACCAAGAACATCTCGCGCGGCGGCACGTTCATCGCCACCGACAAGCCGCTGCCCGTCGGCACCGACTTCGTGTTTGCCCTCGGCGTGCCGCACATGGTCGAACCAGTACGCCTGCGCGGCAAAGTGATCTGGATCACCCCCGCCGAAGAGGCCTCCAAGGCCAACCCCTGTGGCATGGGCATCGAATTCCAATACGCCCCCGGCGAGCGCGAAGAAAAAGAAGCCGCCGTCGAACGCCTGATGACCCTCGAACTCGGCGGTCACCTGGCCGAGAAGCTACTCGGTCGTAAACCGCAAGGGTGAGAGAGGCGCTCGACGCGCTTCGTGACACCCGAAGGGTGCGTTCCAGCCACGCACCTCGTAGCGCGCGTAGTTCCCGGCGCGCCGCGCTCGCTCGGCACGTCGATGAGCAAGCAACAAGCGCGAGAGCGGCCCAGTGCGGCTCCCTGAGTTAACCGCCAAGCCGCGGAGGTCGCCGAGGAGCCAAGATCGGCATAGGAGAAATTGGACCTCCAAGACGCTCACTGACATTTTGGGGTTTCCACATCGCGTCGAAGTTCGAAGTATCTTCGACGCAACCGGCAGTGGAGAGGAAACCCCAGATCTCCCTCAGATCTCTGCGGCCTCCGCGGCTTGGCGGTTAATCCTCTCGCACAGAGCGTACTCTGACGTTTCCGCGCCGTCGCTCGGTGCCGAGAGCGAACGGAGCGCGCGGTTACAGTGGCGGGTTGCGAGGTGCGCTGCTGGATTGTGAGCGCCCCTCTTGGTTCGCGATCTCGCGGTGAATCAGGGCAGCTTCACGCCGGCGGGGAGTTTGTAGTCTGCGGCGGGTTTGGCGCGCATGGCTAGTAGATCGCGGGCGATGGTTACTTCGACTAGGTCGATTGCCGGGCTTTGGGCGACTCGTTCGAGATCTTTCGAGGAGTCAGCGCCGGTTTGGAGTTTGAGCATGGCGGCGTAGAACGTGGCCTCGGTCTTTTCGGAGGCGGTGCGCGCCGCGTTGGCCAGATCTTGGTCGCTGAGTTTGCCGCGCGCCCAGGCGCGTAGGCGCGCGGGCCAACCGGAGTTTTCGTCCACGCCGGCGTAGGCTTCTTCGACCGTGCCGTCGCTCGGCACGTTGAGCTTCTTTTCCACGAGTTGTAGCCAAAGCGCGACGTACACTAGGTCTTCACTGGCGAGGTTTGCGGCGACGGCGCGCTGGGCTGCGCGGCGCGAAGCGCGCAAATCAGCATGGGTGAGGGCGCGGCGCGCCGCGTCGAGTACGGTCGCGGTGAGCTGACTCGGATCCGAGTTCGAAGCTTCATAGGCGCGTTCGGTGGCGCGGCGCGCCGCGAGCGGGTCGTCGTAGTGCTCGAGGATGCGCGCGAGCAGTCGTTCGCTGCGCGCGAGCGCGGGACCACCGGAGCGCGCGGTGCGTTGCGCGTCGACCGCGCGGGTCAGCGCTGCGTCGAGCGTTTGCGCGGCGTGCTCGGCGTCCCCGTGATCGCGGTACACTTCGAACTTCATGTTCAACGCGTCGGTCTCGGCCAAAGGATCATTGCTCGCCTTGGCGAGCTCCACGGCTCGACCCAAGGTGGAGAGCGCGGCGCGTTGATCGCGCTGGCGCTCGATGGCGCTCAAGGTCATCAGTGACTCGAGGCTCGGCTCGGCGCGCGCGGCGGCTTGTATCAGTGGCAACGCGCGAGCCAGCTCGCCGTGGCGCGTTTCGAGCGCGCCCATGACGTAGCGCAAGCGCGCAGCGCTCGGGCTCACTTTACCGAGATTGGCCTTGTTTTCCGCGAGCACGAGCAGCGGCTGGGCATTGTCGAAGGTGCGCCGCGCGCTCGACAACTGATCCAGTCCCTCTTCCGCGACCAGCGCTTTGCCGACGATGCCGAGCGCAAAGCTGACGTTCTCGGGGCTCGGCTCCTTGCCGACTGCGGGTGCGAGCACGAGCGGCGCGACTTCAGCCATGCCGTAGCTGACGAGCTGCGTGGAGAGCGGCACTGCGCTGCGCATCGAGCCCGGCTCGGCGCGAAACAGTTGCACGGCGGCGCCCCACGTCGCAGCCTCCATCAGCGTGTGATCGAGCAGGCCCTCCGCGTCTGCCGCGTGCGCTGCGGAATCGAAGAAGTGGCACAGGTCGGCCCAAGCGTCCGCGTCGTTCTCGTCGCCTGCGCGTTCCAAGCGATCGCCCAGCTCGGGCGCGATGATGCGGCCCAGGTCGGCGCGACTGGCTGCGGTGAGCGCGCCGCGCGCGTCGCCGTGCCGCAGGTACAGCGCGATCAGGGTGTAACCACCACCGCGCAGCGCGCGGTAGGCTTCGAAGGCCTCGTCGCGATCCGCGCTCGAGTTCATCGGTGTGTCCGCGGCGTTCGATTCCAGCGCGCGTTTCAGCCAATGTACGGCGCGATCGCTGGCGTGGTCGAGCGTCGCTTTGCGCGCTTCGAGCAGCGAGCGCTGGGTCGCAGCTCGCAGCTCTGCGCCGGCCGACTGCATGGGGCCGGCGCCGCGCGTGGCGTGCGAAAAGCGCGCCATGGCATCGAGGTGCGCTTCGACCTCGTCGCGTTCCGGGCCTTTTGGCAGCTTGTCGCGCAACATGCCGTAAAGCGTGAACGCGTAGCCCTCTTGGCCGAGGCGCGCGACTTCCGCCGCGCCAGCTCCGAGCGCGCCTTCGGCGCCGTCGAGGGCTGCGTCCTGAAACTCGCCGGCGCGCATCAAGTAAAACGCGCCGGTCAGCGCTTTCAACCCCGCCTCGCGTTGCCCGGCGTCGAAGCGCGCTTTGGAACGCTGCAGCTGACGACGCACGACGCCTAGCAAGAGCCCGCTGCGTTCCGCAGAGGGGTCGCCGCTGACCAATACTTTGTACGCCGCTTGCGCGAAGGCTTCGTCGCTGACAGCGGGGATCGGCGAGCCGCTGGCGCTAGTTCCCACCGTTTTCGCCGGCGGCGGGTGGCTGGCACAGCCGCTGCTCGCGAGGGCTGCAGCGCAGCCAAACGCGAGCAGGAGCCGGGCACCTGGGAGCACGAAACCGACCGTCCGGGACATTCGACCGAAGTCTATACCGCGGACGCCAGCTGCAAGCGAAAAGAGGGGAGAACTCGGCAGAGTGCGGCTAGAGCGCTCTAAAACGCGAAATCACAGCGCAGGTGGAGACCGCTCGTCCCGGCGTCGGCCAGGCGACCGCCGATCGGGAAAATGTAACCGACGCTCGGCGAGACCTTGCCGAAGTGCGCTCCGATCCGCGGCTCGAAAACGAATTGGAAGCGCGTGGGCGGGGTAGCGCCCATCTTGGAAGTGAACTCGACCGCGTTGATGGCGTTGTACGCGAGCCACGCGTCGAGCGCGCCGAACACCCTCGGCCTCGGCAGGAACTCATAGGCGATGCCGCCGGAAGTCACGCTGCGGAGTGACATCGTTTTGAGCTCGTAGGTGCTGTAGGTGTCATCGACGTGGGCGAGCTCTCCGCCGACCTTGATGCCTGCCACGATCTTGGTGGCTGCACGCAGGCTCAACGCTTTGCGTTGGTAGTCGACGCCCACACCGACGATCAGCGGCAGGCGGTGCGGACCGAACAACTCTCCATCACGATAGCCGGAGGCGGCGTCGGCCATTGCATTCAGCGCCATTCGCTGGACGCCGCTTTCGTCGAGGTAGTCGTAGTTGCCTTGGGCCGTTGGCAGACCGAGCCCGAACGAGATCGGCAAGAGCGTGAACCGGCTCAGCGTGACGCGGTATTCACCCATCAGCTCCAAAGCGCCGAGCGCGGTCACCGTCGCGTTGGCGCCATCGGCCTGACGTTGTGAACCGACCGTCCACGGCATGCGCGCACCCAAGGTGAACTCGGGGCTCAGATCAAAGTAGCCGCCGACCATGAACGTGCCGCTGGTCGTCTTGACGGTGGTCTTGTCTGCGCCCGTGCCGGGCAAGGGGGCAGCTCCGAAGCCGACCAAGACGTCCGCGAACAAGCCGAACTTCGCGCGCTCGCGGCGCTTTTTCGTTTCTGCGGCGTCCGCCTTGGCTTGCGCCGCGGCGATTTCTTCTTCCGTCGGCGGCTCGACCTTCGGCGCCTTCTTCTCGCTCTGCTCGTTGGCGGTCGGATCCTGGCCTTGATCCATGGTCGCGACGGGCTCTTTCGTCTCGGCTTTTTTGCCCTTGGCAGCGAGCGCGTGGCTACTGAAAATCACCAGAATGAATGCAAGTCGAAGGCTTTTTCGCACGTGTTTCTCCCGTTTGCGGCGCGGGACCGTAACACGCGAGTGTCCGAACGCGCTAACCTAGAAAGCTCGCCGACATGACCGACGCACCCGTTCGTCCGCCACCCAAGCGTCTCGCTGACTTCGAGATCATCCGACGCCTCGGCGCGGGTGGCATGGCTGAAGTCTTCTTGGCAAAGAAGCGCGGTGCGGAGGGCACGTTCAAGTTGCTGGTGCTCAAGCGCATCTTGCCTGCGTACGGTTCTTCTCGCCGTTTTCGCACGATGTTCGCGGAGGAGGCGCAGCTCGCGACGCGCCTGAACCACCCGAACATCGTCCAAGTCTACGATTTTCAGGACTACGGTGAAGAGGGCCAGCTGCTCAGCATGGAGTACGTGGAAGGCCCCGATCTGCGTAAGCTGATGCGCTCGGCGCAGGCGAAGGGCCAACGCATTCCGCCCTACGTGGCAGCTTACATCATCGCCGAAGTCGCGAAGGGGCTGCACTACGCGCACGAACGCAAGGACGAAGCGGGCAAGCCGATCGACATCGTGCACCGCGACGTGTCACCGCAGAACATTTTGATGAGCTTCGACGGCGCCGTGAAAATCGCCGATTTCGGCATCGCTTCGGCCAACTTGTTCCGTGAAGAGCCGGGCGTGTTGAAGGGCAAGACGGCTTACATGTCGCCCGAGCAAGCGCGCGCCGAACGTGTGTCGCGTCGCACCGACATTTACTCTCTGGGAGTAGTTTTTCACGAGCTGCTCACGGCTCGCCCGCTGCACGGCGCGGCCGAAGGTCAGGAGCTGCTCGAAGCCGTTCGCGCGGGCGTGATCGAACCGCCCAGCACCTACGTGCGCGGGCTGCCCGCCGAACTCGAAGAAGTGGTGATGCGCGCGCTGTCCAAAAATCCGGACCAGCGTTTTCAGACCGCGCGCGACATGGCGGCGGCAGTGAGCCGCGCCCTGTTCCAAAAACAGCAGCTCGTCGACTCACACGTGCTGGAGACGGTGCTCGCCGAACTGACGACGCGCGAGCACACCTCGCCGGGCATGGAGGTGGGCTCGAATCTGGTCAGTGAAGGACAACAAGGCAGCGAAGCCGTCGATGATCTTTCATCGGTCGCGCACGTGGTCGGCACTGCCGCGGGGGCCAACGATCAAAGTACGGGGCCAGGGCGCGAGAAGCGCGGACGGGTCGGCCGTGAAGTGCGTCACGTGGCCGTCGTCACTTTGCGCTTGCACGGCTTCGAGCAACTTGCGACGAGTCTTGGTCGGCCCGCGGCGGCGCGGGTGCTCGAGCAATTGCGTGGCACACTCGGGGAGGTAGCGTTTCGTCGCGGCGCGCGCTTCGCCTGGGACACGCCTCAGGCGGAGGGCGCAGAGTCCAGCGGTTTTGCCACGGCCGCGCGCGCGCTGGTCGGCTTGATGGCAAACCCCGCACGCGCCCCGCTCGACGCCGTATGGCTCGCCATCGACGTGCACGAAGTGATCCGCGGCGCCTCGGAAGATCTGCCGGTCGGCTTGTCCGCCAGCGTCGGCATCGTGCGCGGCATTGCTACGGGTGAGCGCGATCGCGCGGGCCATCTGATTCAGCACGCGTTGCAAGAACCAGCCAATCATTTGGCTGATTTGTTGGGGGATCACGCGCCCCCCGGCGTGAGCTGGGTTGCCGGTGGGCTGTACCGCTTGGTGCGGCGTGACTTCGTGTGGGGTGACGCGCCGACGATCAAGATCGAAGACGCCGAGCGGCTCAACTTGCCGCAGGACATGCGCATCTACTCGCTGCTTCGGCCGCACACGCGGCAAGAGAAGTTGGAGGAGATGGCCGCGGCTCCCAATGATCTGATCGGCCGCGACGCAGAGCTCGCCGATCTGCACGCCGCCTACTACGGCGTGGTGGGCGCCGCACCGAACGCCGGCCAAGTCTCGGCGCGTGTGGTGTACGGCGAAATGGGCATTGGCAAGACCGCGCTCTTGGCCGCGTTCTTGAACGAACTGCCGCCCGATGCGCGCGTGCTACGCGTGGAGTCTTCGCCGGCCTTGAGTGAAGTGCCGTTTGCGACCATCAGCGAGTGGATCCGCGAGCTGACCGGCACGCGTGTGGATCAGCCCTTCGAGCAGGCACGCGATCAAATCACTGACGCCTTCGGCGAATTCGCGACCGAGCCCGAGGGCCCCGAGGTCGTCTTGCGCATGGCGGAGCTGGCGACGGGGCGCGTGCGTCAGACCGTCGACGACGCGGACGTCGCGGAAACCCGCCAGCTGATCGCGCTCGGCATGCGACGCTTCTTCGCGCGCGCGGCCATGGACGCGCCCTTGGTCGTCGCGTTGGACGGCTTGCAGTGGAGTGATCGCCCGAGTTTGGATCTGATCGTGGAGTTCTTGCGCCGCTCGGAGCCGTTGAGCGTGCTCGTGATCTTGCTGTCGCGGCCGGAAGATCGCGTGTCGAGTTACATCGAGGGTTTGGTGCGGGTCGAGCTGAAGGGTCTCAGCGCCGAGCATCAGCTGCGCCTCTTGCAAACGCGCTTGGGTGTGACCCAAGGCGTGCGCCAAGTATGCGCGGATCTGCTGCCGCGCGCCGGCGGCAATCCGTTCTTCTTGCTGGAGATGGTCGACGCGCTGCTCGAGCGCGGCATGCTCGAAATACGCGAGCGCAACGGTCAGCAAGAGCTGATCCAGGTGGAGCGGGTAGGGGACGCCAGCTTGCCGTTGCCCTCCACGCTCGAACAGCTGATCGCCGATCGCTTGAATGAACTGCCGCCCGAAGAGCAGTCGGTCATCGAGTGGCTGGCCGTCGCTGGCGGCCCGCTCGGGCTGGCTGATTTGCGGTCGATCAGCGGCGAAGACCCAGCGGAGGCGGTGACGCGTTTGGCGGCGCGCGGCCTATGCGAGCTACGCTCCGACATCATCGACGTCCGTCACCCGCTGACGCGCGACGTCGCCTACCGCGCGCTCGATCGGCGGCGGCGCGTGCGCATGCATCGCGCGCTCGGCGAACATTTGGCCGGCACGCCGCTCGGCAAAGGGTTGACCGCGGCCATCGTCGCGCGCCATTTGGCGCGCGGGAACTCGCGCAAAGAAGCGGCGCGCTTCTATTTGGAAGCCGCCGACGCCGCCCGCGCAAACTACCAAACCCAGCTCGCCAAGCGCTGCTACCGGCGCGTGATCGCGCTGCTGCCCGAGGGCGATTTTCGGCTGCTCGAAGCGCACGAAGCGCTCGAGTCCATTTGCCGCAATCAAGGCCGCTGGCGCGAACGACGCACGCACCTCAGTAAATTGCGAGCGCTGGCGCGGCAGGCCAAGAGCGCGGTCTGGGCGGCGATCACCCTGCTCCGCACCTCGCAATTCGAGCTCGACGCGGGGCAATTGTCCAAGGCGCTGAGCTCCGTCAGGCGCGGCGAGGCCGTGGCCACCCAAGCCAATTCACCGGTGCTCGAGATCCAAGCCCGCACGCTGATGGCGGAGATCTTGCACGACATCGGCGACATGCAAGGCGCGCTGTCGGCGGTCGATCGCGCACTCAGCACTGCTGAGAGCAACAATGTGCCCGTGCGCTTGCGCGCCGAGGCGCTGCGTCTGCGCGGGACGCTGCTGCGGCGCGTCGGGCGCGTGCACGAAGCGGTGGAAGCGCAAGCCGAAGCGATCGCCGTCTTCCGCCAAGCCGGCGTGCGGCGCATGGAAGCGCGCGCCAAGAACTCGCTGGCCTACGCGCTGTTGGTGCTCGGTCGCTTCGAAGACGGCATCGCGCTCGCGTTGGACGCCATTCGCATCGATCTGGCCATCGGTGGGCGTTTCCAGATCGCCAAAACACTGAGCACGATCGGCGAGTGCTACGCGAGCCTCGGCGATCTGGAGCGCGGGCTCGCCTACCTGCGCCGCGCACGTGACGCCCACGAGCGTTATGGGGACCGCGATTCGCGCGCCGACACGCTGCTGTCCATGGCCGAAATCCTGATTGATTCCGGCGATGTAGACGGCGCGGAAGTGCTCGTGGGCGATGCCGGCGCGCTGACCGCGGTGACCGGCAGCGCGTTCGACTCCGTGCACGAGAAAATCTTGCGCGCGCTGCTCGCCCGCGTTCGCGGCGACCACTCGCGCGCAGTCATGCACGCGTTCGATGCGCGCCAAGCTGCCGAGGCCCAGGCCTACGTCGCTTTTCACTTTTACGCCATGGCCATCGAAGCACGCGCACGCGTAGACATGGGCGAAGAGCACACGGGGATCTTGCTCGCGACGACCGCGCTCGGTGCGATCGATACCTTGCAGGGCTCGGAGTACGGCCTCGCCACGCGCGCCTTGGGTTGCGAGACGCTACGCGTAGCGCGTTCCCCGCAAGCCGAAGAAATGCGCGAACGCGCGGCGCGTTACGCGCGTTCGCTCTTGGAGCACATTCGCGATCCACTGTTCCGACGCTCGTTCGTCGAACGACGCGTGGTGCAGTCGATCCTCACGCGACCCGACGGGCAGTCGGACGCGCCGCGCGGGATCGAAAATCCCTTGAATCCGCCACGCTGAGCTGAGAGCCTATCCCAGTAGGCCTGGTCGTCGGCAGCCGATCTCTCGCGTCTGTCTCGCGTCACTGAAACTGACTCGCGCCGTCGACGACGAGCTCGGACTTCACTTCGGGTAAAGTGTCGAGCAGGGTCGCGCCGTTGACCGCGGTGATTCGCACTTGCGTGGTGCCTGCGCCGAAGCCGCTGCCATTCAAGAAATAGTTGTAATCCTGGCGCTGCGCTTCGGCGAAGCTGCTGCCGTCCTTCGACGTTTCGAGCTTCGCGATCGGAAAACGACTGTTTCGCACTTGCAGCGCCGTCCAGTAGATATTGGCGCCATCTTTGAATTTGTACGAAACCGGGCCTTGCGCGTCGCAGGCCACGAAGTTCCAGCTGATGGCGATTCGGCCCTGCTCTTTCGGCGCGAGCAC
>Ga0247766_1000037_pt1 | contig 27649 bp, 17 predicted proteins | sample UWRJL223509R6_FD_179946 | JGI IMG/M metagenome (GOLD analysis project Ga0247766, IMG submission 179946) | Plant litter microbial communities from Arlington Agricultural Research Station in Wisconsin, United States - UWRJ-L223-509R-6 | ecosystem: Environmental > Terrestrial > Plant litter >... | reverse complement strand
GTGAACCATGACCACGATGTCGGCACCCCGGTCCAGGGCCTCGGCGTAGCAGGTCTTCTGATTGGCGCCGTAACCGCGATTGCGGTCGTGAACGATGGTGTGCAGCCCCAGCTTGAGCGAAAGCTCGACGGTACGATCAGTCGAACCGTCATCGACCAGAATCACTTGATCGACGAGGGTCGGGATCTCAGCGACGGTTCGCTCCAGCGTCGCCTCGGCGTTGTAGGCCGGCATGACGAGCACGAGCTTTCTGCCATCGATCACGGTAACGAGCCTATCACTCCAAGTGGCGCCGCCGACCACCTACTGCGGCCGGCGCGATTGGCTTGAAAACGCTTCGGCAACGCTATTTACCGTCCGCAGGTGTAACCGGTCGCGCGCTCAGCATGCGGGGTGCTACGACTTTCAGTCTACATGCCCTCGCCGGCTCGCAGCGTCCAAACCGTGGCAGAAGTATCCGTTGAACTGACACGCGCCTGGGGGGCCCCATCGTGACCACGACAGGTTGGACGCGGGAAAGATTTGCGCTCGTCCTGCTGCCGGCGGCATTGTTGGTGTTCCTCGCGGTCAGCGTCGCCGACGTGGCGAGGGCTCAGTGGCTGTTCGTCGCGACGACGTACTATTTCCTGATGGCCTTGCTCTTGTGCTGGGCCGGGACATATGCCCATTCGGCTCGAGACCTGCGCCGCGAAGCGGTTGTCGCCTGGCTCAAGGAAAACTGGCCAGGTCTCGTGACTGCTTTCGTGGTGACGGTGATTGCGGCACTCGCCGTCGAGCCTGCTTTGCGGATGCTTTCCGACGAAGCGAATCTGGTGGGGACCTCCAAGAATTTTTTTGCCGTGAAGGAGCCCACCTTTACCGTCTCCGGCAAATTCTATTACGACAGCTATTGGGACGTGGACGTCGCTATCGACCGCAGACCAACGCTGTTTCCGTTTTTGGTGAGCCTGGTTCATTCGGCGCTTGGTTATTCGTACAGGAACGTCTTCCTGTTCAACTTGTTGGTCCTGCCGGCGTTCCTGGTCGTGTCGTATCGCCTGGCGAAGTCGCTCGGCGGAGAGACCTTCGGCGTCGTGGCTTCGCTTCTCGCGGCTGCCCACCCGGTCACGCTGCTCTCCGTTCGTTCGGGTGGCTTCGACTTTTTGGCGACGTTCTTTGGGCTGCTCTGCGTCAAGAGCGTCTGCGACTACGTCTTCGAGCAGTCACCCGCGAAGTTGGCAATCCTGTGGATGAACCTGTGCATGTTCGCCGAGATTCGTTACGAGAGCGCTCTGTTCATCGTGCCGGTCGTGGCGTTGCTGCTCCTGTTTAGAATGCTCTCCTGGAGTACGCTGCGCCCGTACGCTTGGGTGTACGCGGCAACGCCGGCGTTCTTCTTGCCCCGCATTTGGCAGTCGATCTTACGCGGAAACGTGCCCGAACAGGAGCCCGGTACCGTCACCTTCAGTCTCGACAACTTCGTCAACAATGCACACGAATACTTCCGGCCCATCCTTTCGCCGACCGAGTCCTTTCCGTTCCACTCTGCGATCCTGATTGGGCTCGGTGTCGCCGGCTGTCTGCATTTGCTCCGCGGTTTGCGCGGCCGCGGCCGCGAGGCTCCGCGCTGGCGCTTCGCGATTTTCGTGATGGCTTGGCTGCTGTTGCAGGCGGTCATTTGCTTTGCGTACGTCTGGGGTCGCGCTCAGTTCCCATCGGCTGCACGGCTCGTCATCCCGCTCGATACTTTTTTTTCATTCGCCGCGGCATGGCTACTGACTGCCGCTCTCGCACGCTTCAGGCTCTTCGTTCCGGTCCTGCCCGCGCTCGCGGTATTGGCGTCGCAGCTGCCGGTGGCCTCGCAACATCGGTCGTTCAATCGGCTTACCCAGACTCGAGAGAGCGCAACCACGTGGAAGTTTTTCGAAGGCCTGGGAGAGAAGCGCATCCTGATCGTCACCGACCGACCCAACCACTTCACGATCATGAATTACGGTGCGATGAGCTTCGACAACGCTCGGCACGACCCCTATCTGTTTACAGCCCTTGCGCGCCACCTGTTCTACGACATCTACGTCATCCAGCAGGTCAAGCTGTCCACGAACGAGCTGCTGCCGGGGTATGAAATCTGGCCGACTCGCGTGCTCGAGCCCGTGCTGGAATTTCAAAATGATGCAGACGTGCTAGTGCGCGTCTCGCGCCTGGCCCATTGAAGACGCTGTGCTCGCCGAACGTCGTGCGACGCCGCCCGACCCCGTGACGGTGGGTACCGATGCTCACTCAGAGGTCGTAGAGCGTGAGTGGGCCGGTCGCCAATACCGCCTTGTTCGTGACTTCTTCCGGCCACTCCAACTTTTCGCCACGTTGATGCACGAACCAGCGGATGCCGAAGGCGCGCGCCGTGGCGGAGACGGCCGTGGCTCGGCTCATGCGCATGAAACGGTCGATGATGGCCGACCGCGACTCGATTAATTCCGCACGAAACGGCATCACCGTCAGCGTGTGGGCGACGAAGGTCCTGCGCTCCGAGAGCGCCGCGAGCGCGTAGATCCGATCGAACTGAGAGTCTTGGAACACGTCCTCGGAGTTCCCATGGTCGTGCATGTACTGCGCAACCTCGACCACGCTCTTGGGCACTCGGACGGGCGACATCTGCGGCATTGCCCACATCGTTTGCACGCCCGACCCGAGACGCGCAGGGAGTGCCAGAAGCAGCGTGGCCAGACCGACGATGGCGGGGCCGACCAAACGTCGTGACTCCATCAGGGTGAAGCCCAAGGCGCCGCCGACCCAAGTCACCACGAAGAAGTAGACGATCATGATCGGACGGTGCGAGAGCTCGTCGGGAGTGCTGCTCGCGTGATCGAGCGCGAGGCCAAAGAACATCACCAGAAAATTGGCGATGAGCATGAGTGGGAACAGCAAGTAAAGGAGCGAAGTGCGCCTGCGCAGACGGACGACCAAGATCAGGAGTAGCGGTAAGAACACCCCTAAGAGCGCGAACAAGACGTAGGGAATACCGAACACGAGGTTGGCGCTGGGCGAGAACTTGGCTCCCGCGTGCTGTACGACGTAGTCACGCAGCGCGCCGGGCTCCGCGAAGGTTTGGATCAAGCGCAAGATCTCGCCGATGCTCGAGCCATCGAAGCGAATCAGCGGCACGCCCGGTACTTTCTGGCCAAAAAGGAGGGCTACTGCATACGCTGCGCAGGCAACGGCGACCCACAGCGCTCGCTTGTTGCGGCCGACTTGCGCACGGAAGAACAGCGCGGGCACGAGCAGGAGCAGCAGCGCGCTCGCGACGACGTAGTGCAGTTTGTACACCGAGACGAGCAGCGCGAACGACCAACCCGCGAACAACTGCAACCGACTGCCTCGCGCGCAGCCCTGAATGACGAACACCCAGGCCACCGCCAAGACTGCCAAACCGTAAGTCGCGCTGGGCGAGATTTGAGTCAGCCAGTGGTACGACATGAACGTGTTTTGCATGCCCTGTTGCGCGCCATCGGGCAGCAAAAGCAGCGCCGCAGCGGCAGCGAAACCCGGCCAAGAACCCCACAGGCTAGCAAAGAAAGCGTAGGCAGCGAGCCCCGTGAAGAAGACCCCGACCGGCGCCAGGGCTCCCGCAAACGCAGTGTAAGAAGCGATCCCCGAGGCCTGCTTGATCAATGCCGGCAGCATGTACATCCCGTAGTGGTAGGGACGCGCAGGCAATCCGGCCAAGCGCCAGTCTTCGATGGACGCGGCTCCGTGGCTTTCAGCAAAGATGCGAACATGCACGGCGTGGTAAAAGCCATCTACCCATGGCTTGAACAGGACCGCCTCGCCTTGCTCCACACGCGGCGAGATCGAATCCTGACACCACAGCGAGGTGGCGACGAGGCACAGGGGGACTAGCCACAAGCTGGCTGAGTTTCCGGGTACACGAGTGCGTTGCTTGGCCCCGAAAAACACGGCCAGCATGAGTGCCAGCAAAATGCCAAAATTCAGGACGATGCCGAGCGGCGAAACCCAGGCCAGCGCGAATAGCGCCGTATTGACGACGGCGTAACCAACGAGCAAGCGCAGTGGAAGATCGAAGCTAACGCCAGCGGCGAGTGCTGGAACGCTCGCGAAGATCGACCCTGCGAGGTAGAACGCGAAGATCAGCGTCTCGCAGGCAACCAGCGCGCGCGCTGAAAAGGCTCCTCCCGCGACAGTCAACCAGGCAGCGATCGCGGCTCCGATCACTGAAACGGCGGCCAGTTCCGACTTGCTGTACGTGATGGTCGAGCTGCGGAGCACTTCGAGACCACGCTTCATCGAGAGAGTCATCTCAGTCGCCCTTGCCGCGTCCTTGGTTGATGTCTAGCGGGCGACGTGCGGCCCCGGCCAGCGTCTTCTGTCCTTGGAAGAAGCCGGGCACGCACGATTGGCAAATCCACATGCCTAGGTACAAGGGAATGGCCTGCCACGGGTAAAAAAGCCTTCTTTTGCGGGTCGCGGCAAACCGAACGATGGCTCTCGCGGTACCGTCGAGCGACGCAGAAAACATTCGTTTGAGCCAGACCATCCAGGCCGGGAAGCGATCGTGCATCGTGTAGATCGCGGTCTGCACCGGACCGAGCATGACTCGCTGAAAGACCAGATCGGTGCCCGCGTACATTCTGGACCAAACCTCGAAGCAAGTGCTGAGCGCTCGTTTGCTCGTGTGGTAGCCGAGACCGTACGGGTTGCCGACGTAGTTGGCCATCGAGCTGATGGCCACCAAATGACGCGGAACCGGACCGGCGGGCAGCCGGGTGAGTGGTTGAACGAAATTGAGCACACCGTAGAGGTTCGTGTCGACGACCGCTCGAAAGCTCGAAAGCTCGAAAGCTTCGTCGTTGTCGATGCAGTTGATCCCGGCGTTCAAAATCAAGACATCCGGCAGCTCAGCTGACTCGGCAAGGCGACGAACCAGCTCTTCGACCTCGTCCGCACGTCGAACGTCGACGCATTCGAAACGCACCTGCGGATAAAGGGACTCGAGCTCCGGAACACGCCGACGGTTCACGGAAATGACTTTCGCGCCGCTCCGTGCGTAGAGGTCGAGCAGCGCCCGACCCACGCCGGACGTCGTCCCGGTCACGAGCACCCGCTGAAGCATCATTGGCCACCGAATGAACGCTTCTCCGAGGCTCGTCGCGAGCTTTCGGTCTGCGAGCGTAGCCGGATGAATTCCTCGATTTCTGGGGCGGCGCTGAAGAGCCGGTCGCCGTGCCGAATCGCCTTCCTGATGAACTTGGGGCGGCGCTTGGTCTCGTCGAAGATCTTGATCAGGTACTCTCCGAGGAGTGCGATGGCGAGCAGATTGAGGCTGCCGAAAAACGCAATCAACACGATGATGGTCGAGATACCGTGCGGCAGCTCGGGGTGCCTCACGATGTCGACGGCCTGATAGATGCCGGCCAAGAAGGCGAGCGATGTCAGCGCGGCCGCCACGTAGCCGAGCAGCTCGATGGGGGCGAAGCTGAACGAAATGATGCCCTTTTTGGCCCACCACAGGTTCGCAAGGAAGCTATGTGTCGAACGCCCGAAGCGTCGCTCGGGGCGAACGTAGTCGACGCCCACCTGCTTGAAGCCGACCCAAGCCCGAAGCCCGCGCAAGAATTGATCGGCTTCGGGCAGCGCGAGCAGTTCGCTCACGACCCTCCGGTCCATGAGCGCGAAGTCGCCCGCGTCGAGCGGCATCGGCACGGACGAGATACCGCGGAAAACCCGGTAGAAGGCCCTGCAGCACAGCGCGAGCAAGGCTGAACCTTCGCGCCGCGCTCGGCGCCCGTAGACGACGTCATTGCCCTCACGCCACTTCGCGTAGAACTCGGCGATCAGCTCGGGGGGGTCCTGCAGGTCGCCGTCGAGCAGAATGACGGCGTCCCCGGCGGCGACTTGCATGCCACTCACGAAAGCGTTCTGGGAGCCGAAGTTCCTGGAATGCTCGATGGCAATCACGTGGTCATCCTGGAGTGTCAGTGCCTTCAACACCGAGGCCGCGTCGTCCGGGCTGCCATCGTTGACGAAGATGATTTCGTAGCCCACGCCCAAAGAGGTGAACACCGTCGTCAGCCGCGCGTGCATCAGCGGAATCGCCTGCTCGTCCTTGTAACAGGTGATCACGGCGGACAGCATGGGTTCAGGCACGCAGGAGCTCATTGAGACGCGAGGCCAAAGGTGGCCCCGCGAGCCCGTTCTCGGCCAGGTGCCAGCGTCGGCTGCCGTAGCGGCCAGAGGGATAACCGGCGGCATGCAAACAAACGAGCGCCTCCGGCACCACGCCCGACGTCAACATCGAGTGACTGAGCGCCTCTCCGAGGCCGCCAGCACGGTAGTGTTCCTCGATGGTGATGACTCGGCGCTTTTCCTGGATGCTTGCCACGAGGTCTGCGGGAATGTTCTCGAGCGGGAACGTTCCCACGCTCCAAATCTCCAGTTCATCGAGCAACGTTTGATCGCCGAGCTCGTACAGGCCTTGCAAGACCGGTCCCATGCCGATGACGACGCGACTTCGGCCGGGCTTCAGTAGGCGCCACGGTGCAAACGCAGGGACGTTTCCAGGGAGCTCTGCCGATAGGCCCAGGCGCAAATAGTTGGGCAGAGGGTCGTCAGCCATCGTGCTCACGACTCGGGCGACATCCGCGGCCACGAGCGGCAGGTAGATCTTCATGTTGGGCAACACGCGCAGCGCGCCCACGTCTTCGAGCGCATGGTGAGTTGCGCCCATGATGCCGTACGCGTAGCCCCCGCCATTGCCCACGAGCTTGACAGGAAGCTTGTGCAAGCAGACATCGTTGCGGATCTGTTCGTAGGGCCGCAGCACCGCAAAGACTGCCGCGCTGTACACCCAGGGCAGATGACCTGCGCGCGCCAAGCCAGCGGCCAGCGAAACGGCGTTCTGCTCTGCTACGCCGGCGTTGATGAAGCGCTCGCCATAAGCCTGTGCGACTCCTTCGAGTGCCATGTAGCCGAGGTCGCCAGTGATGAACACCAGGTCTTTTCGTCGCTCGAAGAGCGCCACCATTGCCTGGGCAAATTCAGCCCGCATTGCGATCACCGTGCACGGTGGCTGCGTGCGCACGCTTCAGTTCAGCGAGCGCCTGCTCGTATTGCGCATCAGTCATGGGCAGATAATGACAATCCACCGTGTGCTGCATGTAGCTGATGCCGTTGCCCTTCACGGTGTTGGCAATGATAGCTACCGGGGCCGCGCGCCGCGTCCAGAGCCCCGCGCATTCGTCCCGCGCGGCCAAGAGAGACGCGAAGTCGTGGCCGTCGACCGTGATGACGTGAAAGCCGAAGGCGCGAAGCTTTGCGTCCAGGGGTTCGAGCGCCAGCACGTCCTCGGTTCGACCGATGGCTTGGATCTGGTTGCGATCGATGACCCAAACCAGGTTGTGCAGTTTGTGGTGGGCGATGAACAGGGCCGCCTCCCAAACACTGCCCTCGTCGAGTTCGCCGTCGGACGTGACGCAAAAGAAGCGCCGCTCCTGACCATTGAACCGGGCCCCAAGTGTCATACCCGCGCTGACCGACAGCCCATGCCCGAGGCTTCCTGTCGCAAACGGGATCTGTTCGATGGTGTTGAAGGGGGGCAACGCCGGCAACTCGGTGCCCTCTTCGTAATAGGAATCGATCTGACTTTTGGTGAGAACGTTGGCCTCTGCAAGCACGGAGTAGAGGGCAGCGGCAGCGTGCCCTTTGGACAAGACGAAGGTGTCGTCGTCTCGCATCCAGGCAAACTTCAGAAAAACCAAAATCTCCGCGCACGACAGGGAGCTGCCGATGTGTCCAGCGTTGGCCTTCTTGTACATGGCCAGGAAGCGCGTCTTGACCGAAAAGACGCGCTCCGCGAGCATCACGCATTCAGCTGTCGCATACTCGGTCATTGCGTCGGATCCCGGTCTTACCCGACGGTGCGGAGCGGGTAACCGCGCTACTTGCCGTAGCCCGTGCTCACGATGTTCGCATGGACAGCGGCATCCGTCGCGTCCGAGGGGTAGCCGGCGACGATCGCTCCCTCATAGAAGGTGCCAAAGCTGGCGTTGTTGTTACTGTAACAGCAGTCTCCGCCGCTGCCGAGTACGATAGATCCCTGCTTAGCGCCTGGGGATTTCCCGCCGGGGAGGCTGCCTTTGTAGTACGTGTTCAAAGTTGACACGGTCGCGTCGGCCGCCTTCAGCGAAAGCTCGGTCATGCCGTTGTTCTTTTCCATGGCCGTGACGTATTTGAACGGCTGGCTAATCAACGCGTTGTTCTTGGCCGTGCTGGGGCCAGAGAAGACGCCGCCCTCTAGATCAGCCATCACCCACGGACCGGAGCCGTTGCCCGAGCCCCACTGGGTCCCGGTGCCGAAGTAGAGCGCATCCATGGAGTTACCCGGAACGTAGGTCCGGCTGACTTCTCCGTTGCCATAGTCATAGCAGCAGCCGTTGCTGACGTGCGTACCGCTGGTCACGACGTAAACACTTTGAGGAGAAGCTCCTAGCGGCATGCCCGTCGCTGAGCCGTCTCTCCAGTAGGCCTGGCTCTGGTTCGTGTAGAGAGCGTAAACCTTGTGGCCGCCGACCATTAGCGACTCCTTGGTCGCGTTCGCGGCCGACATCCCGGAGTGGCCTTCATGAGCGTTCGCGCCATTTCCCAAAACGAGCCCAGGGATCTCGGCTTCGACGGCGTTTCCGTGCCCTGATTGATCGTAAACCTTCATGATGGTGCACGTCGTCCCCATGCAGAACGCGTCCTGGACCGCGGCATCGGCAAAGCCGCCCGGCGAAAGGACCGGAATGTCTTTGGTCGTGCCGTCGGACCCACGCTTGACCTGATAGAGATTGCCGGCGTACGTGCGGAGCAGTGCGCGAACGGTACTGTGTGCTGCCACACACGAAGCGCTGGCCGCAGCGTAAATGTCGCACGGCAAAGCGCCGACTGTCGTCTGCCCACCCGAACCACTCGACCCGGCGCTGCCGCCTTGGCTGCTCCCTCCCACGCCCATGCCGGCGGTGCCGCCTTGGCCGGTGCCGCCTTGGCCGGTGCCGCCGGTGGCTCCCGAGCCACCGGCCCCACTACCGGACGCGCCGGCAGCTCCACCGCTGGAGGCGTCTTTAGTGAACACGATGGTGCCTGAAAGCGCAGGAAACTGCGGGGCAACTGTCAGTTTGTCGCCCGAGACACAGTATGGCGTAATCGTGTCTTCAGTCGTCAGCAGGTTGCCCGAAGTCGAGTATCGACCCTTGGACGTTTCCACCTCGGAAAGAGTTCCGAGCCCGCCAGGCTGATCGGCGGTGACCGTGCAATTGCACTTGCCGTTCGTTGAAGTGCAGGCCGAGGTCGTCCAGCCCACGGCTTGGAAGATGCTGCTGACCTGCTCACACGTCCGCTCGACCGACGAAATCGAGAGGCAAGCCGGTGCGAGCGGGAAGGTTGCCGAGCCGGTCGTTCTCGTGTTGTCGGTGAAGGTGCCATCGGCATTTGCGATGAACGAGCCGGTCGTCGTCAGCGAACCGACCACCGGCACCGTGGGGCAACCGAGGCTTGCGAGAGATACGTCCATGTCTCCGGACAGCTTGAGACACGAGGAGGTGACGTTCCAGGCTCCGAGCACGTTGCCGCCGCAAGGAGTCAGCGCGCTGCAGCTCGAAGCAGCGCCGCCGCTGTTGGTGCCTCCGCCGCCGATACTCGAGCTCCCGCCGGTGGTGGACGCGCCACCCGCGCCAAAGTTACGGCTATCGCTGCTGCACCCTGTGCCCGCCGACAGGATGGCGAGCACGAATACATTGAAGAGCCCGAATCGACCGTTTCGCATGTGACCTTCCGAGGCTGCCTGCCGCTGGCGAATCCAACGGCGACCCGTGAGTTCCGGGTTCAAGCAAATGTAGCTACAGGGAAATAGCTTCAGGGTCGGCGTTCCGTCGGGAAATCCGCCGATCCAAAAAAAAAAGAGTACTCAACAAGGACTTCAGCCACGGGTTCCCCCGCCTCTGCGGCAAACAGTTCATCGACAGATCACGCGCTCTATGGTCGGTTCAGAACCTTGCCTAACAAGCTCTGCTGTTGCCGGTGCTCACCGAAAACGGCCGCGCGCTGCGACGAACCGGACAGGAAAATCATTGATCAAAAATCGGTCACGCTTAATCACCTGGCCGATGATTTTTCTTTCCCTATTACGCATTGCAGCTTGTCGTCGGCGTTTGTCATTTATTCATCAATGGTTATCTCCGAGCGATTCGAATGCGAGCGCTATTGCGAGTCGTTCCTACCGGCCGTATTGCTCCCTTGGCGCTCGGCTAGGGCGCCGCTAAATTTTGCCGGCGAGTTTTCGAACGCCGGCGAAGAAAGTCGCCGCGCGGGCTTTTCGGCTAAGATTTGGCGATGAAGCGCGACCTCTTCGCGGTAGGTGTCGCGCTTGGGGTCACTTGCGTCGTGTCGCCCGCGTCAGCGGACAATGACTCCGGTCTCGCGCTCGGCCTGCGCGTTGGATATGGCATACCCATGGGCGAGACCGGGAGCGTAACGGGCAAAGCCTCGACCCCCGTTGACGTCCACGATGTGGTCTCTGGGATGGTGCCGCTTTCATTCGATGTCGGCTATCGATTCACCCCGGCGCTCTACGCGGGGGCATTTTTTCAATACGGCTTTGCGTTCGTCAACGACCAGCTCGACGCCGCTTGCAATCAGGGTGTCAGCTGCTCGGCGCATGACATCGCCTTTGGCGCCGACCTGCGCTATCACGCTCAGCCTCAGGGCATTTTCGATCCTTGGCTGGGCGCGGGATTCGGCTACGAGGTCCTCACCGTGAACGAGTCGGGCACCGACACTTCGTTCGGGAGGAGCTTGCCCGTCGAGCGCTCATGGCAGGCGAAGGGCTTTCAGTTCTTGATATTGGAGGCCGGCGCGGACTTCAAAGCCACGCCCGACCTTGCCGTGGGGCCATTCGTGAACTTCGCGCTCGGCCAATATAGCCGCTGGTCGAACCAGCAGACGATTGCTGGGACGTCCGACGATCAAAGCGGTGATTTGAATGGCGCGGCGCACGAGTGGCTGACGCTCGGCCTCCGCGGTCAATACAACCTCTAACGAGGTCGGCCGGAAGCGACCGACCCCGTCTCACTCGAAGTAGATGTTGTCGAAGTACAGAGTGCCCTTGTGACCGGCAATTCCGCCGATCGACACACCGACATGCGTGACGTTGGCGCCCGCGACGGGTTGGGTCGGTACGTCGAACCAGACGCCGGCAGGACAATTGACATCCGTGCCGCCCCCAGAAGGTAGCAAGTAAGCGTACCCAGGCCCGCCTAGTCCGCCCTTACCGTCGCTTGGCTTCCACCACACCGAGGCGTGAAATTTGCCCGATATCCCGGTCGCGGCAGCGCTCCCAGGACAGAGCTCGATGACTAGCGTGGTGCCACTTTTGCCAGTCGAGCCATCGACGTCGACGGCCAACGAGTACGAGCCAGCTCCCGCACCAGGCGGTGCGGCGAGGTAGGCGCCTTTCACTTTGTCCGCTGCGTCATCGGCACCCCACACGGTAGTGTCGAGCTTCCAGCCCTCGGCGGTCGTCGACTCGAAGTTCCAAGTTCCACACGCAGGTTCGGCGGCGGTGCTGCAGCTCAAGGTCTTGGTCTTGCAGGTGTACACGCAACTCGAGCCAGCGCACTGCACGGTGCTGTTGGGTTTGGCTGGGCAATTCCCTTTGGTATTGGTGCAGGTGCTGCCCGCCCCATCCGACTTCCCGCACGAGTTGGCCGCGCTGCAGTCGGGGGTCTTGCACTGGTTGAGGCCCGACACGCAAACTTGCGTTCCGCTGCACTGCGCGTTGCAAACGAGTGAATTCTTGTCTGACGCGCACGCGGTTACCGAGCACGCCCCGCAGGATGCCCCGACCGTGCCCGCAATGGCGGTACAGCCGCCGCAAGCGTTCAGCCCCGGATCCTTACAAGTGGTGCTGGCCTTGTCCGTGCTGCACTCGTACTTGCCGCATTGTCCACAGGCAACCCCCGGCGCATTCGCCAATGTGCCGCAGCCCCCACAGGCATTGGCATTGACGCCGGAGCATTTCACGCCGGTCTTGTCCGCGGTGCATTGCCAGTCTCCGCAGGCGCCACACGAAGAATTCGGAGCGTTGGCCAAGACACCGCAGCCGCCGCAGGCGTTGAACTTTGGATCCTCACACGAAGTAGTCGTTTGGTCGGCATTGCAAACGTACTTGCCGCATTCGCCGCACGCCGTACCCGGTTCTGGCGTTGCCCCGGCGCATTCGCCGCACTCACTCCCCTGACAGGAAGCGCCAGCCTCACCGCCAGCGCCAGCCTCTGCCGACGTGGCGCCGGAAGCGTCGCCCATTCCTGCGAGAGCTTGATTGCCGGCGCTAGCTCGAGATCCCCCGCGAGCTTGATCGCCGCCTCCTCCTGAAGCTCCAGCGCTCTGGGCCCCTCCCCGGTTCGCTTCCCCAAAGGCGCGCTTCTCGCCGCTACATCCCGAGATAAGCAACGCCACCCAGGCCGCTATTACCAGCGCGCCAACCACTTGGTTCTTCATCGCAGTGCTGCGACTCTAGGTGATCGACGGCCGACTAGCTAGGGGCGTGAGGTGTTCGCGAAGCCGCGCTTGTCGGGAGAGAACGCACATCCCTCTGGCTCAGCGGGCGGCGTGTCACTCAGGAAGCCTGCCACTACGGAAGCCTGCCTACGAGCATCAGGCGTTGTCCCCATCATGAGTTGCCGGATGGTAACCCGTCTTCCCACGAAGCGCGATGAACGTAGTCGTGACGTGCGACGACGCGCAGCCTCCACGCCCCGATCCGAAGCAGATCTCCTGCTGGTTTCTTGTGCGCGCTTCGGATAGGTTCTCGAATTCATCGGGGTGCCTCGGTCGAGATCGCTCGAACAAAACCGATTCGGTGCAGTCCCCGATTTATTTTTGGTCATCCCACCACGTGTACTTGAAGGATCTCGGGATCGGGGTTGGACGGGAATGTCGGAGAGCACCGCGATGATCAGGAAACGATTTAGTGCTGTAACGACCGTCGCAGGAGTTCTGTTACTGCTAAGTTGTGGCAAGACACGCAACGTGAGCGACTCACCGTCGTCGGCAGCGGGCGGCGGTGCGGGCAGCGTGACGGGAGGCGGTGGCGGGACGGCGGGGTACGCGGGAGGCGTCGTGACTTGGGATCCCCTTGAGTGCCACGTCACGCCCGTGCCCAAACCGAACGCTCCGGGGGCTCAGGAGCAATGGGCCCTCGCCCGAGCCTACTGCGTTGCGCTTGGCGACCAGGGCTGTTTGACGAGCGGCGCACCGAACAGCGTGCCGGGCTGCACGGTCGATGAGGCGGTCGAGTCTTGTGTAGCGCAGCTGCTCTGGTTTCACGACAACGTGGCGTCCGAGTGTGAAGACGTCTGGCGCAAGGACATCGCGTGCGGAGCGAAATCGACGTTCGTCGGGCCGATTTGTGACGGGGCCAGCACCTTCGGGCCCACGTTCGGTTCGGTCGAAGCATGCGCGGCCGAAAATGTTGCGCTCCTCGACTGCAACCAGCAGCACAGTGCGGATGTGGAGATAGCGGGCAGTTACACCACTTGCTATTACCCGTCCGGGGCCGCTCCCGACTCGGCATGTCGCATCAGCTGCCAGGTTGGCGAATACCCCGTGCAGCTCAACTGCTCCGGACCCCAGGGGCTACCGAAACAGTGCGGGTGTATGATCAACGGATTCACGCTGCCCGGCTTGCAGCCCGTCTTCGTCAATAGTTGCGCTGAGGCCGCTCAACAGGCGGCTGACGGCCTATGCACGGGCAAACTCGACTGCTGCTTCGAGTACCTCGACCGGGACAAACAGGCATGCATGTGCGTGGAGCCGGCTGATTTCGGCTACGCTAGTTGCGAGGCGATGATGGCGGCTGGGCAGGGCCAGCGCGTCGACATCTGCCCAGGGCTACTGCAGGTTGGTGCGGGGACGGGTTGTTGGCCGCCAGGTGCCTGCCCGCCGTAACGCTTGCGAGATGCGCGGCGCCCTCATCGCGCCGCGCTACATTGCAGGGCAAGGGACGCGGAGGCGCCCGCGTCAGCGCGAGGGCTGACGGCTGAGTTTGCAATGCTCGTCGACGTGAAGACGATCGACAACGGCACTCAGCTAGGCTTTCGCTTCGGACACGACTCCAGCCCAGCCGAACCATTTTCGTCGGCGTGCTGCGGTTCGTGGTAGTGGTGGTAGCCAATCGGCTGGTGGTGCGTGCGCGATTTTAGGGGCGAGTACACCAGTCAATGAACAACGAGGACTAGATGACTTCGCCTTTCAACCCGTATCAGGCGCCTGTAATTGAACCCCCGCTGCCCGTCGGCGCGGGCGATTTTGATCTCGGTCGAACCGTCCAAGACGGCTTCGAGCGGACCAAGTTGTACTTGGGGCCCGCCATTGGCGTCCTGCTGCTGGGGGGGCTGCTGATGGTCTTGTCGGCTGTCACGGTGATTGGCTACTTTCTCGCCGTTCCCGTGTTCGGCTGGGGCATGATCAAGTTTTTCTTGAACATGCAGGACCAGCGTCAGCCAACTCTCAATGATCTGTTCGCCGGCTTTTCCAATTACTGGACAGTGCTGGGACGCATGCTGCTGAGCATGGTCATCTATATTGGTTTGGCTCTGCTCAGCGAGAGCTTGGTGTTCGTCGGACAGTTCATGAAGTCGACGCCTCTGATCGTCGTCGGTTACGTGATCTACATGGCGTTCTTCATACTGGTGCTGTCGCGCTTCTACTTCACGCTTTTTTTCGTCGTCGATCGGGACATGCCGGCAATCGAGGCGTTGTCCGCTAGTTGGCGGGCGACCGAAGGAAAAGCGCTCAAGATGTTCGGGCTAGCCATGGTTGCTGGCCTCGTCGGCATTTCGGGAGTAATCGGCCTATGCGTCGGCGTGCTCTTCACCATGCCGATGTCGTACGTGATGTACGCTTCGGCCTATCGACAGGTCGCGGGCTACGGTTCGCCTGCCGGCGGCTCGTGAGCGCGTGCCGTCGCCATGAGCCCAAACTACGTTCGCGCCTTTCGGCTGCCGTGATTCCGAGCGAAGCCGGCCGTTCCTGGCCGACGCGGCCTCACGGATCCGTGGGCGGTGGCGGCGCCTCGGGCGTCGTATTGATGCACGTCACATCGGCGGCGTTGAAGCCGTTGTAGTTCGCGTCGGCCGTGCTGACGGCGGCGGCGGTGACGATCTTGTACGAGGTCATCGTGGCAGTGGTTCCGTCGTCTTGGCCGGTCACTGTGACCTGCTGCGTGACGTTCCAGGTCCCGATCGTGAATGACAGCGTTGCCGGACTGACTTTGCCTTCTTCCGGCTTGTCGCTCGAGAGAGCAATGCTCACTGGGCCGAGCGGTTGTGACTTGAGGGACACGTTGAAAGTCGCGGTCGTCCCGGGTGTGGTTGCGCAGGTGGTGGGAGTGACGTTGACGCCTACGACATCGTCGTTGGTGTTGACGATGGAGACCGTGTTGGCGGCGAGCGCGGTGTACTTCGCGTCGTTGCCGGAGGTTTTGAGCGTCACGGTGTAGGTCTTGTTGCCGTCTGCGACGCTGTCGTCCACGCCGGTGACGGTCACCGTTTGCGCCGAGGACCAGTTGCCCGAGGTGAAGCTGAGCGACGCAGGCGAAACCGTGCCCTCTTTGGTTTCGCTGCTGCTGACAGCGACGGTCACGTTGGCGGTCGGCTGCGACGTGAGCACGACCGTGAACGTCACCTTGCCGCCGGCCTCGGTGGTTTGCAAATTGGCGGCCGCCGTGACTTTCACCGACGCAACGTCGTCGTCTTTGTTCGTGAGTGTCAGTGTGGTTGCGGCGTACTGGTAGTCCGGGTCGGTCGTGTTCGTACCCTTGATGGCGATGGTGTACGACTTGTCGCCATCCGCGATGGCCTCGTTGACACCGGTGACGACGATGTTCTGGTTCGTCGACCAGTTGCTCGGCGTGTACTTCAAACTCGCGGCCGAGACTTTGCCTTCGTTCGTGTCGGAGCTCGCGAAGGTGAGTGTCACGTCTGCGGTCGGCTGCGAGTGCAAACGGATGCCGAAGGTCGTCGAGCCGCCCTGTTCCGTGGTCGTTCCCGTGAAGCCGGGCGTCGGCTCGATGTACGCCGAATCATCGTCTTGGTTCGTCACCTTGACCGACTGAGTGAGACCCACGTAGTCCGTGTCATCGCTCAGCGTCGGCCCGACGGTGACCGTGTACGCCTGATTGCCGTCCTTCTGCGGGTCGTCCACGCCAGTCACCGTGACGGTTTGCGCGGTGGCGTAGTTTGCGGAGGTGAAGGTCAATGTCGTCGGCGAGACCTTGCCCTCGCTCGAGTCACTGCTCGCCACCGGCACTTTGACTTCCTTCTTGGGGCGCGAGGTGAGCGAAATCGAAAACGTGGCCGTTCCAGCCGATTCACCCGGTTCGCGGGTGATGAGCTTGGTGCCACCGTCGACGCCGGTGAGCAGCTTGGGGGGCGTAATGCCGGCCACGTCGTCGTCGAGGTTCACGACTTTGACATCCGTCGACTGGAGCTTCTGATACGCGAGGTCCTCCGTCGTCGGCGCGCTGATGCGCACGGCGTACACGACGTTGCCGTCTTTCGTTTCGTCACCCGCCCCGGTCACCGTGACGACTTTCGCGACCTGCCAATTGGCGTCGGTGAAATCGAGCGCGGCCGGGCTGATCGTGCCTTCGTTGGTATTGGTGCTGGTCAGCTCGAAATGAACCGGGGATTTGGGCTTCGAGGTCAGCACGACCGAGAAGCTGGCTTTGGCCCCTTTCTCCGTCGTCTGCAGTTGACTCGGGTCATTCGGGTCGACACTGGTGAGCAAGGTGACGGCAAAATCCGCCTTGTCGTTGTCGATGTTGATCACGTTGACGACGGGCAAGTCAGCGTCGGTGAGTTCACCGTACGCTGGGTCGGCACTCTGAATGCCGCCGAGCTTGACTTGATAGGGTTGATTGCCGTCCGCGACGCTGTCGTTGTCCGCGCCGCCTACCGTGACGGTCTGCAGCGAGTTCCAATTCATGGGTGTGAACGTGAGCGACGTCGGGCTGACCGTGCCTTCATCGGAGCTACTGCTGACGGTCAGCGTCACGTCTTTGAGCGGTGCCTTGTTCAGGGTGACCGTGAACGTCGCGTTCTCCCCGCTTTCACTGGTCCGAAGCCGTTTGGTGTCGCTCAGGTCGATGCCGGTCGAGAGGGTCACCATCACCCCGGCATGGTCGTTGTCCAAATTGGTCACGCTCACTTTTTGCGACGGCAGCGCCGCAAACTCCGCGTCCATACTCATCAGCGGGCCGACCGTGATCTCGTACGGGCGATTGCCACCGGCGACGTCGTCGTCGACGCCGGTGATCATGACCGTTTGCGGAGCAGCCCAGTTGTCGGGGGTGAACGTCAGGCCGCTGGGCGCAACCGTGCCGGCGCTTTGGTCGCTGCTAGCGAGCGCAACGCTGACTTCAGCCGAAGGCGCCTTGGTGAGCACCACCGTGAACAAGGCTTGCCCGAGGGATTCGCTGGTTTCAAGACCGGTGGTGGGCGTGACGAACATGCCCGCGGAGTCGTTGTCGATGTTGATGATCGACGCCGAAGCGGTGGCATTGTCGAAGAACTTGTCGTTGCTCACCGCTGGACCGAGCAGCACCAAATAGGGCTGATTGCCGGGCCCTCGGTCCCACATACCCGTGACGGTGACCGCTTGGGCCGCGTTCCAGTCATCCGCGGTGAAGAACAGGCTGGCTGGGCTGGCCACCCCCTCCTTGGCGTTCGAGCTGGCGACCGAAATCGTTACGGTGGCCGTCGGCTTTTGCGCCAACGACACGTAGAACTTCGTCTGCGCGCCGAGATCACTCGTGAATAGATCACTCGTCGGTACGACGCGGATCGGCCCGGACGGCTGGGTGGTGTTTGTTCCGCCGCTCGCTGCTCCCCCGCCTCCGGTCACCCCAGTTTGACCTCCTGCGCCTTGGCGGTCACCGACCTTGAACTCACCGAACAGCACCTGGCAACTCATGGTCAGGGCCGCGAAGACGATCAGCCAGCACAGCGAGCGCAGGCAGCGCGCGAACGACGTCATCAGAAACTCCCGACCGCGCCGACGTTGCCGATTCCGACATACGGACGAACCACGAGCCCGCGAGCGGGCGCGGCGTTCGATGAGCGATCGAGTAGCCACAGCGTAGCGCCAGTCGCGACGCCTGCGACCCCAAGAACGAACCCAGTGCCCGAGACGATCCCGAGGGTGTCGTGCGCTTTCACGGTGTCTTGGTACTCCAGCGGGCAAGTGTCCGGAGTCGGACAGTGCTCATTCAACGTGGCGCGCTTGCCCAACCACAAGATTCCGGACACCCCTCCGACCACGAGTCCCGCAGCTCCCACGCCGAAGGCGACGTACGCCGGCGTTCGGTTGCGGGTCGGTTGCGAAACGACTACCTGGACCGGCGGCGGGGTGTCGAGCACGGGCTCAGGCTGCTGCTGGTTCGGATCGGCCTGCAGTTCGAGCGCAACCGAGCCTTCTTGTCCTTCAGTGAGCGTCAGCTTCTTGCTGCTGCTCAGGTAGCCGTTGGCCGCAGCTGCAAAGTCGTGCGAACCCGGGTTAATGGCCCGCCGCACGCCGACCGCGGCCGCCGGCACGGCGACGCCGTCGATACTAACATGCGTGTCACCAGCGCCCGCCACGGTAATGGTGACCCACGAAAGGCGAGGTCTGAGCGCAGCCAGCTCCGCCTTCGCGTCGCTCAACGCGCGTTGCCACGAGGGCGGCGCTTTGTTGTCGACGCCCTCGCGGATGATCAGCTCATAGCGCTCCTGCGCCTCGACGAACTGGCCCAGCCCAACGAGACTCCGTGCCCAGTCCAGTGTCAGCGTGGGCGCGTGAACCAGAGCGTCAGCCCGACCGAAACGATCCGCCGCTTCGGCGTAACGCTTGTCGTGCAGCGCCCAATATCCCTCGGTGGCCAATGAGCGCGCCGTCGCGCGATCCGCCGCTGAAGGTTCGGCATTTGCGGAGCCAACCCAGAAGAGCCCTGCTGCGGCGATGCCCATGAACCATGGGCCGAGTGTACGCGTCATCTCCCTGCTTTCGGCATACGCCGTGGGCGTTCCCTACCTCTGATTCACCGCGCGCGCCACTCCCCCGCGCCGGCGACTCAGACCGGGTACCTCATCCCGAACCCGGGATCAAGGCTGGCACAAGGATTCGAGCCACGCGGCAGACAATAACGCCGCAGAGTGATTCCGCTCTCGCTGATCCAAAGCCGCAAAGATGACTACGGAATCACGCACGGACCGCAGTCGAGCAAGTTGCCGCAACCGTCCGCGGCGTTGCCGCACTTGGCTCCGAGGCTGGAGCAGGTGGCGGGCTCGCACGTCGGCGGCGGGATCACGCCGATGCACGCGCCGAGATCGAACAGCATGTAGAGGAGAACCTTCTCCTGGGTCGTCAGATCGCCGCCGCAGTGTTGAGGGAAGGTCGCGTTGTCGAACGGAGTGGGGGCGCCAGGACCTGGGCCGGGGCCGGGACCTGGGCCGGTTCCCCCGGCGCCGCTGCCACCGGAGCCCCCGCTTCCGCCGGAGCCCCCCGAGCCGACGGAAACGTGGAACCCGCTGTATGCGACTCGGCCGCAAACCGACTCTTTCGGAGAACCATACGGCGTATTGAAGGAGAACTGCTGGGTCCGCTTGGTCCCGTTTTGCAGGTAAACGAACTCTTCAGACGTGGTTCCGAGCCCGGTGCTCATGCTGCGGGGCTCGTTGATGTTGAAGGTGTAGCCCGGTGCGGTGGTGATCTTTTCGTTGACCATCCAGTCGCTGAAGTTTTGGATGCGCGGGGCAGTGTTGGGACGCCCCTGCGAGATGACGCCGATCCCGGTCGTCGCCTGGTCGGACTGGGCTGCCCAGGTGCCCGCCGCGTCGAGGCCGGTTTCAGTGGCGGTGCCCTCGGCGTATGCCTGAGTGCCGTTGCCGGCGAGCCACGTGAAGCTCAGGTGGCTCGCAAACATGCGGCCGCCGCGGTTCAAGAAGTGGCGAACGTTGGCGCCGTTCGCGTTGCGTTCCTCGAACTCTTCATCGTAGTCGACGCCTTCGCAATCGGATACCAGGATGTCGTAGCTCTCGATCTGGGTTGCACTACCGAACAACGTGGAGTCGTGCGGCGTCGCCGCGTCGAGCCTCGCTCCGGTCGGGGTGGCTTTGGGGCCACCTCGATAGAGGTTGATGCGAGCCGCACCCGCCGAAACAGGCGTCGCCGGATTGCTGAACTCGGCGTTGCCGAGGCCCATTTTAGAGAGCACGCATTCGATCGCGTCGACGCGACCCGTGGTGACGGCGATGCGCGGGATGTTCACCGCGCTGCCGTCCGACATTGAACGCGGCAAGCGGGTGGGATTGTCCGGCAGGGTGGTTGGCAATGCTGTCGTTTGGCAGGCGGCCGAGTCAGGCAGAGTGAACTTCGTTGCGCGGCGGAAACGCCCGGCCTTCACCACCAGCAAGAATTCTTTGCCCACGGGGATGAACTCGTCGAGCTTGAAGTGGCCGGTCGCGTCGGTCACGGTCCCGTTCAGAACGTGGCCGAAATTTTGCTCTTCACAGCGGTCACAGCTCGTGCCGCCGCTGGGAATGCCGGCGGTGATCGCCGGCAAGTCTTCGACCTTGTTGGTCTGCAAGATGTAGACGATGGCGTTGGGGACTCCGACCTGATTGGCAACGTTCGCGTCATCACGCCCGGGGGTAACGACTCGACCGGTCAAGTGCGTGACGTCAGAACCGGCCTTCTTGCAATCTGGGATGGCGCTGCACAGTTCGCAGGCTGTGCCGCCGCCCGCCACACACTTCGTGGGGCCGTCGACGCCGCCGATACAAACCTGGCTCGTGCTGCATGAGAGCCCTTCCTTGGAGCAGTCCAGCGTGTTGCCGCATTTGTCGATCGCATAGCCGCACTCCCAGCCCAAGTCCTTGCAAGTCTTGTTCGGGCACTCGTTCGGAGGGTTGGGGACGATCACGGGACTACCGCCGCTCGAGTACGTGCCGCCAGCAGCCGACGGAGCCCCACCCGAACTACTTCCGCCGCTCACGGGAGGCCGGTCGCCGATCTGACTCGAGGTGCCGTCACTCTTGGTAGAGCAAGCGTTGCTGAAGAACAGCACCGAACTGGCGAGCAACAGCAGCGCGGACGCGCGCGCCGCAAAACCAGTGCGAACCCTCGCTGGAAGCGCCGGTTTTTCGATGGCGCAACGCTCCGCGCTCGGCGGTTGGGCCAGCGAACTCTCGGTGATTCTCCCCGGGTTTACCACCGCGGTAGCATGTGCCTAGTCCACCAACCGATCAAACAAAACATGTCAGTCGATCAAACAAAACAAGCGTTCGAGTCGACACGAAGATCGCCTCGCTCGAACGTTCCATCCCTCGTCATCGAGGGTGCCTTTTGCATGACGTCAGCCACGAGCATCAACGAGAGATCAAAAGCGGTGCGGTGGCGTTGACGCGTGCGCGCGCGAACCACCACTCTAGCGGAAACTTCCTGCGCCAGCCGATGCGCGTTTCCTGACTGGCGCGCTACTTCTCACCCGACTACACCAAAGCGACGATCAGAGAGCCGCAGCACACAAGTTCGAGGCTTCTGGAAAAATGCAAAGTCGAATGGGCATGCGCGTTGGCTGGCTCTTGGCGGGAGATGTTGCGCTCGTGCTTTCGGCGTGTGGCGGTGGAGGCGCGCCCCGAGCCGACTCTGCTGGCGGCAGCTCGGCGTTTGCGGGCAGCACCACCACAGCGGGCTCGCCCGGAGCGAGTGGCGCGGCCGACGGGGGATCTGCGAGTGACACCGGGGGCCGCGCGGGCGGGTTCAGCGCGGGGGGCTCGACCTCGACCGGGGGTGCGGGCAGCAGCGTCGGAGCGAGCGGCGGCGCCCTTGGCTCGGATGGTGGCTCGACCTCGACCGGCGGAAGCGCTGGCGCGACCGTGGCGGGCGGCGGGAGCGCCGGAAGTGCGGGCGGTCCCAGTGACGGTCCCCTCCCCCCCTCGGTCACGAACCTCTTTCCGAAACCGGGCGCGAGCGGGGTCTGCCTCGACGCCTCGTTGACGATGACCTTTACGTCGGCGCCCAGCATCGGCAGCAAGGGCACCATCTCCGTCTATGCCAAGGCAAACCCGAACACCGTCGTCGACAAGGTCGACGTCGCGGCGACGAGCTACAGCGATTCGATTGGTGGACAGACCAGAAATCTGGTCCGTCCGGTGTTCATCGACGGGACGAGTGCAGTCATCTATCTGCATCAGCACAAGCTCTCGGCCAACACCGCGTACTTCGTGACCGTCAGCGCGGGCGCGTTCGTCGATGCACAAAAGAACGCGATCGGCACGGTGAGCGAGCAGACGACGTGGAGTTTCACCACCGGCGCAGCGCCCGCGGCCTCCAGCAGCATGGCCGTCAATCGCACCGGCAACGGCGGGTTTTGCTCGGTGCAGGGCGCCTTCGACGCGATTCCGAACAATGATGCAGGGCCGCGCACGATCACCGTCGCGGCCGGCAGCTATCACGAGCTCTTGTACGTTTCGGGCAAGAAGCAGCTCACCGTGCGGGGCGCAGATCGTGCCGGCACCGTGATTCAATATCCGAACAACGACAAGTTGAATGCCGGCACCTCGGCGCGCCCACTTTTCTACGCCAACGGCACGACGGACCTGACGATCGAGAACCTCACCCTCTACAACACGACGCCGCAGGACGGCAGCCAAGCCGAGGCACTGCGCGTACAAGCCGAGCGAGTCACGATCCGCGACGTGAACCTCAAAAGCTTACAAGACACGTTGCTCACGGGCGGGTCGGTTTACGTCGTGAACTCGTACCTCGAAGGCAATGTCGACTTCGTTTGGGGTACTGGGCCTACCTATTTCGATCGCTGTGAGATCAAGACCGTGGGTCGGGCAGGTGCAATCGTGCAAGCTCGCAACGGCGCGAGCAGCTATGGCTACGTCTTCGTCGACTCGAAGATCACCAGTGATGCCAAAGTCAGCGGTCAGGTCCTCGCGCGCATTGATGCAACCGTCTACCCGGCGAGCAACGTGGCGTTTCTGAATTGTCAGATGAGTTCCGGCATTGGCGCCAAAGGCTGGACCATCACGCCAGCTGGCACTTCAGCAACGGATCAACTGCGCTTCTGGGAGTATCAAAGCACCGATCCGAGTGGGGCGATGCTCAACGTCAGCGGTCGGGATCCCGCTTCCAAACAGCTCTCGGCCAGTCAAGCGGCCAGCCTACGAGACAAAGCGACCGTGCTCGGCGGTTGGGATCCGAAGTAGGCCTCAGCCGCCCAGGGCCCGGGGAGGTTCGAGCCCAGGGAGGTTCGAGCCCAGGGAGGTTCGAGCCCAGGGAGGCTCGACGGACGCTCGAGTGGGCGGGGCGGTTGCGCGGCCCCTGTTGCGGACCGACCTTCGAGGCCCTGGGTGGACTGGCGTTGAGCCCCTGCCAACTGAGTTGATGGGTGGGGCGTTGCGGGGATCTTCACCCTACGGGGATGGCCTGGGCCGCCTTTGCCGCGCGCTCGTGCTCGAACAGCCGCGTCCATCCAACGGAGCTGAAATCAATTTCTCTTACGCCGGCCAAGGCCCATGTCGGTTCGCCACCGTGAAGGGCTTCGCATGTGGACCAACCGAAGGTCGAGTCAGAGATCGATCGTCGAACACGCCCGCGGGATTCGTTGCTCGACGCCGATTTTGCAGGCAGTATTGGTGATGATTGTCTGAGGGGATGCGCGAGAGGCAGCGCGCTCGTCGGCAGCCTGAGGAAAACCCGCAATGAAACCCTGGTTTGGTTCGATTCTATTCGTCGTTTTGGCAACTTTCGCCGTCGCTTCAGGCTGCGGCAGCAAACCAGACGTCATCAATCCCGGCAACGACCTCGACGCGAGCGTTGGCGGAGCGAGCGGCGGTTCGACCGGAACGGCGGCGAACGGCGGCGGCTTCGTGATCATCGGTGACGGCGGTGATTCCGGCACGGGTAACACCCCCCCCGGTTGCCCCACCAAGTGTGAAGACTTGAACGCCAACTGTGGCTACGTCTCCGACCCCCAATGCGGCGGCCTAGTTCAATGCGGCAAATGCCCGGCTGGACAATTCTGCGGTGGTGACGGTCCGAGCCGCTGCGGTGACGGCAGCGGCGGTGCGGGTGGCTCTTGTTCAGGCGCGGACTGCATGAACTGCGTGCCAAAGACGTGCGCAGACATCGGCTACACCTGTGGCCCGGCGGGTGACGACTGCGGTGGCGTGCTCGACTGCGGGCCGAACACCTGTCCGATCTTGGGCCAGACGTGCGGCGGCGGCAGCAAGCCCGGCCAATGTGGTTGCAAGGGTGCCTGCGCGGCGATCCCGGATTGTTCGAGCGAGCCGATCAAGACCACCAGCCTCACGGGCAAGGTCTACGACCCAGCAGGAAACAACCCGCTCTATCACGTGTTCGTGTACATCGCGAACAACCCGAGCGACCCGAACTTGACGGCGTTCCCGGCGGGAATCACCTGCGATGTGTGCGGTGCAACCGCCGCCGGATCGCCGCTACTCTCCGAAGGCACTCAAGCGGGCACGTACACGGATGTGGACGGCAGCTTCACTTTGAAGAACGTGCCCGTCGGCAAGGGCCTCACGCTCGTGATCCAGCTCGGCCGCTGGCGCCGCGTGTTCAAGGTCGACGTCGACACCCCGTGTGCTGCAACGCCGATCGTCGACAAGACCCTGCTCATGCCGAGCAAGCAGTCACAAGGCAACATTCCACTCATGGCCATGGTCACGGGCGATGTCGACTCGCTCGAGTGCGTCTTGCGCAAGATGGGCATCGACCGCACGGAGTTCAGCAACCCCGGCGGTGCTGGGCGCGTGCAGTTCTACCTCGGCAGCGACGCGAACGACCTCGCGAGTCTCTCCGGACAAAAGATCGACAACTCCACCCCCTCGCAAAATGCGCTGTTCGCGACCAATCCGACCACGTCGCAGCCAGTCATCAACGACTACGACATGACGATCTTGGCCTGCACGGGCGCAGGCAACCCGCAGAAGCCGGAGTACAAGACCGCCCTGCGTAACTATGCTGCCTCCGGCGGTCGCGTGTTCGCGACGCACTACAGTTATTCGTGGTTGGCCACGAATGATCAGAACAAGGCTCAAGCGGGCGTCGCGGACAATTGGAGTGAAGTCGCGAAGTGGAATCTCGACGTCAACGACAAGCCGGCAACCGCGGTCGGCCATATCGACTTGGTGAGCAATCCCAAGGGGCCCGCATTCCAGGGCTGGCTGGAAGCGGTCAACGCCTCCACGCCCGGCTCGGGAAACATCTCGGTCAATGTCGTCCGCCACGATTCGGACGCCATCTCCACCGTCCCCGGGAAAACTCAGCAGTGGCTGTATCGGGACGGCGCCAACCTCCGCACTTGTTCGCGTAGCGGCGTCACGTGCACCTCGAATGCCAGCTGCGTGGCCAGGGTGTGCAGCGCCAACACGGCGTTCGATTGCTCGGTCAACGCCTGCGTCGGTCCCAAGGTGTGCCGGAACAACACCAGCACGGTCTGCACCCAGAACTCCCAATGCACGGGCAACAACAACGCCTGCATCGACAACACCTGCGGGAACAACACCTGCTCCAACGCACCTGATTTCACGGGCCAGAAAATCCCGCTGCACTTCACGTACAACACGCCGGTCAACCTGGTGGAGGATTTGAGCTCCACTCCGCCCAAGCTGCAATGCGGACGCGTGCTGTTCAGCGACTTCCACGTGGAAGACGCCGACGAAAATACCAAGACCTTCCCCGAGCAGTGCGGTCTCACCTGCACCGCAGCCAATGCGGCGACGCGCTGTCAAGCGGGCGGCAAGTGCGTCGACGGCTACTGCCTCAACCCGATGTCTGCACAGGAGAAGCTGCTCGAGTACATGATCTTCGATCTAGGCTCGTGCGTCCCGCCCCCGGAGACCTGCAAGCCGGCGACGGAATGCCCGGTCGGTCAAGACTGCGGCTTTGCGGATGACGGCTGCGGCGGGTTGATCCCCTGCGGCGTGTGCCCGACCGGCGAAACGTGCGGCGGCGGCAGCAACCCGACGCCCAACAAGTGCGGCAAGGGCACAGGCACTTGCGTGCCCAAGAGTTGCGAGGAGCAGGCCATTGAGTGCGGGCCGGCCGCTGACGGTTGCGGCGACAAGATCGACAGCTGCGGCGTATGCCCGACCGGCGATTTGTGCATCAACGGTAAGTGCAAGCACGTCAACTGACGTGCCCGAAGCGGCGACGTTCAATTGCTCCGTGTGCGGCGCCCCCGCACACGCGGGCGACTTCAGCTGTCGCTACTGCGGCGCGGGGATCGCCACCGTTTGCTGCGGTCGCTGCTTTCAGATGAACATGGCGCGCGCCCAGCACTGTTCCGGCTGCGGCGCAGAGCTCGGGCTGATCGTCGAATCCGCGCTCCAGGCCCGCCAGTGTTGCGACTGTCGTCATCCCCTCGAGCTGATCGCCGAGCCGGCGGGCAGCCTGCTCAACTGCCGCAAGTGCGGTGGTCAGTTCGTGGAGCACGCGCTACTCCGCAGTCTGCTCGAACGCCAAGAGCAGATAGGTGAAGCCTTTCCGGAGGTACCTTACCAGCGCCCGCCGAAAGCTATCCTGGAGCGCGTGCAATACCGTCCGTGCTCGGTCTGTGAGCAGCGCATGAACCGCAAGAACTTCGGCGGCGCGAGCGGCGTGATCGTAGACGTCTGCGCACGGCACGGCACCTGGTTCGACGCCGGTGAGCTGCCACAGGTTCTGGCGTTCGTCAGGAGCGGAGGCCTGGTCCGCGAACGAGCGCGCGAGCAAGAGCGACTGCGTCAGGCCCGTGCGCATGAGCGAGAGATGGCCGGCGGCTCGGCGCCGCTCGCTTTCGACTCACTCGCCCAAAGCAGCGAGCCGAGCAGCTTCGCCCAAGACCTGCTGGAGTTCGTCGTCGAGGTGCTGACCGGGCATCAGCGTCGGCATTGAGTCTTTCTCAAGCGAGCCCCGCCAGAATCGCTTCCAGCGAAAGATCGGCGACGCAGGTCACGCCGTCGGACGCGCCGTAGTACACGCGCACGGTGTCGCCCTCGGTCACTAGCCCGCAGGTGAAGACCACATTGGCGAAGAAGCCCTTCAGCTCGTAGGGCGCTTCCGGAAACAAGATCGGCTCGCGCGAACGGCCGAGGACACGGCTTGGATCGTCGTAGTCGAGCAAGAGCGCACCCAGCGAGTACGTGAGCGGCGAAGCCGTCACGCCGTGGTACACCGCAAGCCACGCCGGGCGGCCGCGCACCTGCACTCGAAACGGCACCGCACCGCCGCCAATCTTCAGATCGTCCCACATGCCGGGGCGTGCCGAGGCCAGCAGCCGGTGCTCGCCCCAAGCAAGCAGGTCCGGCGACGAAGCCAGCCAGATCGCGGGGCGGCCGATGTCCTCGGGCATCGGTCGATGCAGCGCCCAGTAGCGGCCGCCGATCTGCTCGGGAAAGATGGTCACATCGCGATTCGGCGGCGAAAAGATGATGCCGTGACGCTCGAAATGCCGCAGATCTCGACTCGACGCGAGGCCGGTCGCGATGCCTGCGGACGAGACCGCGGTGTAGTTGACCCAAAACGTATCACCCACGCGAGTGATGCGCGGATCTTCGACACCGAA
>Ga0247766_1000036_pt1 | contig 30287 bp, 25 predicted proteins | sample UWRJL223509R6_FD_179946 | JGI IMG/M metagenome (GOLD analysis project Ga0247766, IMG submission 179946) | Plant litter microbial communities from Arlington Agricultural Research Station in Wisconsin, United States - UWRJ-L223-509R-6 | ecosystem: Environmental > Terrestrial > Plant litter >... | reverse complement strand
CACCAATGTTGGTCGAAGAAGCTCGCCAGCTATGCGCTTGAGCGCGACATCATGGACAGTGAGCGGCCGACTGTCGAGGCCCTCGGTGCAGTGAGCCAGGCTTCGGGCGGTTCGCTCAAACAGGTGATGCTCGCCTTGGTGCAGAACCAGGCGTTCCGAACACACGTCGGAGGAGCCCAGTGATCGAGTACTCGAACCGCCGCAAGGCCATCAATCGTCGCGCATTCTTGTATGGAGCCGGGACCATCGCGATCGGTCTGCCCTTCCTCGAGGGGTTGCCCGAGCGCTCGGCTTGGGCCGCGAACGCGCAGCCGATCTTCACGTTCTTCTTGTGCGCCGCCTGCGGCGTGGAGCCCAAGAAGTTTTGGCCCGGGGCCACCGGTGCACTGAGCCTCGGGTCTTCCGGTAAGGCGGTGGACGCTCTGGCTGATCACGCCAAGAACTTGCTGATCGTCAAGGGCATCAACTTCCCGCTCGGCGGCCCGAGCGGTTGTGGGCACGCGCAGGGGCTTTCGCAAGCGCTCACGGGCAAGACGCCGACGGGCAACGCGAACCAGGCCACCGCTACCGGTCCTTCCGTCGACTTCGTGATTGGGAAGGCAATCAACCCGGCGGGCACGGACCCGATGACGCTGTACGCGGGTAACGTGCGCAACGGGTTCATCGCCGACCGCCTGTCGTTCGACGACGGCGGGAAAGTGCGAGCCTCGGTCGACAATCCGTACAAGCTGTACCAGAAATTGACTGGTCTGGCGGCTCCAGCCGGAAGCGGCGGCAGCGCTGGCGGCGGCAACACCGGCGCCGGTGGCGGCAGCGGGACTGTCTCGAACCCGCAAGCTGAAGAGCTGATCAAGAAGCGCAAGAGCGTGAACGACACGATCCGCGCGGAACTCAACTCGCTCATGCAGAACCCCAAGCTGAGCGCCGCGGATGTGCAGCGTCTGAAGCAGCACTTCGACGCCATCCGCGACACCGAGAAGACCATGACGGACATGGGCACTCAGATGGCTGGCCTCGGCTGCACGTTGGACGGCATCAACAAATCGGTTTACGATGCGCTGTCGAGCTGGAAATACAACGCCACCAATGCGGCGAGCGGCGGTATCGAGAACATCGTCGAGCTGCACATGGGGCTCGTCGCGCTGGCCTTCGCTTGCGACTACAATCGCACGGGCACGCTCCAGTGGGGTGACGGCACTGATCACACAGTGTATCAAACCCCTGCCAATCAAACCCTCGGCAATTGGAACTTTCACTACATCAGCCATCGCACCCAGTCTGACGGTGCGGTTGGCCAGAATTCGACCGCCGAAACCGCGCACGCCGAAATTGACGCCGTACGCATGACCACGCTGGCGAAGGGGCTCAAGCACTTCGCCGACCGCGGTCTACAGGACAAGGCCGCCGTGGTCTGGACCAATCACGTTGCCGAAGGCAACCACAGCATGCGCAACGTTCCGTTCGTGGTGTGGGGTAGCGCCGGTGGGAAGCTCAAGCAGGGCCAATACGTGGACGCAGCCGGCGGCAGCAACGCATCGCTGTACAACACGATCATCACGGCGGCGACCGGGAACGCGAGTCCGAACTTCGGCTCGAGCGGCGGCAAGGAAATCGCCGCCGTCAAAGCCTAGAAATTACGGGCTCGCCTGTCAGCCCCCGAGACTTCATGCGAACTATCTCACTGACCTTTGGGTCGATGCGCGCAGTCAAATCTCTGGGGCTTTTGGCAGTCGTGAGCGTTCTCGGCGCTCACGTGGTCGGTTGTTCTTCGGACGGAGCCGCGCCGGGCGGAGGCACTGGTGGCTCACACTCCGGGCTCGCGGGCAGTAACAGCGGTGGGCACGCCCCGACTGGCGGTTCGCCGAGCACTCAAGGCGGCGATGGCAGCGGTGGCACGGCGACGCCAATCGGCGGGTCCGGACCGAGCGCTGCGGGGTCGAACGCCGCGGGCGGCTCGAGTGCCGCGGGCTCGAGCGCTACGGGCGGCGCCGGCAGCGGAGGCGGAGGTAGCGCGGGACGCGGCGGTGCCAGCGGCACCGCGGGTTCCGTTGCCAGCGGCGGAAATGGCAGCACTGCCGACGCCAAGCCGAGCGCCGGCTGCAGTGCCAAAACTCCTCGGCCCTCGGGCGGCAAGGTCGAGGTGGCGAACACCTCCCTCCACCTGTTCCCCGAAAGCTACGACGGAACGAAGCCGTTCCCGCTGTTGATCGCGCTCCACGCCTGCGGCAACGCGAACACCGAGTTCGTCAACCCGACCAACAACACGGCCTTTGCGACTGGGTACGTGCGCACCTTTCCGAACACGCCCGACAGCGGTCAATGCTGGAGCAACTACAGCGCCGACGCCTCGCGAATTCTCGCGCAGTACGACGAGCTGATGAGCAAGTACTGCATCGACCAGAACCGCGTGTTTGCCATCGCGCATAGCTCGGGTGCGCAGATGTTGGTCAACATCCTGTCCCACAAGAGCGACGCCCAACATTTGAACCTAAAGGGCGTCGCGCCGGTCGCTGCTGATCCGTACAACGTCGCGCTTCCAACGCCGGTTTTGTACATCGACGGCATCAAGGACACTCAGCGCAGCGCGGACTCGGCGAAGAACACCGTTGCCAAGTTCCGAACCGCCAATTCGTGCATGGACAGCTCGAAGCCGTACACCGCCATCATGGGCTGCAAGAGCAGCGACGGACCGCAGGTCGACCCCGGCTGCAACATTTACGATGGCTGCAAAGTGCCGACCATCTGGTGCGCGCACAACGATCCGAGCTACAGCAACACCCAGCACGGCATCCCGTGCTTCGCGATCAAGTCCATGGTCGACTTCTTCGCGGGTCTCTGACGCGCGAGAATGACGTAGCGGGTGACCGCGTTCGACGGAGCGCGGCGCCTGCGGCGCGCGGCTGGAGACTCTCGTGGGCGCACGCTCGGACGGTGACGCTGGGCCGCCCGCGCTGTGCCCAACCAAAGCACGCGCCTGTTCGGTCAGCTGTCGTGGGCCTAGCCTCATTCGCAGATCGTGATCTGATCGTGCCAAAGTCAGAAAGCTCGACGTATTTCCGGGCAGGCGGCTGGGGCTGCTTCCCGCGCGCCCGGCGCGAGGCGTGCTGCGCTGCGCGCGCACCAGAGTTTGTGGGCAGCGGCGTGTGACTCCGCTCGGCGCTGCGCGGGAGGGGAGCGCGGTAGCGTGCTGCGCTGCGCGCGCACGAGAGTTTGTGGGCAGCGGCGTGTTACTCCGCTCGGCGGTACGCGGCAGCGTGCTGCGCTGCGCGCGCATCTGAGTTTGTGGGCAGTCGTGTGACTTCGCTCAACGCTGGGAGGGTTACACGGGCACCGCGGTCAGCTCACAAAAGTGCACGGCGGGTGCGCCTTCCAACGCACCCGCCAGGTCGCGGTTAGTCCGAACTTCGTTGCGAGCGAACGCGGACTCTCACTTTGCCGCTGCCACGACGTGTGCGCTCGAGCGTTCCTCGCTTGCGCTGCTGGCATAACCAGTAATGCCGCCCAACAGCTCCGGGTAGGCCGGGCCACCGTGCTCGTGGATGTCGAGCCCTTCGAGCTCGCCTTCCTTGGAGACGCGCAGCGTGCCGGTCGCCTTCACCGCGTACATCAGCGCCAAGCCGGCCAGCAAGGTTGCCGTGGTCACTGCGGCGCTGCCGATGGCCTGCGCGATCAGCTGGTTTACGCCACCGCCGTAGAACAGGCCGGTCACCACCGCAGCCGGTGAGTTGTCGGCCCCGAGCGGCGTCGGCGCACCGTATTCGCCCGTCGCGAACAAGCCCAGGCTCAGCGTGCCGAAGATGCCGCACACGCCGTGCACGGCAACGGCGCCAACCGGATCGTCGACGCGAAAGTACTCGACCACGTCGATGCCGAGTACGACCACCACACCCGCGAGCGCTCCGATGCAAATCGCGCCAAAGGGCGAGACCCAGTAGCACGGACACGTGACCGCCACGAGCCCGGCGAGGAAGCCGTTTACGGTCATGCCGCAATCCCAAACCTTGTTGCGCGGCAAAACGAAGAACAAAGTCGACAGAGCACCCGCAGCAGCGGCGAGCGTGGTGTTCGCCGCAACCCGACCACAGCCCTGCATGTCCATCGCGGACAAGGTGCTACCCGGATTGAAGCCGTACCAACCAAACCACAGGATCACGCCACCCACCGCCGCGATCGTCATGTCGTGACCGGGCGGCATTCCGCCTCCGTCACGCTTGAACTTGCGCCCGAGGCGCGGTCCGAGCGCAATCGCACCGGTCAAAGCGACGAAGCCGCCAATGGTGTGCACCACGGTCGAGCCCGCGAAATCATGAAACGGAACCGGGTGGATCGTGTTGAGCCAACCATCCGGTCCCCACGCCCAGTGGCCGAGGATCGGGTAGATGAAGCCGCTCACACCGAAGCTGTAGAGCAAGTCGCCCACGAAGCCGGTGCGCCCGACCATCGCGCCCGAGGTGATCGTGCTGCACGTGTCGGCGAACGCGAACTGGAACAAGAAGAACGCCAGCATCGCGACGCCAGAAGAACCGAAAGTCTCGGGCGTGCCGTGCAAGAAGAAGTACTGCTTGCCGATGAAGCCGTTGCCCGAACCGAACATGAAGGCGAAGCCCCAGGCCCAAAACAAGATGCCGCACAGGCAGGTATCGACGATGCCTTCGAGCAGGATGTTCACTGTCTCGCGCGTGCGAGCAAAACCAGCCTCGAGCATCATGAAGCCCGCTTGCATGAAGAACACCAAGAAGGCCGCAACGAGCGTCCACATCGTGTTCAACGGGTTGACGTAAGCGGGTGGGGCAGCAGCCGCGTCGTCCGCCAGCGCCGGGGTCGCGAAGTAGAAGCTGACACCTTTGACGACCGCGAACAGCGCGACGACGCCGAGAAGTTTGGCTGCCAGAATGGTCCAGAACAGCTTTTGCCGACCTGGCTGTCGATATCGGGCCAGTAGGTTCTCAAACATTGGGGTTCTCCTGTACGAGGGCACGCGTGAGCGCGAAGCCTGGGACTCGCGATGGAGTAGCCGGCGAAAGGTTTCGTCTGGAATTCGCGTTCAGCTCGTTGTTCGAGCCAAAAAGACAGATTTTCTTTCGCGCTGATCGCGACGCGCTGCGCCGACAATCATGAGATCTCATGTGAGATCACGCGGGGCATTTAGACCCGAACCCAGCCGGAGATTCGTGATTGTGCCGAGGCGAAATGCGTCCCGTAGGGGCAGCGCGCAGGCGCCGTATTTCCAAAATATTTCGTATCCGTAATTGGTAGATAAAATATGACCTCGTGCCAGCATTGATCGATCGGCTTGAAAACTGGGAATTGACGCTCGATAGCAGCATGGGCCTAAAGAAAGCATATGGAGCAGAGCGCTATTCATTCTCGGCCAATGCCCGGCGAGCCGCCGCGCATTTGGCAGCGGTTCGAGCGTCGGGCGTGGCTGACCAACGCGCCGCTCACTCACTATGCGCTGGCCATCCCCGTCGCAGCGGCAAGCTCTCTCATTTGTGAGGTGATCACACCTTGGGCACAGCTGGCCGACTTCGTGATCGTGTACTTGCTCGGCGTGGTCGCGATCGCTGCGCGCTGCGCACCTGGCCCGTCACTGTTCGCAGCGATGATCAGCATCCTCAGCTTCGACTATTTTTTCATCCCGCCGCTGCTGACCTTGAGTTGGCCGGACGCTGGGAGCGTGCTCACCTTCGTGGGCATGGTCGTGGTCGCCGGTGTGATCAGCGGCTTGAATCAGGGACTGCGCAAAGAGCGACAAGCGGCGCAGCAGAGTGAAGCGTTTGCCAACGCGCTGTACGGTTTCAGCCAGGCATTGTCACAGGTTCACTCGTTGCAGCAGTTGAGCTCGTTCGCGGAGCGCCGTTTGGCCAAGTTGTTCGACGCGCGCGTGCACGTCGCGCTGGAATCGGGTCAGTCGGGGCTGCCGGACGAGCTCGGCGTGGATTCGGAAGACGAAAGACGACTTGCGCTGGCCGCCTGGAGAAAGGGCGAACTGGTTCATGACCCAGGCGTTTTTGGCCTCAATTTGTGGCTGACCTTGAATGGCGCGCACCGCAGTGTGGGTCTACTCGGCATGGCTCCGCGCAGCGCCAAACACTTCACCGACATCGGTGGCCAGCAATTGCTGCTCGGCTGCGCGTCGCAACTTGCCGGCGCGGTCGAACGACTGCTGCTTTCCGGCGCCACCCATCGCGCGGAACTACGAGCCGAGACCGAACGTACGCGCAGCTCGCTCTTGGCCGCCGTATCGCACGATCTGAGAAATCCTTTGGCGGCGATCCTCACGGCGGCGAGCACTGCTGCTCGCGCGGATTCGCAACTCGGGGATCCCGAGCGTCGTGAGCTGATGCGCACGATCATGAGTGAATCGGAGCGCCTGAATCGCCTGGTCGCCAATCTGCTGTCGATGACCAAGCTCGAGTCGGGCGAGCTCGCGTTGCAACGTCTGCCGGAAGACATCTCCGAGTTGATCGATGGCGCGGTCCGCGTGCTCTCGAGTCCGCACGCGGCCAGCCGAGTCCGTGTGCAGATCACAGGCGAGCTGCCCGCGGTGGATGTGGACGCAATTTTGATCGAACAAGTGCTGATCAATCTGTTGGAAAATGCCCTGCGTCACAGCCCTGCCGGCTCGCCAATCGAGATCGAGGCTCGTGAGGAGAGCGACGGCAGCGTACTGGTGCGTGTCATCGATCACGGCCAAGGCATTCGCTTGGAAGAGCGCCAAAAGGTGTTCGAGAAATTCTTTCGCGGCAGTGGTTCGAAGCGAGACGGCGGCGCCGGACTCGGCCTAACGATCTGTCGCGCCGCGGTAGTCGCGCACCGCGGACGCATTCGCGCCCTGGAAACCCCAGCCGGCGGCGCAACCATCGAATTTACATTACCCCGAGCTTCGCTCGCGCGCGAACTGGAAGACGACTGATGAACTTGCAATCGCTGATTCTCACGATCGAGGACGAGAGCGCCATGCGCCGGACCTTGTGCCTCGCACTGCGCGATCAAGGTTACGCCACGCTGGAGGCCGCGACGGCCGAGGACGGCTTGTATCAAGCCTCGTTGCGCGCACCGAACCTGGTACTGCTCGACCTCGGTCTACCGGACCTCGATGGCGTCGAAGTGACGCGCATCCTGCGGCGCACGCAGCAAATCCCAATCATCGTCATTTCTGCGCGTGAAGCCGAGGGCGAGCAGGTCGAGGCGCTCGATGCCGGCGCCAACGATTTCGTCACCAAACCCTTTCGGGAGGCAGAGCTGATGGCGCGAGTGCGTGCTGCGTTGCGCTACGCGCCGCACATCGCCAAACCTTCCGAATCCTTCTTCAACGGTCGCCTGCGCGTCGATTTCATGACGCACGAAGTGTCACTCGACGGCCGGAAGGTGATGCTCACCTCGAAGCAATTCAAACTGTTGTCCGTGCTCGTGCGACACCCAGGTAGGGTCATCAGCTACCGCACGCTGCTGCGTGAAGTTTGGGGGCCGTCACGTGTGAGTGAAGTGCACTACCTTAGGGTGTTCATGAAGCAGTTGCGTGACAAGCTGGAGAAAGATCCCACTCGCCCGGAGATGCTGCTGACTGCACAGCGCGTCGGCTATCGCTTCAAGCCGAGCGACTGACGATCTCGATTTGCCACACGTTTTCGGCCTCTCGGGTGACGACGGACGTGGTCCCGAGAAACAGCTTCAGCAAGCTCAGCTGCGTGAGGCAGTGAGGAGAGGGCTCGACCGTACGGAACGCGCCGCCTTCGCCGAGCGCCATCGGCAACAGGAGCTGATCGGCCAAGTATTCTCCGACGGGCACATTGGCGTCCAAATAGCGCAGCACCTCACTCGCCACCCCCGCCGCGACGCGCTCGCTGGGCACTCCGCGATCGCCGAAGCCGCTCACCACCTCGGTGACGTGCTCGCATTCGATGAACGCGAGCAAGGCGTTGCCCGGGCCGCGTGACTTTTCGACCATCTGCGGTCGGCACGTGGCACGATCCCAGCCCAGTGCAGCAGACAATGTGTCGAGCTGACGCAACGCCACCGACGGAGGCAGGCTCGCGACGAGCGCCCGGGCCGACGTGTTCCGAATCTCACCGCGTTCCAAGAGCTCCAAGCGCCCAAGGCGTCGGATCGGGCGAATGCCGGCCGACCAACGCCCACCCCCGGCAGGGTAGAAGCCGTGCGCCGTGAGTTCCGCCTCGACTTGGCCACCCATGCGAGCGAGCACGGGCAGGAAGGTGTGCAGAATGAAGTCGAACGGCGGAGCCATCGGATTGTGTGTCCCGCCTTCGAAGCGAAGCTTCGAGGGACCACTTGCGCCAAGCAAGAGCGGCCACAGCACGGTTTGGAAAACCAGCGTCGTGCTGCCCGCTCCGCCGATCGCGAAGCTATAGTCCCCGCCGCGGACGCCGTTCGGTCGGAATTCCAACGAAACGGAGCCGATGTCCGCACCCAGCACCGTGGCATCCCCGACCTGCGCGGCCGCGTTCACCGCGGCGAGGTGCTGGCGCATCAAGCCAGGGCGCGCGCGACCCGCTCGAATACCACTGATTCGAAAGGGAGTCGCGCTGAGCAGAGAAAGCGCGAGTGAAGAGCGCAGCACTTGGCCGCCCCCTTCACCCATCGATCCGTCAATCACCAACACGGCGCTGCCTCACTACCCTTTCACACACACCACTTGACGCAACGTATGCTCGATATCTACGAGCTCACGCTGTGCGTGCATCACGTCGTCGATCGACTTGTACGCTGCCGGAGTCTCGTCGATCACGTCGGCATCTTTGCGACACTCGATGCCTTGCGTTGCCCGCTCGTGGTCTTCGAGCGAAAACGCCTTCTTGGCCGCCGTGCGCGACATTTTGCGTCCCGCACCATGGCTACAAGAACAGAAGCTTTCGCGATTTCCCTTACCCCGAACGATGAAGGACTTGGCACCCATGCTTCCTGGAATGATGCCGAGGTCACCCTCGGCTGCGCGCACCGCACCCTTGCGAGTCACCAGCACGTCCGCGCCGTAGTGGTGCTCACGCGCCACGTAGTTGTGGTGACAATTGACGGCCGTGTCGGTCAACTCGAAAGGCGGCAAGTTACCCTGAGCAAGCGCCGCCGTGACGACGCGCTTCATCATCAATTCGCGGTTCTTCGCCGCGAATCGCTGCGCCCAGCTGACCGCTCGCCAGTAGTCCCCGAAGTGCTCGGTTCCTTCCGGCAAATAGGCCAGGTTCTCATCGGGCAAATTCACGAGCCAGGTACGCATGTCCTTCTTGGCGAGCTCGATGAAGAAGCTTCCTATGCGGTTTCCAACGCCGCGCGATCCGGAATGCAGCATGAACCAGACTTGGTCCGATTCATCCAGACACGCCTCGATGAAGTGGTTCCCAGTCCCGAGCGTCGCGAGGTGATTGGCGGTTACACCGCGACCCAACTTAGGGAACTTTTCGACCAAGGCTCGGTAGTCAGCTTCGAGCGGTGCCCAGCCTTCGGCGACGTCCGCCGGCAAGTCACCCCACGCTCCGCGATCACCAGGCCCACCGTTGGCAGTACGTCCGTGAGGCACCGTGGCCTCGATGGCAGTCCGCAGCGCGCGCAAGTTGTCGGGCAGTTCGTTCGCGCGCAACGTGGTGCGCGCAGCGATCATCCCGCAACCGATGTCGACTCCGACGGCCGCCGGAATGATTGCTCCCTTGGTGGCGATGACACTCCCGACCGTCGCCCCAATCCCGGCGTGCACGTCCGGCATCACTGCCACCCACTTGTGAATGAAGGGCAAGAGCGCGACTCGACGCAGCTGAGCCTCGGCCTCTGCCTCGAACTCGACCCCGACCGTCCAGGCCTTGATCGGAGAACCAGCCGTTTCGAAGGTGCGGTGAGCGTTCGTAGTCGTGTTCATGTAGACCCACCAAGCATGCGCAATGCCAACCCGAAAGGCGATGCAAATCCTCGGATTTGCGAGGGAAATTCGACAGATTTCGGGTGTCGGCTTATCTCAGGAGATAGAACTCGATATCCTGAGATAGGGTGCGGCCGACATGGCGCGCCGCAAATTGGTGGTGATTGGGCTCTTGGGGACCACGCTCGACGTGGGTCGCGACAACCGACGCTGGGATCGTTGGCGCCCGAGCGTCGCGCTGACCCAACACGAAGATCTGTTGGTCGACCGCTTCGAGCTACTACACCCCAAGCAAAGCTTGGATCTCGTGGCAACCGTGAGCGCGGACATTGCCCACGTGTCCCCGGAAACCAAGATTGTCAAACACGAGCTGGATCTCGTCGATCCGTGGGAGTTCGAGGGCGTGTACGCGAAGCTGCGCGAGTTTGCAGACAACTACGCGTTCGATCCGGAGCGAGAGGACTATTTGGTGCACATCACCACGGGCACGCATGTGGCGCAGATCTGCCTCTTCTTGCTTACCGAGTCTCGTCACTTCCCCGCACGCTTGCTGCAAACGTCACCCGCAAGAAAGGGGCGCGACGGACGTCAGCCCGGTACCTACGCGATCATCGATCTCGATCTCTCCAAGTACGACAAGCTGGCGACGCGCTTTCAAAAGGAGAAAGCCGAAGCGCGTTCGTTCTTGAAGTCCGGCATCGAGACCAAGAATGCGGCTTTCAATGCGCTGATCGAGCGCATCGAACAGGTGGCGGTGGCGTCGCGGGCACCCATTCTGCTCACTGGGCCGACGGGTGCGGGTAAGAGTCAGCTGGCTCGCCGCATCTTCGAGTTGAAGAAGGCTCGACGGCAGGTCACCGGCGCGTTCGCGGAACTGAACTGCGCAACGCTGCGCGGTGATGCAGCGATGAGCACCCTGTTCGGCCACAGCAAAGGTGCCTTCACCGGGGCAACGAGTGAACGTCTTGGACTGCTGCGCAAGGCCGACCAAGGCGTGCTGTTCTTGGACGAAGTGGGCGAGCTCGGTGCGGACGAGCAAGCCATGTTGCTACGCGCCATCGAAGAAAAGGTGTTCTATCCAATGGGCTCGGATCGCGAAGCCCGCAGCGACTTTCAACTGATCTGCGGCACGAACCGCGACCTGCTCGCGCGCAGCGAGCGCGGCGCACTGTTCCGGGATGATCTGTTGGCGCGCATCAACTTGTGGAGCTTCCGCCTGCCAGCGCTCCATGAGCGCCCGGAAGACATTCCGCCCAACTTGCAGTTCGAGCTCGAACAAGCATCACGTTCGCTGGGCAGGAACGTGACCATCAACGGCGAAGCACGGCAGCGCTTTCTACAATTCGCGACGCACTGGACCTGGCCCGGGAATTTCAGGGACTTCAACGCCGCCGTGACACGCATGGCGACTTTGGCCCAAGACGGCCGAATCACCGAAACGGTAGTAGCCGACGAGCTAGTGCGCCTCCGCGGCGCGAGCTCGTCGAGCACGGAGCGTAGCCGTCACGAGCTCACGGCGCGCGCGCTGGGCGTCGAACGCGCCGCACGCCTCGATCGATTCGACCGAGTGCAACTCGAGGACGTGCTCGCAGTCTGCGAGAACGCGCGTTCCCTGTCCGAGGCCGGCCGCGAACTGTTTGCTCACTCACGCGCGGAACGCACGAGCGTGAATGACGCGGATCGGCTCAGGAAATACCTGAGCCGATTCGAGCTGGATTTTACCGACCTGAAGGGAAGTAGCTGAAGCGAACGCCCGGAACGAGCGCTCGGAAAAGTCGGTCGTATTCAGGCCGTGTCATCAGTCTGGTCCACGAGGCGCATGTCAATCTCGAGGGTTCCACCTAGGATCTCAGCGTAGCTGCGGCAGAGCTCGAGCGCCTCGTCGATGCCAGACAAATCGAGGATGGCGAAGCCGCCAATCAGCTCCTTGGACTCGGCGAAGGGGCCGTCCATCACGTGCAAGATGTTGTTGGTGAAGGCAAGGCGCTTGGCGGTGTTACTGGGCTTCAGCGTGACCGATTTGACGAGCACACCGGCTTTCGCCATCTCATTTTTGAGTCGGGTAAGCTCGGCCTTTTTCTGCGCGCTGCGGCCGCCGGCCTCGGTTTCGGGGTCGGCCTTCTCGATCAGCAGGAACTGTAGCGGAGGGTTCTCGGGCGCGGGCATCAGGCCAATATCCCAGGGCTCGTTCACTTTCCCGAGCTCGATCTCGCCGTCGCCGAGGACTTTGCCGTAGCGCTCCCCCCAGCCAATCGCTTGTTCTCGCGTCGCCACTTTGAGTTGGAGCACGGTGGAGGGCAGCTCGTGCTCACCGGCGTAGGGACCTTGCTTGATCGTGCAGCGACCGCCGCGGAACACCAGACGTGTGCGGTGCTTGCTACTACTCAGGCCGGCGCCATCCACGAAACGGCCGCTTTGCGCGTATTCACCGATGAACGCACCCATCTTACTCACCAGCTCGGGCGGCGGCGGTTGACCGGCTTCGGTCTGCGCATCGTTCTTGTGCATAATCATGAAACGCATGACAGGCTTTCTTCTTGGCAATCACTGGATGGTGGTGCGGAGGAACGCGCGTAGGCGAGCGGAGCGCATCACATAGGCGGCCCAGAGGATGATGCAGAACACGACCGGAAACCAGAACGAGGTACCGGCGCGCACATGCGTAGCGACGGCGCCGCCGAAGTATGCGGTGAGCAGCAGCGCGCCGAAAAACTGCGTGCGTGGGACCAGGTGCAAGAGCGTTGGAATCGCGAGCAGGAAGCCGAGCGGGCGCAGTAGCTCGACGGCGTAGCCAGCCTGCTTCGTGCCTTCGACATACGCTGCGAGCGGGATCAGCTTGCCGACCGAATCGACGAGCAAGAACGCGACGATCAAGCCGGTCAAGATGCGGCCAGTCCAAACTAGCGAGGGCGCGGTGTGATCCAAGGATTCAATGGTGGTGCTGGATGCGAGGACGTTTTCCATGTGTGGCTCCGAATCTCGGGGTTCGGGCCCGGCCGCTTGCCGGCGCCCATGTATCCACGACGCTCCGCTGCCGCGCGGATCGACACGTCTCGACGTTTTTTTTCAAGACCCCGTAACGACTGAGTTATTTCTCGGAAGCGTGGCGACGGCGCGAGCAGGCTTCAAAAAAAGTGAGCCAACGAGAATCGCGGAGACGGGACATTCTAAGTGTAGTCCCCACGGCATTTGGCCCGAAAATAGTGGCCGACGAAGAGTGCCAAGACTTCCGAGTGGCTCCCGAGGGCCCTCGAATTTCGAGGGCGTACTCAGGAGCCGGCCCGATCAATGTAGTCCTGTCAGCATTCGGCCTGTCATTCTGGATTAGAGCGCGATTTTCTCGATTTCACCGACCCAGTGATCCGCCTGCATTTCGCCTTTTGCAAACAGCGCGAGCAGGTCGAACACCGAATCCGAGAAACCACCAATGTTGAGGATATCCTCACGCTCGGCCGCTTGCGTCGTGGCATTCGGCACGAAGTCGATGCAAGCCAAGCGCGCCTCGGGGTTGCGCTCCTTGAACGCCTGCCACAGGGCCATGACTTTAGTCGCGCCACGGCGCGCGTCCAGCCAAGACTCGTTGTCCGAGACGAAGACCACCAGCTCGCCGGTTGCCTTCTTCTTGTTCAGATACGCGAGCGGAGCGCTGCAGTTCGTGCCGCCGCCACCGAGCGCGGCCAGCTGCTCGGCATTGGTCATCACGCTGTCGCGCGGGTTCAAGCGCAGACGTGAGGCGACCTTCTCTTCGAAGGGGATCACTTCCGCCTGCGGGTTCTTGCGCAAGATTGCCGCCGCCACCAGCGCGGCGCCGTCGATGCAACGCATGCTCGTGGTCGAGCCGCGACGGTGCCCCGTAATCGGCGACGACATCGACCCCGAGACGTCGACGAGCACGTAGATCTTGCCGCGGATGGCCGGCACGTTCGAAATCGAGATTTCCATGGCGTCTTGCAAGGCCTCCGTGATGATTGCCGGAACGTCCGCCGCTCTCGAGCGGTAGGCCGCCAGCAACTGGTAGGGGAACGCGCGCGCGCGGCGAATGGCATCCCGGTCGCGCAGGCGCGCTGCGAGCATTTGGGCCATGCCCTTTTGCTTGAAAACTCCGTGACGGGCGAAGGTGTTCAGGTTCATACGCGTGGTCTGCCAGTTGGCATTCTTGGCGATCGCGACCCACTGTTCGCGGGTCATGGGCAGCGCAGTCAGCATTTGAAAAGGCACGTCCGGAACGATCGACGAGTGGCCTCGCTTGAACGCCTGAAACGATTGAACGATGGCCGGCAGCTGATCGACACGGTGCTCGCGATCGAGCAAATAGCCGTAGAGCGCGCGGCGCGCGTCCGTGGCCGGCTTGGGGTGAACCATCTTGATCACGTCCGAGAGCGAAGGACTCTGGCCCACTGAAGCGCGAAACAATTGCTCTTCGGTACGAGCTTCGAGCCACGACGCGACTAGGCGCTTGGGCGCGGTACCCAGTGATTTGCGCCCCGTCACGCCAGAGCGCATGATCTGCACGAAGTTGCGCAGCATCTTGGCGTCGTCGATCACCCGCGCAAAGGTGCTCGCGCATAGCGCGGGCTCTGCGACGGTGAGCGCGGCACAGAGCAGCGCTGGCATGTCCTTCATCGCACCGCGTTCGCGGCTGAAGATAGCCGTCTTCGCCAAGAAGCTCGGCGGCACCGAGTACGCGAGATCGATCACGCGCCCGAGTTGTTGTTCGGCGGACGCATAGAAGGTGGCATTGAAGCAACCGGTCGCCGCGTATTGCGCAAGCGCGTGCTTCGCGGACAGGGCGTAGGCCGGCGCGCCCGCAGAGTTGGCGACGTTGCTCGTGGGTAGCGGCTTGCCGACGAAGCTTCGGAAAGTAGTGGTGCTTGCCATGATGCCAGGCACTAGAGCAGGGCGCGTGCCAACACGGCTCACGCCCCGCGTTCGCTAATTTGCCGGCAAATTTCGACGCCCGCGAGCGCCGAGCCTAGCTATATTTATAATAACTATCCCTTCGGATATCCGTGATTGAGCGTGGCCGTCAGCAGCCGGACGAACTCGTCGATCTCCAGCTCGCTGACACGGAGCGATGGCATGAGGCGCAGTAGGTTCGGCCGCGGCGCGTTGAGTAACAAGCCTTCTGCAAAGCAACGAGCCACGATCGCTTCGGCGATCGGCTCTGGTAGAACCAACGCCCACAGCAGACCGCGGCCACGCAGACCGAATCCGCGCTCGGCGCAAAGCCGGGCGAGCCGCTCTTCCAAGTAGCGGGCCCGCGCACGCACCGTGCGGAGGAAGTCCACCTGTGAGACGACAGCGAAAACGCTGCGCGCGACCGCGACCATCAGCGGATTGCCATTGTAGGTGCCGCCCTGGTCGCCAGGGACGAAACAGCTGGCTCGCTGGTTGGCCAGCACCGCCGAGATCGGAACCCCGCCTCCGAGCCCTTTGCCCAGCGTCAAGATGTCGGGCATCACGTCATCGCGTTCGAACGCGAATAGGGTGCCGGTGCGGCCCATGCCGGTTTGCACCTCGTCACAGATCAACAACAAGCCATGCTGATCACACAAGCGGCGCAGCTCACGCAAGTAGCCCTCCGGCGGCAGCACTACGCCGGCTTCCCCTTGGATCGGCTCCACCATGACTGCCGCAGTGTCAGGGCCGATCTGCGCGGCCACCGCTGCGGCGTCACCGTAGGGCACTTTCACGAAGCCGGGCATGACGGGTGGAAAAAGCGCGTCCCATCCGGGTTTGCCACTGGCCGCCATCAACGCGAGCGTGCGCCCGTGGAAGCTGCCCAGGGTGGTGATGACTTGGTAGGCGCCGCCGCGGTTCAGTCGGCCCCACTTGCGGGCGAGCTTGAGCGCGGCTTCGTTGGCCTCGGCGCCGCTGTTGGTGAAATGCACCTCTGCCAACCCCGTGGCGCGAGTCAATTCCCTAGCGAAGCTCAGCTGCGGCGCGTTGTGGAACGCGGGGCTGGCGGTGATCAGCGTTTGGGCCTGCATTTGGAGCGCCGCCGCGATCTCTGCAGGTGCGTGCCCGAGAGCGTTCACTGCCCAGCCTTGAACGAAGTCCAGGTAACGGCGTCCTTCGTGGTCCCACAGATACGAGCCGCTGCCTCGCACCATGATGCACTGTGGCCGCACGGCCACCTTCATCAGCTGAGCCTGCGCGCCGAGCAGCGCTGGGCTTTCTTCGGAATCGAGCGAAAAATGAACTGGATTCGAGATCGAGGTCACGGCGGCTATCCTTTCGGGTGGCCCGCCGTGTCAGGCGCGACGTAACCACCCAGTTGCGGGCGGTTACGCGAAAGCCGATGTCGAAGACCGCTACGGCATTTCGCGTCCGCCGCAAATAGCGGCGCGACGAGCGAAACGACGGGTAGCGCGGAACGTCATCGGAAGCCGCACTATGTCAGCTCCCCGTTCTACGTCAAGAACTCTGCCGATGGGCGCCTCAGCGTACTGATTCGGCTTTCGCGCAATCGGTCAGCGAATGCGCAAAGCTCCGCCAACGATCACCGACGCGATTCACCCGTTCTCGAGCGTGGTTGGAAAGAGCAAGCGACCTACCAGCGAGTGACTGCGAGCGTTTCCGTTGGATCCAGCTCGCGCACAAACGCATACCCTGACTTTCGAGTCATACGGTGATCGACGGCAGAATTGCGCGCGTCGAACCCCTTCGAAAGCACGGCCACAGCCGACGTTTCCTGACAATCTCGCACTGGGATCTCTCGCCTCCGTGCATCCGTGATAGCCTCTGGGTCGGAGGAAATGTCGGCTACTTTGTCGGTTCGGACGCCAGACACACCGTACCGCGTTGGGGACCTCATCGCGGGCAAGTACCGGCTCGAGGAGCTCCTCGGTGAAGGCGGCATGGGCACCGTCTGGCGCGCGATCAACTTGCAGCTAGAGGCGCCGGTTGCACTCAAGCTGATTCGCACTGAGCTCGATCGTGCTTCGCTCGCTCGGCGGCTGAAGCAAGAAGCGCGTGCTGCCGCGAAGCTCGGGCATCCCGCCATCGTGCGCGTGTTCGACGTCGGTGATTCCGATTTGGGCGACCCATACATCGTGATGGAGTTGCTGAGCGGACGGACGCTCGGCCGTCTGCTCGCAACCGAGCAGCGCTTGTCCGCCGTGCAGGGCGTGCAATTGCTGTTGCCCGTTGCCGATGCACTGATGACCGCTCACGCGAAGGGCATCGTGCATCGTGACTTGAAACCGGACAACGTCTTCCTCGCCTACGAGGGTGAGCAGCTTCAACCCAAGCTTCTCGACTTCGGCATCGCGAAGCTTGCCGACGAAGGTGGGCAGAATCTGCGCCTGACGCAAACCGGTGCCGTGCTCGGAAGTCCCGAGTACATGTCGCCGGAGCAAGCCCGAGGCCAGGACAACATCGACCATCGCACGGATATTTGGTCTTTTTGTGTGGTTTTGTACGAGACCTTGAGCGGCGTGTCGCCCTTCACGGGAGCCAACTACAACTCGTTGCTTCGCTCGATCGTCGAAGACGAACCCCAGTCGCTGATCGACTTCTTGGCGGCGGATCCGCCGCTTTGGGAAATCGTCCAGCGTGGCCTGTCGAAGCAAGCTGATCGGCGCTACCAAACGATGGGTGAGCTGGGGAAAGCGTTGGCCGGGTGGTTGATCGATCAGGGGATCTCCGAGGATGCGTCGGGGGTGTCGCTCGATTCGAAGTGGATTTCACGAAGCAGCACACCCTCTGCGCAACGCGCGGCGCGTGCGTCCTTCGCCTCGCTCAGCGGGGTCACGCCGGCTTCCGGCGTGCGAACGGCGGAATCGGCGCTCGGAGGAGCGCCCACCGTCAGTGTGGAAGCCGCGCCGGTCGCGGTTTCAGCCGATCCAAAGAACAGTAAGCCACTTCGGCAACATCGGATTTGGCTAGGCGTCGCGTTGCTCACGTTGGCCGTGGGCGCAATAGCTTTGCTTGCCCCGAAACGCCAACAGCCCGCCTTGGCTCAGACGGCGGAAGTTCCCGCGCCCGCGCAGCTGCCCGCATCACGCCAACCAGAAGCGATTCCGACGGTAACCGCCGCGCCGACCGTGAGCCACGCCCTCGGTTCTGCGCCGGCACCGAGCAGTCTAGCCAAAGCGGCGGCGCCGAAGTCTGCGTCACCGCGCAAGCCGACGCCAGCACCGAGCCAAGCTCCGTCGCGCCCGGGCACCAGCGCCCCCCGCAGTGACGCGCAGCACGACTTGCTCGCGCCCTACTGAACGACCATGAGCCATTCGTATCGACGTCCACTCGCCTGGCTCTGCGCGCTGTCTTTTGCAGCCGCGTCGTTCGCGCGAGGGCCGGAAGCGTGGGCCGATGCGCCGAGTGACGAAGCCGCCATGGAGCAGCGACGCGCGGCGGCCAAAACCAAGTATCAACAAGGCGCAGAGGCCTACTCTGCCGGCCACTACAAGGACGCCGTAGACCTGTTCTTGGCGGCGGATCAATTGGCGCCGAGCGCGCCGCTGTCCTTCAATATTGCGCGAGCCTACGAAAAGCTGTCCGACGACGCCGGCGCCTTGCGTTGGTACCGCGACTACCTTCGCAGGAATCCCGACGCCGCGAACGCAGCCACCGTTCGCCCGCTGATCGGGGCACTGGCCGAGAACCTGCGCAAAAAAGGTGTTCAACAGTTGACCGTGCTGACCAGCCCGGCGGGCGCGACCGTGAGCGTGGACGATCAACCCGTAGGGGTGACACCGTGGACGGGCGAGCTGGCTCCGGGCGAACATCGCTTGCTGCTCAGCCTGCGCGGCTACGCAGATGCCGAAAAGGCCATCTCGCTGGCAGCCGATCAGCCGCTCGACGCGAACGTGCGCTTGGAGCAGCAAACGCAGAACAACGTGCAAGTCGTCGTGCCCCCGCCGGCGGCGGCTCCTGCTGCGCCGACTGCACCGACGAATGACACGAGTTCGCAGGGGAAGAAATTGGGCATCGTGCCGTGGGTGACGCTCGGCGCAGGTGCCGCTGCACTGGGCGGCGCGTTGACCTTCGAGATCTTGCGTCGGAGTGCGGAAAGCGATGCCAAGGCCGCAGACACGCAGATCGAGTACCAGGACCACCTGGAAACCATGCAAAGCCGCCAGACGGCAGCGCGCGTCTTTTTGGGCACTGGTGGAGCCCTGCTGCTCACTGGCGGGCTGATGTTATTGCTCGACAAAGGCGGGCCGTCTCCTGCGGTGAGCGCTGGGCTGATGTGTCTCCCGGGCGGCTGTGGCGCCACGGCGCGAGGGAACTTTTGAAAATGGACGGTCACTTGGCGCGCTGGCCTGCACGGTGGCTTTTCTTGCTGTTCGGCGCGCTCCTGGCCTTGTCGTGCAAGAGCAGCCTTTCCACCAATTTGGACGGGCTGGCTTGCGACGCGAACCAGCGCTGCCTGGACGGCTACACTTGCGACGTCAGCACCAATACCTGCCATGCGACGCTGTCATGCCGCGACGGCCAGACCGTGTGTGGCTCCGACTGTGTCTACACGAAAGAGAACGCGAAAAACTGCGGCGGCTGCGGGGCGACCTGCACTGCACCAGAGCACGGTTTGCCATCGTGCACCGCTAGCCGCTGCGGGTTCAACTGCGAAGAAGGCTACACTCCGTGCGGCACGATCTGCGTCAACTTGGCTGAAGACCCGGAGAACTGCGGCGGCTGCGGCAAGAAGTGCAGCCCATCCGGAGGCACGCCGTCGTGCGTCGCGCGCAGTTGTGAGTTGCACTGTCAAGCTCCGCTACAAGACTGCGACGGCACGTGCGTGGATACCTCGAGCGACCCGGACCGCTGCGGGTCCTGTACCGCCAAATGCTCCGCGGGCGCGGTCTGCAACGATGGTGATTGCTCGAACATGTGCGGCAAAGATACCGTCAATTGCGGGGGCGCGTGCGTCGACACGGACAGCACCACCATGCATTGCGGTAGTTGCGGGATGGCCTGCCCGATCCCGGAACACGGCAGCCCCACGTGTGCATCCGCCAAATGCGGGTTCGAGTGCGACGAAACGTACGACCCTTGCGGCACGAGCTGTGTCGACAAGGCCGCAGATCCGCTCAACTGTGGGAACTGCGGCTCGGTCTGTGACGCTCCCGCGAACGGCATGGCTCGTTGCAGCGGCGGAGCGTGCGGGAGCACGTGCGACGCGGGTTTCGTCAAATGCGGCAGCTCGTGCGTGGATCCCAAGAAAGACGCGGGCAACTGTGGGCTGTGTGGGCACGTCTGCGAGGCCGGTTCCGCCTGTTCGGCGGGAGAATGCTTGGCGCAATGCCCCGCGGGTGAAAAGAACTGCGGCGGCTCGTGCGTCAACGTCAGCTCGGATCCGCAAAATTGCGGGGATTGCGGCACTGCTTGCCCCACGCCAGCCAACGGCGCACCCCAATGCGGCACGAACGGCTGCGAGGTCAAATGCGCGGCGGGCTACACGGCTTGTGACAATGCCTGCGTCAAGCTGGACACCGACACGTCGAACTGCGGCGCGTGCGGCAACGGTTGCGTGAAGCCCGACAACGGCTTCGCCACTTGCGGTGCGACTGGTTGCGAACCGCATTGCAATACTGGCTACACCGAGTGCAACGGTGAGTGCATCGATCTGAGCTCGGCCTCGGACCACTGTGGGTCTTGCACGAAAAAGTGCGACAGCGGCATGGTTTGCAAGTCGGGCAGTTGCGGGACCGATTGTGGAACCCTCACCAACTGCAGCGGCTCGTGTGTGGATACCTCGAGCGCCACCTCGAATTGCGGGGCGTGCGGGACGGTTTGCAGCGCTCCGGCGAATGGCAAGTCGGTCTGTGCCGGCGGAAGCTGCGACTTTCAATGCACGGCTCCCTTCATCCGCTGTGGAAGCAGCTGCGTCGACACCAACACCGATATCAACAACTGCGCTAGTTGCGGAAAGGTCTGTGCCGGGATTGCCAATGGCACTGCAACTTGTTCCGGTAGCGGATGTGGGACTGTGTGCGATTCCGGCTATTCGCGCTGCTTGGGCGCCTGCGTGAAGACCGCGACCGACGATGCCAACTGCGGTGGCTGCGGGAATGCCTGTAAGGGCAACAAGCATTGCGTCGCGGGGCAATGCACTAAGTAAGTTGCTCGACTGAGACATGGCGCTTGTTTAAGTCCGGCGGTTCCTTGGCCGTTCGGAGTGCTACTAGCGTGTCGACCGAACCTCCTTCCCTGTACGCCGGACAGTCCCTCGGCCGCTATGAGTTGCTCGCTCCGGTGGCCAAGGGAGGCATGGGGCAAGTCTGGGTCGCGCGGCTGCGAGGCGCGCGTGGTTTCCAGAAACTGGTCGCCATCAAGACGCTGCTGGCGGTGGGTGAGGACAGTGAGCGCCACGAGCGCATGCTGTTCGAAGAAGCGCGCATCGCCGGCCAGATCCAACACCCGAACGTCGTTCAGACCATCGAGCTCGGCGAAGAGCAAGGCACGCTGTATTTGGCAATGGAGTGGGTCGACGGCGAACCGCTCAGCTATCTGCTTGCGCACTGCGAGGACGCACTCGGCAGCATTCCGCTTTTGGTTGCCGTCAACCTCGTAGGCCAATTGCTGCGTGGTTTGCAGGCGGCCCACGATCTCAATGACGCGTCTGGCGAATCGCTCGGCGTCGTTCACCGCGATGTGTCACCCCACAACGTATTGGTCAGCTACAGCGGCGTCGCCAAGCTGGTCGACTTCGGCATCGCCAAAGCGATGAATCAGCAGGTGAACTCGACCAGCACTGGCGAGATCAAAGGCAAGTTCGCGTACATGGCGCCCGAGCAGATCTTGGGCAATCCGGTCGACCGCCGCGCCGATATCTTTTCGACTGGCATCATGTTGCACCTGATGACCAGCGGGCAGCATCCGTTCAAGAACCATCGTTCGGTCGGTGTGCTCCATAGCATCACCAATAGCGATCCTGCGGCGCGCCCTTCGCTGCTCAAACCGGGTTACTCGCGCACGCTCGAGGCGGTCGTGATGAAAGCCTTGGAGAAGGACCGCGAGCAACGTTGGGCCTCTGCCGACGAAATGCGCCTCGCCCTGCAGAAGGCAGTCCCCGACGCCTTCGCGGTCGGTATCGACGCGGAAGTCGAAGCTTTCATGATCGCCACCTGCGCCGAGCGTGCGACTGCCAAGCGCGAGGCGGTCCGTCGTATGGAGCAGCAAAGCGACACGCGCATGGCGGCTGCGCGCTCGCTCGCTCAGGCCGGCGCGACGGCCCAGAGTGCCAGCTCTTTACGCGCAGTTTCCGTCGACACCAGCATGCTCGACGAGGCGGAGTCCCCGCGCCTCAGCTTCGTGCCGACGCTGCGGCCGCCGCCTGAGCTACCAGTCAAGACGGCCAATCGGCGACGCCCGTTGATCATGGGCGCGTTCATCGGCTTTGGACTCGTGGGCGCGCTGTTCGTCATTCACCGCTCGCAGGCGCTGGAGCGCGGGAGCCATGCGGCCAGTTCGGGCTTCGTACAATTGGCGCCCCCTTCGACTGCACATCTCCGCGTGGAAGCGCCGGTTCCAAGCCCGCCCGAGCCGGTCACGTCTGCGTCAGCGCTGAGCCCGAGTTCAGGCTTGGTGGCTCCTCGACCGTCGAGTGCTCCGGCCAAGGCCAAGCCGCAAAAGGGCCACACCAAAGCCCGTTCGCCAGGTGCGCCCAACGACCTGATCGCGCCCGACTACGCGCGCTGAGCCAGTCTCGGCCCGCGATCCGAGAGCCGCCTGCAATCGGCTACGGATCTGCTTCGGCGCAGCTACTTGGTAGGTGTTAGTCGCAGCCGCAGCCCGCTTGCAGACCGACGAGCTCCATAGCGTCGCCGCAGTCGAGCGAGGTTTCGGAATAGAGGACGTGGGCGGCGGAGCGCAGCGCGGACTTACGCTGCTCCACCGGGGCGGTGATGACCGCCCGCAGGGCCTCACGCGCCTTCACCGGGACGGCCTCGCTGTGGATGAGCAGGGGAGCTAGTGAAAATGCCATAGAGTTCGCCTTTCCAGGGTTGGCCGCGGCGGATTCCCTCCGATCCCGGCATCTGGAACGTGTGGCCATAGTTTCTTCTGTCAAGCGACTTTCTTTGGGCAACCTACTTTCTTTTGGAAAGTGTCGTGGCTACACTTTCGGGCATGGGCAAGCACGTCGACTGCCAATGCCAAGCCTTCCAGCTCGCGGCTGACGTCCTCGGTCGACCGTGGAGCGCGTTGATCCTCACCGCGCTTTCGGCTGGTCCGCGTCGCTTTGGTGAATTGGCTGATACCGCAGAGGGGCTCGGGACCAAGGTGCTTTCGGCGCGGCTCAAGGAGCTGGAGGCGCGCGGTCTCGTGCAGCGTCACGTGGAGCCGGGGCCGCCCGTGCGCGTTTCGTACGCGCTCACCGATCAAGGTCGCGGCTTCGGGCACGTGGCGGAGGCGATTCAACGTTGGGGGCGCGAGCTCACGCTGCCCAAGGTGCCGCGCGCGCGGCGCGCCTGACGCGGTTTGCTCGAGCGTGGCTCTCTCGATTTCCGTACTGATGCCGGCGTTCAACGCCGAGCGCACGCTGGCTGCTGCGCTGCGCAGCGTTCAGCGGCAAACGGAGCAAGACTGGGAATGCCTCGTCATCGACGACGGATCGTCCGATCGCACGCGAGTGATTGCCGCAGAGTTTGCGCAGAGCGATGCGCGCGTGCGCGTCCTCGAACGTGACCACCGGGGGATCGTGAGCGCATTGCAAGCCGGGCTGGTCGAATGTCGAGCCCCGCTGATCGCTCGTTTCGATGCCGACGATCTGATGTCGCGACGGCGTCTGGAGCTTCAGCGCGTTGCCTTGGAGCAGAGCCCTGAATTGACTGCCGTTGGCTGCCACGTGCGGCTTTTCCCGCGCGCCGCTTTGCGTGAACGTCGACTCGACTACGAGCATTGGCTGCGTTCGATGTGTTTGCCCGAGCACGTGCAGCGCGAGGCGTTCATCGAATGCCCGATCGCGCATCCGACGCTGTTCATTCGACGTGCGCCATTGCTCGAGTTCGGCTACCGCGACTGCGGCTGGCCCGAGGATTACGATCTCGTGCTGCGGCTCTTGCAAAATGGCCGACGCATCGGCGTCGTCGCGCAGCGCTTGCTGCATTGGCGGGATGGTGTTTCGCGTTTGTCGCGCACGTCCGACAACTACTCGATCGCCGCCTTCGTGGAGTGTAAAGCCGAGTTCTTGGCCAGTGGCTTTCTCGCCGCGAGCGACCGCTACCTGCTCTGGGGATTTGGCGATACCGGCAAGGCGCTGTCGAATGCCCTCGCTCGGCGAGGCAAGCGCCCGGAGGCGATCATCGAGCTTCATCCGGGGCGCATCGGGCAATCGATCCGTGGTGTGCCCGTGGTGACACCGAGTAAACTTCCGAGTTTGAGCCCACGACCGCTGGTGGTGTCCGTAGCCGGGCTGGGACCGCGCAGCGAAATTCGTCAGGCACTGGCCCAGATGGGCTACCGCGAACTGCGAGATTACGTGTGCGCGGCGTGAAGGACTGAGCGGGCCATGGTAAACTGAGCAGGTGGCACACGGGAAAGGCTGGCTGTTCTGCGCGGGTTTGGTCGCTGCGTGGGTGTTCGGCTGCTCTGCCAGTAATGGGAACAGGTACGGTGACGCCGCGCTTGGTTTGGTGGCGACCGTTAGCACTACCGCGCTGTATCGCTCGACGACGGGCGGATGTTGGGCGAACTGTTCGCGTGGCTATGCCTGTGACCGCACGAGCGGCCTGTGCCGTCGGAGTGAGTGCATTCCCTCGTGTTCGACCAGCCAAACTTGCGTGATCGAAGAAGACGACCGGTTTCGCTGTATCGACATGCTGGGGACCGGGCCCCTGACCGCGCCGACTTCGCCCGCCACGACTAGCGTTCCACCCGCCTCGAGCGTCGCGCCACCGATCAGCAGTGCCTCACTCAACTGACGAACGAAGCTTGCGCATTCGACTCCTGGTCTCGCTGATCGGAGCGGTATGCGCCCTGCTCCTGGCGTTTGCTGCTGCGCACTACTACGCCGCACCGAACCTCGATGGTACCGCGCGCAGAAACGCCTGGTTCGAACTCGATTTCTGCCTGGCACTCGCCTCTAATCTGCTCGCGGTTGGCGTGGGCGTTCACGCAGGCCGAGCGCGTGGCGTGCTGCGAGCGAGCAGGTTGAGCGGTGCGCTCTCGCGTGCGCTGAGCTGGTTCTTGCTGACGCTTTTGCTCGGCGCCGCATGGGCCAGCGCGGTCGCACTTTTGACGTTGCTGATCGCGCCGAGCCACGCGTTCGCGGGCTTGCGCTTGGCCGCCCTCGCGCGCGCGTGGCGTTCGGCGTGGCAATGGCAGGGCCAGAAATAGCCGCACACACGCGAGATTCCCGCTTCTTCGGGGGAGGTCCGAGCTGCCCTGACGTAGCACCTCGTGGTATCGTTGGAGGCTTACTTTGGGGAACTCGTGAGGAAATATGCTGCAAATCATCGACGTGAAGTCCGCATTCGTCTGTCTCGGCCTGTCACTCTCGCTCTGTGTGGCCTGCGGGGGCAGTGAAGGTGCGAACGGGAACACCGCTGGCGGTGCCGGCAGTGGCAACCCGGGTGCCGGCAGTGGCAACCCGGGTGCCGGCAGTGGCAACCCAGGCGGCGGCTCCGGTGGTGTTAGCTCAGGTGGCAGCGGGCCGAACGCGGGCGGCGCTCCAACGACGAGTTCCGGCACTTTCTCCTCCGGCCTTTCGGGGGACAAGCAACTCGGATCGCTGACGGACGACGAGGCAGCGAGCCTGTGCAAAAAACTCAGCGAGTATTTCGCGGACGGTAGTGCAGTCAGCAATAGCTTCGAAGAAGTGACCTGTCGCGTGACCAGCGTGCTGTTCGCGGGGTTCGGGGGCGCAGACACGGACGCCGCTTTGCAGGCCTCGTGCAAGTCTTTCTATGACTCGTGCGTCGCGGCGCCAACGATGACTAGCGAAAGCTGCAAAAAGGCGGACGCGAGTTGCACGGCAACCACGGGCGAGTACGAAGCGTGCGTCAATGACAGCGTCAAACAGATCGGCCAGCTGGGGACTGCGGTGCCGACCTGCGACAAGCTCACCCTGGCCTCCGCCTCGGCACTGTTCACCGGAGGAAGTGCCAGCGAATCGCCGGCCTCATGCCAAGCGGTGACCGCCAAGTGTCCGAATGCCCCGTCATCCGGCGCTTTCGATCCGTCTGGATCGGCTGCTTCAGATCCATGAGCGCGGCGGCGGAAGCGTCTTACTGCAAAGTCAGGCGAGCTTCGAGGGCGACGGCAGACGAGCCAACAAGCTGAGCGCGACTAGCATGAAGGCGCCTGCCGCCAGAGCCAGCGACACGTGCACGCCCAAGATGCTTCCGGCGAGGCCGACCGTCACCCCGCTGAACGCGCGCAAGCCCGAAGACGACATGTTGAACAGGCCGAGGACGCGCCCGCGAATCGCAGGTGGCGCCTGTAGCTGCACGATCGTTTGAGTCATGCTGCTGAACGACAGCTCGAAGAAGCCGGCCAAGAACAAACAGCCGAGCGCGACCGGATACGAGCGTACGAGCGCAAAGGCGCCCAGCGCGCACGCCCACAGCGCCGCCAACTTCAGCGCCGAGCTGGTCTCCGTTCGAAACAGGCTGCGCCCGCTCTCGAGCAAGATTCCGCCGGTCAACGCACCCGCCGCGTCCGCGCCGAGCAGGGCCGTGTACGCGGCGCCCGGATCGCCATGCCCCAGGTCTACGGCAAAGGTCGGCATCTGCGCTTGATAACTGTTGCCAACGAAAAATGAAGCTCCGCCAGCGAGCAAGATCATCGCCAAGAGCACGGGTAGACCGCGCACTTCAGCGAAGGTTGCAACGATGTCGGCCAGGCCACGCACGGCGCGCCGCGGGCCTTCAGCTTGGCGAAAGTGTCGGCCATAGGGCGCTCCGATCAGCCATACAATCAGCGGCAGATAGAAACTCGCGTTCAGGAACATGCCGTAGTTGGGGCCGAGCGTGCGCAAGATGAGACTGCCCACGCCGGGGCCCGCAAGCATACCGAGGTAGCGCGCCGTCGCGTTCAAGCGCACCGCGCTGGCGATCCCCTCGCCGCCCACGACGTCGTACAGCAGCACCTGGCTCGAGGTGATCCAGAAAACGCCGGCAAGGCCGTGCAAACTCAAGAGCACCATGGCGTGCCAGATCTCGAGCGTGCCAGTGACGAAGAAATAGCCCCAACCGAGCGACACTGCCATGAACAGACCGGCACCGATCTGAATCAAGCGCCGCGAATCGAAGCGGTCATTCAGCGCGCCCACTGGCACGGAGAACACCAAGTAGGGCACCCAATGTGAGATCACCGCAAAGCCACCCAGGGCGGCTGAGTGAAACTTCTGGAATGCGACCCAGTAGCTGATCACGTGCTCGACGTTGTCGGCCATCATGGTCAGCAAGAAGGTCAGCAAAAAGACGCGAAACCCCGGAGAGCGCAGGGCGTCGAACGGACGTGAGCCGTCGTCGCGCCTAGAAATCATAGCGAAATGGCCGGTTTTTCCCCGGACTGACGAACGGACGCGGCGCGCGCAGGCGCTTCCACAAGTAGGCGACGTACGCTGCGCGCAGGCGCTCGGCTGTCCCCCCCGGTGGCACGAGTGGTGTGAGGAATTCGTCCGGTACGGAGGCCAAGGCTCGCTCCAGCAGCTCGCGCGTCAGGCGAGGCGCGAGCTCGTCGTCACTGGCTTCGAGCTGCTGCGGCGAGACTTGGAGCAGGTGGTTTTCGACGAACGAGCCCGCTTGTCGTGGCGTCTGCTCGGTCACGTGATCCCAATCGTACTGAAAGGTGAGGGCGGCGCCGTTGTCGATCAGCGACACGCGACCCGCCTTGATCATCAGATTCGGATTTTGTTGCGTGCGGTCCGGATTCTGCACCAATGCGTCGAGCCAGATGATCGACGCCGCCAATTGAGGGCCGATGTGCCGCGTGTCGGGAGGCTTGAGGTCGCGATAGCCCTCGAGCAATTGGAAGCCCAAATTCAAGCCGGCGCTGCGCCTCAATAAATCGAGCAGTTCTTGGTGCGGATCCAGACTCTCGATGCCGATATCGAGCTCGACCAAGCAACGCGCGGGCGTTGCCAGACCGAGTGCTTCGGCCAATTCGCCGACCACGATTTCGGCGACGAGCGGCGCCGTACCGTGCGCGGTCGCGTGCAACTTGGTGAACAAGCGCCCTGACCCGGTGTCGACGAGCACGGGCCAGGAGCTGCCTTGACGGAAGGCCGACAAGACCTGAAGAGCACGGACTCGGCGCATGGGGAAAGCGCGAGCCTACGGTGAAAACCCAGGCGATGCCAGAGCGCCCCGCTGCGCTGCTCGTTCGCGACACAGCGGAGCCAGCGTCTCGAACGCACTCAGCGTGCGCGCTGCTGGCTGTTTCCGTCCTTGTCGTGACCGTGGCGGCCGTCTTTTTCCGCACCTTTCCCCTTTGATTGTTCAGTCCCGGGGGTCCCGGTTTTAGGGCGCGAATGCTGCATTTCGGGGTGCGCCGATTGGGTCGAAGGCTTCGCGTTCGGTTTCGTGCGTTGGTTCATGAGCTGACCAAAAGCAATGCGCGTGCCCGCTACGCGCGCTGCTCTGCGCGCTGCTCGCGCAACATGCTCAGGCCCTCACTCGCCCAGCGCACGAGTAGCGGTCCGAGCAACAACCCCCAAGCACCGAACACCACGATTCCGCCGAGCATGGACACGAACAGCACCAACGAGTTCATGGCAAGGTCGGCGTAGCGTGCGAACAATGGTCGCAACAAGTTGTCGATCACCGACACGAACAGTCCGATGATCAACATCACCAGCGCAGCGCCGTGACGTCCGCTGAGCGCGAGTCCAGCCGTGACCGGTCCCCAAACCAGAGCCGAACCGACGCTCGGAATCAAAGACGCGAATATCGTCAGCATGCCGAGCACGAGTGCCTGCGGCACACCCATCGCCAGGTAGCCAATCGTTGCCACGGCGCCTTGAGACAGCGCGGTCAATCCGACTCCGACCACCAGGCCTCGTCCGACCTCGCTGAAGACGTTGGCCAAGCGATGAAAGTGCGCTCGCGAGATCGGCGCGCGCTCGAGCAGCCAATCGTGGGCCGCTTTACCCTCGATCAGCAAGGTGTAGAAGCCCGACACGAACACCACGAGCCCGATCAATGCGACGCTTGCCGCGCCGAAAATCTTGCGAGCTGCGGCCAACGCGGTCGCCCCGTGTTGGCGGATCAGCTCGAGCGCATGCTCGGGAGCGAGCTGCTTCAAATCGAAGCCGCTCGCGTCACCACTCGATAGCGTCTTCAGCGCTTCGGCGCCGTTTTTTGACTCGGCAAGGCGCTGCCCGAGCGCGATCGCGCTGCCCGACAAAGACAGCGTCGCAACCACGATAGGTAACAGGATTAGCACCACGAGCAGTCCCGTTAGGAGCGCAGCGCTGAGCTTGGGGCGGCGAAGGGCCTTGCTCAGGCGCTGCTGCAATGGCCAGGCGATCAGCGTGCCCCACGCAGCCAGCATGAGCGGTGCCCAGAACGGTACCAACGTCGCTGCGGCCGCGAGCGTCAGTGCGAAAACCAACCACGACAAAGCGCGATCGCGCGTGGGGCGCGAGTTCGGTGACGGTTGACGGGGTGCGAGGGGCACGATCGCACGCGACTCACTCATGATCACCGACACAGCAGGAACCGTGCCGTTTTTCACGCTCGGAAAATCGAACAAAAACCCGAGATCTGTCGCACTTCGCCTCGACCCGTCGTGAAATGTCCCGAAGCAATCGCGGATGTGTCCACCAGGCTAAATTTCTACCCATGCCGACTTGCGACGGCAAATCCGCGCTCCATGTGGGTGAGTGGAGGTGATTGGAGATGCAACGGACTCAAAGTGTCGAAGGGATTGCCAACGGTCACTGGGAACGAGCCGAGCCGCGCTCTGCGTGGTTGTTGATGCTCGCGCGTCTGAGCGTCGCTGAGCTGCGCCTACTGGGCGATTGGGCTCGCGAACACACGGACCAGCGGGCCGCGAGTCGCGCGAGTAACGAAACCGCACATTGAGACAGGTTCGCGAAAGTTCGCGAGGTGCTTCCGCGAACACCGAAACAACGCGGGCGCTCGAGTGTGCGGCTCGAGCCCGCCGCATTTCCTCTGCGCTTCCTTAGGGTTACGCGGTCCCGACTTTTCCGGCAATCCCGTCGGGTAACGGCGGTTTGTGCTGCGTGTCCGGCGGGTCATTGGGAGGACGACGCAGCAGCGAGGCAATCACCGACCCCGCAAGCAAAACGCCGATCACCAGCAGCGAGGCCCAAATGGGGATCTTGTACACGCCTGCGAGCAGCATCTTGGCGCCCACGAACATCAGCACCAGGGCCAGGCCGTACTTGAGGTAGTGGAATTTATCCATCATACCCGCCAGCGCGAAGTACAGCGCGCGCAGCCCGAGGATGGCAAAAATGTTCGAGGTGAAAACGATGAACGGGTCGTTCGTCACGGCGAAG
>Ga0247766_1000035_pt1 | contig 30446 bp, 19 predicted proteins | sample UWRJL223509R6_FD_179946 | JGI IMG/M metagenome (GOLD analysis project Ga0247766, IMG submission 179946) | Plant litter microbial communities from Arlington Agricultural Research Station in Wisconsin, United States - UWRJ-L223-509R-6 | ecosystem: Environmental > Terrestrial > Plant litter >... | reverse complement strand
TTACGATCGCTTACGCACGGCACTTGGCTCTGCCCGTCGTCGAAGTGACGCCCAAGAACACCCACGCGGTGGGCGGCTTCTTGGAGAGCTGGAATGGGCGCTTTCCGTTCAAGTGGTCGCTGTTGATCGACCCCAAGAACAATGCGTCGATCACGCATGCCTCGGGCGCCTTGCTCTTCGCGGTGTGCATGCTCGCGCTGCTTCAAGGTGCGCTCGGGGACAAGCGCCGGCGGTTCATCACCTTCGGCGCGGCTGCTTGGGGACTCGGCCCAATGCTGTTCTGGGGCTTGAAGCCGGGCAACTCGGCGCGTCACAACTTACCTGCCTTCCCGCCTCTGATCTTCTTGGCGGTGTCGATGTTGTTCCAACTCGTTCCCTTTCGCGCTTGGCGCGCGTGGCTCCTAATCGTGATGCTGCTCGCGCTCGGGCAGATGGACCTAACCGGCGGTGGCAGCGTTACGCCCCGAGCGAATATCCTGCTCGCAACCGAGCAAGTCGAAAATGGCACGAGGTCGCTGCACGAGCGCGCGCGTGCCTTCTTGAACTCGCCGCACCCCAAAAAGGCGATCATCGAGAGCGAGTACCTGCTCGCCTATTCGGAGTTCGAGGCCTGGTCTGCGGCAAAGACGCCGTCTTTGCGTGAAAAGCGCAACTCGCAAAAGACCATCGGCGACGGCCCCGAGCGCGAGACGCGCGTACTGCTGGTCGGCAGCCCCAAGGTGGCCAAACAGCGGGCGAAAAGTTTGCGAGATCAGGGCTTCCAGGTGTTCTCCCTGCAGTTTTCGCTGTAGAGCAGCGAAACCGACGCCAAAACCCGAATCCGGCAGGCGTCGGCTCGGCTCACGATGCTGGTCATGTGCTACACCCTGCCGGCCCGGCGGGCGGAGACCTCGGTTAGCGCGAACAATGAAGCTCATCATCCAAATTCCGTGCCTGAACGAGGCGCAGACCCTGCACATTGCGCTCGCCGATCTGCCCAAACAAATCCCGGGCATCGATACGATTGAAGTACTCGTGATCGATGATGGCAGTCGAGACGACACCGTGGCCGTTGCGCGCAAAAACGGCGTGCACCACGTGGTCGGCTTTCGGCAGAACCAAGGGCTGGCGCGCGCCTTCATGCTCGGTCTCGAATCGTGCCTCGAGCGCGGCGCGGACATCATCGTCAATACGGACGCCGACAATCAGTACAACGGTGCGGACATCGAAAAGCTCGTGCGTCCGATTTTGGACGGGCAAGCCGACTTCGTGATCGGCGCTCGGCCGATCGACACCATCGAGCATTTTTCACCGATCAAGAAGCTGCTGCAGCACCTGGGCAGCTCGATCGTGCGCGGTGTCAGCGGTACGGACGTGGCGGATGCACCGAGCGGCTTTCGCGCCATCTCGCGGGACGTGGCGCTGATGGTGAACGTGTTCAACGGCTACACCTACACACTCGAGACGATCATCCAAGCCGGTCAGCGCAACATGACCGTCGTGTCGGTGCCGATTCGCGTGAACGGTGATTTGCGCCCGTCACGCCTGGTGCGCAGCATTCCGAATTACATCAAGCGCTCGATCGTGACGATGTTCCGCATCTTCATCGTCTATCAGCCGCTGAAGTTCTTCCTGACCATGAGCCTGTTTCCGTTCGCCGTGGGCTTCGGCGTCGGTGCGCGCTTTCTTTGGTACTTTTTCGGCGGAAATGGCACCGGCCACGTCCAGTCGCTGATTTTCTCGGCGGTGATGCTGATCGTCGGCTTTTTGACCTTCTTGCTCGCGATCTTGGGCGATTTGCTGAGCGTCAATCGCCGCTTGCTCGAAGAGCTGCAACAGCGCGAACGCCGTCGCCGCATCGAGGGCCAGTCGGGCACCGTCGCCTACCCCGGCACGGGCGCGCGCACGAGCAGTCTGTATCCCGACGCGACTGACCGCCGCGCCGTCAGCTCGAGTTCGTAACTATCCGCTCCGTGCGCCGCGCCGGCGCTATTCCGCGCGCGGCACCAAGACAGTGAACTTGCGTGTGCCCACCGCGCGGGATTCGAGCGAGTAGCGATCGAGCAATTGCCCGACTTGGGCCGAGGTCACTTTGTGAAAAAACCAGAGTTCTACCTTTTGCGCTGGATCGAGCCAGCGCCGCTGGTTGCGAACGAACGCGCGAAAGTCCACGGACGCGGCTGGCAGCCCGGGGCTGGACGTGAAGCGCTCGAAGATCCGAGGCTGATTCCAGCCAGAAAGACCGACCAACACTGGCGTTCGCGGCGCGCTCTGCGCCCGGATCGCCAAACACATTTTGCGATCCCGCTCTCTGCTGCGCAGCTGGCCACTCAGATTCGCATAGCTGTCATGCACGTTGAAGAACCAAGCGCAGGACAAAAAGCAGAGCCCCACTTTGACCACGCGCCGATGCATCGCGAAGGCAATCGCCGGCAGCATCCCCAACAAGACCAAGTTGGGGAGCTGCACGGGTACGTCCGTGAACCGTTCACCCACCACGGCCATCAAACCCATGCTCACGAGCAAAGCGAGCGCGGGCTGCCCGGCTCGCCACAGCCGCGAGCTCAGCAAACACAACAGGACGCCGATCGCATACAGCGGCAGCATGTAACCGAGTTCATGAGTGATGAAGTGCCAGCTGTGGGCGATTCGTTGTGGCACGGAGAAGGCCGAACGCGGCGCGTTGAGTAGCCCACGCGGCCCATACACGTAATCTCGAAAGAGGATCGCCACCGGAGGCACGTAGACGAGCAGGGAGCCCACACCGAACGTGAACAGCTTGCGAAGCTGGCCGCGAAACGCCGTAAAGCCGACGACTGCCCGAACACCGGCGGTCACCACGAATAGAGCCAGCAATGGGCCCGAAAGCGGAGTGACCAGCACCGAAAACCCGAACAGTAGGCCCGCGAAAAACGCCGCGTCTCGCTGAAAGCAGGCAAACGCCATGGCGACGAAGGCCACGGACACGCCGTCCACTTCCGAGAGCAACATGCCCCGGACCTGTGAACTCAAGCCGAAAACGAGCAGCACGGCCGCCGATGCCGCAAGCCGAGACTCACTGAAAAGCTTCGTCGTCGAGTAGACCGCCACGAGGCCCAGGAACCCGACAACCAGCACCATCAGGTTCATGTTCCAATCCGTGCCGAACGGAAGCAGCGCGTTGAACACGATGCCGAGCGCGAAATAGCCAACGTGCGTGGTGCGGTGGCTCAGATCGAACTCGTCGACCTGCTGGTTGTAGACCGCGGAATCACCGTTCTGCAGCAGCGGGCTCAGCAAGCACAGGTGAGCGACGAACAGCGCTAGAAAGAGCAGCACCGCGCCGCTTCGCACTGGTGCCGTCGACAACGACCTGAGCCGCGCACGAAAGTGCTCCGCCAACATCACGGTCTCGTGCACGCCCCGCACTGGATTCCGCTCAGGGCGAGCGTTCACCGATTAGGAAGCGCGGGCGGTTTTTGAGGACTTCGAAGATTTTGCCGAGGTAGGTGCCAATGATGCCGAGCAGCACGAACAGGATGCCGAACATCAGCGACATGAAGCCCATCATCGACGCCCAGCCAGTGATGGTTTGGCCGCGGAAATACTGGATCAGGATGTAGCTCAGTTCCAGGACGGCGAGGCAGCTCGTCAAAAAGCCGATCCAGATGCCGAGTCTGAGCGGCGCGAGCGAGAACGAGAGGATTGCGCCCGAGGCGAAGCGCAGCATCTTTTTGAGGCTGTACTTGGTGGTGCCGCTGAAGCGCTTGTTGGCGCGGTACGGGAGCGTGATCGAGCGGAAGCCGAGCCAGGTGACCGAGCCGCGAATGAACAGATCTACATCGTTCATGTCGCACAAGGCGCGCACGGCCGTCGTGTCCATCAGTCGAAAGTCCGAGTTGCCGGGCGCCATCGCTACACCGGTGAGCTTGGAGAACACGCCATAGAACCAACGCGAAGTGGTGCGCTTGAAGAGCGAGGTGTCTTCCGCGTCTGCGCGCTCGGTCGTGACGACCTTGTAGCCTTCGCGCCAGCGCGCAAAGAGCTCGGGGATCAACTCGGGGGGATGCTGCAGATCGCCATCCATACTGACGATGGCGCGGCCGCGCGCTTCGCTCAAGCCGGCCATCAACGCACCCTGATGACCGAAATTGCGCGCGAGTCGAGCGCCGCGCAGCACCGGATGCAGTTTGCTTTGGGCCACGATCTGCGCCCAAGTGCCGTCCGAGCTGCCATCATCGACGAGAATGATTTCGAAGGGCACGCCGATGCTGACCACCACCTTTTCAACCGCGGCCACGAAGGCGCCGATGTTGCCCTCCTCGTTGTACATCGGAGCAACGACCGACAGCTCCGGGACGGGCGTGCCTTGCGCGGGATGGTGGCTAGGATCGGTCATTTTACCCGAGAACTCCGCTCGGATACCACAGGGCCAAGGCCTTTGCGACCGTGATATAAGCCGTCCCGCCAATGATCGATCCAAGTAGCCGTCAGACGCGCGTGGCGCGCGCTTTCGAGTACGGCGTGGTCGCAATCGCCGCCGTCGCTTTCGCGGCAAGCTACGGGCTGACGTACGGCTACGACAATCAGTACGTCTACTTCTTGAAGGCGCTGACCTTGACCGACCACAGCGTGCTGCGCTCGGATTGGTTCACCTTTCACACCACACAATATCACCGCGTGTTCGCCTATCTGGGCGCGTTCCTACTGCTACTCAACAAGCAGGGTTGGGCGGTGGCCATCACGCAGTTCTTGCTGGTGCTGCTGGGCGGGTTGGTCATGTACCGGCTCGTGAAGCGCGTCGCGGGCGCGACGCTCTCGGTCGCGGCTTATCTGCTGCTGCTGTCGATCTTGTTCATCACGCGCACCTCCAGCGTGGGCACGAGCTATTTGTTCGACACTATTTTGCAGCCCTCCACGCTGGGCGCGCTGGGCTCGATCGCCGGCACGCTGTTTTTCGTCGAAGAACGCTGGCTCGCCTCGGGAGTGTGCTTGGCCATCGGCGGTGCGTTTCACGCGAACTACTTGGTGTTGGCCTATCCCATCTTCGGACTTTCGCACCTGGCACTCGGCTTCAAAGATTTCAAGCGCCGAGTGTTCTTGCAGTTTGCGCCGCTGCTCGCGATCACGCTCGTGCTCTCGCCGCTGCTGCTCGCCGCGTCGCACACGCAAGCCTCGCCCGAAGCGCAAGAAATCTTGTTCCGTGTGCGTTCGCCGCATCACTACAATCCGGCCCGCTACGAGCGCAATTTCATGCCTTTTGCTGCTTGGCAAATGATCGGCATCGGCAGCGGCTGGCTGCTCCACAAAACCGCCAATGGCCGGCGTTTGGGCGCGGTCTTGTGCGGGTTGATGCTCACGATCTGGACCGGCACGCTCTTGACCACGTTTTACGACGTGCCCAAAGTGAATCAGATCTTCGTTTGGCGTTTTGCGCCGAACGCCGACATCTTGTCGCAGATCTTGCTCGCGTGTGCCGTGGCGCATGCGTTGGCCAAGCCGTCGCTCACCCGACACTACCCCGGTGTGGCCATCGGCCTGGTCGCGGCGGGCATGGGTCTGTTCGGTCTATTTTGGAAGGGCAAGGGCAATGCGCCGATTCCGAATCTGATGCTCGCGTTGCTGGGCGCGGTGCTCGTGCTGCGCGCCGTCGATCTCATGCTGGATCTGCTCGCGCGCTTCGTGCCCGCGCGCGCCCCTTCGGTCGCGGAGGCCAAGCGACTGCTGGTCTTTTGCCCGCTCGTGTTCGGCGCCTATCAGCTGTACCGCGTGGTGCCCCAGAAGCTAGAAGAGGCGCGGTCACGCTCCACCCTGCTGAAAGAAGACGGAGGCCGCAACGACGAGCTCTATCGCTGGCTGCGTGAAAAATCGCCCAAAGACGCGATCTACCTCACGCCGCCGGATCTCGAGGGTGCACGTTTCCTCGGTCAACGCGCTATCGTCGTCGATTGGAAGGCGGTGCCGCTCATCCCCACCGAGCTCCTGGGTTGGTACGAGCGCTTGTGCGACGTGACCGGGCGCAAGGTGAAGGGCTCGGGGGATTTGGCCGGCTACGGCTCGCTCGACCCCGAACGGCTAGCGCTGATCGTCAGCAAATATCACCCGGACTACGTAGTGCTGCGCCGCGGAGCCGAGGCGCGCTTCGAGAATTTGCCCGTGGTTTACAAAAATTCCGGTTATTCTGTGCTCAAAATCGCGGGCAATGCGGTAAACCCCTGAAATCCTTGCTCGAGCCGAGAGCCTGAGGCACCTTCCGCGACCGACTGCTCATGCCGACGTCCGCCACACCCAAGCTCTCGTTCGTGATCCCGTTCATGAACGAGGAAGCCACGCTCGATGAGCTGTACCGTCGCATCGAGGAAGCCGTCACGCCGACCCTCGCCGCGGGTGAAAGCTTCGAAGTCGTGTTCGTGGACGACGGCAGCACGGACGGCTCGGTCAAGGTCGCCGAGCGCTTGGTAGCCGCGCACCCGCAAGTCATGCTGCTCGAGCTGCAGGGCAACTTCGGCAAGAGCGCGGCGCTCAACGCGGGCTTCACGCGCGCCCGCGGCAGCATCGTGTTCACGCTCGATGCTGATTTGCAGGATGACCCCAAAGAAATCCCTCGCTTCCTAGCCAAGCTGGAGGAAGGCTTCGATTTGGTCTCCGGCTACAAGCAGAAGCGGAACGACCCCATCACGAAAGTCCTACCGTCGCGCGTGTTCAACTGGCTCGTGCGCACCGCCACCGGCGTGAAGCTGCACGACGTGAATTGCGGCTTCAAAGCCTACCGCGACGTCGTGTTGAAGAACGTGCGCTTGTACGGTGAATTGCATCGCTTCGTGCCCGTGCTCGCGCACTGGAAGCGCTTTCGCATCGGTGAGATTGCGGTCGAACATCACGCGCGCCGCTTCGGCTACTCCAAATTCGGTGGCGGTCGCTTCTTCCGCGGCCTGATGGATCTGTTGACGGTCGTCTTTCTACTCCGCTACGGACGACGCCCCGCACACTTCTTCGGCGCATTCGGCACGATCACCCTCGCCATCGGCCTCGCGATCTTCAGCTATCTGTGCGTGATCTGGTTCATGGGTCAATCGATCGGGCATCGCCCACTGTTGATCTTGGCCGTGCTGATGATCGTGGTCGGCGTGCAAATCTTGGCCACGGGCCTGATCGCGGAGCTGATCGTGCACTTGGCGCGCAATGAGCTCCCGTACGTGCTCAAACGCGAGGCGGTGCACGAGGTCGCAGTGCTCGGCCCCGGCTTGCCGCACGGCGAAGCGGCGCGCGTCCCGGTCATGCACACGTAGAACCGCGACGGATTCGAAAGACCCGCGAGCCGACGTTTTGTTCAGCGCGCCCAGCGCTTGAGCGCGGCCCATGCGATCACATCCGCGACGAGTGAGGCCGCACGTGAAGCCACGGCGATCGCCAGCGCGGGCGCACTGCCAACAGCCGGAGCCAGACTGATCGACAGAATCGCTTCGCGCACACCGACGCCAGCAGGAGCGGCGAGCGCGACGAAGCCGCCCACCGTGGCAAGCGCGTACAAGCCCGAGGTCGACAGCGCGAGCCCCGGCGCTGCGCCGAAAGCGTGCGAGAGTAGGATGCCGTGCACGGCCCAGCTCGCCCAGTACAAAACATGGGCGAACGGCAATGAAAACGGCACCAAAGGCCCAACGCCGTCGACTTTGAGCACGCGTACGACGAACGCAGGCAACCGCGCGCGATCGACGCACGAGAGCACGATCACGATCGCCGTGAACCCCAGCACGATTGGAATCGCCCACGCGCCGAGGATGGCCATCAAGCCGCTACTGGGCGGCGACCACCACAGCGAAGCGAAACCAATTCCGCCCCCGACCGCCGTCCACGAGAGCATTTCGAGACCAACCGACGACCCGACGGAGACCGCGGATACGCCGAGCCGATCCGCGCCCGCCATGCGTACGAAGGGCAACCCGACCATGCCCGGCGTGTAACGCGCGAGCTGCGAGTCCATGTACAGCGAGAGCGCGGGACCGCGAGGCACGCGCCGCGCGGTCATGCGCTCGATCAGCGCGATCCAACCACGACCCTGGATCAGACACCCGAGCCCAAGTGGCACGATCGACAAGAGTGCCCAGGGCAAGTCGAGCGAGACTTTGGTCTTTTGCCAACGGTGCGCCAAATCCCAGGCCGAATAGCCTACGAATAGCAGCGCGATGCCCATGAATAGCGGGCCGAGCCGCTTCTTCAAGCCGGGTTTTGCCGGCTTGGGGTCGCCGACTTCAGGAGTGCTCAAAGCTGCCAGTCGAGGACGAGCTGCGGGTTCTGGGCGGTGTTTGCGCCCCTCTTGAGCAACGCGAACTCGCCGACGCGCTTGATCACGCCGTACTGACCACTCTCGAGCGCCGCCTTCAGAGTCGGCTTGGTGCGTGACAGTTTGAGCTCTTTGCTCGAAGCGAGCACCCACTCCGCGCCCATCGGCCCGTGACGCATGGTGAACATCTTCACGCGCGACGAGACGTGCGGACCGACGGTTTCGGTGGCGGCGACCGAGGCGTCCTTCGGGATCAACTCGACCAGGCTTTGTAGCCGCTCGTAGCGTTCGGCTTCACGCGGTTCGAAGCCGAAGTCGATGAAGTTGTAGCCGCCCTTGAGCGAGTTCGGTCGCGCCGCGAAAGCGCCGTAGTTGTAGGTGAGCACGAGCGACACGCAGACCATGGTCGTGGCCGCGGCGCGCATGCGGATGACGCCCGAATCCAAGCTCTTGCCGATGGCCTCGAGCGCGAGTGGCACGGCCAGGAACAGGTACGGTGCCCAGTGCATCACGTAGTGAAACGAGAACAGCGTGGGCGGGTCGTAGTTCGTGACCAATAGCGTCAAAAACACGCCCGGCACGAAAGCCGCCCACAGATACCAGCGCCGCGCAGGCAGGAACGCCACCGGTACCAGCAAATGCAGCAGGTAAATTAGCTTTTTCTCGACGACCAGCTTGTTCAGCACGAACAGCGGATTCGTGATCAGCGTCTTGATCACGCTCTTGTAGCCCTTCTCGCCGTCGGCCCAGAGCTCCTTGTACATGTTCGGGTACCACCACTCGCCCGCGTCATCCATGACGTGAAAGCGCAGGTACACGAAGTAGGTCAGCGCAGCGGTGGCGATGATGAAGCCCGGGAACGAGCGATACCCCGAGAGCAGCAGGAAGCCGCCAATCACGGCCACGCCGATCGGAATATCCTCACGCAGGAGCAACGCGGCGGCCGTCGCTAGCCCACACAGCACCCAGCGGCGCGTCTCGGCCGCCCAAACCAAACCGAACAGGAAGAACGTCGCGATCGGTACGTTCTGGAACTCCGAAAAGTTCGCGCTGTGCATTGGGTAGTAGCACAGGAACGCCAAGGCCACCGCCGCTGCCATCAGGTCCGACACGTGGCGACGCGCGAAGCCGTAGAGCGGCAGCGCACTCAGCCCGAGCATGAAAGACTGCAGCACCAGAAGCGTCTCCGGCTTCGGGTACAGCACGTAGATCGGCAAGAACAGGTAGGTGCCGAACTTGGCGTGATTGGCTAGGTATTTGCCTGGCTCGGTCGGGAAGACGACGGTGCTCTCCAGGAATTTGCCGTGTAGCCCGCCGTAAATCAGGTTGTTGTTGATCGATAGATCGAAGTTGTGAGTCCGGAGCTTGTAGTGCCAACGCACGAAGTAAAAGCTCATGAACAGCGCATAACCGAGCGCCGCCGCGATCACCGCTGCGCGTGGCCCTTGTCGGCGCAGGACGGGCGGCAGCTGCTCACGCACGCCGACCCACCAAGCCCTGACTGATTCCGGAACGGCGGAGAACGAGCGCACCAAGAGCGTCTCGACCACGAGCGCCCCGAACAGCGAGACCAAGAGCAACGCCTGATGCCGATTTTGCCAGGGCTTGTAGCGGAAAACGATCGGCATGATCGGCAGCGCGATCAGCGGTGAGACGAACCATGCCCACTGCTCGGCGATCTGCCACGAGCGCCGCTTGTTCCAGAGGTAGGCCAAGACGCCCGCGCCGACGGCCGCGCCGAGAGCGAGCCCACCGACGAAACCCGTGACGAGGGTCGTGCGCTCGGCGGGCGACTCGAGCTTGTTGCTCTCGATAAAGTCGGCAATCCACCGCGAGCGAAACGCGAACTGGGTCCAGACCAGTAGGGCGCTGCCGAGCAGCGCACTAAGTGCGAGGACTCGGCTGCCGATCCCCCAGCGATCCTCGTCGGGCTGTGGGTGGTCCTCCGCCACTCGCTCGGGCGGCTCGTCGCTGTCGCGCTCGGGCTCTTCGGAATCAGGCGAGGAATCCAGCTCCTCGTCCTCTTGTTCCGCCTCGCCCGCCTGTTTTTTGTCGAAATCCGGCTCAGACCCGGTCATTGCGCGGAGGGGTGTACCACGAGACTACGCCGGCTGGCGCCATTCGCGAGCGGCGCGTACTCTATTGAGAGTGAGACTTCGTGCCTACGCCCGGTTCTGGCCGGTCGCCGTGCTGCTTTTTTCCGCGCACGCCGCGAACGCAGAGTTCAATCCTCAAGGCAGGAGTAAAAAGCCGAAGCCGGCGGCCCACCCGCCCGGGAAACCCACGCCGCCCGTCAATGGCCCTCGGCCGAAGTCGGTGACGCCCGGCCCGTCGGCGGCTCCGCCGTCGGGCACGACCTCGCCATCTCCGACCGAGACCGGCAAGGTCGATAAACCGGACGTCAAAGGCCCCAGCAACGAAGCCTTGATCCAGCGCTACACGGGCATCGTGCTGGCCCAACCGGGCGCAGACTTTCCGCTGCAACGCTTGCTCGAGTTGTACCGCGAACGCGACGGCAAGCTCGACGGCCTGCTCGCTGACCTCGCTCGACGCGCCGAGGCCGGAGGCTCGGCGCGCTACGCCGCGCTGATCGCCATCGCGGGTCTGGAAAAGCTCGAAGGCCGTCCAGAACGCGCGCAAGCGGCCTATGAGCGCGCGATCGGCGAGGACGCAAAGAATCCGATCGCCGTCGTAGCGCTGGCGCGGATGTTGAACGAGCGCGGAGACAAGGCCGCCGCCCGCACGCGCTTCGAGCAAGCGCTGCCCGCGCTGAAGGACGACGCCGATCGCGAACAAGTGCTGCGTACCCTGCTCGGCCTGTGCCTCGATCTGACGGACTACGATGCCGCCAAGCGCTATCACGAGCAACTCGTGAAGCGCGCGGGCGGCTCGTTCATCGTGCGCGCAGAGTTCGGGCGCGAGTTGCTTCTGCGCAGCGCCTACGAGCGGGCCGCCGCGGAGTACAAGACCGTGGTTCAAGCGGCGACCGGCGACAACCGCGTGCTCGCTCCCGCCCTGCGTGACTACGGCAAAGCGCTGGAAAAACTGGGTAAGCGCGAAGAAGCGCTGACGCAGTATCGGCGCGCGCTATCCCTTGCGGGTGAATCGGGGGTGCGCCGTGAAATCGTGGCCGCGATCGTCGACAGTTACCGCCAGCGAGATCGCCTGCCCGAGCTGATCACGGAGCTGGAGAAGCGCGCCGGCGCTTCAGCCGAAGATTTACGCACGTTGGGCGCGTTGTACGAAGAAACCGGCCAAGTCGAAAAGGCGCTGACCGCGTACCGACGCGCACTCGCCGCCGACCCCAAGGACCTGGCGACGCGACTCAAAGTCGTGCACTTGCTCGAGGTGCGCGGCGATCTGGAGCAAGCCATCGCCGAGTACGACGCGCTGATCAAGGCCGCGCCGCGCAATCCGGATTTCGTGTTTCAATTGGCCGAAGCGCTGATTTCGCGCGGCGATCGCAAGAAAGCGCTGGCGCGCCTGCAAGAGCTGGAAGCGCGTTCGCAAAGCGACGAAGAAACGTTGGCCGCGCTGGTCGACTTCTACGAACGCGTCGACGAAAAAGAGCGGGCGCTGGCCTTGCTTTCACGCCTCGCGGGCGGCAGCTCCGCCGATCCGGAACATCTCGTCGAGCTCGGCACGCGCTATTGGCAAGAAGGCGACAAAAAAAAGGCTCTCGTAACCTGGCAGCGCATCAAAGCCGTGGTCCCGGACCGCGCGCGCGCGCTTTCGATCTTGGGAGAGCTGTACCTCGAGCACGACATGCCCAAAGAGGCACTCGCGGCGCTCGCGGAGGCCGCCAAGCTGTCACCCAAGCAACCACGCTACCGCAAGGCCTACGCCCTAGCGCTCGAACGGACGAGCGCCACCAGCGGTACCCGCGAAGGCAAGTCCAGCCAGTTCGAAGAAGCGCGCAAGATCTGGGAAGAGCTAATCCGCGAAGCGCAAAACGACCCGACACTGGCGCGTGAAGCACGCCAACACATCATCACGCTCTACAATCTGGAGGGACAGCTGATCCAGCGCGTGCCCGGTTTGGAGCGCCGCTTGGCGCAAAAGCCGCCGGATCTGGAGGCTGGGCGCTTGCTGGCAGAAGCGCATTTGCGCCTGCGGCGGTATCCCGAAGCCGAGCGCGTTCTTTCGCGCGTGATCGCGGCCGCACCGGGTGACGTGGAGAGCTTGAACTCCCTGGAACGCGTGCTCGTGCTCGAACACAAGCTACGCGCGGCGATCGGCGTCCTGGAAAAGCTGACCGCAAGCGATCCCAAGCGCGCGCGCGAATACTTCCAGCGCATGGCGAGCTACGCGGCGGAGCTGTACCAAGACGACGAGGCGGTGCGCTACGCCGCACGCGCGGTCGAGCTCAGTCCGGACGACGCCGAGGGTCACAAGAAGCTCGGTGAGATGTATCGCAAGCGACAGGACATCGCCAAATCGATCAGCGAGTTCCGGCAAGCGATCAGCAAGAACGAACGCTTGTTCCCGGTGTATCTGGAGCTCGCCGAGCTGCTGCTCGGACAAGGCGAGGCGGACGACGCGGACATGCTCTTGCGGCGCGTAATCCGCGCATCACCGGACGAAGAGTTGATCGGTCAGGCCGCGCGCCTGAGCATGCAAGTGAATCTGGGACGCGGCACCCTCGAATCACTCGAGCGTGATTTGCTGCCGCTGGCATTGAATAGCCCAGAGCGGCCCATTTACCGGCAATTGTTGCTCGAGGTATACGGCGCACTCGCCTACCCGCTGCTCGAACGCGAAAAGAGCGAGCAGCCGAAGGACGCCGAGGCCGCGCGTGCCGCGCTGGATCGACTGGGCGAGCGCGCAGTCAAGCCGCTGCTCGACGCGCTCGGCGATCCGCGCGAGGCCGAGCAAGAGGTGGCCATCACGCTGCTGTCGCACGTGCAAAACAAGAGCGCTGGGCCGACGCTGTTCTCGTACGCGACCGGCAACGGTGAAAGCGAACTGCGCACGCGAGCCATGTTGGCGGTTGGGATGCTGCGCGATCCTGCGCTCGTCCCGCGCTTCGAAGGCCTGTTGATTTCATCGGGGCGTGTCACCGCAGGCGAATCGGATCCGGTGCTGCTGGCGGCGGTCTGGAGCGTGGCACGCCTGCGCTCGCCACGCGCCGAGCGCTTGCTGACCGCGCTGGCCAGCAGTGACTCCGCCGAAGTGAGCGCCTTGGGACTGATCGGCCTTTCTTCGTTTGGCTCACGCGCTGGCATCGCGCAAGCAACGAAGCTGCTGCACCAAGCGGAAGCCGGGCCTCTGCCGCGCGCCGCGGCGGCCTTTGCGCTAGCAGAAGCCGGCCAAAAGTCGCAGGAAAGCGCGCTTTCCGAGCTGGTCGAGGCGAGCGATTCTAGCCTCGGCGCCATGGCCGTGCTGGGTCTTGCGCGACTCAACTCGGCAAGCGCGCCGCGCGCCATCGCCGACGCGCTGAGCAGCTCCGATCCGCTCGTCTCGCGCGCGGGCGGCGACGCCGCGCTGGTTTGGGCCAGCGGCAGCTATCACAAACCCAAGGAACCGCTGCCCGCGCCGGACGGTGCACTCGACGTACGCCGATTGATCGACGGACTGCGACCGAGCGGTTATACGGGGAGCGAGCGCGTGTCCGCGCTCGAGAAGCTGTCGGGCGCGCTTTCGCTCGCCCTCGGTCGCGCCGCGTCGGTGTCCCCGGAACGCGCGCGCAGCGTGGCGCAGCTGCTCGTGGTCGAGCCCGGCCAATTGCCGTTTGCTCCGCTGACCGCCAATGTCGATTTTACGGCTACCGAACGCGCGCGGCTCGAGGGCCTCGCACGCGAACTGGGGGCCGCGCTCTTGCCGACCTTCACTGCGCTCGCGCGTCACCCCTCGCCCGAGGTGCGGCTGTTCGCGCTGCGTTTTCTCGGCCAACGTGAAGAACCCGCTGCCAAGGCGGCTGTCGCCGATGCCCTCAAAGACGACCTCGGAAGCGTGCGGCGCGCCGCGCTGGCCACGCTCGATGCCGCAGACCCGCGAGCGCAAGCCGCGGTGATTGCGCTGCTCGAGGTCGAGCCGGACTGGGCACTGCGCGCTCTGGCGGCAACCACGCTCGGCCGCGTCGCGGCGGGCAAGCCCAGCGCAGAAGTCGTGGCCGCGCTCAGCCAACGCGCCAAGAAGGATCCGTTTGCGCTCGTGCGCGAAGCCGCGCTGGAGGCGCTGGTTTCGGTCGATCCGGCGTCCGCCAAGCGCGTGCTCGAAGTGAGCCATGACAGCGACCCAGAACCCAGGGTAAAAGCCAAGGCCCAAGCTCTGCTGCAACGCCTTTGATGTCCCACGCTCCACTCTCTTCGGCTCCCAGGCTGCGCTGGCCGCGCGCGCTCGGCTTGCCGCTCGTGCTGTGCGCGAGTTGGGCCGTGAGTTGCGGCGATCTGGAGGGCTTCACCAGCCGGCCGGGGCAAGCCTATTGCGGCACCATTGGCCTACCCGTGTTCCAAAGCGGCTTCGTAGACGAGGGCTCGCCATCGACTCTCGAGCTTGCACTCACTTTGGACGTCAGCAAGCTGCCGACGGACGCGAGCCAGCCGCCGACCGAGCCAGGCATCCTCAACAGCAATGATCCGCAAGGGATCTGCGGCACGCCGGACGCGCCGCAAGCCTTGTTTCAGAATGCGCCACTGCGCACCATCCCCGAGCTACAACACGACGTGCTATCGGCGCTCACCTTCGGCGAGGGCCATGACCATGACTTCTTTGCTTGGGTGGATTCGACATGCCAAGGGACCATGGTGGCAGTCGTGTCATTGATGAAGAACAACTACGTCGAGCTTCGTCTGTTCAAACCGATGCCCGCCCCACGCATCGGGGCGACGCCCGCTGAACAGCCTGGTTTTGCGCTCTTTCACCTCAACCCCAAACCGCTGTACACGTCCGAAGCAGAGGGCGGCTGCGGCTTTCCTCCCCCATCTTGAAGTCATGCTGGTCTTAGGTATCGAAACATCGTGTGATGAAACCGCCGCCGCGCTGGTCAGCGAGGACGGCAAAGTCGTCAGCGACTCGGTCCACAGTCAGATCAAGTTGCACGCCCCCTACGGCGGCGTGGTGCCCGAGCTCGCGTCTCGCGACCACCTGCGCAACGTGCGCCCGGTGATTCGCGAAGTGTTTCGCAAGGCCGGCATCGAGCCGAGCGCGATCGACGGCATTGCCGTGACCTGCCGCCCGGGCTTGACCGGCGCGCTCTTGGTCGGAGTTCAAGCGGCCAAGGGCTTGGCTTTCGCGTTGGAAAAGCCGCTGGTCGGTGTCGATCACCTGGTCGGGCACTTGCTTGCGGTGTTCCTGCAGTTTCCGGGTGCGCCCGAACAAGCTCCGCCCAGCTACCCCTTCGTCGCGCTGCTCGCTTCGGGTGGCCACACCGCGCTCTATCGCGTCGCGGGTCCCGAGCTCGAAAGCGTGACCGAACTGGGCGCGACGCGCGACGACGCCGCCGGCGAGTGCTTCGACAAAGTCGGCAAGCTGCTCGGCCTCGGCTACCCAGGTGGCCCGCTAATCGACAAACTCGCAAAAGACGGCAACCCCGAGGCGATCGACATCCCTTGGCCCATGCGCCGCAAGGGTTCGCTCGAGTTCAGCTTCTCCGGCTTGAAGAGCAACATGCTGCGCTGGGTGACCGAGCACGGCATCCCGAAAGACGAACAAACGCTGCGCGACGTCTGCGCGGCCTTCCAACGCCGAGTCGTCGATACGCTGATCTTCAAGACCCTCGAGGCGGCGCGTGAACAAAAGGTCGATACGATCGTGCTCGCGGGCGGCGTGGCCGCCAATCGCGAGCTACGCGAGCGCTCCGCGACGAAAGCTGCCGAACACGGCATGCGCGTGGTCGTTCCAGTGTTCAAAGCCTGCACCGACAACGCCTCGATGATCGCCTACGCCGGCATTCAACGCCTGCGTCGCGGCGACGACGACTCGCACGGCCTAGTCACGAGCCCGCACACCTCGCTGCCGCAAAGCACCAAAAAAGGCCGCGGAAAGCGCGACAACTAGCCGCTGCTCGGCGAGGAGCCCGCCCGGACCGCCGCCCAAGTTCGGAAGGCCGCTCGGAAGTGCGAGCGGTTTGGAAAAATGCGAACTTGTCCGGAATTGCGAGCTTGTCCGGTCGAACCGGACGCGAGCCATTTTCCGGACAAGAACTGGCGTGAGAAACGGCACTTGCTTCGTCAGAGTTCTCCGCAGACGCGCCGCTTTGCTGTCGAGCGGCCGTGCGACCGCGCCATCAACTGGCTCGCGCTCGAGCTCGCCGCGGGTGCGGTCGGGAGTGGGCGCTCGCGTTCCTGCATCGCACCTCACTGAGCGCGGAGTGCCCGCCGCTTGGAGGCTACCGCCAATGCCGTGGGGTCACGAGATGCCTAACCCGCCATCGACCGGCAATTCGACGCCGGTAATGTAGGAAGCGGCGGGGGACGCGAGGAACAACACGGCGTTCGCCACCTCGTCTGGGTTGCCGAAGCGGCCTTGCGGGATGCGCGCGGTGTAGTGCTTGGCGCTGGCAGCCGCGACGTCGGGCGGCAGCGCGAATTTTGCCTGGATCGGTGTGAGGATGGTCGCAGGGCACACCGAGTTGACGCGAATGCCACGCGGCGCGAGCTCGACGGCGAGCGAGCGCACCAAGGCGGCGACGGCACCTTTGGTTGCGGAATAGATCGACATCATCGGCGCGCCGAGCCGGTCGGCAACCGAGGTGTTGACGATCACCGAAGCGCCGCTGCCGAGCAGCGGCAAGAGCTTCTGCAAGGTGAACACGACGCCTTTGACGTTCACGTTCATGTGCTCTTCGTAGAAGCTCTCCGTCACTGCGTCGATCGGCGCGAGCTTGGCGATGCCGGCGTTGAGAAACAAGATGTCGAGCTTGCCGAAGCGTTGTTGCACCTCGCCCGCGACGCGCTCGGCATCCGCCACAGAGCGGGCGTCCGCCTGCAGCACGACGATCTCCGTGGGCAGATCGCGGCGTGCTGCACTGAGTGTGTCCGCGTTTTGCCCGGTGACGACGACTCGCGCTCCCTTCCGGTGCAGCAGCTCTGCGGTGGCCCGCCCGATGCCCGTCGTGCCGCCCGTCACGAGCGCAATTTTGCCTGATACACCAACTATTTCAGCGTCTTCCATGCTTAGGCTCCATTTTTGACAATTCGGTCAATAATTACGCGAACGAAAGCTAATCCAAGAGGCGGCGCGCCACCTGCACCACGCCGCTCACGAAGCTGGGCTCGCGGTTGACGCGCGCGACGACCGCGAGCCCTTGCGCGATCGTGAGCAGCGAGCGGGCGGTGGCCCGTGTGTCCAAAGCGGGGTTCACCTCGCCGGCAAGCTTGGCGCGTTGCAGTGCACGCATGAGCGCGGCTTCCATCAGCGCCAGCTTACGCCGCAAGATGTCGGACATTTCGCTGTCCTTGGCGCCGAACTCCGGGACCGAATTACCCACCAAACAGCCCTGAAACTCAGTCGCCTCTGCCGCGCTCTGCCACTGATCGAAGATGCGCTCCAAGTTGGCGCGGCCAGAGCCCGGCGCATCGAGCACGTCCACCATGTAGGGCTTGATGATTCGCTCGAAGTAGCGCTCCACGATGCGCAAGAAGAGCGCGCGCTTGTCGCCGAACGCGCCGTAAAGGCTTTGTCGACCGAGGCCCGTGGCTTGCTCGAGATCGGCGATGCCGGTGGCCTCGTAGCCCTTCTTCCAAAACAAGAACATGGCCTGGTCCAAGACCTGTTCCTCATCGAAGTTCCGCGGACGACCTGCCACGAGCGCAATCTCGCCATTTATTGACCGCTCTGTCAACAATCGCGAGGCGCGAAGAAAAGGCCGCATCTTTGCTCACTGGGCGCCGGGGCGAGCAAAAGCTGGAGCGCTGCGGCGGTCGTCAGCGTTTGGTGTCGGCGGGCGTGATCTTGCGCAGCACGTCGTAGCGCGGCGAGCGAACTCGCAGCGGGCTGGGTACGACGGGGGATTTCCAATCCGGATTGTCGATAGCGTCGAAGGCCGACTGCACACCGCGAGCCCACGCCTCGCGCACCATGGCAAAGTACGGATTGGTATCGTCGATGCAAGCGAGTTCATCACAGCGCAGCGAATCCGCCTCGTACACCAAGAGGTCGATGGGCAAGCCGACTGACACGTTGGATTTCAACGTCGAGTCGATCGAAACCAAGGCACACTTCGTGGCCTGTGGCAGCGGCGTGCTGGGCACGAGCATGCGATCGAGCACGGGCTTGCCGTACTTGGACTCGCCGATTTGGAAGTAACAGGTCTCGGCCGTAGCCTCGATGAAGTTGCCGGTGGAATACACCAAGAACAAGCGCATGCCCTCACCCTTGATTTGACCTCCGAAGATCAAGGTGCAGCTAGCGTCGATGTTCGCGGCGCGCAGCGCTGGTCCGTCTTGATCGTACACTTTGCGCAGGGTGCTCCCGAGCAGCCGCGCGGCATCGAACAAGCTCTTTGCATTCCAAATGCTGACCGCGGGTTCGCCAGCGAATGAAAGCTGTTCCTTTTGCAGCAGCTCGCGGACCGATTGCGAGACCGACAGATTGCCGGATGAGAGCAACACCATCACCCGATCCCCAGGCTGCTCGTACACCATCATCTTGCGAAAGGTGCTGATTTGGTCGAAGCCCGCGTTGGTGCGTGAATCCGACGCAAACACCATTCCGGCATCGACCTTGAGTGAGACGCAGTAGGTCATGTTGTCGCCCAATCTTGGCGACAATCCCCCTACCTGCCAAGGCTTCCGTTAAATAACGTGAAGTAGGGGCAGCGGAGCGAGCGCGCAAGGGCAGCGCGACTATGATCTGGCAATGGCGAGTTTCGGAAAAGTGATCGGCGACTCACTGAAGAAGCTGCTTTTTCGCGAGCTGACGGTGGCGCGGGTGACTCACCTTTCCGAACACTTCGAGCGCGTCGATTTCGTCGGCGAGGCCCTGCGCGGGGTGCGCTTCTCCACTGGCGACAAATTGCAAATTGCGTTCGACGGCGGACCGCGCACTTATACGCCGTTTTATTGCGACCTCGCACGCGGCGCGCTGAGCATTCTGATCTATCTGCATGGCGACGGTCCAAGCGCCCGTTGGGCCAGAGAGCTGAAAGAAGGCGACCGCGCCTTTGCGTTCGGTCCGCGGAGCTCGCTCGATCTCGCGACGGCAACGACTCCGATCGCGCTGTTCGGCGACGAGACGTCGTTCGGCCTTGCGCTAGCTTTGTGCGAAGCGGGGAGCGGAACGGGCGAACTCGCGTTCGTGTTCGAAGTCACGGATCCGCGCGAAAGCCGGGCTGTACTCGACGCGCTCGAGCTGCCAAATGCCGAAGTCGTCGCGCGTCGTGGCGACGACGAGCAGCTCTCGGAGGTCGAAGCGCGGCTGCGCGCGAGACTCGCGCGCGATGGCGGAACGCGCTTGGTTCTGACCGGCAAGGCGCAATCGATTCAAACGCTGCGAAAGCGCTTGAAGGCCGAGCCAGCTGCACACACGGCCCAGTTGGTGAAAGCGTATTGGTCACCCGGCAAGCGCGGGCTCGACTGAACGGCGCGAGAGCGATCATCGCTCGCCCTAGGTGTTGCCACCCCGAGCTCAGTACAAACGGACGTCGTCGATCAAGTACTCGAATGCGGCGGGCCCACCGTCACTGCCGAGAAAGCCGAAGAACACGAAGCGCGTGTGCGCCAAGTCTTTCGCTTGCACGCCCCAGCCTTCTTGAGCGAGTGACGAAAATGGAATGGTCAGTTCATGCCAGGTGCTGTCGACACTGACGGACTTCGACCAGTGGTCGTTGCACTTGCTTTGACACGCACCGCCTTCGGCCGTGGCAGTGGTGGAGTCGGTGGCGAACTCCACGTGAACCGTGAGGGTGCCCGCTTTGCTCTTCGCGAAAAAAGCGAGTCCCTGATAGGGCGTGAGATCATAGGCGGCGTTGTCGATCAGGTTGAAGCCGATCGAGGCCCAATCAGCGTCCGCATGGCCGAAGCCTTTGCCGGATAGCCGCATGCCATAGTTGCTGTGAGCGCGTGCATCCGCGCCCAGCGCATAGGCAGGGAACTCCCCTATTTTCGGCGGATCGATCGAGCCGACGGTGGTGCCGGTCGAGGCCCACCATTCGCCATTGCGGCCTTGGTTTGGGCAATTGCGATCATCGCCGTCTTCCATGTCGTCGATCACTAGTGCGGGCGTGCATGGACTCCAGCTTCCCGCACCGCCGCTGCCGGCCGCTCCGGCTGCCGCTATCGTTCCCCCGACTCCGCCGACGCCAACGGGCGCGCCGCCACTGCCGCCGAATGTGCCGCCAGTAGCGCTGATTGCACCGGCACTTCCGCTCGCCCCGCCCGGTGAAGGGTTGCCGCTATGACCACTCATGGCGTCGGTGCCCGCATGCGGCGGCGCACCGCCCCCCGACGACATTCCACCGCTGCCGGCGGGGTCCGACGATCGACCGGCGACAGCCGAAACGCGCCCACCGTCGCCGGCTGCGCCAGTGGAGACACTGCCGCCGCTTGCCGACGTCGCCCCTGCAGACGCCGCGTGCTCGTTGCTGGTGAAATGCGAGCCACAAGCGGCGATCACGGCGGCGCTGCTTAGAGAGCCAACCAATGGAGACAGTGCGCGACGGCGTCTGCGCCTAGATTTCGACGTTTCTGTCATGGTGCCCGTGCCGATGTCGCTCTGAGAGTACGACACCGGTTCTCGTGAGCTTCCCTCGAGCGAGCAAGCGAAACGAGAGTAAGCGATAGCCGAACTCTCGACGCTCGTCACGCTGCGAGTGACCAAACCCGCTAGTACGAAAGTGCACGAACCTCATGCGTGCACAGTGCCACCTTGCGCGTGAGCAATTCGCTCCGCACAAACGAGACGCGCGCAGCGGGTGTCACCTTTGCTTCGGTGAGCACCGGCTGCGCGCCGATTGTCACGTGCTGTCGCGCTCGTATCGCGTTGCCGCGCTGCGTGCGACTAGTACGTTTCGAGCGTCACGGGCTGACGACCGCGTCGTCGACGTACATGTCGATGCCGGTACCTGGACCCTCCAAGTAGACGAGCGCGTTCGTCAGATTGCAATTCGGGACATTGAGCGTGCCGGTCATCTTGACCCACGCGCCATCGGCGACGGTCGTCGGGTTCACGAGCCATGCGTAAGAGTCGCTGCCGTCGCAGCCGAGCGCCGACGTCATGTTGACTTGCGCGCTGGCGGCCCCGCCAATCGAGGTCCACATGCTGACCGTGTACGATTTGCCGGGTTGTACGATGCCCATCAACGAGCGAGCGATGGGCCCGTTACCGACGCGGTTCGAGAACAACAGGCTCTTCGAGCCGCCGTGCGCTCGAGCCGAGCTGACAGCGAGTGTGCCACTACCCCAGGTGAACCAACTGCCCAATGACGATTCGAACGTGCCGTCGCTCAGCAAGTTGGTAACGGTCGGGATGGAGACGTTCACGTCGTCGACGTACATGTCGACACCCGCGGCGGGCCCTGCGGCAAAGATCTGGAACTCCGAAAGGTTGGCGCAGGTCGGGATGTTCAGCGTGCCTTTGAGCTCGACCCACTGACCGTCGTTGATCGTCACCGGATTGGCGAACCAGCTGTAGCTGGTCACGCCGTCGCACGTGACCTTCTGCGTCAAGTTCACGTTGGCGCTGGCCGCGTTGCCGATCGAGACCCAGAAGCTCGCGCTGTAGCTCGCGCCCTTGGTGACCACCGAGGTGAGGTCGGTCACTGCGGGTGCGTTGCCCGTGCGGTTTCCGATCAACAGACTGCGCGCACCGCTATGTGCACGCGCGGTGGTGGCAGAAGCCACACCACTGTACGTGTACCAGCCGCTGGTGCCGGATTCGAACGTGCCATTGGCGACGATGTTCGAGGTGAGTTTTGCGCGCAGCGAGACGTGATCCAGGTACATATCGCCGCCATTCGGGCCTTCGGCGAAGATCTGGAGATCGTTCAGCGCGCAGTCCGGAACGCTGAGCGTGCCGGAGAGCTTCGACCACTGGCCAACCTGCACCGCTACCGGGTTGATCAACCAAGTATAAGAGGTGGTGCCTGCACAGTTGACCGCTTGCGTGACGTTGACGTTGGCCGCGGCGCCCGTGACGGTCGTCCACATCTCCACGTCATAGCTGCGGCCAGGCGTGACCAAACTAGTGATGTTGGTCGCGATCGGTCCGTTGCCGTTGCGATTCGTCGCACGCAAACTTTGCGCACCGGTCAGCGCGTACTGAGTGCTGGTGGAGAGTGTGCCATTCCAGGAGTACCAACCGTTGGTGTTGGCTTCGAACTCGCCGTTCGCGAGCAGGTTCGGGCCAACGCCAGCGGGCGCGTTGAAACTGAACTTGTCGACGTTGACGCCACCGCCGAACGAAACGAACACATTGCGTTCGCCGCTGAGCGGGAAGAACGGTACGGTGACCGTGCTGTTCGTGCCCCAGCCACCGGTCGGCGGCAATTGCACCGTCGCGAGCACTGGGCCGTTGAGGCTATCACCGCGCACGGTGACGGTCGTGGGCGTCGAGCCGCCGTTGGCGTAGGTAATCGACAGACTGTCCCAGTTCTTGTCGAAGACGACGCGACTGAAGCTCTCCCAATCCCCGTTGTCGATGTAGGCGATCACGTCACCCGCGGCCACGACGCCGTGCATGTCGTCGTAGTCCTCGGCTTGCAACACGATGCCGCCGCTGTCGCCGGTGCGCGGCGTCGGAACATAGTCCGGAACCGGACAGTTGCTGCCGCCTGCTTTGAAGCAGTTGATCCAGTCGAGAGCCGGCCGGCGCGAGCCGTCCGTGCGCACCAGGTAGGCGTCCGGTTGCCACATCGTGCCCTGCAGATAACCCCAGTGAGTGACACCGAGCACCGAGGGGTGTTGCCAGAACAGCGTGAACAAGTCGCGCATCTTCTGGGCTTGCTTGGCATCGTTACTCAGGTTGAGGTCGAGCTCCGAGACGTAGATCGGCAAGCCCGTCGCGGCGAAGCGCTCGAGGTTGGCGGCGACCATCGAGATCTCGGCGCGCTCGAGGAAGTGCGCTTGCAGGCCGATGCCGTCGATCAGACCACGAGACTTGAGCAAGTTGATGATGTTGATGTAGTCCGTCGCCGCGCTGTCCATGGCTTCGACGTTGTAGTCATTCAAGAGCAGTTCGGACTTCGGGAAGTACTTGCGCGCGAGCTCGAAAGATTTGATGACCCAGTCGAAGCCGGTCGCGCCCGCGCCGCCGAGCGCAGCGCTGTACGCAGGTACCGCGTGCAGCGGCTCGTTCACCACGTCCACGAGTTGCGCGTCCGGGTAGCGCTGAGCCGCCGCGGCGATCCATTGCTCGATTTCTGCGAGCTGCTGATCGGCGGGTAGGCTCGAAAGCCAACCTGGTTGTTGCTGGCCCCAAATCAGCGTGTGAAGCTTGAACGGGATGTGGTTCTGTTTGGCAAATTGATAGGCCGTGTCGAGCTCGGCCCAGTTCATCTGGTTGCGCGTAGCCTCGACGCTGCCCCACTTACCGGCGTTCCCGGGGGTGACCTGGTTGAAGTAGCTGAGCAGCGACAGGTAGTCCGCGGCAGTGCTGGCCGCAGTACCAAAGAACTTGTTGCCGATGCCGGTGAGCACGCGCGCGCCATTGCTGGTCGCCTTGTTGCCGCTCGGGTCGTAAGCGACCGCGGTGAACACGTGGCGGCCGTTCAGGGCCGCGTCAACCGCGACGTCCAAGCTGTATGGCGCCGTGGTATCGGTGCCAATGTCCACGCCGTCGCGTTGGAATACGACTTTGCGCACGGCGACGTTGTCGCTGGCCGTCGCGCTCAGCGACAGAGTGCCACTCGCGGTAACCAGCGATTTATTGGCAGAGAGAGTGATTTGCGGAGCGACCGTGTCGCACTTGGTGCCATTGATCGAAATCACGTACGGGGTGATACCCGCATATGGATCGGGGCTACCGTACACGATCGGCAGTGTCTGGCCCTGACTCAGGCCTAGCAGACGGATCAGGATGGGCTCCTTGATCGAATAGCCGCCTTCGACCGCGTCGCAGTCGCCGAACAAGCAACGCTTGCGAATGTTTGCGCCGCCAAGATCGGCGAACACTTCGAAGGACCGCGCTTTCGGCCCGGAGACGTTCTTGAGTAGCAGCTCGCCCACGTAGCCATTGCCGGAGCGGCGCGAAAAGTAGTTCGAAGTGACCTTGAAACCACAGCTACCGTCGTTCGGCATCGGTGTCGCCGCGGCGGTGACCGCTTCGTTCGTCGATGCGACGCTGTCGCTATCTTCCTCACTCGCGGCCGTGCCGCACCCACCCATGCCGAACACCGCCCCCGCCAGCAACCACATCCCCACAGAGCTGCCGAGCCCGAATCTGCTGCTCATCTTGTCCGACATCGAATACCTTCGGTTCATATATTTCCTTTGCGAATTGCCAGTCATTGGTGGGGAATGCTCGCCGCCCTCGGCGCGTTGCACTGCACAGTCCGTACCGGCGTAAAATTCGCTGCGTAGTGTCTTGTGCGCGAGTCGAAGCAGATGGCTGGAGAGCCACGCCGCAGTGAGCGTGTTGCGCAGATCTGCCGGTTTTGGCCACCTGGCGGAAATCGGCCGTAATCCGCGTGCGCACCAAAACACACGCACGGTTTCCTTACTCGGGCCCACTCTGCGCGCGCTGTGAGTGCTTGTGCAGCAGGGTGGCGCACGCCGCGTTGGTTAATCCTCTGGCAGTTCTGCACTAGTTGCGCGAGCATGCATGAGTTGCATAGTGCACCCGCGCGAGCGAGTCGTGCACCCACAACTCCACCCCTATGGGTTATCAGCGTCTTAGCTGAACTCGCCCGACGCCAGTCGTGCAACCGTCGATGACGCGCACGGTCGAGGGCTGTGATCGAGTCGTGCAACCGCGCTGGTCGAGAAGAGCGGCCCGCGAACGTCGCCGTTCAATCCTGAGCGAATAATCCAGTCGCGCAGAAGCAGCGGTTCCGTCGTCTCTGGCGGGGGCGGCCCGCGAACTCGACTGCATTCGCTTCGAGCAGAGGACCGCGCCTCGCGATTCGAAGAAAGGACATCGTGCACGAAGTACTGTTTGCATTCGCGCGTGGTCACCCGCTAGACGATCGCCGCTTTTCGCTGCTGGCGCCTGCTCTCGCCACGGAGATCGCGAATTGGGTCAAAATACTTTCGGGCGCGAGGTGAATCGAGATTAGGTGTTTCAGTCGACCACACGAGTGCCTAGCGCTAATCTCGCGCCATGACGACGGGGCAACGCTCGGGCACTCAAACCAACTGGTGCAAGAGAGACGCTCGCGGTGACGCGCGATGAACCGCCGTTTCTTCCTACGCGGCGCGGGGGGTTTGCTGCTGGCTGCACCGTTCCTGCCGTCGGTCGGGCAGCGCACGGCGCGCGCAGAGGCTTTGACGCACCCGCGGCGCAGCGTCATCTACCATACGCCGCACGGCTGCCTCACGAACCGCTGGTTCCCCAAGGTCGAACACGGCCCGCTCGACGCGAACGCTCTCGCCGGGACCACGCTCGAGGTATTGACGCCCTTCGTCGAGAAGCTCTTGGTGCCGCGCGGATTGCGCGCGATCAATCAATACACCAGCCCTCAAAGCATCGATCCACACGATCAAGCCATGGGCTCCAAGTTGACCTGCGCGCTGATCGCGAACGACGCCAACCGGTACGCGACTTCGCACTCACTCGATCACGAAATCGCGCGACAAATCAACCCCGCTGCCCGCGATCCGCTGGTCCTGTCCGTGGGCTCGATCAGCACGAGCGTCAAGGAGCTCTTGTCGTACTACGGCGCCAACAAGCCGCTCCCGCCGATCGTGAGCCCGGCGAAGGTGTACGCGGGCCTGGACGGCATCGTGTTCAGTCAGAACGCCCAGCTAGATGCGCAAACCCAGCGGAAGAAGAGCGTCCTGGATCTGGTGGCTTCTGATCTCGAATCGTACCGGCAAAAGAACATGAGCGCAGCCGATCACAAGAAGGTCAGCGCCTGGCTCGATCTGGTGCGAGATACCGAGCGCGAGCTCGAGCTCCACGCTTGCCGCGCGAGCACGGTTGGCATCGACCAGGAGACGGCGAGTCAGGCCAGCAAGAGCAGTGCGGCGGCGGATGCCTTCACCCTCGGCGCCGATACGATGTTCAAGTTGATGGCCCTGACCCTGCTCTGCGACATCAATCGTTCGCTGGTTTTCTCCTTTCCAGGCTATGCCACCTTCGACTGGGACGGCATTCACCACACGCACGACAGCGACGCGCTGGCTCACCGCACCGGAGACTTCACGGTGGGCAAATGCCTGCCGGGCGTGCTCGGCATGCTCGCGGAGATCGATCGCTGGTACGCGGGCAAGTTCGCCAAGCTGGTAGCGCTGCTGGATAGCCTGCCCGAAGGCGAAGGCACCCTGCTCGACAACACCGCCACCAGCTGGTTGCAGGAATTTTCGGACGGTTCCGCGTTCAATCTCAACAACATGCCGATAGTGATCGCCGGCAGCGCAGGCGGCTATTTGAAGCAAGGTCTGGCGATCAACGTCGAAGGCGCGCCGATTGGCCCCGGCAATAGCGAGACCAGCTGCGCGGGCGACACCGGCCAAGTCTGGAGCGGCTCGAACGGTTCGATCGGCGGCAACGTGCCGATCAACAAGCTGTACGTCACGCTGATGAATGCGGTCGGCTGCAGAGCGCCAGACGGTGGAGAAGTCACGAGCTTCGGCATGCTGGACGGCGTCAGCGAAGACAGCGGGATTACGAACCCCGGCGAACTCACGGCCCTCAAGGCGTGACTTTGACGCAGTCGCTCAGCGGGCGAGCACCCAGCTGACCGCGCCCGCCAGCTGGCCCATGAACAGCGGATCCGAATAGCTCTGGTCGGTGTGGCCGAGTGCCGTGTAGAAGGCGCGACCGCCGTCGTATTCGTGGCACCACGCGATCGGGTGATCGCCACCCATGTTGGCGACGCCCGGCGTGTAGCTGTTTTCGTCGAGCGAGAGCAAAACGTGAACGTTTGCGCGCGGATTGCTTTGGAATGCGTACCATTCGTCACTGCGGCGCCAGGGGTTCGGTAGCTGCGCGGTGGCGGGATTTTGCGCGTCTTCGACCACGACGTCGGCGGCTTGTACTGCCGGGTGCTCGCGAAAGTAAGCGCCGACGAGTTCACCATACCAGGCCCAGTCGTACTCGGTGTCCGTCGCGGAATGAATGCCGATGAAGCCTTTGCCCGAGCGAATGAAGCGCTCGAACGCGGCCTGCTGCGCGTCGTTCAGAACGTCGCCGGTCGTGCTCAAGAAGATCACGACGTTGTAGCTGGCAAGCCCCGCATCGCTGAATTTGCTCGCGTCTTCGGTCGCTGCCAGCTGCCAGCCTCGCTCAGTCGCGAGTTTGGTCAGCGCTTCGATGCCCGCCGGAATCGAATCATGGCGATAGTCGGCCGTGCGCGAAAAAACCAATAGCGAAGCCCCAACACCTGCGGTGTTGCTGCCAGCGTGACCGGCCGAGTCCCCGCCGGTGACAGCGCCGCCACTGGCTGCTTCTGCGTTGTTCGTGCCACCGAGCGAGCCCGCAGCGGCGCCTTGCGGGAGCACCGAGCTGCCGCTCGTTCCAGCAGAAGGCGATGCGACGTTGCCCGCTGTACCTCCGCTCATACTGGTCACGGTCCCGCCCGCGCCGGCGTGAGCGTTGGGCGGGTCATCATTCGACTGCCCGCACGACCAGAGCCCCAGCAAGAGGCATCCGGGGATGGTGAGCAGAGCGGAGCGACGCATGCGGTTCGCCCTAGTTGAGCGCTCGTGCTCTCGGCGCGCAACCCGAATCAAGCGCGCCGAGCGCTTCAGAGCGTGGTTTCGACGACCACGGGCAGGGTCGTGGCGTCCGTGCGCTGATCGAGCTGCAGCAGGGACCCGCCCCAATCTACGGCCGGGGTGCACGCTTCGAAATCCTTTTCGTAGAGCGGACCGTCGTAGACCTTGACCGTCATGAGCGCCGCGAGAGAACCGTCTTCTGCGAGTATGGGGGCGCGCATCCGCGCGGCATCCTCACCGGGTAGATCGCCGTAGTAGAGGCGCTGAGTGCACGCGGCGTCCGACCAGCGCGAGCTTCCGTAGGCGCCAAATGACAGTCTCGCGCAACGCAGCGTGCCGTCGACCGCTTTGGTCACTTGGCAACGCTCGTCATCATCGACCAAGAAGTCCAGCGCTTCGGGGTAGTGGGCGACGGGTACCCCCGGACTCCCCAGGCCGGGCGAAGACGTGAATAGGTCGACATGAGTCGAACCAGAGCCCTGTCGAATGCGCTGCGTAGCGGGGAACGGACCGCTTCGCTTGTCGGGCGGGGCGCATTCACCGCTCGGCTGCACGGTGCAAGCTTCACCGTCGGCGTTGGTCACGGCGAGAGTCAGCTCCGAACCATCCGCGCCGATCAGCCGTGATAGGCGTAGCCCGCCGCCGGCATCTGCGCTCACTGACTTTGCCGAGACGAGTTCACTGTCGGGATGCGCGATCAGGCGATTGATCGCCGGGAGCGGTTTCCCACCCGGGAAGCCGCCTCCATCCGGCAACTGCGACCAAGCCAACACGCACGTCACGCCTTGCCGTTCGTAGACCTGCATTCCATTTGGCAAGGTTGACTCGCCGTAGATCTCTTCCGCGACCTCGAACACATCACGCTTTGGCGGCACGAGGCCCGGCAGGTCATTAGAGGTGCGTCCCGAGCTGAGCCATTGTCCGGGCTCCACACGCCGATCCGAAACCCACATGGCGGGTTGCGAGCACGCAGCGTCGAGAAAGATGAGCGAGGTCGTGTCTTTGGGTACACAGAGAAAGTCTTGGCCGTCACTGCCGGTCACGAACTCACAATCGAAGCCGAGCAGTTGATCGTGAAGAGTGCGGAACTGGGCGACATCTTCACTGAGGTAGCCGAGCGCCTTCAAGCGGGTACCGCTTTTGGCGAAAGCAAACCGCTCCGTCGCGCTGGGTGCGCTGGCTTCTTCGGCGGATCCATCTGCCAAGGCCCCTTCCCCCCCTCTGGGCTCCGTCACTTGGCCGCAGCCCACCACACCCTGCGCAAACACAACCAAGCCGACGAACCGATGCACCCGCATGCTGAAGCCCATGCTCTTTGAATAGCGGCCAGCACGACTCGCGTCCAATCGAGTTAAGTCATCGATTGGCATGCGTTTTCGTGATGTGCGCGGTCAGCGAGCGCGCAACTCGCTGAGCAAGCTGCTGGCTTTCGCGCTCACGCTCGCGTCCGTGCTTTGCTCGGCAAATTCTAGCTTGGCCTGGGTGAAGCGGCCCAGCGTCGCGAGTGCCTGCTCGGCGCCGACGCTCGGATCGGTAACGACGCTGAGCACGCGCGCTTCTTCCTCGGGCTTCAGAATCTCGGAATGGGAGACGATCACGCGCTGTTGTCGGGCTAGCGGCGACGAGAACGAGACCGCCACCGGTTCGAGCTCATCGCTCAAGAGCGCGATCAAGCGCAGACCTTGCGTCTCCAGGAACGGGATCGACTTTGCCGCGGCCATGGCGGACGCGAGCTCGGAATCCACGCTCGTCTCGAAAAACTCGGTCAACTGTGTGCGAGCGCGTGCCAACAGCGTTTCCGGAGGTTGCTCTTTCGGGCCGAGAATCGTGACCGTACGCTCACCTGGAGCGAGCGAACCGATTGCGGTGACGCCCACCCCACCCGGGTGTGAATAGATGAGCAGTGCGCGCGCGATGGCATGACTCGAGCGATTCGTCACCGTCAGCGAACCGTCCTCGACCGTCAACAGCAGCGGTGAGCTGAGCCCGCTCGCTTCGAAGTCGAGCGTGGCCACCGGCACGCGCAGATCCGTGGCTCGAGTGCGATCGCGAACACCGAGCCCGCGATAGTCTTGCCAGCCGCGCCATTCGGGCGAAATGCTGCTATCCAGATCCGAGGCGGCTACGCTAGACACAGAAAGCGGCCAGCTGATGAGCGCGGGCGATTGCTCCACGTGGGGGAAGTAGTGGTCGACGGTGGACCAGGGACCAGCATTGCCAGCAACCAACCGCGCGTCCAACTCTTCATGGACGTCGTCAGTGTCGATACCGCGAAACAGCAGCGCGAGATCAATCTTGGCGCGCTCCTCGGCGGCGGCCACTGCTGCGCTTCCGCCGTCAGGGTTGCGCTCTAGGTAGTCGGGCACCAGTTGTTCCGGTGTTGGAGAAAGGAAGGAGCCCGCGGACGACTGCACGGTGGTCACCGTTTCGACTTGGACCACTGCGATCGAGGC